>Ga0307499_10000731_pt1 | contig 10707 bp, 9 predicted proteins | sample 13_S_MG_FD_201363 | JGI IMG/M metagenome (GOLD analysis project Ga0307499, IMG submission 201363) | Soil microbial communities from Populus trichocarpa stands in riparian zone in the Pacific Northwest, United States - 13_S | ecosystem: Environmental > Terrestrial > Soil > Riparian zone > Trees... | reverse complement strand
GACGGGCCCGCAGGGGTCGGCAAGTCCACCGTCGCCCGCGCCGTCGCCGCGGCGCTCGGCTTCACCTACCTCGACTCGGGGGCGATGTACCGCTGCGTGGCGTTGGCGGGGATCGAGCGCGGCGCCGACCTCGACGACGGCGAGGCGATGGGCGACCTCGCCCGCGCTCTGCGGATCGAGCTGAACGGCGAGCGGGTCACGCTTGACGGCCGCGACGTGAGCGCGGCGATCCGCGAGCCCGCTGTGAGCGCGGCCGCCTCCCGGGTCTCCGTCCATCGAGCCGTGCGCGAGGCGATGGTGGGTGAGCAACGGCGGTTGATCGTCGCCAGCCGCTACGTGGCGGAGGGCCGCGACATCGGTACGGTGGTCAGTCCCGACGCGCCGCTCAAGGTCTTCCTCACCGCGTCGGCCGAGGAGCGCGCTCGGCGCCGCGCTGCGCAGAGCGGCGAGGCCGAGGCGGCGGTGCTGGCCGCCCAGCGCGAGCGCGACGAGCGCGACGAGAGCCGTGAGCACAGCGCCCTGCGCGCCGCCGAGGACGCGGTCGAGATCGACACCACCGGCCTCTCTCAGGAGCGAGTCGTCGAGCGAGTCGTCGGTCTCGCACACGACAGGGGCCTCGCGTGAGACGAGTGGTCACTTTGCCACCGAATACGTGGGTCAACTGTCCAGTGGAAGGTCCGCCGTGAGCCGCCCGACGGTCGCCATCGTCGGTTTCCCGAACGTCGGCAAGTCGACTTTGGTCAACCGGTTAGCGGGTGGGCGGGAGGCGGTCACCCACGCCGAGCCGGGCGTCACCCGTGACCGCAAGCGCGTTCCCTGCGAGTGGAACGGCGTCGCCTTCGAGCTGCTCGACACCGGCGGCATCGACCTCGCCGATGAGAGCGAGCTGGCCGCCGACGTGCAGCGCCAGGCGCGGATCGGGATGGCCGAGGCCGAGGCGATCCTGCTCGTCGTCGACGGACGGGCCGGGGTGCGCGCCGGCGACGCCGAGCTGGCCAGGACCCTGCGCGGCGGCGAGGTCGCCGTGCTCGTGGTCGTCAACAAAGTCGACCGGCCCGGCGACGAGCACGTGACCGCCGAGTTCCATCGGCTCGGGCTGGGCGACCCGATCGCCGTCTCGGCGACGCACGGCCTCGGCAGCGGCGACCTGCTCGACCGGGTGGTCGAGCTGCTGGGCGAGCGCCCGGCGCCGCTGCACGGCGATGAGCTCGTCCACGTCGCCGTCGTCGGTCGTCCCAACGCCGGCAAGTCGTCGCTGGTCAACGCCTTCCTCGGCAGCGAGCGGGTGATCGTCTCCGAGCGGGCGGGGACGACGCGGGATGCGATCGACACCGAGCTCGAGGTCGAGGGCAGGCCGGTCCTGCTCGTCGACACGGCCGGGCTGCGACGCCGCTCGAAGGTCGCCGGCAGCGTCGACTACTACGCCCAGCTGCGCTCCGAGCTGGCGGTCGAGCGCGCCGACGTGGCGATCGTCGTCTGCGACGCCTCCGAGGGGGTGACCGCGGAGGACCTGCGGATCGCCGAGCTGGCGATGCGCGCGGGCTGCGCGACCCTGCTGGCGCTCAACAAGTGGGACATCGGCCAAGCCGACGTCGACGACGCCCGCGCGCGGGTCGAGCGCAAGCTCCGCCTGCGGCCGGAGGTCGTCACCTGCTCGGCGCTGCACGGGCGCAACGTCGCCAGGCTGCTGCCCAAGGCGCTGGAGCTTGCCGATCGCTCCGCCGCGCGGATCCCGACGCCGGAGCTGAACCGCTTCGTCAACGACGTGGTCGCCACCACCCCGCCGCCCTCGCGCCGCGGTCGCCGCCTGCGCCTCTACTACGCCGCTCAGATCGGCGAGCGCCCGCCGCGTTTCGCGATCCAGGTCAACGACCGCCGTCTGATCGTGCGCGACTGGGCCTATCACCTGGAGAATCGGATGCGCGAGGCCTACGGGCTCGAGGGGATTCCATTGATCATCGACTTCGTTCCGCACACCGGCCGCCGTCGCTGAAACACCGATACATTCCCTTCATGCCAAACATCGAGCCGCTCGCCGAGGGCGAGTACCTGTTCACGTCCGAGTCCGTCACCGAGGGTCATCCCGACAAGGTCTGCGACCAGATCTCCGACGCGATCCTCGACGCCGTCATGGCCGGCGACCCGGAGGGACGCGTAGCCTGCGAGACCCTGGTCAACACGGGGATGGCGGTCGTCTCGGGCGAGATCTCCACCGACGTCCACCTCGACGTTCCCGAGCTGGTCCGCGAGACGATCCGCAAGATCGGCTACGACCACGGCGACTACGGCTACAACTGCGACCACATCTCGGTCCTCGTCTCGCTCGACAAGCAGTCGCCCGACATCGCCCAGGGGGTCGACGCCTCGCACGAGACGCGCACCGGTTCCGGCGCGGACGACGAGCTGCTGCTGGCCGGCGCGGGCGACCAGGGGATGATGTTCGGCTACGCCACCGATGAGACCGAGGCGTTGATGCCGATGCCCGTCCACCTCGCCCACCGGCTGGCCGAGCGGCTCGCCGCGGTGCGCAAGGACGGGACGCTCGACTACCTCGGCCCCGACGGCAAGACCCAGGTCACCGTGCGCTACGCGAACGGCCGCCCGGTGCGGGTCGAGAAGATCCTGATCTCGACCCAGCACGCCGACGGAGTCGACTCCGAGGCGACGATCAAGCCCGACCTCTGGCAGCACGTCGTCGTGCCGGTGCTGGCGGCCGAGGCCGAGGGCCTCTACGACGAGGCGGCGCTGCGCGAGGGCTTCCTCGTCAACCCGACCGGCAAGTTCGTGATCGGCGGCCCGGTCGGCGACGCCGGCCTCACCGGCCGCAAGATCATCGTCGACACCTACGGCGGCATGGCCCGTCACGGCGGCGGCGCCTTCTCCGGCAAGGATCCTTCGAAGGTCGACCGCTCCGCCGCCTACGCCGCCCGCCACGTCGCCAAGAACGTTGTGGCGGCGGGCCTGGCGCAGCGCTGCGAGGTCCAGGTCGCCTATGCGATCGGCGTCGCCCATCCCGTCTCGACGATGGTCGACACCTTCGGCACCGGCAAGCTGCCCGACGCCGAGATCACGCGTCTGGTCGAGGCCGAGTTCGACCTGCGGCCGGGGGCCTTCCGCCGCTACCTCGACCTGCACCGGCCGATCTTCCAGAAGACCGCCGCCTACGGCCACTTCGGCCGCGAGGATCCCGACTTCACCTGGGAGCGGACGGATCGCGCCGAGGCCTTGCGCGCGGCGGCGGATTCAGCCAACGCCGCTCCTGCCTGATACCCCGCCAGAGCGGCTTACGCGGGGGGCTGGGGGTGCCCGAGGCCGTGTGCGCCCGCCGAGGCGGCGCCGGTAGCTTGGTCGACCCGGTGCACGACTTCGGCCGGCCCGGCGACGCCGACGAAGACGAAGTTGTAGTCGTCGGTTGCGGCGGTGTCGAAGTCGACGTCGCCGATCTGCATCACCCGCTGGTAGACCGACTGGCGGTAGTTGACGTTCTGCACGCGCTCCAGGCGGGTCTCCTGAACCTCGCGCGAGAAGATGCCGCGCTTGATGTTGAGGCGGCGGCTGGTGATCGTGTAGGTGGTCGAGACGCGCTTGACGAAGCCGATCAGCACGGTCAGCGCGATCACGACCAAGACGACGAGGAAGACCGTGCCGCTGCGGGCGCCGAAGAGCTTGGCGACGGCGCCGAGGATCGCCGCGATCAGGACGCCTTTCAGGTAGAAGCCGAGGATCGCCCGCCAGGAGGGGTGACCCTGGAAGATCACCTGCTCGTCGGGGCTGAGGTTGAGACCCATCGCCGGCAGGATATCCCGGCCGTCCGCTTCGCTCCATACGGCCGTCCGCTTCGCTCCATACCTTGGGCCGGATGGCCATCGCAAAGGTCGAGCCGCTGACCACCGCCCGCGCTCTGCGCGGCCCCTTCGACTACCGCTTGCCGGCGGAGATGGCCGACCTCGAGGTGGGCAGCGTCGTCCGCGTGCCCTTCGGCCGGCGGCGGGCGCTGGGGGTGATCGTCGGCCTCGCCGAGCGCTCCGAGCTGCCGCCCGAGCGCCTCGCCGAGCCGCTCGAGGCGCTTGAGGCCGGTGCGCCGGCCGAGCTCGTGCGGCTCGGTCTCTGGGTCGCCAACGAGTATTGCTCGACCCCCTCGCGCGGCTTGCAGCTGGTGCTGCCGCCGGGGACGGGCGCCGCCGGGCAGCGGGTCCGGTCGCGCACCGAGCTGCGCGCCGCGATCACTGCGGCGGGCGACGAGGCGCTCTCAGGTGGCGGGCGGCTCGGCGCCAAGCAGCGCGCCGTGCTGGAGGCGCTCGGCGGGGGCGAGATGTCGGCCGCCGAGCTCGCCGCGGCGGTCGGCGCGGACAGCCAGGTCCTGCGGCGGCTCGAGCAGCGTGGGCTGATCGCCACCCGCCGATCGCAGCTGCGACGGCGGCCGGGGGAGTCCGGTCCGGAGGTCGGGGCTGCGCCGCTGGAGCTGCTCCCCGAGCAGCGTGAGGCGGTCGCCGGGATCGTCGCCGCCCTCGACGACGAGGCCGGTTGCCCACGCGAGCTGCTGCTCCACGGGGTCACCGGCTCGGGCAAGACCGAGGTCTACCTGGCAGCCGTCGAGGCCGCCCTCGCGCGCGGCAGGGGCGCGATCGTCCTCGTCCCCGAGATCGGGCTCACCCCACAGGCGGTTGCGCGCTTCCGCGCCCGGCTCGGCGATCGCTTCGCCGTCCTCCACTCGGCGCTCTCGCCGGGCGAGCGCTACGACGAGTGGCGGCGCCTGCGCAGCGGCGAGGCCCGCGTCTGCGTCGGACCGCGCTCGGCCGTCTTCGCCCCGGTTTCCGACCTCGGCCTCGTCGTGATCGACGAGGAGCACGACCCCTCCTACAAGCAGGAGGGCGACCCCTGCTACGACGCGCGCACGGTGGCGCGGCGTCGGGTCGAGGACTGCGGCGCCATCCTCGTCGCCGGTACCGCAACGCCGCGGCCGGAGTCGTGGCTCGCGCTCCCCCGGCTGGAGCTGCCGCGGCGGGTCGACGGTCGCGGCATGCCCCCGGTCGAGGTGCTCGACATGCGCGAGGCAGATCCCCGTTCGGGCCCCTTGCACTCGGCAACCTGGGACGCGCTGGCCGGAGTCCGCGAGGCGGGCGCAAAGGCGATCGTGATGGTCAACCGGCGCGGCTTCGCGCCCTGGCTGACCTGCCGCTCCTGCGGGCGGCACTGGGGCTGTCCCGACTGCGACGTCTCGCTGATCGTGCACCGCGGCGCGGGGCGCATCGTCTGCCACCACTGCGCCCATTCCGAGTCGCTGCCCGACTCCTGTCCGGACTGCGGCTCGACCACCCTGTCGCGCGCCGGGGTCGGGACCGAGCAGATCGAGGCGCTGCTCGCGGAGCGGCTGGCGCCGATGCCGGTCTTCCGCCTCGATACCGACACTGCCGCCCGGCGCGGCGCCCATGCCCGCATCCTCGCCGGTTTTGGCGAGGCGGAGAGCGCCGTCCTCGTCGGCACCCAGATGGTCGCCAAGGGCCACGACTTCCCGGAGGTCACGCTGAGCGCGATCGTCGACGCCGACGCCACCCTGCGCTTCCCCGACTTCCGCGCCGCAGAGCGCACCTTCGCGATGGTCGCCCAGCTCGCCGGGCGCAGCGGCCGCGGCGAGGCCGGGGGGGAGACGATCGTGCAGACGCTTGCGCCGCAGGCGTCGAGCATCGCCCACGCCGCCGCGCACGACTCGGCCGGCTTTCTCGCCGAGGAGGTGGAGCGCCGCCGCGCGCTGCGCTACCCGCCCTTCTCCCACCTGGTGCGCGTCGTGCTCAGGGCGGAGGCCGAGCCACGGGTCGACGCTGTGGCGACGAAGCTCGCCGAGGCCCTGGACGGCAGTTTCCCGCCCGAGACCGAGCTGCTCGGCCCGGCGCCGATGTTCCGCGTCCGCAATCGCTACCGGCGCCGACTGCTGATCAAGGCCGAGGACCGCGCCGGCGCCGTTTCCGCCACCCGCACGGCGGTCGAGCGCCTGGCCGCCGACCGCTCGCTCAGGGACGTCGCGATCGGGGTCGACGTCGACCCTCAATAGCCCCAGGCCGATCCATACAATCGAATTCGTGAGCGAGGAAGGAGCCGTAAAGGACGAGACCGAGCGCGAGCGGCTGGAAGCCGAGCTGATCGAGCGCCGCGAGGCCGCGCTGGCGCAGGTGGTCAAGTTCGGCGATCCGGTGCTGAAGAGCAGGGCCTCGAAGGTCGCCGAGTTCGGTCCCGAGCTGCGTACCGAGGTCGAGCGGATGATCGCGATCATGCGCGACGGCATGGGAGTCGGCTTGGCGGCGACGCAGGTCGGCCTCCTACGCCGGGTGCTTGTTTTCCAGGCGGCGCCCGACAGCGAGCCGGTCGGTCTGGTCAACCCGGAGATCGAGTGGCTGTCCGACGAGGTCATCGTCTCCGAGGAGGGGTGCCTCAGCCTGCCGCGGGTGGCGATGGACGTCGAGCGCCCGCTGCACGCCCGGGTCAGCGGGCGCGGCATCGACGGTGGGCCACTGACGATCGAGGCCTCGGGCCTCGAGGCCCGAGTTCTGCAGCACGAGATCGACCACCTCGACGGGGTCCTGATCCTCGACCGGGCGCCGCGAGATCAGCGCAAGGCCGCGCTGCGGGCGCTGCGCGAAGGCGAGAGCTACGCGCCGTCCCCCGCGCCCGAGGAGGACGGGGCGGGGGAGGACGGCGAGCCACACCGCGAGCCTCGCACCGACGCGTGAGGACGGTCTTCCTCGGCACCTCGGAGTTCGCCGCCGCCGTCCTGCGGCGCCTGGCGGGATCCGGCCACCGACCGGGGCTGGTCGTCACCCCACCCGACCGGCAGAAGGGCCGCGGACGCCGCAGCGGCCCCCCTCCCGCCGCCGCCGAGGCTGTCGAGCTGGGGATCGATCTGCTGCAGGTCGAGAGCGTGAACGGCGCCGCGGCGCTCGAGCGGATCCGCGTCGCCGGCCCGCAGGCGGTTGCCGTCTGCGCCTTCGGCCAGCTGATCCGCGAGCCGCTGCTCTCCGAGTGGCCGCTGCTCAACGTCCATCCCTCGCTGCTGCCGCGCTGGCGTGGGGCGGCGCCGATCGAGCGGGCGATCATGGCCGGCGACGAGCGCACCGGGGTCAGCCTGATGCAGGTGACCGCCGGCCTGGACTCCGGTCCGGTGGCGCTGCGCGAGGAGGTCCCGGTCGGGCCCGAGGACGACTTCGAGCACCTCGCGGCAAAGCTCTCCGGTCTGGGCGGCGAGCTGCTGGTCGAGGCGCTCGACCTGCTCGAGCGCGGCGAGCTCGCCTTCGAGGAGCAGGACGATGAGCAGGCGACCTACGCGGGGAAGATCGAGTCTGCCGAGCGACGCCTCGATCCGGCGCGACCTGCGATCGAGCTTGCTCGGACGGTGCGTGCCCTGACGCCCCACGTCGGCGCCTATCTGGAGCTGGACAAGGACAGCCGGCTCGGCGTGCGCCGGGCGCGGGCCGTCGACGTCAACGTCAAGCAGGGCGAGATGAAGGCCGAGTGGGGGGCGCTGCTTCTCGGCTGCGGCCGCGGCGCCCTGCGGCTCGAGGTGGTGCAGCCGACGGGCGGCAGGCCGATGGCGGCCGACGCCTACCTGCGCGGCCACCCGGTGCCGGTGCTTTGATCTCGGCGGCGCGATCGCTCGCCTTCGAGACGATCCGGGCGACCTTCGAGCGCGAGGCGCACACCGAGCGCTTCTTTCGCGAGGCAGCCGACGGGGCGGGCTCGAAGGGACGCGAGCGCGCCCAGGCCCAGCGCCTCGCCTACGGCGCCGTGCAGCGCCGCGGCACGGCAGACGCGGCGATCGAACGGCTGGCCGAACGCTCGCCTCGCCTGCTCGATCCGCCGGTGATCGCCGCCTTGCGGCTCGGCCTCTACGAGCTGCTCTTCGCCGACGCGACGCCCGATCATGCAGCGGTCGACCAGGCGGTCGAGCTGGTCAAGGCGGCGCGGGCCGCCCACGCGGCCGGTCTGGTCAATGCGGTCCTGCGCCGCGCCGCTCGTGAGCGGGAGCAGCTGAGCGCCGAGCTGCTGGGCGACGACTCGAACCCGGAGCGCGCCGCGGTCGCCCATTCCGCGCCGCTCTGGCTGGTGCGGATGTGGTGGGAGGAGCTTGGACCCGACGGCGCCCGCTCGCTGCTCGTCGCCTGCAATGAGCCCGCCGAGACCGCGTTCCGCGTCAGCACGCCTCATGTGCCCGCCGATTCGCTGCTGTCGCTGCCGGAGATGATCGTCGTCGAGGGACGGATCGACGACGAGATCCTGCGCCGCATCGCGGCGGGCGAGCTGACGCCACAGAGCCGCGGCTCCGCCGCAGTGGTCGAGCTGCTCGACCCACAGCCGGGGGAGCGGGTGCTCGACCTCTGTGCCGGGCCGGGGATCAAGACCGGGCAGCTGGCCGCCCGCGTCGGTCGCGGCGAGGTGATCTCGATCGAGCGCGACGCGACGCGGGCCGCCGAAGTCGCGGCCCAGGCAGACCGGCTCGGCCTGCGCAACGTCACTGTGGTCGAGGCCGACGCGACGGCGCCGGCGATGCCGGCGGCCTTCGACCGCGTGCTCGTCGACCCGCCCTGCTCCGACCTTGGTGCGCTCGCCTCTCGTCCAGACGCCCGCTGGCGCAAGTCGCCGAAGGCGATCGAGCGGCTCGTCGCGCTGCAGGCCGAGCTGATCGCTGCGGGCCTGGCGCAGTTGCGCCCGGGCGGCACGCTCGTCTACTCGACCTGCACGATCTCGCGACACGAGGGCGAGGAGCAGATCGCGGCGCTCGAGCGGCGCGCCAAGGCCGGCGAGGCGCCCGGCTTCGCGGTCGACGACCTCGGCCCTTTGACGCCCACCTTCGCCTCGCCGCACGACCGCCGCTGCCTGCAGCTCCGCCCCGACCGCGACCGCACCACCGGCTTTTTCGTCTGCCGCCTGGTGAAGGATGATTGATGCGGATGCGTGCGAGAAGAAGAAATCGACCGTGCTGAAACGGGCCAAATGCCCGAGCTGCAGTGAGCCCTGGCTGCGGCCGACGCAGCTTCCCGGCCGCTTCCGCTGCGTGTACTGTCTGCACCGCTTCGAGCTCGTCTCGCAATGCCCTAACTGCGGCGAGCACCAGACGATCGCGCGGATGAGCACCACCGAGGACATGACCTGCCAAACCTGCGGAAGCTCGATGCTCAAGCCCGTATGACTTCGGGGTTGCGCAATGTCTGAGCGCATGGCGGAGCTGTTGGCGGAGCGACGGGTTGCGCCCTCGATCCTCTCGGCTGACTTCGCGCGGCTGGGAGCCCAGATCGATGAGGTGATGGACGCCGGCGCGCGGGTGATCCACTTCGACGTGATGGACGGCCACTTCGTACCGCCGATCACGATCGGGCCGCTGGTCGCGTCGTCGATCGCCGACCGCGTCCATGCGGCCGGCGGCGCGATCGACGTCCACCTGATGGTCGAGGCGCCGGAGCGCCACATCGAGGCCTTCGCCGCCGCCGGCGCCGACTCGATCACCTTCCACGAGGAGGCGACCCCGCACGCCAACCGCACCCTCAACGCGATCCGCGAGCTCGGTTGTTTGGCGGGGATCGCGATCAACCCCGGCACTCCCGCCGAGACGCTGAGCGAGCTGCGCGGCCACGCCGACATCGCCCTCTGCATGACCGTCAACCCGGGCTGGGGCGGGCAGGCCTTCATCGAGGGCTCGGTCGACAAGGTCTCGCGCCTCGCCGGGATCGTCGGGCCCGCCACGGTCGAGGTCGACGGCGGCATCGACACCGCCACCGCCAAGCCGATCTCGGAAGCCGGAGCGTCGCTCTTCGTCGCCGGCTCGGCGGTCTTCGGCGCCAAGGACCCCGCCGCGGCCTACACGGAGATCGCCGCCGCCGCAAATGCAGCCTGAAGTACGCACGAGGGGCTGAGGCCAAGCAGGTCGGGGGACGCAGGGAGCGAGGCGAGGGGAGCGCACTAACGTGCGTGACCCGATCCGAGTCGACCGAGGACCCCGAGATGCGCCGGCATCAGCCCCTCGCTATGAGTGCACCAATAGCCTCTTGCCACCAGGCCCGCTCTGCCGGGTCATCACCGGCGCGCGCGGCGCGCCGCTCGCACCAGCGGGCGAGCGCGCTGCGGCCTCCCAGCGCCACGACGGTCTCGGTGACGATCGCGTAGCGACCGTCGGCGAGGGCTGCCAGGGCGCTGCCCCGATCGCGGCGGCTGCGCAGGATCGCGACGACGGCGACGCCGTCGACCTCCGTCGGCGCGGAGGGGTCCTCGAAGTCGCCGCCGGGGCGCACCGTGAAGACCTGTGGGGCGCCACGAGGGGACAGCGCGGGCGTCGCCGGGGCGCCGACCGGTCCCTCATGCCATCTCTTCGTCAGCTCCTCGACCTCCTCGCGCAGCTCGCCGCGGACGAGGATGTGCAGCTCGTCGCCCTCGCGCACCTCGGTCGAGCCGCGCGGCGGGATCGCGCGGCCCTCGCGGACGATCACGTTCAGGAGCGCCTCGCGCGGCAGCCCCAGCTCGCGCACGAGATGACCGGCCGCCGCCGCACCCGGCCGCAACCGGTAGGACACGACGTCGCCGCCGAGACGGCGGATGCGGCCCGACTCGAGCAGGCGCCGCGGCAGCGCCGGCTCGTCGGTGGTCAACCCAAGTCGCTTTGCCAGCGGCTCGAAGCTCGCCCCCTGGACCAGGGTCGAGGTGACGACGACGAAGAAGACGATCGAG
>Ga0307499_10000730_pt1 | contig 10711 bp, 11 predicted proteins | sample 13_S_MG_FD_201363 | JGI IMG/M metagenome (GOLD analysis project Ga0307499, IMG submission 201363) | Soil microbial communities from Populus trichocarpa stands in riparian zone in the Pacific Northwest, United States - 13_S | ecosystem: Environmental > Terrestrial > Soil > Riparian zone > Trees... | reverse complement strand
CACGAACAGCGCGCCCACCAGCAGCGCGTCCACCAGCACCGGCGCCACCCGCACCCGCCGGACCGCCCGACCCAGCCGGCGCCCCGCCGTCCGGCCGGCGCCGCTGTCCATTGTGGACGCCGCCGGCGGACCGGCCGGGGCCGGCGGCCCCGGACCGGCTCCAGCCTCGATTGTGGACGGTGCCGCGCCGGGCACTACGCGTCCCGGCGGCGCAGCGTCAGCGCGGCCGCCGCGAGGGCCGCGGCCGCGTACAGGCAGAAGACCATGAAGCCGGTCCACGGAGCCAATGTATGCGGGCCGGGTGCCCGGATGGCGAGCGCGTGGCCGGCATTGCTGGGCAGGTAGGGGCTGACGCGGTAGGCCCAGGACACCGGCAGGGCGTCGGCGAGCCCCGGCACCACGACCAGCAGCGCGATGACACTGGCCGTCGCGCCGGCCGTGTTCCGCAGCAGCATGCCGATCCCGACGCTCAGCACCGCCACGACGGTCAGGTACAGGCCGGTGCCGAACACGGCGCGGGTGACTCCGGGGTCCGAAAGCGACACTCCGATGTCCTGAGTGGACAGAACGGCCTGGCCGGCCAGGAAGGCCGCCAGCGCGGCGGCGGTCATCAGCACCCAGATCACCGCCGAGTACACCGCGGCCCGGGCCCACAGCACCGGCAGCCGGCGCGGTACGGCGCAGAGCGTGGCGTGGATCATGCCGGTCGAGTACTCGCCGGTCACCACGAGCACGCCCAGCACCCCGACCGCGAGCTGGGCCAGGAAGAACCCGATCAGGCTGAGCGCGCTCGGGTCGAAGCCGGCCTGCTCGGCCGGCCCGGCCTCGGACCACCGGCTCGCGGTCAGGCCGGTGAACAGCAGGCTCGACCCGATCATCGCGACGAGCGCGGCGGCCAGCGTGACGAACGTCGACCGCAGCGTCCGCAGCCGGACCCACTCCGAGTACACCACCCGCGCCGCGGTCACCTGCCCGGCACCGGCCGCGCCCCGGCCGGCCCGGCCGGGAAGGGCGTCGGCCGTCACACCGCCCGCCCGTCGACCAGGACGGGCGCGGGGGACTGGTAGTCGACCGTGTCGCCGGTCAGCGCCATGAAGGCCTCCTCCAGGGAAGCCTGCCGCGGGGTCAGCTCGGCGAGCGCGACCCGGTTGTCCGCGGCGATCCGGCCGATCCGTTCGCTGCTCACCCCGGTCACCTCCAGGCACCCCGCCCCGACCGACGCCACCGCCACGCCCGCCCCGGCCGGGCCGCCGCCGCGGACTGGACCGGCCGGAGCGGCCGGAGCGGCCGTTGCGGTCAGCAGCGCGGCCAGCCGCTCGGCCTGGTCCGTCCGGACGAAGACGCGGGCGCGGGCGGCGCCGCGGGTGAGGTCGGTGACCGAGGCGTCGGCGATCAGGCGGCCGCGTCCGATCACGATCAGGTGGTCTGCGGTCAACGCCATCTCGCTCATCAGGTGCGACGAGACCAGGACCGTGCGGCCGTCGCCGGCCAGACTCTTGAGCAGGCCGCGGATCCAGCGGATGCCTTCCGGGTCGAGGCCGTTCACCGGCTCGTCCAGGATGACGGTGGCCGGGTCGCCGAGCAGCGCGCTGGCGATGCCCAGCCGCTGGCTCATCCCGAGCGAGAAGGTGCCGGCCCGTTTCCCGGCGACCGGCCGCAGCCCGACGAGGTCGATCACCTCGTCCACCCGGCGGCGCGGGATGCCGGTGCTCGCGGCCAGGCAGCGCAGGTGGTTGACCGCGGACCGGCCGGGGTGGATCGACCGCGCCTCCAGCATCGCGCCGACCTCGTGCAGCGGCGCCCGGTGCGCGGCGTACGGCTTGCCGTTGACGGTGACCCGCCCGGTGGTCGGGGCGGTCAGGCCCAGGATCATCCGCATCGTGGTGGACTTGCCGGCGCCGTTCGGGCCGAGGAACCCGGTGACCAGGCCGGGCCGGACGGTGAAGCTGAGCTCGCTGACGGCGGCCCGGCCGCCGTAGCGCTTGCTGAGTGCGTGGGCAACGATCATCGGTACGAGGTCCCTGCTGGAGTGACGGTCGGCGGACTGACCATCCGGACGCTAGGTCGTGCCGCCCGGCCCGGTCGTGCGGCCACGGGCTGAACCCGTCCCGACCCGACTACACCTCCAGGTGGACCCGGCCGCGGGTCTGCGCCGGCCGGCGCCGCCGTGGACCGGGCCAGGCTCAGCGCTACTGGTCGCGGTCGGCGGCCGGCACCGCCCGGATGGTCGCCCGCGACACCGGGCGGCCGCACTCCCGGCAGACCTGGTCGACCGTGACGACCTTGCCGCAGTCGTGCACCCAGGTGGTCGCGTATGCCGGCCGCGCCCACTTGGTGCCCCACTCGCCCAGCGCGATCAGCACCGGCGTGAGTTCGAGGCCCTTGTCGGTGAGGTGGTACTCGTACCGGGGCGGACGGTCGGAGTACCGGCGCCGCTCGATGACCTCGAGCTGTTCGAGCTTCCGCAGCCGCTCGGTGAGGATGTCGCGGGAGGCTCCGGTGAACGCGGCGATCTGGTCGAAGCGGTGCACCCCGTAGACGAGTTCCCGGATCGCGACCAGCGTCCACCGCTCGCCGACCAGCTCCAGCGCCGCCGCGATCGGGCAGGGACGGCGCTCCAGCGGCTGGCGTGCCATCGCCGACATCCCGTCATCGGCCACGTCCAGCCCCACGTCCACCCCCACCCGGTAGGGAACGCCAATCCATCCCTGCCACCTCCGACCCGGTCGAGTTCCACCTGGCCCCGCCGCCGGGCCGCGCACATCGCGCCGATGAAGCCGATGAACCAGTAGCACCGAGGCCAACGCGCCGCCGCACCCGTTCCGTGCACACGGTCGCCGCACTGCGCGGGCGCGGGCGGTGATCGGCCTTGCCGAGCGGCGGCGGGGCGATCTACTGTGTAGCGCACAGTACGGGGTGATGCATGGTGACGGATGCCGACGGGTTCGGGAAGCTGGAGGCGGAGCTCCGCCGCGGCGTGCTGGTGCTGGCGGTGCTGTCCCGGCTGCGCACGCCGCAGTACGGCTACTCGCTGCGGCAGGCGCTGGCGGCCGGCGGCATGCCGATCGAGGAAGGCACGCTGTATCCGCTGCTGCGGCGGCTGGAGGCGCAGGGCGCGCTGGAGAGCTCGTGGAACACCGACGGGGCCTCGCCGCGCCGCTACTACCGGCTCAGCCCGGCCGGGGAGCGGCTCTACCAGGCGATGAGCGAGAGCTGGCGGCGCCAGGTGGGCGTCATGAACACGCTGCTGGATTGAGGAGATCCGATGGACGCCTCCGAGGTGATCGACAGCTACGTGCACGACGTGGCCCGGCGGCTGCCGCCCGGGAAGCGGAACGACGTCGCTCTCGAACTGCGCGCGCTGCTCGCCGACGAACTGGGCGCCAGGGCGGACGCCGAGGGCCGCCCGGCAGACGCCGACATGGCGGTCGCGATGCTGCGCGGCTTCGGCCGCCCGGCAGAGGCCGCGGTGCGCTACTACCGGCCGTTCACGATCATCGAACCGAGCGACACGTGGGGCTTCCTGGTCGCCACCATCGCCGGCGGCTCGGTGATCTCGCTGCTCGCCTCGCCGGGCCCGGGGGACACCTACAACGAGCGGGCGCAGCAGGCCACCGTCGCCTTCCTCGGCTGGCTCGGCGTGCTCGTGATCGCGTTCGCGGTGAAGAACCTCATCCTGCGCCGCCGGCCGGACGCGTTCGCCTGGGTGCCGCGGCCGGTCCGGGTCCGGGACCGGGCCAGCCGGGTCGGCGGCGTCGGGCTCGCGTTGCTGTGGGCGGCGCTGCTGGTGCTCTACCTGGCGCCCGGCCGGGTGGTCGGGGCGCTGTCCAGCGGCCGGATCGCGGCGCGGACGCTGGCCTACACCGACTCGTTCACCGGTCCGTTGCGGATGCCGTGGCTGGTCGGGGTGCTGGTGCTCGCGATCGGCCTGCACCTGCTGGTCGCCGCGCAGGGGCGGTGGCGCCCGGCGACCCGGTGGGCCCGGATCGCGCTGACCGCCCTGATCGGCAGCCAGCTCGGCTGGCACGCCCGCTACGGCTCGATCTTCTCCGACCCGGACGTCGACCGGCACCTCATCCCGGTCATCGCGGCGATGTCCGGGCTGATCCTGGCTGTCTGCGGGATCGAGCTGTACCGCGAGTACAACCGCATCCGCCCGGCCCAGGCCCCCGCCCCGGTGTCGACTCCGGCGCCGACCAACGGCCCGGCGATGTAGCCGCGGCGGCGGTCTCCCGTTCAGCTGCGGGCGCGATCGTGTCACTGGCACCGGGCCGGCCGCCGGGAGAATCCGGCCGGCCGGGTCAGCCGAAGGTCACTGCGACGAGGACTTCCGTGCCGACCCGCAGGGAGATCTGCTCATGCGCAACGCACGCTCCGGTGGTCTGCTCGTAGGTCTGGCCGCGGTCGCCGTCGTACTCGCTCCGGCCGCCCCGCAACCCGCGTCGTCGGCGGCGGTTCGACCCGACTCCGGGGCCGTCCAGTACCTCGCCGGACCGGCGGCCGAACGCCCGGCGAGCCGGCCGCGGCTGTCGCCGTTCTCGGTGCTCCAGCTGAACCTGTGCAACAGCGGGTTCGCGTCGTGCTACGCCGGCGGACAGGCCGTCCCGGAGGCCGCCAGGGTGATCCGCACGCAGCGGCCGGACGTGGTCACGCTGAACGAGATCTGCCAGGGCGACAGCGCCGGCGCCCTGCTGGCGGCCATGCAGCGGACCTGGCCCGCCGACCGGGTCTTCGCGAACTTCCAGCCGGCCTGGGACCGGGGCCGGGACGCGCCGTACCGCTGCCGGAACGGGCAGCAGTACGGGATCGCGCTGATGGGGCACGTGGCGCCGGCCAACTGGGCCGGCGTAGCCACCCGCGGCGGCATCTACCCCACCCAGAACCCGGACCGCGACGAGCAGCGCGCCTGGGTCTGCGCATACGCGATCGGCAACTACTACGCCTGCACCACGCACCTGGAGTCGGGCAGCGGCGGCACCGCCAAGGCCCAGTGCCGGTACCTGCTGGGCACCGCCATTCCCGGCGTGCAGGCAGCCCTGGGCGGCGCCGCCCCGACCGTGGTCGGCGGCGACTTCAACCTGGCCTACGGCGGCGACCCGGACGTGCAGGACTGCGTCCCGTCCGGCTGGTCGCGCAAGGGCGACGGCGCCGTCCAGCACGTCCTGGCCACCGGCGACTTCACCGTCCGGTCCACCCGCGCGACCCCACTGCGGCACACCGACCACCCCGCCTGGCTGGTAACCCTCCAGACCCCCTGACCCACGGGAGCCCGTGCCGGCTAAGGCAGCTGCCGGCACAGTTCAGCGGCGAACCGTGGTACCCCGGCCCGGTCCAGCTCATCTGTGGCGATTCCTCGCTCGGTCAGGGTTGCGACGTAGTTCGATGAGTACGTCACCTGACCACAGTGGACGGTAGCCGTGGGCGCGGGGTGGCGGTGGCGTTGTACAGGCCGGCTTCCTCGCCCTCGGCGGCCATCCGGTCGAGGGTGTCACGGCGTTCGTGGCGGGTGCGGTTCTGGTAGGCGAGGATGTCGCGGAGCAGGACCCGGCGATGCCGACCGCGCATGGCGTACGGGATCTCGCCGTCGGTGAGCAGGCGCACCAGGGTCGGCCGGGACACGTTGAGCAGGTCGGCTGCTTCCTGAGTGGTGAGCATCGTGTTGTGCGGGACGATCGTGACCGCCAACCCCTGGGAGAGAGCCGCCACGACGTCGCGGAGGACGCCGTACAACTCATCGGGCACATCGATCTGCGAACCGTCCGGCCCCACCAGTCGGGCTCGCGCCGGGCCCGTGTCGACCAGCATCCGAGCCACCACGGTCAGGCTGGTGAGCTCCTCCGGCGGCAACACGGTCCGCTCGCGCAGGACACTCGTCATGACAGGTAGGCTACGGGTATTCGAAAAAAACGCAAGCCATCTTTTTGTGTCTGGTGGTCGTTACGGCAGCCAGTTGGGGCGGACCAGGCCGGCTTCGTAGGCGAAGACGACCAGTTGGGCGCGGTCCCGGGCGCCTAGTTTGATCATTGCGCGGGATACGTGGGTCTTGGCGGTGGCCGGGCTGACCACCAGCCGGGCGGCGATCTCGTCGTTGGACAGGCCGGCGCCGGCCAGCGCGACCACCTCGCGTTCCCGGCTGGTGAGGTCGGCCAGTTGCGGGGGCGGGGCCGGGCTGGCGGTCTGGGCGGCGAACCGCTCGATCACCCGCCGGGTGATGCTCGGGGACAGCAGGCCCTCGCCGGCCGCGACCACCCGGACGCCGCGGATCAGTTCGGCCGGCTCGGTGTTCTTGACCAGGAAACCGGCCGCGCCGGCGCGCAGCGCCTCGGCGACGTACTCGTCCAGCTCGAACGTGGTGAGGACGACGATCCGGACTCCGGACAGCGCCGGGTCGGTGGCGATCTGCCGGGTCGCGGCCAGGCCGTCCAGGCCGGGCATCCGGATGTCCATCAGCATGACGTCGGGCCGGGTCTGGCGGGCCAGCGCGACGGCGTGCGCGCCGTCGCCGGCCTCGCCCACCACCTCGATGTCCGGCTCCGCGTCCAGCAGCGCCCGGAAACCGGCCCGTACCAGCGCCTGGTCGTCGGCCAGCACCACCCGGATCATCGCGCCCCACCCGCCCCGGTCCCGCGGTCGGATCGGGGCGCCTCGGCAGCGCCGCCGGGTACGGGCGGGTCGGCCGGGCTGGCCGGGTCGGCCGGGTCGGCCGGGTCCGGCGGGGGGAGGGGGAGCCGGCCGCGTACCTGCCAGCCGCCTTCGAGCAGTGGCTGGGCGGTCAGCGCGCCGCCCAGGGCGGCGGCGCGTTCCCGCATGCCGCTGATGCCGTTGCCCGCCGCCACCGGCGCGGTGACCGGACCGTGCGCGCCGCCGTCGTCGGTGATCTGCACGGTCAACTCCTCCGGCTGGTACTCGATCGTGATGCTGGCGGTGGCCCCCGGGCCGGCGTGCCGGCGCACGTTCGTGAGCGCTTCCTGGACGATCCGGTAGGCGGCGCGGTCGATCTCGGCCGGCAGCGGCCGGCCGGTGCCGCTGATCGTGGTGCGGACCGGTAGGCCGGCGTCGACCGTCAGGTCGTCGAGCCGGTCCAGCCCGGGGGCGGGGGCGCGCGGCGCGGCCTCGCCGGACGGGTAGAGCGCGTTCAGCACCGACTGGACCTCCCGCAGCGCCTCGGCGCTGGCCTGCTTGATGGTGTCGAGCGCGGCCCGGGCCTGGTCGGGCTGGCGGTCCATCAGGTGCAGCCCCACCCCGGCCCGGACGTTGATCAGCGACAGGTGGTGGCCGAGTACGTCGTGCAGTTCCTGGGCGATGCGCAGCCGCTCGTCGCTGGCCTGCCGGCGCTTCCGCTCGTCGGCCAGCCGGCGCTGCTCCTGCACCATCTGGCTGATCTGCTGCCCCGCGAACAGCGCGAAGCCGGTGAGCAGCGCCACCCCGACGGCCAACCCGGCGACCGCCAGCGCCTGGCCGCGGGTGGCGCCGCTGAGCACGACCCAGGCGATGTACGAGGCGATCATGGTCGCCCAGACCATGCCGCGATGGCCGGCCCGCGCCGCCGCCGCCGCGGCGACGATCAGGCCCAGGAAGGTCGGCCCGTGCGGGTAGTGCAGCACGTGGTACGCCACCGTCGGCACGGCGACGACCAGCAGCGTGGTGCGCGGGGAGCGGTGCCGGTCGGACAGCGCCAGCCCGCTCACGACCAGCAGCACATACCCGAGCACGTTCAGGTTCGGCGCCTCGCCGCGGCTGGCGATGCTGGTACCGAGGGTCTGCACCAGCGCGGTCAGCACCGCCAGCCCCGGCTTGTCCCCGCGGTCCGGCCGCCCGGTACCCCCGGAAGCGCCGGTACCTCCGGATGCTTCGGTACCTCCGGATGCTCCGGCGGCCCCGGATGCTCCGGCACCCTCGAAGGCCCGGGCGGCCCCGGCACCCCCGGCACCCCCGGCAGCGCCGGCAGTCCCGGCGCCGCCGGCAGTCCCGGCGCCGCCGGCAGTCCCGGCAGTCCCGGCGCCGCCGGCAGCGCCGGCAGTCCCGGCGCCGCCGGCAGTCCCGGCAGCGCCGGCACCCCCGGCAGCCCGGGAAGCGCTGGCGGCGTCGGCAGCCCCGGTGGCGCGGGAGGCGCCGGGGCCGTCCGGCCGCGGCGTGGAGCCGGTCATGCCAGCACCGTAAGGGACCGGGCGCCCCGATGGCGTCCGCCGCCGGGCGGCAGCGCCGGCCGGACCTCGGGCCGGCGCGACCAGGTACCGCCGTCCGCGGGGCCGCCCGCCTACTCCGCCGGGCGTAGCCGACCCGCCCGGCTACCACCGGGGGAGCAGCCCCGGTGCCGCCGCCGGCCGGACGTCGGCCGCTGGCCCGTCCGGCAGGCTGGGCGCACCATCACCGCGGACGAAGGACGATAATGAAGGCAATTGTGCAGCACCGGTACGGCCGACCTGATGTGCTGGAATTCGCCGACGTCGACCGGCCGGTGGCCAAGGACGACGAGATCCTGATCCAGGTCCGGGCGGCGTCGGTCAACCCGTACGACTGGCATTTCGTGACCGGCACGCCGTACCTGATGCGCCTGGGGGCCGGGCTGCGGGCGCCGAAGCAGGCGGTACCCGGCATCGACGTCGCCGGCGAGGTGGCGGCGGTCGGCGCGAAGGTCACCGAGTTCCGGCCCGGCGACGAGGTGTTCGGCATGCGCCCGGGCGCCTTCGCCGAATACCTGAGCGCCCCGGCGGCCAAGATGGCCCGCAAGCCGGCCAACCTGACCTTCGAACAGGCGGCGGCGGTGCCGATGGCGGCGCTCACCGCCCTGCAGGCGCTGCGTAGCCGGGGCCGGCTGCAGCCGGGGCAGCGGGTCCTGGTCAACGGCGCGTCCGGCGGGGTGGGCACGTTCGCCGTACAGCTCGCGAAGACGTTCGGGGCGGACGTCACCGGCGTGTGCAGCCCGCGGAACCTGGCCGCGGTCCGGGCTCTCGGCGCGGACCAGGTCATCGACTACACCCGCGAGGATTTCGCCCGCGGCGGGCAGCAGTACGACCTGATCCTGGACATCGCCGGGAACCGTTCCATCGCCGACCGCAAGCGCGCGCTGACCCGCACCGGAACCCTGGTCGTGATCAGCGGGCCCAAGCACAACCGCTGGATCGGCCCGGCCGGCGACCTGGTCAAGGTGCTCGCGGCAGGTCGGTTCAGCAGCCGGCGGATGGTCGGCATGCTGACCAGGAACAGCCGGGACGACCTGGTCCTGGTCGGCGATCTCCTGGCGGCCGGATCGGTGACCCCGCTGATCGAGCGCAGCTACCCGTTGCCCGAGGTCCCGGACGCGCTGCGCTACCTCGGCACCGGCCACGCCCAGGGGAAGCTCGTCATCACCGTCTGAACCCGCGGCACCACCGGCGGCCGGCCGGCCGGTCAGGGCTCCGGGCGCGGCGCCGGCAGCCAGCTGTCGTGCGCGCGCAGCGCGCGCAGCAGCACCGGGACCGCGGCGCGGATCGTGTCGTCGCGGTCCACCCGGCGGCAGACGGCCGAGGTGCGCCAGTGCAGCGGCTCATCCACCAGCGGCCGCCAGACCAGGCCGGGCCAGCGGGCAGCCGCGTCCGGGGTGTTGAAGCTGACCGCGTTGTCGGCGACGAGCAGACCGTCCACCAGCCGGGACGCGTGCTCGATGTGGCGGGGTAGGTAGCCGTTGCGGCGGCAGATGGCCAGCGTCTCGTCGTACAGCCCGGGGGCCATCTCCCGCGGGAACATCACCAGCGTCCGGCCGCGCAGGCTGGTCAGCCGCAGCGCCGGCCGGGCGGCCAGTGGATGGTCCGCCGGCATGATCACGCCGATCGGCCGCCGCAGCGGTCGCGACGACCAGAGGCCGGCCGCCGGGTACGGGTGCCGGAGCACGCCGAGGTCGATCCGGCTGTCGAGGAGCAGGTCGTGCTGCTCGGCGGTGGTGGCCTCCAGCACCTGGATGTCCTGTCCGGTCTCGCGCAGGCACCGGGACACCTCGGTGATCACCGCCCGGGAGGTGTCCGCGGGGAAGGCGACCAGCAGCCGGCGGGCCGCCGACCGGGCCGGCCGGCGCATCGCCGCGGCGGCCACGTCGAAGGCGGCGACGGCCCGGCGGGCGTGCGGCAGCAGCCGGGTCCCGTGCCCGGTGAGCGCGACGCCGCGCGGGGACCGGTCGAACAGCCTGATCCCGAGTTCGCGCTCCAGGTCGGCGATCCGCTTGGACAGCGGCGGCTGGGTCATGTGCAACCGCAGCGCGGCGTGCCCGAAGTGCAGCTCCTCGGCGACGGCGACGAAGTAGCGCAGGTGCCGTACGTCCACGGCCTGGGACGATACCGCTCCGGAATCGTGCCGGGGAGATTGGACTTGGACGCCGGCGGCCGGTTGGCCCGCTACTTGGCCGGTGCCTGAACCCCGCGACGACGACCACTACCTGCTCACCCGCCGCGAGCAGGAGGTGGCCGTCGTGACGCTCAACCGGCCGGCCCGGCTGAACGCCTGGACCCAGCGCGACCGGGCGGCGCTGACCCGCCTGCTGCACGCGCTGGCCGCGGATGAGCAGGTGCGGGCGCTGGTGCTGACCGGCGCCGGCACCGGCTGGTGCGCCGGCCAGGACCTGACCGAGACCGCCGGGTTCGACCCGGCCGACCCGGCGCGGGTCGAGACCTGGCTGGACAACTGCGCCGACCTGTACGACGCGGTCCGCGGCCTGGCCAAGCCGACGGTGGCCGCGCTG
>Ga0307499_10000729_pt1 | contig 10720 bp, 12 predicted proteins | sample 13_S_MG_FD_201363 | JGI IMG/M metagenome (GOLD analysis project Ga0307499, IMG submission 201363) | Soil microbial communities from Populus trichocarpa stands in riparian zone in the Pacific Northwest, United States - 13_S | ecosystem: Environmental > Terrestrial > Soil > Riparian zone > Trees... | reverse complement strand
GCGCGCAAGGCGGACCTGCAGTGGCACATGGGACCGACGCTCCTGGGACTGGATCACGTGCGCGCCTGCGCCGGGCAATACGACGAGGCGCTCGCCGGCATGACGAGGACGCTGCGCTGGCTGGAGAGCGTGAAGCAGATCCGCTATCAGCTCATCGCCTACGACCTCGTCAGCCACCTGCTGCTCGATTCGGGCGCGGCAGGCGACGCGGCGGCATGGTGCCGGCGCGGACTCGAGCTCGCGCGCAGTGCGCGCATCACGTTCTGGTGTCCGCGCCTCGAGGCCAACCTCGCGATCGCACACCTGCGTTTGGGCGAGCTCGAGGTCGTGGCGCCGCTCGAGCGCGCCGCGGACTACTGCCGGCAGAACGCCGAAGGCTTCCAGCTCGCACGCTGCCTGGCGGGATTGGCCGAGCTCGCGCTCGCGCGCGGCGACGCCGCGGCGTGCCTCGTCCATGCCGCCGAGCTTCTCTCGCTCGTGGAGCCGCCGGGGCTTGGAGAGCTCGTCGCCGAAGCGCGGCGCTGGCGCGGCGAAGCGCTGCTCGCGCTCGGCCGGCGCGAAGAGGCACGCGAGGAGCTCGGGCGGGCCGCGAGCGCCGCGGAAAAAATCGGCCGCGCGCACCTTGCCGGCCAAGCGCGTGAAGCGCTGCGGAAATCCGGCGCAAAGCTCGATTCCTGAGTGTGGGCTATAGTAGTGCATGCGCGTTCTGCCGCTCCTCGCAGCTCTTTCTCTGGCAGGCTGCCAGTCGCCGCCGCTGGCCCCCCCCGAGAATCCGCTCGTCGGCACGGCCTGGCTCGCGTGGGACATCAACGGCCAGGGGCCCGGCGGCAAGACCTACGCAACGCTCGTTTTCAATCCCGGGCGAATCAGCGGCTCGGGTGGCTGTAACCGCTTCTCCGGCGCCTTGCAGGTCAAGGCCGATGTGTGGCAGGCGAGCGAGATCGCGGTGACGCGCATGGAGTGCGGGCCCGAGCTCATGAAGGAGGAGGCGAGCTTTCTCAAAGCCCTCGAATCCGCGCGCAGCCATCGCGTGGAAGGCGGCCTGCTCACGCTGATCGACGAGTCCGGCGCGGTGCGCCTGCGCCTGGTGCACCTGCCGCGGCCCCCGGCGCAGCCCGGGTTTATCGGCCCGTCCTACGTGCGCGGACTGCCGCCCGGCTGATCCCCGCCGTCGCGGGGACAAGCCCCGCCTGCTATTGGACGAAGGTCCAATAGCGTGACGCGCGTCCCTGCGAGAGGATTTCCCCTGGTTGTGGCACTCGCATGGGACCTGCCAACGTTAAAGTCATCCATGCGCACGAGTTCGTGCGGGCGCGGCCCGGCGGCGTGCTCGACCTCGAAACAAGCGAGGCGCTTCTCCTCAAGATCGCGAAAGCGGCCGAAGTCCTGGACCGGGCCGAAGTCCTGATCGACACCCGCCGGGCGGATGGCCAGCTCGGCGCGGCCGACCTGTGGTTCCTCGCCGACCGCCTCGCCAAGCACCGGCACGCCTTCAGCGGCAAGACCGCGGTGCTCTGCCCGATGGAGCGGTTCGACCGGGCGCGCTTCTTCGCGCTGCTTGCCGACAGCAAGGGATTCGAGGTCGAAGCATTCACGTCGTACGAGGAGGCCGTGACCTGGCTTTCCGGTGAAAACTGTTGAAGGAAACAACTGCAAGGAGACGATGATGGGCAAGAACCGATTGCTGTTCGTGAGTGGCGCGATCGCCGTGGCGCTGGCCGCGGGCGGCTGCGTGAGCAAGGGCGACTACGAGAAGCTCCAGGCCGAGCGCGACGGGCTCGACCAGAAGGTGAAGGCGCTCGAGTCGGAGCGCACCGGGCTCGAGCAGCAGAAGACTGCGCTGCGCTCGGAGGTGGTGACGCTGGAAAAGCAGCGCGTGCAGCTCGAGGCGCAGAACCGGCAGACCCAGGCGCAATACGATTCGCTCGCCCGCAACCTCAACTCTGAAGTGCAAAAGGGCCAGGTCCAGCTTCGCCAGTACAAGGACATGCTGACGGTCGAGGTGGCCGAGCAGCTGTTCTTCGAATCCGGCCGCGCGACGCTCAAGGAGTCGGGCAAGGCGGTCCTGAAGAAGGTGGGCGAAGCGCTGAAGGGCTACGAAGACAAGATCGTCCGCGTGGTCGGCCATACCGACAACGTGCCGATCGGCAAGTCGATGCAGGCGCAGTTCCCGTCGAACTGGGAGCTCTCGTCCGCGCGCGCGACCACGGTCGTGCGCTACCTCGAGGCCGCCGGCGTGCCGCCCGACCGCCTTGCGGCGTCGGGACGCGCCGAATACTCGCCGGTAGCGTCGAACGACGACCCCGAAGGCCGCCGCAGGAACCGGCGCATCGAGATCACGCTGATCGACAAGAACCTTGCGCAGGAGCTGCAGACCAGCCCGAAGTAGCAAGGTTAAATGAGCGGGGTCACTTGCCGCGGAACACGGGCTTGCGCTTCTCGTTGAAGGCGCGCACGCCCTCGCGGCGGTCCTCGGTGTCGACCAGCCGGTTGTAGGCCTCGATCTCGAAGCGGTAGCCGGTCAGGAGATCGGTCTGCAGCCCGTAGCGGATCGATTTCTTGGCCTGGCGCACCGACAGCGGAGCGTTTTCCGCAATCGCTCTTGCCGTTTCCAACGCATCGTTCAGGACGGAGGCGGATTCGCACGCCCGGTTGAAGATGCCCCAGTCGACGCCTTCGGCCGCGGTGAACTGCCGCCCCGACAGGATCAGCTCCTTCGCGCGCCGCTCGCCCGCGGCGCGCGCGAGGTTCTGCGTGCCGCCGCCGCCGGGCATGATGCCCAGGCGCACCTCCGGCAGCGCGAAGCGCGCGGCGCTCGAGGCGTAGATGAAATCGCAGCACAGCGCGATCTCGAGCCCGCCGCCGAAGGCGTGGCCGTTCACCGCCGCCACCACCGGCAGCGGAAATTCCATCAGCGCCATGAAGCCGCGCTCGAAGAGCTCGTGCTGCGTCTGCCAGTCGGCGTGCGCCATGCCGTCGCGTTCCTTGAGGTCGGCGCCGGCGCAGAAGGCGCGCTCGCCCGAGCCGGTGACCACGACGCAGCGGGTCTCGCCAGGCTCGGCGCCGAGCCGGGTCCAGAGCTCGTGGAGCTCGCGTCCCATCTGCGTGTTGAGGGCGTTGAGCGCCTTGGGCCGGTTCAGCGTGACGAGCAGCACATGCGCCGCGCGGGTCTCGATTGCCAGTGTCTGGTAGCTCATAGAATGTCAGCCCGATGTCAAGCCCTTGTCGCGCGCATGATACGGGGCATCCGCCGCGGAGGCGAAGGGCAGGCGGAACATGCTAACTTTGCCGCCATTGGGGGATTGACAAGAGGAACGATCATGCACAAGTCGGGACTTCACGTGGTGGGCGGCGTCATCGCTGCGGCGCTGATCGCGGGCGGCTGCGTCAGCAAGAGCGAGTTCGAGAAGTTGCAGACCGAGAAGAACCAGGAGGTCGACGCGCTGCAGAAGCAGCGCGACGCGCTGGAGCAGCAGACCAAGCAGCTTCAATCGCAGCGCGCGGCGCTCGAAAAGCAGCAGGCCGACCTGCGCTCCGAGGTCGACAACCTGCAGCGGCAGAAGTCGCAGCTCGAACAGGCGAACCAGCAAACCAAGTCGCAGTATGATGGCCTGGTCAGCAATCTCAACGAGGAAGTGAAGAAAGGCCAGCTCCAGGTGCGCCAGTACAAGGACATGCTGACAGTGGAAGTGGCCGAGCAGCTTTTCTTCGACTCCGGCAAGGCGGTGCTGAAGGACTCCGGCAAGGAGGTCCTGAAAAAGGTCGGCGAAGTGCTGAAGGGCTACGACGACAAGATCGTCCGGGTGGTCGGCCACACCGACAACGTGCCGATCGCCACGGCGCAGTTTCCCTCGAACTGGGAGCTCTCGGCGGCGCGCGCGACCACGGTGGTGCGCTTCCTGCAGTCCACCGGCGTGCCGCCCGAGCGCCTTTCGGCGGCAGGGCGCGGAGAATTCTCGCCCGTCGCGCCGAACGACGATGCCGATGGCCGGCGCAAGAACCGCCGCATCGAGATCACGCTGATCGACAAGAACCTGGCGCAGGAAGTCCAGGAGAAGCGCTAGCGCCATGCATGCACGCGAGGCCCCGCTCGCAGTCGTGACGCGGCCTCGCGAGTCCGCCGCCATCCGGCGGACGCTGGAGCAGAGCGAGCATTTCCGACACGTCGCGGCGAGAGACGTCGACCGGCTCGCGCAGCTCGCGCGCCGCAGGCGGCTGCACAACGACGAGCGCGTTCAAAGCGCCGGCGGGTATGACGGCCACCTGTGGATCGTCCTGAGCGGCGCGGTGCGCATCAGCACGAGCACCGCCAAGGGCGGCGAGCACGTGTACGCGGTGCTCGGTCCTGGAAACTACTTCGGCCTCGCCGCGGTGATCGGCAAGGGCGTCGGAATCCTCGAAGCGCGCGCCTTCGGCGCCACGGAGCTCGCGTGGATCGACGGCGCCGCGCTCATGCAGCTCCTCGACGACCGGCCGCCACTGTGGCGCCATTTCGGCGCGCTGCTTTCCCACCGCCTCATGGTCGCCCTCATGCTCCTGCGCGACAACACGGCAGCCGCGCTGCCCGAGCGGCTGGTGCGGCGCCTGCTGGCTCTTCTGCCCGCGATCGAAGCCGCTTCGGGCGAGCCGGTGCTGCCGATGACGCAGGCCGATCTGGCGCGCATGCTCGGAACGAGCCGCTCGCGAGTGAACTCGGAGCTGCGGCGCCTGGAATCCGAGGGCCTCGTCCGCAGCGGCTATCGCGGCCTCGCGCTGCTCGATCTGCCGCGGCTGCGCACGCTAGCCGGCAAGGACGTGAAAGCTTTCTAGAACATTTTTTTGCGCCGCTATAGTGTCTGGCGGCGACATTTTCCGGCCGGCGTATGTGCGCCATCGGCGATGATCGAGTCCCTTCGGCGGGGGGCGATCGACCCCGGTCGCCGCGTGGTGCCACCCCCGGCGCTCGCGGCATGAGAAGAAGGCGCCACGCGGCGAAGCCGCCAGGCGCCCACGCCGAAATTCCTTCAGTTCATCTTCAAAATAGGGTCTGTCCCTATTTTCTGGGAAACCAGGGCTTGTCGGCCCACGCCACGCCCATGCGCGCGACCTGCGCGTCGATGAGATAAGGCTTGCCCTCCATCGTCGCCTTCCTTGCGCGGGCAAGCGCCGCCTTGAGCTGCGCCGGCGATTCGACGACTTCACCCTCGACGCCGAAGCCCTTGGCGATCCACGCCATGTTCATGTCCGGGCTGCCGAGGTAGTCGTGGAAGAAGTGCCCGGTCTGCACCATGCGTCCGCCAGGAACCTTCTCGATCACGCGGCTGTGCGGACCGCTGTAGGCGTGGTTGTTGTAGACCACCGTGATGACCGGCAGCTCCAGGCGCGCCATGTTCCAGAGCGCGGTCGGGCCGAACACGAACGAGCCGTCGCCGACCAGGCAGATCACCTGCCGGTTCGCTCGCGCGAGCTTGACCCCGGCGGCGGTGCCCACGCCCGAGCCGAGGTGCGCGCCGTAGTAGTAGAAGAGCTCGCGCCCGCGCTCCGGGTCGAAGTTGAAGCCGTGCAGGTTCACCGAGCCCGCCACGTGCACGATGATCGCGTCGGGGTCGGCGAACAGCGCCACTTCCCAGGTGACCCGGTCGGCGATCATGGGAGCGCGGTCCCAGTCGGGACTCTTCGTCACCAGAGCCCGCAGCACCTTTGCTCTTTCCGAGAATTTCCTAACTTCGTTTGCTCGCGATGCCGCTTTTTCCTTCAGTGAGGCATTGAGGAGCTGCTCGACCGCGGCGGTCAGGTCGTCGAGGCCGTAGCCCACGTCGGCGACCAGGGGCACCTCGGTGCTCATCACGTTTCCCATGCTCCAGCTGTCGATGCGCATGTCGATGAACTTCGGGCCGCGGCCGACCATCGGGGTCGGGCTGTTGTGCTGCAGCTTGTTGCCGACGTTGATGACGACGTCGGGGTCCTTCGGGTAGTCCAGGCTCGCGATGCGCCCGACCGGCAGCGCGCCGACCCACAGCGGATGCGTTTCCGGGAAGCTCGCGAAGATCTGGCGCGCCTGCGTCACCGGCATGCCGAGGAGCTCGGCCAGCTTCACCGCCTTCGCCACCGCCTTGGCGCCGTACACCTCGTCGCCCACGATCATGAGCGGCATGCGCGCTTCGACGAGGAGCTTGGCCGCGCGCCCGACCTCGGCGGGGTTGGGCCGCACCCGCATGCGCGGGTCGAACTTCTCGCGCAGGATGACCTCGGTGCGCACGCGCTCGTCGTTCAGGTCCGAATGCCAGGAGGCGTAGGTGGGGCCATAGGGCGGCGTCCAGGCCGCCTTGAAGGCGCGGCGCACCGTCTCGGGAATCATGTCGGCGCGGCGCGCGAGCCAGGAGTACTTGGTGAGCGGCGCCACGATGCCTTCCTGGTTCGCCACCTCCTCGAAGCCGTCGCGGCCGGCGCGCCCGGTCTGGTCGGTGCGGTAGCTGTAGAACACGAGCGGCGTCTGCTCCTTGAACGCATTGAACATCTGCCCCATCGCGTTCACCAGGCCGACCACCGCGGCCTGCATGACGATGGTCGGCTCGCCGGAGGCCTTGACGTAGCCCGCGGCCATCGCCGCGCCCGGGCCCTCGTGCGGCGTGAGGATGTACTTGAGCTGCGGCCGGTCGACCAGCGCTTCGTAGAACTGCGCGTCCTCGCTCGCCGAGTTGCCGAACACATACTTGACGCCCGTAGCGATGAGCTGCTCGGCGAAGCACAGCGCGCCGGTTCCCTCGATCACCTTGACCGCTTCCGGCGCGACGCGCGCCGCTTCCTGCGCCTGGACCGCCGGAACGAGCGAGTCGAGCACGCTTTGCGCCGCCGTGGCGGAGAGCCCGGCGCCGGCCAAACCCTTCATGAAGCTGCGCCGCGAGATCGAGCGCGACAGGTAACGCGCGACCAGCTCTCTCATTGCTTCCTCCCGTAGGCGGCGGCGAGGTAATCGGCCATCGCCTTGATGTCTTCCTCGCTCCACAGCGCGCCGCGCCCGACCATGCGATAGAGCGTGCCTTCCCAGCCCTTACGGTCCTGGCGGTGATCCATCCACATGCCGGGCCCGTGGCACTGGAAGCATTTCCCGACCAGCGTCTCCTTGCCCGGCGCGTCGGGAAACCCCGGCGGCTTGGGTTTTTGCTGCGCCATCGCTCTTGTAGATACGAAGAGAACGACGATCAAAGAAAGGGTGACTGTCACGATTTTCAAGGGTCCGTCCCTGTTCTTGTCAGTCGGCGCGGATGCCGGCTTCCTTCACCACTTTGGCCACCTTTGCCATCTCGCGCTCGATCTTGGCGCCGAACTCCTGCGGCGTTCCCGGCGACACCTCGAAGCCAAGCGCGACGAGCTTCTCGCGCACCTCCGGCATGCCAAGCACTTTTCTCACGTCCGCATTCACCTTCTCAATGACCGCAGGCGCCGTCCCGGTCGGGGCAAGAAAGCCGGCCCAGGCAGCGTAGTCGAAGCCGGCGACGCCCGCTTCCTGCATGGTGGGGACGTCGGGCATCGCCGCGGAGCGCTTCGCGCTGCCGATCGCGAGCGCCCGGATGCGCCCGCTCTTCACGTGCGGGAAGACGTTGGACATGCCCGCGAACATCACCGGGATCTGGCCGGCGACGACGTCGTTGAATGCCGGCCCGAGCCCTTTATAGGGCACATGCACGAGGTCGATGCCCGCAGCGAGCTTGAACATTTCCATCGGCAGGTGCTGCGCGCTGCCGTTGCCGCCCGAGGCGTAGTGGATCTTGCCGGGATTCGCCCTGGCCTGGCTCACCAGCTCCTGCACCGACGAAGCCTGGAAGGAGGAGTTCACGACGAGAACCACCGGGATCGAAGCCGCGAGGGCGATGGGAGCGAAGTCGCGCAGCGGGTCGTACGGCAGCTTGGGATAGAGCGCCGGGCTGGTCGCGAGCCCGGCGTCGTTGGCGAGGACGAGCGTATAGCCGTCGGCCGGCGCCTTGGCCGCCGCCTCGGTGCCGATGATGCCGTTCGCGCCGACGCGATTGTCGACCACGACCTGCTGGCCCCACAGCTCGGAGAGCTTCTGCCCGGGAATGCGGGCGAGGGTATCGACCGCGCTGCCGGCGGAAAACGGCACGATGAGGTGCACCGGCTTCGCCGGCCAGGTTTGCGCAGCCGCTTGCGCTCCCCAGAGCAAAAGACTTAGAACGACGCCGATGCGCATAGCGATCCCGGACGATTACCAGGATATTGTGCACCGGCTGAAGTGCTTCGAGCTGCTGCGCGGCCACGAAGTGGTGCGGTTTCGCGAACCTGCGCGCGACGAGGACGAGCTCGCCGAGCGCCTCGCCGACGCGCAGGCGGTGGTCGCCATCCGCGAGCGGGTCGCTTTCCCGAGATCGCTGCTCGAGCGGCTGCCGAAGCTCGAGCTGCTCGCGCTGGTCGGCCGCCATTCCAAGGTCATCGACTTCGCTGCCTGCAAGGATCTTGGCATCGACGTGGTCCAGGGCTCGAGCGCCTCGCCGGCGTCGCCCGCGGAGCTGACCCTAGCGTTGATCCTTGCCTCGCGCCGCAACATCTTCACCGAGGCCGAGCGCATGAAGCGCGGTGACTTGCCGCGCGCGCTCTCGCACCGCCTGCGCGGCAGCACGCTGGGCGTGCTCGGTCTGGGGACGATCGGAACCCTGGTCGCCGAGGCCGGTACAGGCTTCGGAATGAAGGTTCTGGTTTTCGGCCGATCCGCTTCCCTTGAGAAAGCCAAGGCGCTCGGCTATGCAACGGCGCGAAGCAAGGCGCAGCTATTCGAAGAGTCCGACGTCCTCACGCTTCAGATACGGCTCACGCCCGACACGCGCGGCAGCGTGACGCGCGAGGACTTCGGCCGCATGAAGCCGAGCGCGCTTTTCGTCAACACCGCGCGCGCCGAGCTGGTCCAGTCTGGCGCGTTGCTCGAAGCGTTGAGGAACGGCCGGCCGGGCTACGCAGCGCTCGACGTCTACGACGAGGAACCGGTGCCGGCGGATCATCCGCTGCTCGCCATGCCCAACGTCCTTTGCACGCCGCACCTGGGCTGGGCAGAGTTCGACAACTTCGAGCTCTATTTCGGCGAGTGCTTTCAGCAGATCGCGGAGTGGCCCAGAACAAAGGCAAAAGCATAAAAAAAGGGCCGCTGGCGCGGCCCCTTCAGTGCCCGAGGGGATCCCTCAGGCCTTCAACGCCTCCTGGACACGCGCCGGTGTGACCGGCGTGCGCTTCAGCCGCTTGGCCGATGAGGCGCTGAAATGCGTAACCATTGCGTCCTCGCTCCTGGGAGCGGAATCTTGCGCCCGCGGCGGCCCGGATGCAACCCTTGGCTGGCATGGGGGTAGAGTTCCATATCGCCGATAGGGCAAGTCCGACAGGGGGATGCAATGAAATCGATCGTGCGCGCGCTCGCGACCGTGGCCATCACCGTCGCTCCCGCAGTATGCGTGGCCCAAATCGTCCGGGTGGAGGTGTACCCGATCCAGTCGGTGACGATGAGCGACCAGGATTTCCTGAACGGCCGCAAGGACGCCAAGCCGGTGACGCTCGCCGGGCAGCTGAAGATTCCGCGCGCGGGCAGCGAGCGGCTGCCGGCGGTCGTGCTGCTCCACGGCTCGGGCGGCGTAGGCGGCAACCTGCTCGACTGGGAGAACGACCTCAACTCGATGGGTATCGCCACTTTCGTGCTGGACGCCTTCACCGGGCGCGGCATCACCTCGACGAGCGCCAATCAGGCTGTGCTCGGAAGGCTGGCGATGACCTACGACGCGTACCGCGCGCTCGAGATCCTGGAGAAGCATCCGCGCATCGACTCGCGGCGCATCGCGTTGATGGGTTTTTCGCGCGGCGGGCAGGCTGCGCTGTACGCGAGCGCGAAGCGCTTCCAGCGCATGCACGGACCGGCATCGGGGCTCGACTTCGCCGGCTACGTCCCCTTCTACGCCTTGTGCGGCACCAAGTTCGTCGACGACGAAAGCCTCTCGCCCAAGCCGATCCGCATGTTCCATGGCGCCGCCGACAACTACGTACCGGTGGCGCCGTGCCGCGAGTACGTGCAGCGGCTGAAGGCGAAGGGCGTCGATGTCGCCCTGACCGAGTATCCTGGCGCGTACCACGTGTTCGACGGGCGGCAGTTCAAGACGCCGGTCGTCGCCGAGAAGTCCCAGTCGACGCGCGGCTGCCAGCTCGCCGAGCGGCAGAACGGCGTGATCGTCAACGTGAAGAGCGGCCAGCCGTTCACCTACGCCGATCCCTGCGTCGAGCTCGGCCCCACCATCGCGTACGACGAGAAGGCGCACGCCGCGGCGCAGAAGGCGGTGAAGGAATTTTTCGCCGCGACGCTGCTCGCGCCCTAGAGGCGGCTGCGTGTCGCGGCAGCGCGACAGCGCGAGGCATATGCCCTCGCGTCCAGCAGCCTGCCGCTGCTAGCGTCACAGAGTGGACTGGAACGCCAACCTCATGAAGCCACGGCTCGGGAGCATCCTGTGGACGGACTGGCCGGCGCTAGTCTGTCTCATGTGCCTTCCCGTCATCTGGCTCATCAGCGCGCAGCTCGTGCTGTTCCGGCACGACGGCAGCTTCACCGCACGCGAAGCGCTCATGATCGCGGTGCCCCTGTCGCTCGTCGCCGGCAGCCTTCTCGCCTGGCGCATCGTGCGCATCCACCGGCTTTTTTCCCGCGGCCGGCTCGTGCGCGCGCAGATCACGCGCCTCGACGTCGCGATGGACAGGG
>Ga0307499_10000728_pt1 | contig 10722 bp, 6 predicted proteins | sample 13_S_MG_FD_201363 | JGI IMG/M metagenome (GOLD analysis project Ga0307499, IMG submission 201363) | Soil microbial communities from Populus trichocarpa stands in riparian zone in the Pacific Northwest, United States - 13_S | ecosystem: Environmental > Terrestrial > Soil > Riparian zone > Trees... | reverse complement strand
GCCGAGCCGCGCGGCCGCCGAGCCGCGCGGCCGGGAGCCCCGGCCGCGGTCGGCGGCCGGGGCTCCACTGTGGACATCCGGGCGTGGGGTGCCCGGACGCCCGGTTCAGCGCCGATTCTCACGTCATGCGGCCGCGACCGCCACCGGTGCCGACCACGATGTGCCGCCGGCGTTGGTCGCGCCGGCCCGGACGAACCAGCTCCGGCGGGCGACGTTGCCGCTGGTGAAGGTCGTGGCGTCGGCTCCAACCGAGCCGGATCCGGCGACTGTGGCGAAGTCGCCGGCCGTGCTCCACTGCACGGTGTACCCGGTCTCACCGGCGACATCGGCCCACTGCACGGTCAGCCGCTCGTTCCCGCCGAACCGGGCGGCCGTCGCGGAGCTGATCACCGGCTGCACCGGCAGTGCCGGCACCGCCGCCGGCACGGAGTTCGACGGGGCGGAGGTGCCGCCGAGGTTCACCGCGGTGACCCGGTACTGGTAGGTCGTCCCGGCCACCACGGTGGTATCGGCGTACGAGGTCGGGCCGGTGCCGGCGCGGGCCGGCGCGGTCGCGACCTGGCTGAAGCTCGCACCGTTGTCGGCCGAGCGCTCCACCAGGAAGCCGACCTCGGTCTGCGCGTTGTCCCGCCAGGTCAGGTTGACCCGGGGGCCGGCCTGCACCGCGGCGGTGAGCTCGGTCGGCGCGGCCGGCGCCGGCGGGATGTTGACCCCCAGGCTCGCCGAGACCGACTGGACCGTCATGCTCGGGAACGCCCCGCCGTAGCCGACCGTGTTGAGCGCGACGACCCGGTACAGGTACGGCGCGCTGGCCGTGGACGTGCCGTCGACCAGGCTGCGGGTGCCGTGCGTGTTCGGCTGGGCCAGCGGCGACGCGCTGGTCCCGACGGCCGTCCAGGTGCTGCCGTCACCGCTGCGCTGCACCACGAACGACGTCTCGTTGATCGAGTTGTCCGTCCAGGTGAGCTGGATCCGCTGGTTGCGTCCGCTTCCGACGATCGTGGCGACCAGCCCGTCCGCCTTGTCCGGCGGCAGTGCCAGCGTCACCGGCCGCATCATGTCCATCTCCTCATGGGACAGGATGTGGCAATGCAGGACGTACTCCCAGCCGAAGTTCACCAGTTGGTTGGTGATGGCCGCGGTCGGGTTGCCCTGCGGGTCGACGTTGCTGAACATCGCGGTGGCGCCGTCGACCATGGCCGGGTTCAGCCGCCGGACCGAATTCGGCACCTCGAACGGCACCTTGGGCACGATCGGCCGCAGCGCGACGATGGTGTCTTCCAGCGGGCTCATCCGGACGGTGTCCTTCCACCCCAGCTCATTGGCGTCCGGCGGGATGATGATGTTGTCCCAGGTGACCCGGTTGAGCACCTGCACGTCGTAGAGGTGGAAGTGGATCGGGTGCGTGTCCACACCGTTGTGGGTGAAGCGCCAGATCTGCGTCCCGTCCGCGGCGTTCCCGATCGGTGTCACCTTGACGTCCGCCGCCGGCAGGTTGGTGCCGTCGATCAGCTCCGTCTGCGGGTTGACGTACGGGTACAGGGTGACGTTCTGCGCGCCTGGCGTCGGTGGCTGTGCCTCCACCCCGAGAGTGGCCTGCATTCGGCCGAAGTCGTCGAACGTGGTGGCGTTCATCTCGTCGTGGATCGCCTTGGGCTGCAGCGGCATCGTCATCTTGGCGGCCGGTGCCTTCAGCGTGTTGAAACCGAAGGTCGCGGTGTCGTTGACCCGCACCAACCCGTCGCAGGTGTTCACCCTGCTGTTGGCGACATTGCAGTTGCTGCTGGCCGCGAACGACGTGCCGTAGGCCGAGTTGTAGGCCGCCTGGCCGACGATCGCCGGGTGCTGACCGGACTCGAACACGCCGGTGCCGGTGGCCTTGTGCTGGAACGCCGAGCGCAGCTTGGTCAGGTCGAACGCCGGTGCCGGCGCGGTGTCGGCGACGGTGACCTGCAGGACGGTACGGGTGTTGGGTCCGTAGCCGGCCAGCGTGGTCGGAGCGCCGGCCGGGCTCAGGTCCGGACCACCGGTGTAGTAGTCGTAGCCGGGCACCCGGGCCGGGAACGCGGCCGGGGCGTCGTTGTACATGATCAGCGTCTTGCCGGCGAACTTCGAGAAGTCGACCAGGACGTCGGCCCGCTCGGCCGGTGCCAGCAGCAGCGAGTGCTTATCCACGTTGCCGACGTCGAACCGGGTCGGGTCGGTGATCCAGGTGGTGGGCTGCTGGCCGTCGATCACCGCGGGAGCGGGCAGGAACCCACCCTCGGAGGCGATCTGCACCCAGTCCGGGCCGGCCGTGTTGTTGTTCGCCAGCACCGGGGTCGGTGACACGACCGGGTCGGTCTGCGCCGCCGCCAGCTCGGCCGGCTTCAACGCCACCTCGGTGCTGCCGTCGCCCTGGGTCGGGTCGGCGGTGTACCACTGGAAGTTGAAGAACCGGTCGTTGGCGGCGTTGAGCACGCGCAGCCGGTAGGTCTTGGGCTGCAGCGTCACCTTCGGGTACGCCACGCCGTTGACCAGCGGTGTGTCGTTGAACTGCTCCATGCCCATCGAGATGTTCGGCGTACCGGGGATCTGCTCCGGCTCGCAGCGCGGATCGGTCTGGTACTGCCAGGTGGCCGGGTCGTCCAGCTTGCAGGCCGGGTCGTAGTACGGGTTGGCGATCGGCCCGTACTTCGTGGCGCCCGCCGGCGGCCAGAACCATGGCCCGTACATCCACCGGCCGTAGGAGCTCATCCCGGACGGGTCGCCCGGGTTCTGCGCCGGCATGTAGACGTGGTGGTACCAGAAGCTGCCCTTGGTGCCCCACCGCGCGGCGTCCCAGGTCGGGTCCTGTGTGGACAGTTGCGCCTCGCCGGGCACGAAGGTCTTGTCCTGCACCAGCAGCGGGATCGTCGCCGCCGCGTCCGGGATCGTGCCGCCGGCGATCAGCGCCTTCTCGGTGTCGTCGGTGATGACGTAGCCCGCGGCCTCGCCGGCGTAGACGTTCAGCCGGGTTATCCCGTAGGAGTGGTCGTGGTAGAACATCAACCGTGCGCTCTGCTGGTTGGTGTAGTAGAACGTGGAGCAGCCGTCGTCGGCGGCCGAGCACACCGCGGCGCCGCTGGCGTCGGTCATGTCCGGCACGTTCTGCACGCTGACGCCCTCCGGCCAGGCGGTGCTCTCACCGGTTGGCGTGATCCACTGGTGCGGGGTGCCGTCGCTGATCCACGGCGTGATGCCGCCGTGCAGGTGCAGGGTGGCCCGGTTGTCGGAGTAGCACCCTGCCGGCTTGGGGGTGTTGCTGCATTCCGGGTTGCGCACCTGGTCGGTGACGGTGCCGTCGTTGGTCGGGTCCGGCATTGCCATCGGGCCCATCCCGGAGCCCATCCCGGTGCTGTCGACCGGCAGGAACAGGTCACCCGCGACGCCGGTGGGCAGCAGGTTGCGGAACACGATCCGCACCGGCCGGTCCTTCGTGGCGGCCAGGATCGGGCCGAGGTACTGCGGCCCGGTCACCCCGGTGTAGCCGGTGATCGGCCGCTTGGTGCCGTCCAGCAGTTCGTTGGCGAGCGGGACCTGCTGACCCGGCACGGCGGCCGTGGACAGCTGCACGTAGCCGCGTACCAGCGTCGGCGGCAGGTCGGCGGAGAACTGGGTGCGGTACTGCACCAGCCCGATCACGTACTCGTCGGCCTGCTTGCCGTTGTAGGTCTTGACCTCGGGCACGCCCAGTGGCAGGAACTTGGCCGCCGGACCCATGCCCCGCTGCGCCGGCGCGGCCGGGCAGCCGGTGCCGTCCACCGTCGGGTCGCAGGCCAGCGGCAGTTCATCCTGGAACTTGCGCATCCCCGGCGAGAGGTAGCCCGCGCCCGCGTCGCCGACAGTGATCGCGTCGATGGCGCCGATGTCGGTCGTGGCAGTCGCGGTCGCACCGGTGCCGGCCCCGGTCGGGTCGGTGATCTCGACGGTCGGCGCGGCCGTGTAGCCGGTGCCGATCCGGTCGACGGTGAGGCCGACCAGCTTGAGCGTGGCCGTCACGGTTGCCTCGGTCGCGCCGGCGATCGGGTCGGTCACCGTGCCGTTGTGCACGGCGACACCCGGGGCGCCGCTGTAGCCGGTGCCCGGGTCGTCCACGATGACCTTGCCGATGCTGCCGTCGGTGGCCAGGTCGGCCGGGTCGACGTGCCCTTTGGCCTGCCGGCCGTTCGGGTCGTCGGGCAGGTCGAAGTCCACCGTCGGCATGGTGTAGCCGCTGCCGCCGTTGGCGATCTGCACCGCGTCGACCCCACCGGAGGCGAGTGCGGCGGCTCCGCTGCCGCCCCCGCCGGACAGTTGCACGGCGAAGCCGCGGTAACCGGCACCGGCGGCGCCGACGGTCAGCCCGACCACGGCGCCACCCGGCTTGACGATCGCGGTGGCGGTGGCCGGGTTGGCGGTGTCCCCACCGGTCACCGCGACGGTGGTGGCCGCCGGGTCGTAGTCGTGCCCAGGCGTCGTCACATCGATCTTGGCGATCCCACCGGTGATCGGGTTGACCTGCGCGACCGCCGTCGCGCCGGTGCCCTTGCCCGACCCGTCGGTGATGACCACCGCGGCGGTGGACAGCGAGTACGGGCTGTTGGCCCAGTTCGGCGACGGGCCGAAGTAGTGCGGCACCTTGGCCTGGTCGGTCGGGCTGGTCGGGCCAGCCGCCGACGCCGCCGCCTGCCCGGTGACCACCGCGACCAACGGCAGCAGCAGACACGCGCCCGCTACTGCGACGAGCCTGCGCCGTTGCGCTCCCGATCGTCTCTTGTCGGTCAGTGATCGCATGGGATTCTCCCCTTGCCCGCCTCGCCACTGGCCGTGGCGAGCCAGCCACCCGGCTGACGGAACTGTTCCGGCAGCTCAACCTGACCCCTCGCGGTGCCACGATGGGGCTCAGATGACACACCTATCAGCGAAATGTCATCATCCGATCGACACGTACTGTGGATGTACGATTACCTCCAGCCACAGCCATTCACGTGAGGTGTACGAGGTCTGACGCACGGTGGAGGCGAGCGGCAGCCGGCACCGGCGAATCGGGCGAATCAGCGCCTTGCGCCGTTCGGCTGCGACGGCACCGGGCGGCGCGGATTATGACAAGGGACATTCCGGTCAGGGCTGTCGTGCAGTGCCGGGCCGGGACACTGGGGGGCCACATGGCGCGGCTGCTTCTCATCGAAGACGAGGCTCGGCTGCAGACCTACCTGGCCCGCCTGCTGGACGGCGACGGCCATGTCGTGACCGGCGCCAGGACCGGCCCGGAAGGGGTGCACCTCGCCGAGTCCGAAGAGTACGACCTCATCCTGCTGGACCTGATGCTGCCCGGCTACGACGGCTTCGAGGTGCTGCGGCGGGTGCTCGAGCACGACCCGGGCCAGCGGGTGCTGGTGCTGTCCGCGGTGGGCGACGTGGGCTCGCGGGTGCGGTGCCTGCGGATGGGCGCCGTGGATTTCCTGATGAAGCCGTTCGCGCCAGCCGAACTGGTCGAGCGGGTACGGGCCCGGCTGCGGGTGCCGAAGACCGGCGGCTCGCAGCGGTGGTTGCGGGCCGGCGATGCCGTCCTGGACCTGGAGCGCCAGTCGCTGAGCGTCGACGGGCACACCGTGCCCCTCACCCACCGGGAGTTCATCCTGCTCGGTCACCTGATGCGGCGGGCCGGGGAGGTCTGCAGCCGGGCGGAACTGCTGGCCAGCGTCTGGGGTTACACCTCCGACTCCAGCAGCAACGTCGTCGAGGTCACGGTGCGCCGGGTTCGCGGCAAGATTCCGCGGTCCCTGATCGAAACGGTGCGCAATGTCGGCTATTCGTTCGTGGCGAGCTGATCCCCGGCCCCTGTTCGCCGGCTGGGTGGCTTTCGCCGCGGTGAACCTGCTGTCGATGCCGCTGCTGCCGGGCGCCGGGGTGGTGGCCTTCCACCTGGTCTGGATCAGCCTGGCGATCGTCTACGGCGTGCAGGGCTGGTCCACCCGCCGTACCGCCGTGATGCTGGCCGCCGTGATCGCGGCGAGCGGGCTGAGCATGGGCAGCCTGGTCGCCGCCGACGAGGTCGAGTGGCCGGAACTCAGCGAGGTGCCGCTGATGGCGATGGTGTTCCTGACCATGGTGTGGCATGTCCGGCGGCGGACCACGGCGCTGGCTCAGACGCAGAACCTGGTCGAGCGGGAGCGCCGGGCCCAGCACGTGAAGGAACTGTTCGTGCGCAACTGCTCGCACGAGATGCGCACCCCGATCACCGTCGCCCGTGGCTACGCGGAACTGGTCCGCGGGGTGCTGCCGACGCCGGCCAGCCGCGACGACATGGATGTGGTGGTCGACGAGTTGGACAAGCTGGGCAGCTTGGCCGGCCGACTGCTCGTGCTGGCCGACGCCTACGAGTCGGCGCAGTTCGAGCGGGCAGCGGTGGATCTCGGTGTGCTCGTGCGGCGGACGGTCCAGCGCTGGCGGCCGGCCGCCGACCGGGTCTGGTCCGTGCAGGCGCCGTCGATCGTCATCGAGGCGGACGAGTCCCGGTTGGAGGCCGCGCTCGACGCTCTCGTCGAGAACGCCGTGAAGTTCACCGACGACGGCGACGCCATCGCGCTGCGCTGTCGGGCCACCAGGCGGAGCGTGCAGTTGGAGATCGAGGACTCCGGCATCGGCTTCGCCACCTCCCGGGCCGGCGGCGGGCGGTCGGGAACCGCCTCCCGGGCCGGCACTGGACTGGGCCTGGCCATCGTGCGGGCGATCGCCGAGGGTCATGGCGGGGAGCTCTGGCAGGCCGAGGAGCGCGACCGCGGCGCCCTGCTGCGCATCGACCTGCCCGCCGCGGCCACCGCGATGCCGGAGGTCCCTGCCGACTGAGGACTCTCGCCCCGGGCGCGCCCGGCCGCCGGTGCCGCAGGCTTGACCCACGGCATTCAGCCGCCGGCACCACCAGGTCGGAGCCGGTGCCGGTGACGGCTCGCGGCGGACCCGAGGCTGCGGCCGGCCGTTGCGACCGGAGGGAAGTGCCATGAGCACGCGGGCAGCGCAGCAGCACCGTGCCAGCAGGCTGGCCGCGGAACAGGCGGCACGGCAGCGGCGCCAGCGCCGACGGTTGTGGTGGTCGCTGTCGGTCGTGGTCGGGTTGATCGCGGCGAGCCTGACCGGCTACCTGGTCCACCGGGCGCAGCGGCCGGACGGCGGCTCGACGGCCGCCGCCACCCCGCTCGCGGTCGCGGCCGACGGCGCCGGCGTGGTGATCGGCAACGGCCCGGTCACCGTGGAGCTGTACTCCGACTTCCTCTGCCCGGCCTGCCGGGCGTTCGAGGCCAACGCCAGCGACGAGATCGACTCGCTGCTGGCCGACGGCCGGATCCGGCTGGTCTACCGGCCGGTCGCGATCCTGGACCGGATGTCCACCAACCAGTATTCGACCCGCTCGGCGGCCGCCGGGGGGTGCGCGTCGGACGCCGGCAAGCTGGCCGGGTACGCCAAGGTGCTGTTCGACAACCAGCCGGCTGAGGGCGGCGCCGGCCACGACGACGAGCAGCTGATCCGGTACGGCACGGCCGCCGGGATCACCGACGCCGGCTTCGAGCAGTGCGTGCGCTCCGGGCGGTACCTGCACTGGGTCGGCCAGGTCACCGACGCCATGCAGGCGCACAACGTGCGCGGCACACCGACCGTGTTCGTCGCCGGCCAGCAGCTGCAGCGGCCGGACGGCCCGGGCCTGGTCGCCGCGGTCACGGCCGCCGCGGCGAAGTAGCCGGCACCACGATGCCCGACCCGACGCCCCGACCGCGCCGGCCGGCCCGCGCCCGGGTTCGCCTCCTGCTGCTGCTCGTCCCGCTGCTGACCGCCGGCGCGGCCCTGTTCGCCGGCCTGACGCCGGCCCACCCGGCCGCAGCCGCACCGAGCACCGCGCCGGCCGCGCCGGCCGCCGTGACGCTGACGCTGTACTGGGGTGACGGCTGCCCCCGGTGCGAGGCAGAGCGGAAGTTCCTGACCGACCTGCGCCGGCAGTACCCGCAGCTGGTGGTGCAGCAGTACGAGGTGTGGAAGGACGCGGCCAACCGCAGGCGGTTCGAGGAGGTCGCCCGGCAGCACGGCGTGGACGCCTCCGCGGTGCCCACGACCATCGTGCGGGACCGGGTGTGGATCGGCTTCACCGACCCGATCCGGGACGACCTGCGGCGCACCGTGGCGGCGGCGCTGCGTGGCCAGCCGGTGCCGAAGGGCCTGTACGGTCGCGCCGGTACCGGCACCTGCAGCAGCGACGAGGTGTGCACGGTGCCGCAGGAGCCGGACGTGGTCGTCGCCGTACCACTGCTCGGCCAGGTGAACGTCGGCGACAAGCCGATGTTCGTGTCCACTGTGGTCATCGGTTTCGTCGACGGCATCAACCCGTGCTCGCTGTGGGTCATCTCGATCCTGCTGACCATCGTGATCCGCACCGGCTCCCGTCGCCGGGTGCTCGCCATCGGCTCGGCGTTCCTGTTGGTGACCGCCGGCATGTACGCGATCTACATGGCCGGCATCTACTCCGCGCTGACCGTGATCGGCTACCTCGGCCTGATCCAGCTCGTGGTCGGCGTGGTGGCCGGGGTCTTCGGCCTCATCGCGGTGAAGGACTACTTCTGGTTCAAGCGCGGGCCGTCGCTGACCATCCCGGACAGCAGTAAACCCAACCTCTACCGGCGGATGCGCGAGGTCGCCGGCTCCCGCGCGCTGCTGCCCGCGCTGGGCGCGACCACGGTGCTGGCGGTCGGGGTGTCGCTGCTGGAAACCCCCTGCACGGCGGGCTTCCCGGTGCTCTGGACCGGCCTGCTGGCCAGCAATCATGTCGGCCTGCTCGGCTCGGCGCTGCTGTTCGTGGTCTACATGGTCCCGTTCCTGCTGGACGAGATGGCCGTGTTCGCGGTCGCGGTGCTGACCATGCGGGCCACCAAGGTGCAGGAGAAGCACGGTCGGCTGCTCAAGCTCATCGCCGGCACGGTCATGCTGGCGCTGGCCGGCACCGTGGTGCTGGCGCCGGATGTGATGGAGGACGTGCTGGGTGCGACGCTGGTCTTCGGCGTCGCCGGCGTCGTCGCGCTGGTCGTGCACCTCGCGGCCAGCCGGGCGTCGGCCCGCCGGGCCCGACCCGACCGCCAGGACGCGCTGCCGGTCTGAGCGTGGCGCGGCGCCGGGCTGATCCGGCCCTGCCGACGGCCGAGCGTCGGGCGCACGGTGCCCCGACGGGCAGCTCCACGTGAACCAGCGAGCCGCGGTGCCGACGTAGGGTGCCCGGAATGGCAACCGGCGGGTCGGTGTGGCGGGCGATGGCGGGCAACCCGCTGCGGTTCGTGCTGTCGCCGTGGCCGTGGCGCTGCCTGGCGTACCTGTCCGGCACGGTCGCCTTCGCGGGGGCGGTGTGGGGGGCGCTGCTGGCCGGCGTGCTGTTCCCGCCGGCGCTGCTACTCATCGGGGTGCCGGTCGGGGTGGTGGAACGGTGGCGGCTGCGGCTGCTGGGCCAGGCGCCGGCCAGCCCGCACGCCGCCGCGCCGGCCGGCCTGGTCGGCTGGCTGCGCCGGCGGTTGGGTGAACGCGCGACGTGGCGCGAGCTCGGCTACACGCTGTGCCTGGCCTCGGCGCTGGTGGTCACCGACCTGGTCGGCCTGTTCGCGCTGGCCGGGTGCGGGCTGTGGGCCGCTGCCCCGGCCTTCGTCGCGACCAGTGGCCGCACCCCGTTTCCGGCCGTCGACACGGCGGCGAAGGCCTGGACGCTCGGCCTGGGCGTCGGGCTGCTGGCCTTCGCGGTCGTCCTCTACGCCCTGTGCGTGCTCGCGGCGGCGCAGGCGACCTTCGCCCGGTGGCTGCTCGCGCCCTCCGACACCGAGCTGGGCCGCCGGGTCGAGGAGCTCGACCGGTCCCGGGCCCGGCTGGTCAACGCGTTCGAGGCCGAACGCCGGCGCATCGAGCGCGACCTGCACGACGGCGCCCAGCAGCACCTGGTGCTGCTGAGCATGACGTTGGGCCTGGCCGCGGTGGAACTGGCGGACGACGGTGGGCGGGCGCGGGCGCTGGTCGTCGAGGCGCGCGAGCAGGCCCGGCAGGCGCAGACCGAGATCCGGGAGCTCATCCACGGCATCCACCCCCAGGTGCTGACCGACCTGGGGCTGCGGGCCGCGGTGGGGGAACTGGCCGAGCGGTGCCCGCTGCCGGTCGAGGTGGAGTGGGGCACGGACACCGGCGCTGACGCCGGGCCGGGACGACGCCCACCGGCCGCGGTGGAGTCCACCGCGTACTTCGTGGTGTGCGAGGCGGTGACGAACGCGGTGCGGCACGCGCGGGCCCGCCGGGTCACCGTCGCCGGCCGGGTCGCCGCCGGGCGGCTGCTGGTGACGGTCACCGACGACGGGGTGGGCGGCGCCGACCCGGCCCGGGGATCCGGCCTGCGGGGGCTGGTGGACCGGGTCGCGGTGATGGCTGGCAACCTGGTGATCATCAGCCCCATCGGAGGTCCCACGAGCGTGCGTCTGGAGCTGCCGTGCCGCTACGCATAGTGCTCGCCGACGACGCGGTGCTGCTCCGCGCCGGCCTGGTCAGCCTGCTGGAGCGCTTCGGCCACACCGTGGTGGCCGCGGTCGACGACGCCGAATCCCTGCTCGACGCCGCCCGTACCCACCCCTGCGACCTGGTCATCACCGACGTGCGGATGCCGCCGGGCCACACCGACGAGGGGCTGCGCGCGGCGGTGACGCTGCGGGCGGA
>Ga0307499_10000727_pt1 | contig 10724 bp, 13 predicted proteins | sample 13_S_MG_FD_201363 | JGI IMG/M metagenome (GOLD analysis project Ga0307499, IMG submission 201363) | Soil microbial communities from Populus trichocarpa stands in riparian zone in the Pacific Northwest, United States - 13_S | ecosystem: Environmental > Terrestrial > Soil > Riparian zone > Trees... | reverse complement strand
CGGCCGCGTAGGAGCCGCGACAGCTCTTAGGCTGCGGCAATCGTGGATGCCGCTGAGAAGAAAGCCCGAGCCGAGGTGCGGCGTCTCCAGGCTGCGTTCCATCGGGCCCAGAGTCAGCGTGACAAAGCCAGCGCCGCGCGCCGCGAAGGCTTCGAGCGAGCACGGAAGACGGGTCTCTCAACGAGAGAGATTGCCGCCGAGACTGGCTTGCATCACAGCCGCGTTGCGGAAATCCTCCTCGGCAAATAGACAAGTGTCGGGGTTCCCCGACACCTTTGCTAAGGTCGCAGCGACCACATAAAGCGGCGACCCGCCGTGCGTGAACACGACGGGCCGCCTCAGACACAGGAGGTATGAGCTCCCATGTCCTGCGACAACCCTACGGATTGCGTCGAGCACGAAAGGTGCGGTCCCCGCGCCGAGGACGCGAAGGCTGAGCGCGTTGTGCTGGCCTTCCTGCTCGAAGAACACCCGGCTCGACTGACGGTCCTCGAGCTGTCCCGGGCACTCAACGCAGAGCCCGGCGGTTTCGACAGCGACGACGCGGTCGAGCGCGCCGTCCGCGAACTGGACGGCGCCGGCCTAGTCCATTGCCGAGGCGGCTTCGTCGCGCCGACTCGCGCTGCCCTCTACTTTGCCCGGCTGGAGGCAGACTGATGCCCGCCGACATTGCACGTCAGTTCGGCGCAAATCTCCGCGAGGCCCGTCGGCGATCGGGCCTCAGCCAGGAAGAGGTGGGATGGCTCGCATCGCTTCACCGGACGGAGATCGGCTTGCTTGAGACTGGGGCCCGTACCCCGCGCATCGACACGCTGATCAAGCTGGCGGCCGCCCTCGGCATCCACGTCGACTGCGCGCTGTTGGAGGGCATCGAGTGGACGCTCGGGAAGACCGAAGCCGGGGCGTTCACGACTCGGCGCGATGAGACACGGTGAGCCAGCGAAATTGGTCACATCGATCAAAAGACCAAAGACGAACCCAGAATGAGACCAAGACCGAGGCGAAGTTCCCACGAGCGACAGATTCATGTGTTCTCGGAATCAGCTCAGGACTTGCAGTAGCTCCAACCAGACAGCTACCCCAGCCCCTCCAAAGCACCAACCCCGAACACACGACACACTGGGAACTGGGTTCCCGTGCCGAGCTCAAGAGGGCGTCCATTGACCGGCTTAGCGTCCTCGGCGCGGCGGGCTGACCCGACATTCGATGTCGCCTGTCGGGCTGACCAATGGGTCCTGTCGCCCGCCGCGTTCGAGGACCGATGGCGTGACCTGATAGGAGCGTGCGAGAGCCCCACCCAGTTCTGTCCGCCGTCGATCCGTGACCGAGGACCACTCCGAGGATAGGAGGCCCCAGTGATCACGATCGGCATCGATCCCCACAAGCGAACCCACACGGCGGTGGCTGCCTCAGGCGTCGGGCAGCTGCTCGACGAGGTCACGATTGCCGCTGACGAAACAGGCCAGCGAGAGTTGTTGGACTGGGCGCATGGTCTCAACGGTTCGGAGGAAATTCGCTTTGCCCTGGAGGACTGCCGCCATGTCAACGGTCGCTTGGAGCGCTTCCTGCTGGCGGCCGGCGAGCACGTTTTGCGCGTGCCGCCGAAGCTCATGGCGGGCGCTCGCAAGAGCGCTCGCACCCGTGGCAAGTCCGATGCGATCGATGCTCTTGCGATCGCTCGGGCGGCGCTGCGTGAAGAATCGGATTTGCATCTAGCCAGCCTCGACGAAGCGGCGCGGGAGCTGAAGCTCTTGGTCGACCACCGCGACGCCTTGGTGCGTGAGCGCACCGTCCTCGCCTCCCGCCTGCGCTGGCAGCTGCATGACCTCGAGCCGGGCCTGGAGCCCGTCGCTCGAAGCCTGGACCAGGCCTCTACTCGCCGCGGCCTCTCCCAGCGTCTCGCCCGCCGTGAGCAGTCGGTCCAGGTGCGGATCTGCCGCGACCTGCTCGGCCAGATCGGTGATCTGACCCGCCGCGAGCGCCAGCTCGCCTCAGAGATCGGTGAGCGCGTCCGCGATTACGCGCCCGAGCTGTTGGAGGTACCCGGCGTGGGGAGGCTGAGCGCCGGCAAGCTGATCGGCGAGATCGCCGGTCGAGCGCTTCAAGTCCGATGCTCAATTGGCCCATTTCGCGGGCTGCGCGCCGATCCCGGCTTCCTCGGGTATTACCCAACGCTGGCGCTTCGATCGCCACGGCAACCGCCAGCTGAACACCGCCTTCTACCGGATCGCCTTGACCCAGGCCCGCATGCATCCTGGCGCCCGTGCCTACCTGACCAAGAAGCGCGCCGAAGGCAAGTCGGGCGCCGAAGCCCTCCGTTGCCTCAAGCGCCTTTTGGTCCGCGTCGTCTGGACGACACTTCGTGCTTCCGGTGAGCAGGAGGTTGCTCTTTCTAAATCTTGATTTCAAGAGCTCTGTTTGACATCCCGGCTTACATAGGAGAGACCCTCCGGTTCGACGCCTGGGCCGCACCTTCTTGATCCACAAGGTCTCAAAGTAGATCGAGGCCCATTTCGACCGGGCGGCCGGCGGCCGATTGTGGCACGGCTCAGCCGTGCAAACGGCCGCGCGTATGGCCGCCCGGACTCCTTTGACCTTCGGTCTCTGGCCTACCTCGAATTAGGGCTTTCTGCGGTCCGGGCGATGCATTTCGCCAGTTCGAGCGACAGAGGGGGCGTGGACAGGAATACGCCCTCAGAGCCGACCTTCTTCACCGAGCGAACGCTTGCCGCCTACCTCGCGGTCTCCGACCGCACGATCCGCAACTGGATGAGGCGCGGAGAACTGCCGTCCTACAAGCTCGGCGCGTCCAGGCGGATCGATCCGGCCGATGTCGATGCCTTCCTGGAGGTTCGGAGGGAGGAAGGACCATGAGGCATCGCGAGTCGCCGACCAAGCGGCGCAATCCCTCCGGCGAGATCGTGTGGACGGCCCGATACACCGGCCGAGACGGCAAGCGTCGTTTAGCCAAGCCGACCTGGAACAGGGGCAAGGGCACCTTCGCCCGCAAAGCGGATGCTCAGCGTGCGATTGATGAGGCATACGGGATCAGTGACCGCCCCGACACCCTTGGCGACTACGCCGCCACCTGGACTGAACGCCACCCACGCGCGGAACGCACCAACGCCACGTACGACCACCGGATCAGCCGGGTCCTCGACGTGGAGATCGAGGGCATCCCGCTTAGGGACTGGCCCCTGTACGAGCTGCGCCGTCGCCACACCTTGGCCTTGGTCGATCACATGCTCAGGAACGAAGGTCGCGCCACCACCGGCGCCGTCGGCATCCTCCGCTCGCTCTCGGCGATGGCCGAGGACGCGATCACCGATGAAGTCTGCGACCTCAATCCCTTCAAGGGCATCCGCATCCGCGCCAACGACCCGAGGGCGGAGAAAAAGCCCCGCCCGATCCGCGTCTTCAGCTTCGAGGAGATGCACCGCTTCGCCAAGGCGGCCGGCCGCTACGAGGCAATGGTTCGCGTCTTCACCGACACCGGCCTGAGGCTGGGAGAGGTCTTGCCGCTTCGCCGCGAAGACTTCGACGGCGAGACCCTCCAAGTTCGCCGCACCGCTCACGAGGGCAGGATCCTCGAGGGAACGAAGACGGACCACGGAGAGCCCGATGCTGGCCGCGTAGTCCCAGTCCCGGCGACCCTGGCCTGGATGCTCGAAGCCCAGATCCAGCTAAACGACAAGGACTGCGATTTACTCTTCACGACCCCACGAGGTCGCCTATGGCGCGAGCGCACCTTCTACCGCGACCTCTGGAAGCCCACCCAAGACGCCTCCGGCCTAGACATCCGTCCCCACGAGTGTCGCCACAGCTACGTCACCCACCTCCGCGCCGGCGGCATCAACGACGCCGACCTAGCCGAGATCGTCGGGCATCGGGTCGAGACGATGCTAGCCCGGTACACGCACGCAGTGGGGCAAAGCTTTTCAAGTGTGCGTGCCGCCGTGGATGGCAGTGGAGACCCTTTGCGCACCCGTGTGTCAAAGCCGGGGGATTTTTAGCCAGAAGAGGCGGAGACTCCAACACCGAGCGCGGTGCTGCCGTGAAACTAAGCATGATCCGCCTATACGATTTCGGCGAATCGATCGGTCATGTAGTCGAAGACCGCTCGGGTTCCATGCTCGTCATCTTCTTTTCTAGCTTCGACCAACTCACGTAAGTCATTGTCGTCGAGGACAATTACGAACCCTCGTCCATCACTTGCAGTATCGCAGCATTTTTGGACGAACAAATCCTTGTCTTCGAACGTGCGACAGAGCAGCAGCCCGAACGTACCTCGCGTTTTGCTGAACCGTCCGGAGATTTGGTCGAGCGCATCGTTATTCAGGTCACCCTTATAGTTCTTACACTCAACGAAGCAATATGGCTGGGGCTTGTAGTTCGTCTGCGCCCAACCAAAGAAGCCGCCGATCCCATTGTTCGTGTATCGAATATCAACTCTCTTCCGGCCTTGATGGAGTTCCGACTCAATCCTTGGAGCTGAGAGCGACGGATAGAACATCGCCGTGAGAAACTTCTCGGCTGCCCGGTGATAGGCAGTAGCCTCAGTGCTGCCAGGTGAAATATCAACCACCGCCGCTAACAGGCTGTCCCAATCAGGCGCCGGTGCTCCCGTTAGCTCCTCTAAATCGTCGTACGAAAGAGGAGGGTCTCGATATTCCTGTTTGGACTTGTCTTTCCGATACTGCTCCAGCAGTCGCGGTTCTTCTAGGGTCGTTTCTTCGTTGGCAGTCTTAATTGCCGGATTCTTGCCGAAGTATTTCTTCTGAACATCTTTCTTGTAGACGCGTTGATCGCCGCTTTTGAGGGTATGGACAAGGTTCGTTCCAGCGGAAAGCTCTCGATTCTGGAGGGCCTCAAGAATGTAGCCTCTGAAATATTGACCTGGATTAAAATCCAGTCGCGTTCGCACGATAACTTTCGGCACGAGGATCAAGGGGCCGACCGGCGTCATCGGCAAGTGTCCATATTCTTCAGGATTCCAGGCGCCAGTGTCTGGATTCCAAGTGTGGCCAGTCCCTACCTGCTCGGTTGGAATCCCGTAATGCTCCGCCATCTCTTGGGTGTAGTCAATTAGGGGCTGGCGGATGATGTTGGTCGTGATGTCGGAGATCCGATCCACGTCGATGCCATAGATGACTAGGGCGGTGTCCTCGAGATCCTTGAGCACCGTTTTGGCCGCCTCGCTTTGTCTCATCCGTTCCCAAACCCGGTCCACGAGGCCTGGTCCCAAGCCGCTCCCCCTGGGCCGATCCGAGGAAAGGCCGAGATGCGTCTCGTTCGGCTCCCGCAGGCCTTCCAAAAGGTCAAGGCCCCGGTCGCGTTCGTCCTTTCGAACTGCCCGGAGGACGTGCTTGAAAAAATTCTGTAGCAGCCCAACACAGCCTTCTGCCCACTCGCTCTGGATCCGCCGTATTGCCCTCGGCTCGATAAAGGCGCGGGTGTCGCCTTCCAGCTCGACATCAATGAAGTCGAGTGCTCCCTGCGATAGCCCTAGGCCGAAATGCTCTGAGATCCGCATGGAACGCGAACCTTACTTAGAGCAACGGATATCGACCGATTGAGCCTGTTCCGTAATAAACACTGTAGTTCGTATCTGCGCTATTGCGTCAGCCCCTGCTCCTTTGAGCAGTAATACGAGCAGCCTTGAGCCGTCTTCACTTGCCGACACCATGGGTTCGCCATCTTTTTGGCGATCGACGCGTAGGGCAACCCGATCGCCGATTCAATGCCTGCCCCGCTGCGGTCCCTTCACATCAGTCTTCCAACCCGGTGCCGGTGGATCGGGGGTCGGCGCCGACCGTCAGCCGATCTTCTCGGCCAGCTCGATGATGATCCCCTCAGGACCGCGGACATAGCAGAGCCGGTAGCTGTTCTCGTAGCGCACCAGCTCGCCGACGAGCTCGGTGCCGCGGGCTTGTAGGCCGGCGACTATGGCGTTGATGTCTTCGACAAGGAAGGAGAGGTGGCGGATGCCCGGGGTGTTCGACGGCGCGTGGGGGTCGCCGCCTTGGATCGGCGGCGAGTGGAACTTCACCAGCTCGATTTCTACATCGCCGTCCGGGGTTCGTAGCATCGCCAACTCGGCCTTGGTCCCTTCGAGCGCGATGATGCGGTCTACCAACTCACCTTCGACCTGGCCCGTGCCTCCCGGCTCTAGTCCGAGCTGGACGAAGAACTCGATTGCGGCCTCCAGATCGTCGACCACGATCCCGACGTGTTCCATCTTTTTGATCGCCATGGGATCGATGGTAGGGAGGCCATCCGCCTGACGGTCGCATTCCGGTCGCATCGCCGCGGCAATCCCGCTGCCCGCGAGGAGGACCCTCCTCCTTTCAATCCAGTGGTTTTCAGCCACTGACGCGAACGTTCGATGTTGATCGATGATGACGACGATACGATTCGAAGATGGCGTTGGCATAGCGAGGTCGAGTTCCTCGTCATTGAGCCCGAGATTGCCAGCGAGGCCAAGGAGTCGGTGAGGTTGCATCGGGCGCCGACCCGCTGGCGGGAGGTGCGCGGTGGGCTCGTCCATGCGGCCCTCTCAGAAGGTCGCGTCCTCGCAGGATCATAGGTGCGCCAAGGCGAGGCGGCCGCCTTTCCACCTCGCGCTAAGTAGAGCTATTGTCTGTGTGCAATGAGCGCCTACTATCGTCGGATTCTCGATCATGCTTTGGGTACGCTACTGCGCGTTCAGTTCACTACAGAGGGCCGGGAGGTCGTGAACTACGCCGTCGTCTTGCTGCTCGACACCGAGAAGGGCACGGAGACGATCCGCGTCTACGACAGTGCCCACGGCCACAACGAGATGCACCGATATACCCGTAGCGGAGGAAAGGAGCCGGGTACTGCCTTTCATCGCGGTACCCTTGGGGAAGGAATGCGGGTCGCGATCTCCGAGGTCGAGCGCGGATACCGCGAGTTGATCGAAGGATGGGAAAGGCAATGACCGTCGACAGCAACCGCTCTCCCGCCGCCAAGGTGATGGACGAAGCGATCGATCTCGCAGTTGAAGGCCGCTCGCCTTATCCCGAGCGCGCCGCGTTCATCGATGCCGACACCCCCTCAGCTGGTCACGACATTGAGCGTGCCGCAGACGAAGGTCTTTCGGTCGTTCTCGTCTCGGCCGACGGCAGCACTCGGGTCCTCAAGCCCGAACTCGCAACGCACTGATCGCACTTGCGGGTCGCATTTCGGTCGCATCGCCGCCGCGATCACGCTCGCGGTGCGGACGGCAGCCGTCCTTTCAATCTGGCGGAGATTGACTCTGTTATGCGGTCCTGCGCTCCGGGCTATCGAGTTGGAGACCTCGATGTAATGAGCCGTCAACGTGCACTGGACTCGATCCGGTCGATCGGGGACGATGTAAGTCATGGTCGTCATTGACGAGAAATCACGAGTGGCGCCGCTCGATGAGGGGGCCCTAGAGCTGCTCAGCCATGCGCTCGACCGCGAGGGCGTGGTTGCGGCGATGCTGATTGGATCGCAGGCGCGTGGGAATCCTGGCCCGCTATCGGATGTAGATGTTGCGGTCTGGCACGACCCCGACCTCGACTCTCGCGGTCGCTTCGATCTTCAATTGAGCCTTGCCGGCGATGCAGCTCGTACTTTGGGCACCGACGAGATCGATGTCGTCATGCTGAACCACGCTCCTCCGCTGATGCGGCACCGCGCCATTCGTGAGGGCAAGCGCCTCGTCGAGCGCGACCAAGACGAGCGGGTCCGGCTGGAGACGCGGGCGATTCTCGACTACCTCGACACCGCCTCGTTGCGCGCGGAGCTTGGTCGCGGAGTGCGGCGGCGGATGGGGGAAGGCCGCTTTGGTCGACGCTGAGCAGGTCGAGAACCGCCTCTAGCGGCTGGAGGCGATGCTCGAGCGCTTGGAGGAGATCCGTGACGCCGGGGAGGAGGCTTACCTAGCCGACGCCCAACAGCGCCTTGCGACCGAACGTCTGCTTCAGCTCGCGATTCAGATCTGCATTGACTTGGCAGCTCAGGTCGTCAGCGAGCAGTCCGCCCCGCCCCCGTCGAGCTATTCGGATGTGTTCAGGATTCTCGGCGACAAGGACGTCATCTCAGCCGAGATTGCCGAGCGGCTTGGTAACGCAGCTGGGCAGCGCAATTTGCTTGTCCATCTATACATGGAGATCGATGACCGGGCGGTGTTTGCCTCGCTGGCCTTTCTCGACGACCTTCGTGAGTTCGCCACGGTTGTTGGGCGTTTGGCTGAGGCAGACGCATCCGATTGACTAGACGGCCGACCTTCATTCGCTCCGACAGCAACTGCGAGCCGCATCCCGGTCACATAACCGCCGCAATCCCGCTCTCCGTGCGGACGACTCCCGTCCTTTCATCCGACGGACTTGCCCGATGAGCCGCCACGGGTCTCGGGACGGCCCAGATCAGGGGTCGGAGGAGGGGGCGGAGGGGGCTTGTCGGGGCCGTCCTTGGGGGGATCGGGTGCTGCGGTCACGGTCAGAGAAGTTTATCGCCCAGGATGCCGGCCAGTGAGAGGATCTCGATCGTCAGGGCGGCTGCGGAAAGTACATAAGAACGGGTCAGCCATCGGATCTTCGCGTCGTTCGACTCCCAGAAACGGTCGAGGTCGTAGGTGAGGCGGCGGTACACCTCGCTCATGTCGTCGCGGAAGGCGTAGAGCCCCTCGTAGAGGCCCTTCCCCGACTGAACGAAGATCAGGTCCTTCTTCGGCAGCAGGACGTAAACGCTGGCCACGATCGAGACGATGAAGGCGGCCAAGGACGCGAGGGCGAGCCCGCGGGGCTGAGGGTGCCTGAACGCCGTCTGGCCGAGGAAGGAGGCCGCCAGCGCGGATGCGGCGATCAGCAGGCCGGTGCGCGAGCGCAGCTCTTCGAGCATCCTCTCCTGCCTTTCGAGGCTGCGCATCGCGGCCTCGAAGGCAAGCTGCTCTAGTCCCTCCATGCCCCCTCCAATCTATGAGTTTGCAAGGGCCGGAGAGCCGGCCGAGTCGTTGAGTGGAATCTCACCGCCGTCGCCCCAGATCCCGAACGAGGCCCAATGGTAAGGGTGGGCGAACGGGCCCTCCAGCATCTGCCTCTGGGCTCGCGCCAGTGCGTCTTCGCGCGTGCACCCCGGTTCCAATAGGTGCTTGTAGAAGGCCTCCATCAGCTGCGGCGCGGAGGGGTCGTGGACCGGCCAGAAAGACGCGCAGACCGATCTCGCTCCCGCCGCCATGAAGGCGCGGCTGAATGCCAGCATTCCCTCGCCCGGGACGAATCTGCCATGGGCGGTGTCACAGGCGGAGAGCACTGCAAGCTCGCAGGGCATCGAGACGTCCAGGATCTCCGCCAGGCCGAGGAGGCTCGGCTCGTCCTCCCCGAGGGCCGGCTCGAGCACGAGTCGCGACAGCTCCGGGTCCAGCTCGTCGACCCGGCAGTGGCAGGCGAGGTGCCAAAGCAGCCGGGCCCCCTCGTCCGCGCGCGCGAGGATGACCTCGCGGCTCGCGGCCGGCTCGATCACAGCCGCCAGGCCACGCTGCTCGAATAGCTGCCGTACGGCTTCGATCTCCGAGCCCACCCATCGCAGCGGCAGGAACTCGGTGTTCGCCGCCGCTGACTCCGGCTCCGTCGTCAATGGGGCCGCGCAGACGCACGGTGGCGAGCAGTCGCGCAGATCCCGCTCGGGCTCGCGAAGCCCAAGGACCGCAGCGGTCGCGGAGGGGAGGTAGCGGATTGAGTGGCTCCGGCCCAGGTACGGCAATCGTGGCCAGTCGAACTCGCCCGTATCTTCCTCCAGAAGACGCTCGATCACCACCTCGTCCCCTGACTCGCCGAACTGCTCGCCGCCGGTAGCGTCCTCCTCGTCCCTCCCCTCAGGCGGGCGTTCGAGCAGAAGCGTGAACGGGAGATCGCTCAGGACCCCGTCCGGGACGATCAGCAGCTTCGACTTGCCCTCCATATGGTCCGCCATCGGCCCGATCAGGAGGCGGTACAGCTCGTATCCGTGTGGGTAGGAGCGCAGTCCTCTTTCCCACCCTTGCGTGACCGCCAGGCGCAGTTCCCGCACCTGTTGCTCGATGATGCCCCGAGGGGAGACCGAGGCGAGCCCGGTTACCTCCTTGGTCAGCCCGAATGCGATGCAGAGGTCGCCCGCGAAGGTGAAGTGGAAGAGGACGGTGTCCTCGTCGACCAGCTCGTCGCGGACGGTGTCGAGGCCGATCGCGCTTCCGGCATCGGTCAGCGCCGCGAGGCGAGGGTCCTCGCGCCGGATTCGCGCCTCCAGCGCTTTGGCCGTGTCGAGCGATGCCTGTATCTCTTCCTCTGCCGCTTCAACCTGTTGCCCGAGCAGGTCGGCGTCGTTCCGGGGAGCCTCGCCGAGGTCGGCCTTGGATAGGGCGGCAGCGTGAAGCTCCGAGAGCTGCTCGAGCCGGCGGGTCGCCGACTTCTGAACGGCGGCGAGGTTTCTATAGTGCTCGCCTTGCGGACCTGAGCTGCCGATGCGCAGACGCTCGAGCGATTCGACGAAGGTTCGCGCCCGCGAACGCTCCGCGCAGAGAAAGGTCGCATCCATCAGTTCCGCCGACCGCTCTCCCTCTTCCTCGCTGCTGAGCTCGTACAGCACCGCCAGCTGCGAGGAGTAGACGTTGACCCAGCCGGAGAAGAAGGCGATCCGGTCGCGTTCGTCGCTGTACTGGCTCCGATAGGTCTCGATCAGCTCCGTCGCGGCCTCGAAGT
>Ga0307499_10000726_pt1 | contig 10737 bp, 11 predicted proteins | sample 13_S_MG_FD_201363 | JGI IMG/M metagenome (GOLD analysis project Ga0307499, IMG submission 201363) | Soil microbial communities from Populus trichocarpa stands in riparian zone in the Pacific Northwest, United States - 13_S | ecosystem: Environmental > Terrestrial > Soil > Riparian zone > Trees... | reverse complement strand
TCGATCCAGGCGCGCGTCTGGCGGCAGGCCTCCAGCAGGACGAACTCGCCGATCGGCACGATGAGGCCGGTCTCCTCGGCGAGCGGGACGAAGCGCGCCGGGCGCACCAGGCCCCACTCCGGGTGCAGCCAGCGCAGCAGCGCCTCCGCGCCGCTGATCGCGCCGGTGGCGAGGTCCACGCGGCTCTGGTAGTGCAGCACCAGCTCGCGGCGCTCGAGCGCGCGGCGCAGCGCGCTCTCGAGGGCGAGGCGCTCGTTCACCCGCTCGTTCATCTCCGCGGTGAAGAACTGGAAGTTGTTGCGGCCGTGCTCCTTGGCGCGGTACATGGCCGCGTCGGCGTTCTTGAGCAGCGTTTCGACGTCGGGGCCGTCCTGCGGGTAGAGGCTGATGCCGGCGCTGCAGGTGACCACCAGCTCCTGGCCGTCGATCTCGAGCGGGCGGGCGAGCTCGTCGGCGATGCGCTGCATCGCGCGGTAGATCACCTCCGCGCTCGACTGATCGTTCAGGATCAGCACGAACTCGTCTCCGCCCAGGCGCGCCACGGTGTCGCCGTCGCGCAGCATGCCGCGCAGGCGCTCGGCCATCGCTTTGAGCAGGCGATCGCCGGTGGCATGGCCGAGGCTGTTGTTCACGAACTTGAAGTGGTCGAGGTCGATCACCACCACCGCTACGGCGCGCCGCAGGCGCTGGCCATAAACCGACTGGCGCAGCCGGTCGTTCAGCAGGGTCCGGTTCGGCAGGCCGGTGAGCGCGTCGTAGTTCGCCTGGTGCTCGAGCTGCAGCTGGTAGCGCTTGCGCTCGATGGCGTACTGCATGGCCCGCAGCAGCAGCTCGCGCTCGAGGCGCCCCTTGACGAGGTAGTCCTGCGCCCCGCGCTTCACCGCCGCGAGCGCGAGGTTGTTGTCGTCGTTTCCGGTCAGCACGATGATCGGCACCGCCGGGGAATGGGCGTAGACCTTGGCGAAGGTCTCCAGGCCCATGCTGTCCGGGAGCGACAGGTCGAGCAGCACCAGGCCGATGCCGCCGGCCGAAAGCCGCTCGAGCCCCTGCGCGAGGCGCTCGGCGCACTCGACCTCGAACGCTGCGCCGGGCTCCTCCGCGATCATTTCGCGGAGGAGCCGGGCATCCCCTGGATTGTCCTCGATGAGGAGGACTTTATGCATTTATTGTCCTGCCTTTGTCTCACTGCCCATTGGGCGGCAACGTCACGACGGTCAGCCAGAACGCGTCGATCGACTTCACCACCACGATGAACTTCTCGAGGTCGACCGGCTTGGTCACGTAGCAGTTGGCGTGCAGGTTGTAGGTGCGCAGCACATCCTCCTCGGCCTTCGAGGTGGTCAGCACCACGACCGGGATGCGCTTGAGGTCGGCGTCGTTCTTGATGTCGTGCAGCACCTCGCGGCCGTCCCTCTTGGGCAGGTTGAGGTCGAGCAGGATGATGTCGGGCCGCGGCACGTTCTTGTGCTTGCCCTGGCGACGCAGGAACTCGATCGCCTCGACGCCGTCTTTCACCCAGTGCAGGTTGCTGTAGACCTTGCCCTCCTTGAGCGCCTCGCGCGTCAGGCGCTCGTCGCCGGGGTTGTCCTCGACCAGCAGGATCTCCACCGGCCTGTTCTCATCCACCATTGCCCGTCTCCTTCTGATGTTTGGGCAGCGTGAAGCTGAAGGCGCTGCCTTCCCCCGGCATCGATTCGACCCGCACCGAGCCGCCGTGGCGCTCGACCACCTTTTTCACGATGGCGAGGCCGATCCCCGTGCCGGGGTACTCGCCCTTGTTGTGCAGCCGCTGGAACACCATGAAGATCCGCTCGAAGTACTGCGGCTCGATGCCGATGCCGTTGTCGCGCACCGCGATCTCGTAGACCTCGCCGCGGTCCTGCACCGCGACGTGCACCTTCGGCGCGGAGTGCGAGCGGAACTTGAGCGCGTTGCCGATCAGGTTCTGGAACACCTGCGCGAGCTGCGCCGGGTCGGCGGGCAGCGTGGGCAGCGGGTCGTGGCTGACGGCTGCGGCCGACTCGTCGATCGCGACCTTGAGGTTGGCAATCGCGCGCGACAACGACTTCTCCATCTCGACCGGCTTGAAATCCTTGGTCTTGGTGCCGACCCGCGAGTAGGCGAGCAGGTCCTCGATCAGCTGCTTCATGCGCGCCGCGCCGTCCACGATGTAGCCCATGAACTCGCGCGCGTCGGCTCCGAGCTTGTCGCCGTAGCGCCGGCCGAGGAGCTGCGCGTAGCTCGATACCATGCGCAGCGGCTCCTGCAGGTCGTGCGAGGCGACGTAGGCGAACTGCTCCAGCTCCGAGTTGCTGCGCTTGAGCTCCTCGTGCGCCTCGCGCAGCGCCGCCTCGGCGTTCTTCCTTTCGGTGATGTCGTCGAGCACCGAGATCGCGTAAAGCGGCCTGCCCTCGGCGTCGCGCTCCATCGCGATCGCGATGTTGACCCAGATCAGCCGGCCGTCCTTGCGGTAGTAGCGCTTGTCAAGCCGCGCCGACTCGATCTCGCCGGCGAACAGGCGCGCGCGCGGCCCGTCGGCGAGGTCGCGGTCCTCGGGGTGGGAGATGTCCTTCGCCGTCAGGTTGCGCAGCTCCGCTTCGCTGTAGCCGAAGATCTCGCACATGCGCCGGTTGACGCGCAGGAAGCGCCCGTCGAGGCTCACGTGCGCGAGCCCGCAGTCGGCGAGCTCGAACGTGCGGCGGAAGCGCTCCTCGCTCTGGCGCAGCGCCGCCTCGGCCTGGCGGCGCGCGGTGATGTCCTCGTACACCGCGATCTCGTACTGCGGCACGCCGCTCGCGTCGCGCTCGACCACCATCGTGAAGTACACCCACACGAGCGTGCCGTTCTTCCGGATGTAGCGCTTCTCGAGGCGCACCGCGTCGATCTCGCCGGCGTACAGGCTCGGGCGCTGATCGTTGATGACCTCGGAGTCCTCGGGATGCGAGATGTCCTTGCCGCGCAGCCTGAGGAGCTCGTGCTCCGGGTAGCCGAGGATCTCGCACAGGCGCCGGTTGACCCGGATGAAGCGCCGGTCCATGCCGATGTGCGCGAGCCCGGACCCAGCGAGCTCGAAAGTGCGGCGAAACCGCTCTTCGCTTTCGCGCAAAGCGGCAAGATCGTCGGGCTGCTCGTTCGCCGGCTCGATGGATCGAATCTTGGCGGGCATAGCCGACGATTCTATCCCCGGGGGCACAGCCGTGGCTTCGTACAATTACCCTGTCGGACCAACAGCTTGTAAAAACTCCGTGAGCACTTTGCCCGCTCCCGCCACGCAAAGGCGGGTCACGCGAATGGGCGGTAAAGGCCCTTCGCCATGGCCTTGTGCGCGGCAAGCGGCAGCACGATGTCGAGCGTCGGCGTCGCGACGTTCGCGGCGCGCGCGAACGCAAGCGGCGCCATGAGCTGCGCCTCGATCTCCATCGGGCGCCCCTTCAGGTAGTCCTGCAGCATCGACGGCTTGTGGCCGAGCGCGCCCGAGACGTGGCCGCCGCCCGGACGATGCGGCGCGCGGCCGATGTCCACGCCATGCGCGGCGGCGATCGCCGCCGCCTCGGCCTTCATCCGGACGGAAAGCGCCTTCAGCTCCGGGTCCTCGGTGATGCCGGAGGTCGTGGTCTCGGTGAGCAGGCACAGGCTCGCGCTGCCGAGGTTCTGGACGAGCTTCGCCCACACCGCGTGCCGGATGTCCTGCGGCGGCGGCGACGACACCCCGGCGCTTTCCAGCGCGCGCCTCAACTCCCGCACCACGGGTGGATTGCGATTGTCGGCATCTCCGATCACGAGCATGTTGTTCCCCGGCACGAAATTGCGGATCACGCCGGGCTCGACCACCTCGTTCGCCGAATACACCACGCCGCCGACCACGTTCTCCCGCGCGATCGTCTCCCGGAGCCTGCGGCCGGGATCGAGCGACTCCAGATCCTCGGCATACCACCACGGCAGGCCGTTCTGCGCGAATACCACCGCGGTCGCCGGCCCGAGGAGCGGCGCCGCGGCGTCGACAAAGCTGCCGAGCGCGTTGGCCTTGAGCGTGACGAACACCGCGTCCTGCACACCGATGTCGGCGGTGCGCACGCGGCCGGCGATGATTTCGTCGCCGTGCAGCAGCTTCACGCCTCGCGCGCGCATCGCCTCCAGGTGCGCGCCGCGCGCCACGACCGAAACCTCGTCGCCGCCCGCCGCGAGCCGCGCCGCGAGATGCCCGCCGACCGCGCCGGCGCCGAAGATGCAGATGCGCATTTACGGCATCTTATAGAATCCCGGCATGCAAGAGCGGCCCCCCGTGGTGATCGCCGGCGCCGGTCCCACGGGGCTCATGTGCGCGCTCGCGCTCGGCGCGCAGGGTATTCCGGTCGTGGTATGCGAGGCCGAGCCCTCCCTCACGCACGACCTGCGCGCGGGCTCCTATCACCCGCCGACGCAGGACATGATGGCGAAATACGGCATCACCCAGCGCATGCACCAGCACGGCCTGCAGGTGCGCCGCTGGCAGATCCGCAGCCGCAACAGCGGCATGGTGGCCGAGTTCGACCTCGGGATTCTCTCGGACGTGACCGCCTATCCCTATCGCCTGCATCTCGAGCAGCATCGACTCACGCCGATCCAGCTCGACATCCTTCGCAAACAGGCGAGCGTGCAGGTGCATTTCGGCCACCGCGTGACGGGGTTCGAGCAGAAGGGCGGGCGCCTCAAGGTGAGCGTCGAGTCCGACGGCATTCCGGGCACCTTCGAGGCGTCGTGGCTGATCGGCGCCGACGGCGGCCGCAGCACGGTGAGAAAGCTCCTGCCGATCGAGTTCGAGGGATTCACCTGGCCCGAGCAATTCCTCGTCGTGAGCACGCCCTACGATTTCAGCCGTCACGGCTACGCGCTCAATGCCTACGTCGCCGATCCGGTGGAATGGGCGGCGCTTTTCAAGATGCCCGACGCCGGCCCGCCCGGCGTGTGGCGCGTCGTGTTCCCCTGCGACCCCGGCATGCCCGACGACGCGCTGCTCGAAGCACAGCACGTGGAGGCGAAGATGCAGGCTTTCCACGCGCAGGGCTCGCCCTACGAGGTGCGCCACAAGGTGATCTACCGGGTCCACCAGCGCGTGGCGAGCGAATGGCGCGTCGGGCGCGTGCTGCTCGCGGGCGATGCCGCGCACCTCAACAACCCGCTCGGCGCTTTCGGCCTGAACAGCGGCATTCACGATGCGGTGAATCTCGCCGACAAGCTCGGGCAGGTATGGCGCGGCGACAGCGGGGCGGCGCTGCTCGATCTCTACGTACGCCAGCGCCGGGCGGCCTGCGTCGACCAGGTGCAGGCGATGTCGATCCGCAACAAACGCCTGCTCGAGGAACGCGATCCCAGAGTGCAGCGCGCGCGCATGGAAGAGCTCGTCGCCACCGCGGACGACCGGGAAGAGGCGCGTGCATTCCTGCTCGAGAGCTCGATGATCTCGGGGCTCCGGAAAAGCGAGGCCGTCGGATGAAGATCTGCCGCTACGACGACCAGCGCATCGGCCTGGTGCACGACGACGCCGTGCGCGACGTCACCGCGGTCGTCGAGGAGTTGGGCAGCTTCCGCTATCCGCTGCCCAGATACGATCCGTTCATCGCCAACCTTCAGTCCCTCAAACCGAAGCTCGAGGCCGCTGCCCGGACGGGAAAGGCGATTCCGTTGGACCGGGTCAAGCTGCTCGCGCCGGTGGCGAACCCGGGGAAGATCATCGCCGCACCGGTGAACTATGCGAAGCACCTGCAGGAGGCCCTCGCGGACAAGGGAATCCACCACGGCAACCTCGTGAACGAAATCCACAAGGCGGGCATGTTCCTCAAGGCGACGAGCGCCGTGGTCGGCCCGGGCGAAGGCGTGAAGCTCGTCCACACCGACCGCCGCAACGACCACGAGGTCGAGCTCGCGCTCGTCATCGGCCGCACGGCGAAGAACGTGAACGCCGCTGCCGCGCTGGACTACATCGCCGGCTACTGCATCGGGCTCGACATGACGATCCGCGGCCCGGAGGAGCGCAGCCTGCGCAAGTCGCCCGATTCCTATTGCGTGCTCGGGCCGTGGCTCGCCACGCCCGACGAGGTCGGCGACCCCGGCAGCCTGCAAGTGTCGATCACGGTCAACGGCGAGCCGCGCCAGGACGCCAGCACGAGCGACCTCATCCTGGGCGTGGGCGAGCTGATCGCGTGGGGCTCGTCGTTCTACACGCTGCATCCCGGCGACGTGATCCTCACCGGCACGCCGCAGGGCGTCGGCCCGGTGAAGCCGGGAGACACGATGCATGCGCGCATCGACCGCATCGGCGCGATGCAGGTCAGGGTGTCATAAAAGAAAAGGGCCGGGCGTCGCGCCCGGCCCTTCTCACAAGCGTTACTGCCGTTACTGCGACTTCTTGGCTGGGTCCTGCGTTGTCGAAGACGAAGAGCCGCTCGGGCTGGGGCTGCTGGGTGGCGTCGAGCTGCTGGCGCCGCCGCTCGGCGAGCTCGAGCTGCTGCTCGAGGAGCTCGGGCTGCTGGGGCTGCTGGCGCCGCCCGAGGCCGAGCCGGATTTTGCGCTGTCGCTCGACGAAGACGAGCTCGACGGGCTGGACGACGCGCCGCCGGACGGCGAAGACGGCGAGCTGGGCGAAGACGTGCTCGAGCTCGAGGAACCCGGGCCCGACGAGGTCTTACTGGCGTTGTCGCCGCGATCGCACGCGGCGAGACCAAGGGCAAGCGCGACTGCAACTGCAATAGCGGAAAGCTTCATGTGTCCTCCGTGGGTTGGGTGCTACTAATGGCAGCAAATTGCGCGCCCGGCATAAACCCTTGATTGCGAAAGGGCTAAGCCGCGCGCGCGGAATACTTTGCCGTGTAAGCGGAAGTTCTTACTTGCTGCTGCCGCTGGAGCTTCCCGGGCTGCTGGGGCTGCCGCTCGGGCTCGAGGACTTCTTGGAAGCCATGCCGCCGGTCGATCCGCTGCTCGAGCTGCCGCTTGCGCCCGACGTGCTGGAGCCGCTGGGAGACGATGTTGCGCCGCCCGAAGCCGACTTGCCGCCGTCGCGATCACATCCAGTGATCAGGGTACTTCCGAGGGACAACGCGAGTGCCGCTATCAATGCCGTAAATTTCATGTTCACCTCCATGGTTGTGTACTGAACTGAACGGAGCAAGGAATGGACCGAGAACCCGTCTTCACGAAGACCGTGCTCTACACGGATCACGACGGCCGTGCGAAATTCCACGAGGAGCGCGTCGCGCTCACCGAGGGCACGCGCGATGCACGCCTGTCCGCGGTGCTGCCCGCTTCCGGTTACCAGTTGCGGGAGAGCCCGGTCGGCTTCAGGAGCGAATTTCACTGCACGCCCAGGCCGCAATGGGTCTTCATCCTGAAAGGCGAGATGGAGATCGCGCTCCAGGACGGCAGCGTGCGCCGATTCGCCGCGGGGCAGCACTTTTTTTCGGCCGACGTGCTGCCCGAGGGCGCGAGCTTCGACGCGAAGCTGCACGGGCACCGCAGCGCGCAGCGCGGCGCCGAGCCGCTCGTCACGCTGTTCCTAAAGGTCTAGCCGGCCGTAGAGCATGCTCGCCGCGCTGCGCTTGGCCCAGCGCAGGAGCGGTTGCGTGCTCGAGGTGAGCTCGCTCCACTTGCGATCGGCGACCAGCAGCGTGACGGAGCCGTCCGGCGCCGCGGTGGCGAGCACGAGCTGCTCGCGCTGGCGCGCAACCTCGGCGAATGCAGCCTCGACCTGACCGCCGCGCGCAAGGCCCCGGAATTCGAGCAGCGCGACGCCTTCGCCGTCCGCGTGGAACCAGTCGAGCAGGGCGTGCAGCGCCGCCTGCTCCCAGCCGCGGCGCAGGAGCGGCGTGCAGGTTCTCAGCGCCACGAGCGGAAGCCCCTGGTAAATCGCGGGGGCGCCGAACGGAATCAGCGCGCCGAGCTTGCCCCGGCCGCGCGCTCCGGTCCACACCAGCACGCAGCGCGTGCCCTCGCGCCGCGGCCGATCCAGGCGCGAGCCTTCCGCGCAGTGGAGCGCGAGGTCCGCGCAATCGGCCGCGACCCCCGCGAGCTCGCTGCGCCGGCGCAACACTGCAACGCTGAAGGCCCCGTCCACTGCGGATGCGCAGCAAAGGCAGTGCCTCGCGGCCGCGCGTAGTCCGTCCGGCTCACCCGGCCCAGAGCAGGAGCTGCGTCACGGCGGCAATCGCAAGCCCGGCCAGGGCTCCGACCACCGTGCCGTTGATGCGGATGTACTGGAGATCCGGGCCGATGTGGCGCTCGAGCTCGGCCACCAGCTTCTCCTCCTGCCACGACAGGATCTGGTCCTCGATGAAGCGGCCGAACTTGGCGCGGTGCTCCTCCACGAGCGGGGGCAGCGCGGACAGAATCTGCTCGTCGATCCACCCGCGGATCGCGGGATCGGCGTCGAGCTTCTCGCCGAGCTCGACGATGAGGCCTGGCAGGCGCTCGCGCATGCCGCCCGGAAGCCAGGCGCGAAACTCGTCCCACAGGCCGCCGACGTAGCCCGCGAGCGCTGGGCTGTCGAGCGCGTCGTCGCGCAGCCGGTGGATCTTCTCGCGCGTTTCGGGATCGGTCTTCAGCCGCTCGATGAAGCGCCGCACGAAGCCGTCGAAGCGCGCGCGCAGCTCGTGCTCGCGGTCGTGCCTCACCTCCGAGACCTTCTTCAGCGCGACGTCGACGATCTTCAGCGCCGCGCGCTCGTCGAGCTTGAGGTCGAGCACCTGGTTGATGACGCGCAGCAGCGCGGGCGAGCTCCTTCTCACCTCCTCGGCGATCGACCGCCGAACATCCTCGCGATGAAGCAGGTCGTCGAGCCCTGCCAGCGCCTCGTCGAGAAGCGCATGGTGGCGCTCGTTTTCCGTCAGCACGTCGAGCAACTGGGCCAGTGCGGTGGCGACGTCGGCGCGGGCAAGCGTGTCGTTGACTATGCGGGCGAGGAAGCCGCGTACGCGCTCGTCCTCCACGGCCTCGAGCGCGTAGGTCACGAGGCGCGTCGCGTAACCCGACAGGGTCTCGGCGTTCTCGCGCCTGAGCAGCCACCGGCACAGCGTGTGCGCCGGGCGAAACGCGGCCACGCGCGCGACTACCGCGGCCGAGCTGAGGAAGTTCTGCTGGATGAACTGCGACAGGCCCTCGGCGATGCGCGCCTTGTTGCGCGGCAGGATGGCGGTGTGGGGAATGAACCGCAGGTTGAGCGGATGGTGGAACAGGGCGACTACCGCGAACCAGTCGGCGATGGCCCCGATCATCGCCGCTTCCGCCGCCGCTGCGACGTAGTGGAGCCAGGGCCGTCCGGGCTCGAAAGCCCGCGCCGCCACGTAAACCACGCCGGCGAACACCAGCAGCCCGGTCGCGAGGAGCTTCATGCGTTGGAGTTTGTTCATGTTCGTTTGCACCCCAAAAGAAATCGGGTCAGGGCGCGCAACGGCCCTGACCCGATTTTGAACTGCCCTGAAGCGCCGTTACTGGCTGCGCTCGAACGGGTCGGTGGCGTCGAACCGGTCCCATGCCGCGCGGGCGGCGTGGCGATTACGGTCCCAGCCTAGCCTCGAGCCGCGGCGGTTGCGCTCATAGGCGGCCCTGAGCTCGCTCTCGACCTCGTTGAAGCTGCGGCCTTCGTACCGGGCGCGGCCTTCCCAGCCGACGCGGTAGCCGGGGTGGTAATCCTCATAGGTCAAGCCCGCCTCGTAATAGGGCTGGGTCGTGAAGTTCTCGCGCCAATATGCCTCCTCGCCGGCGGGATCCAGCATCTCGGCGATGCCGCGGCCCGAGCCGTTCCCCGGCGACGAGCGTCGCTCGATGCCGCTGCGCCGGTCGGCTTCCCTGCGCTCGGGTGTAAAGCCTGCCATTCACGTCTCCTGTGGAAAGCTGCTGTCAATCTTCCTATCTTCCCAAATACCTCGCAAAATATGTGCCGCCATGAAAATCACTTCCATCGAGACTTGCCTCCTCACAGTGCCCACGCCGCGCCCGATTTCGACCGAGTGGCCGCACCACAAATTCGTTGTGGCCGACATCGCGACCGACGAAGGCGTCCGCGGCCTTGGCTATAGCATGGTGTTCGGCGGCGGCGGTGCCGAAGCGGTGCTCGCTTACCTCGACACGCGGCTCAAGGGGCTGCTCATCGGCGAGGACCCGCTGCAGGTCGAGCGGCTGTGGGAAAGGATGTACCGCGGCGACCGCGGGGTGCGGCGCGTGGGCATCGCCGGCATGGCGATCTCGGCGCTCGACATCGCGCTGTGGGATCTCGCCGGCAAGGCCGCCGGGCTGCCGCTCTACAAGATGTGGGGCGGATTCACCGACCGCGTGAGCGCCTACGGCAGCGGCGGCTGGGGCAAGTACACCGAGGCGGAGCTCGTCGCCGAGGCGCAGAGATATGCCGCAGCCGGCTGCAAGTACTACAAGATGAAAATCCACCATCCGGACCCGAAGGTGAACCGCGCGCGGGTCGAGCTCGTGCGCAAGGCGGTCCCGGGCATGCGCATGATGGTCGACGTCAACCAGAAGCTCGACCTCGAAGGCAACCGCCGGCAGGCGGCGCTGCTCGAGGATTTCGACCTGGTGTGGTACGAGGAGCCGGTGCTGGCCGACGACCTGGCGGCGTGCGAGGAGGTCGCCAAGGCGATCCGCATTCCGGTCGCCACCGGCGAAAACAACTACACGCGCTACGAGTTCCGCGAGCTGATCCAGCGCCGCGCGGCGCGCTACCTGATGCCCGACGTGTGCCGCGCCAACGGCTACAGC
>Ga0307499_10000725_pt1 | contig 10757 bp, 9 predicted proteins | sample 13_S_MG_FD_201363 | JGI IMG/M metagenome (GOLD analysis project Ga0307499, IMG submission 201363) | Soil microbial communities from Populus trichocarpa stands in riparian zone in the Pacific Northwest, United States - 13_S | ecosystem: Environmental > Terrestrial > Soil > Riparian zone > Trees... | reverse complement strand
GCTCGCGCCTCTGACCACCGCTGACCACAGCGCAGTACTGACGCTGGGACGCGCGTACCACCACCCGCGCCGTCCCGGCCCCGAGGGCCCGGCCTGCTGGCCGGGCCCTCGGCCTGTGCGCACCTCCCGGGCCCGGCCCGGCTCCGGCCGCGCCGGGCCGGACCGACCGGCGGGCTCAGGCCGGGCCGCGGCTGCCGGCGTGGATGAGCCTGACCGTGTCGATGGTGTCGGCCTGGTCGGCGGTCTTGTCCTCCCGGTAGCGCAGCACGCGGGCGAACCGCAGGGCCACCCCGCCGGGGTAGCGCGGGCTGGTCTGCACGCCGTCGAAAGCCACCTCGACCACCACCTCCGGCCGGACCTTGACCACCCAGTCACCGGCGTCGGTGGCCAGCGCCTTGAGCCGATCGGTCTGCCAGGCCAGCATCGCGTCGGTCAGCCCCTTGAACGTCTTGCCGAGCATCACGTAGCCGCCGGTGGCCGGATCGAGCGCGCCCAGGTGCAGGTTGCTCAGCCAGCCGCGGCGCCGCCCGTGCCCCCACTCGGCGGCCAGGATGACCAGATCCAGCGTGTGCCGCGGCTTCACCTTGAGCCAGCCGGCGCCGCGCCGGCCCGCCTCGTACGGGGCGTCCAGCGACTTGACCAGCACCCCCTCGTGGCCGCGGGCCAGCGCGTCGGCCAGCACCCGGTCCGCCTCGGTCGGCAGCTCGGTGACCGTCCGCGGCACCCGCAGGCCGGCCGGCGTGACCCCGGCCAGCGCGGCGTGCCGGGCCGCGCCGGGCTCGTCGATCAGGTCGGCCCCGTCCAGGTGGAGCAGGTCGAAGACGACCGGCGTCAGCGGCACCGCGCGGCGCACCTCGGCCGAACCGCTGCGGGTGCCGACCCGGCTGGCGGTCACCTCGAACGGCTGCGGCCGGCCGTCCGGGCGCAGCGCGATCACCTCACCGTCCAGCACCACCGACTCGACCGGCAGCGCGAGGGCGGCCTCGACCACCTCGGGCAGCCGGCCGGTGATGTCGTCCAGGCTGCGGGTGAAGACGCCGACCTCGGTGCCGGCGCGGTGCACCTGGATCCGGGCCCCGTCCAGCTTCCACTCCACCGCCGCCGGGCTGACCCTGGCCAGGGCGGCCGGCACGTCGGTGGCGGTCTGCGCCAGCATCGGCTGCACCGGCCGGCCCACCTGCAGCCGGAACCCGGCCAGCCCCCCGGCGCCCTCGGTGAGCGCCGTGGTGGCCACCGGGCCCAACTCGCCGCGCAGCATCAGCGCCCGCCGGACGTCATTGCCGGGCAGCGCCGCGGCCTTGGCGACCGCGTCCACCAGCACCGCCTCCAGCGCGCCCTGGCGCACCTCGCCGGTCAGCAGCCGGCGCAGGAACCGCTGCTCGACCTCGGTGGCGCGGGCGAACAGGCCGGCCAGCAGGTCGTACCGGGCCTGCTTGGAGCCGGCCCCGGCGACCGCGCCGATCCGGCCGAACAGCGCGTCCACCTCGACCAGGCCCAGCGACGGTTCGACGGCCGGCGCGGGCAGATCGCGCAGCGTCGCCCACCCCACGCCGATCTGCCGCTGGGTCAGCTCGCCGGCCAGGAACGCCACCCCGGCCGGCACCTCGGCCGGCGCCAACCGCGCCAGGCAGTCCGCCAGCAACGCCACCTTGCCGAGCCGGGCCGGGGTGGCCGCCACCGCCTCGGAGGTCTCCGCGACGGCGCTCAGCAGCACCGGACGATCACCGGCCCCGCTGGTTGTAGAGGCTCACCAACATGCCGGCCAACACGATCAGCGCGGCGATCAGGTAGAGCTTGCCGCGGATGCTCAGCCGGCCGACCCAGGTCCGGATCTGCCGCTTGACGAAGGCCCACATCGGGCCCACCTCCTACCTCGGGGACCTGCCAGCACACTAAGCCGCTCCGGCCAGCGCGAGCACCGCCGCCAGCGTCGCGTCCTTCTCGTCCTTGCGCCAGGGCGGCCCGATCTCGCGGCCGATCGCGGCCAACCGGTCGCGCAGCTCGGCCTCGCCCAGCCGCAGCTCACGACCGGCCAGCGCGGCCAGGTCGCGGGCCGGGACCAGGCTCAGCGCCAGCCCATGCCGGTCGGCTGAGTCGGCCAGCGCCTGGCAGTAGAGATCGCCCTCGGCCGCGTGCAGCAGCGCGTGCGAGGCGAGGATGCGGGTCAGGTCGGCCGGGAGCGCGGCGCTGCCGACCGGCAGCCCGGCCGCCACCGGATGCTGGCCGCGGGACCGCAGCTCGGCGATCGTCGCGCCGACCCCGGCCTGGGCCAGCCCGCCGACCGCGGCCACCGCCTGCGCCACCAGCTCAGCGGCGGCCGCCACGTCCAGCTCGCGGGCGGCATGGAAGACCTGCACCGGCAGCTCGACCGGCGCGATCTTGACCTGGGCCCGGTGCACCACCCGGATGCCGCCGCCGCGCGGCCGGCCGACCGCGACCACCGTCGTCCAGCCGGTATGCGGCCGGAACCCCAACGCCACCTTCAACCCCGCGCCACCTGCCACCTCGCCCCGCGGCCTGCCGTTGCCGCGACGCTACCCGCCGGGTCCGACAATCCGGCCGCACCTGCCCGAAAGGCCGGTCAGCGATCGGCGTCGAGCACCTCGCGCACCTTCTCCAGCAGGATCGTCTCGGAGAACGGCTTCTCGATCAGCGTGACGCCCGGGTCCAGGGTGCCCTGCGAGGTGAGTACCGGGTGCGCGTACCCGGACATGAACAGCACCCGCAGCCCGGACCGCAGCCGACCGAGCCGGTCGGCCACCTCCTTGCCCAGCATCCGCGGCATGATCACGTCCGAGATCAGCAGGTGGATCTCGACCGGGTTGGACTCGACCAGTGCGATCGCCTCGGCCCCGCCCGGCGCGGTGAGCACCTGGTAGCCGTTGCGGGTCAGGATGCGCCGGGTGACCTCGCGCATCGCCTCCTCGTCCTCGACCACCAGCACCGTCTCGCCACCGGGCACCTGGCAGTAGGCCGGGCCCTGCTCCGGCTCGGCCGGCGTCTCCTCGGTGGCCGGCAACAGCGCGGTGATCGTGGTGCCCACCCCCGGCTCGGAGTAGATCTGCACGTGCCCGTCGGCCTGGGTGATGATGCCGTAGACGGTGGCCAGCCCCAGCCCGGCGCCCTCGCCCTTCGGCTTGGTCGTGTAGAACGGCTCGAACGCCCGCTCGATCACCTCCCGCGGCATGCCGGTGCCGGTGTCGCTGACCCGCAGCCGGACGTGCGAGCCGGCCTTGATCCCGGGTCGCTGGACCGCGTACTCGGGGTCGATCAGCATGTTGCCGGTGTCGATGGTGAGCCGGCCGCCGGCCGCCATCGCGTCCCGGGCGTTCACCGCGAGGTTGACCAGCACCTGCTCGATCTGGCCGGGGTCGGCCAGCACCTTCCAGACCTCCGGGTGCAGCTCGGTCTCCAGCTCCACGTGCTCGCCCAGGGTGCGGCGGAGCAGGTCCTGCACGTCCAGGATGACGTCGTTCAGGTTCAGCACCTGCGGCCGGACCACCTCGCGCCGGCCGAACGCGAGCAGTTGGTGGGTCAGGTCGGTGGCCCGCTCGGCGGCCCGGTGGATCTGCTCGACATCCTTGCGGGTGGCCGCCCAGCGCGCCTCGGCGCCCGGCTCGGCCGCCGCCGCGGTGACGTCCTCCTGGACGAACGTGGCGTAGTTCAGGATCACCCCGAGCAGGTTGTTGAAGTCGTGCGCGACACCGCCGGCGAGCTGGCCGAGGCTCTCCAGCCGCTGCGACTGGTGCAGCCGCACCTCCAGCCGCTCCCGCTCGGCCTGCGCGCGCAGCCGTTCCCGCTCGGTCCGGGCCTCGATCCGGTCGGTGATGTCGCGGACCGCCGCCGAGACCAGCATGCCGTCCTCGGTGTGCAGCGTGCTGAGGCTGATCTCGGCCGGGAACTCGGTGCCGTCGCGGCGCCGGCCGGACAGGTGCATGCCGGCGCCCATCGGCCGCGGGCTCGGGTCGGCCACGTACCGGATCCGGTGCCCGGCGTGCGCGTCCCGGATCGCATGCGGCACCAGGATGTCCACCAGCTGGCCGACCAGCTCGTCCCGCTTGTACCCGAACAGCCGCTCGGCCTGCGCGTTCACCAGCGCGATCCGGCCGGACGGCTCGATCCCGAGGATCGCGTCGGGCGCCGCTTCGAGCAGCCCGCGGAACCTGCACTCGGCCCGCTCGGGCTCGGACAGCGGATGGGCCACCGTCGCGGCACCGATGATCGGACCGGCGCCGCTGGCGGCGGCGACCGGCGAAACGGTGACCGCGACGCGGATCCGGCTGCCGTCGCGGCACAGCCGGTCGGTCTGGTACTGGTGGACCCGCTCGCCGCGGCCGATCCGGGCCAGCACGTCCTGTTCGGCCGCGGCCAGCTCGGGCGGCACCAGCAGCAGCGCGTCCTGCCCCAACACGTCCTTCGCGTGGTACCCGTACAGCCTGGCGGCCGCCGGGTTCCAGCTGGTGACGATCCCGCCCAGGCTGCAGCTGACGATCGCGTCGTGGGACGAGAGGACGATCGAGGCCAGCAGGTCAGGCTCGGGTAACGACGGCATCGACCGGTCGGACCGGACGGCGTGCTCACTGGAAATACCCACAGAGGCTTGTCTCCAGCCTGATACGGTGAGTAGCTGTCGGCTACTCAGAGTACCAGCGCCGCTCTGTCCGTCAGCCCTCCTCGCCCCAGAGCCGGCGCACCGCGGTGACCAGCGCCTCGATCCGGAACGGCTTGACCAGTACCGGCACCCCTGGCGGAGGTTCCGGGCCGAGGCCGCCACCAGTCATCAGCAGACATCGGCAGGTCTGCTCCGGATCCAGCTCATGCACCTTGTCCAGCAGTTCGGTGCCGAACGCGTCACCGAGGCTCATGTCGGTGATCAGGACGTCGAAACCCTCCGGTGCCATCGTCATCGCCTGCGCCAGCGAGGCCGCGCCCTCCACCTGGTAACCGGCCCGGCGCAGCCCGGCCACCAGCAGCTCGCGCAGCTCGTCGTAGTCCTCGACGATCAGCGCCCGGCGCTGCCGCACCGCCTGCGGGGCGCTCATCGCAGCCCGGCCAGGTTGCGGGTCGGCGCCACCGGGGTGACCGTCGCGGTGCGGCCACCGCCGCCGGTCCGGCTCTCCGGCGCCGGCTGGTACTGGATCAGGCCCAGCTGCAGCGCGGTCATCAGGGCCTGCGCCCGGCTGGACGCGCCGAGTTTCTCGTAGAGCCGGCCGACGTACGTCTTCGCGGTCGACTGGCTGACGTACATGGTGCGCGCGATCGCCGGCACCGACAGGCCGTCCTGCAGCAGGCTCAGCACCTCGCGTTCGCGCGGGCTGAGCGCCAGCCGGTCGGTCCCGTCCCGGCGCCGGGCCAGCGCGTCGGCCAGGCCCGCGGCGGTGAACGAGGACGCGGCGACCGCGGCATGCCGGATCGCCCCGAGCACCTCTTCCACCGGCGCGGTCTTGGACACGAACGCGGACACGCCGGCGTCGAGCGCCCGGAACAGCACTTCGTCGGCGCCGGCCGAGGTCAGCACCACGATGCCGAGCCCCTCGAACCGGCCGCGCAGGTCGCGGGCCAGGCCGAGGCCGTCCGCGTCGGGCAGCGCCACATCCACCGTGACCACATCCGGGCCCAGCCGGGCGACCAGCTCGGCCGCACCGTCCGCACCACCAGCCTCGCCCAGCACTTCAATGTCCTGCTCACGCTCGGCGAGGCAACGCAACCCGTATCGGATCAGTGTGTGCCCGTCGATGAGGACCAGCCGGATCGACATTCCTGTTCCCCCGTACCGTCCGCACCCCAGGCGGACAACCCCAGGTGACGATCCTAGCTGGTCTGATCACTCTATGTAATTATCCAAGCACAATAAGGTCAGTAACCTGTGCCGCTGGGGCCGCTCCCGTCCCCGCCGCCGGCCAGCAGCGCGATCAGCACGATCGCCACCGCCACCGCGACCACCACACCGACAATCAGCCAGGTCCGGGCCCGCGAGCCCGTGCTCGGCTCGTCCATCGCCGCCACCTCCGCGTCGCCCCCGCCGTCGTCCCCGTCGTTGCCCCGTCCTTCCCCGGTACGGCCCGGATCCCGCCGCGGTTCAGGCCCCTCAGCGGCGGTACTGGGCCTCGATGCCGTCCAGCAGCCAGGCCAGGCCCTGGTCGTACGCACCCTCATCGGGCACCCCGCCGGCGGCCAGCAGCGGCGCCAGGTGGGGAAACTCGCCGCTGCTCAGCAGCCGCTGGAAGTACGGCTCCAGCAGCACCTCGCGCCGGCCGCCGGTCAGCCCGTCGCGGTGCGGCATGGATCGCTGCGCCTCCTCCCGGATGACCCGGCCCACCGAGTACACGTCGATCGCCGCGGCCACCCGCAGCGTCGCGGCCGGGTCCAGGTTAAGGCCGGCCAGGGCGGCCATCGTCTGCTCGGCATGCCGCAGCCCGTTCGGCCCGAACCGGATCTCGCTGCGCACCAGCGCGATCAGCCAGGGGTGCCGGCGGGCCACCGCGCACTCCCGCGCCACGATCAGCGTGATCGCGGCGCGCCAGTCGGCCGGCAGCTCGTCCGCCGGCAGCACCGCCTCGCCGGCGACCTCGTCGGCCATCAGCTGCAGCAGGTCCTCCTTGCGGGCGATGTGGGTGTAGAGGCTCATCGCCCGGACGCCCAGTTCGGTGGCCACCCGGCGGATCGACACCGCGTCCAGCCCCTCGGCGTCGGCCAGCGCGATGGCCGCGGCCACGATCGCCTGCTGGCTGAGCGCCGGCCGCCGCTCGGCCGGCTCCCGGGCCCACACCGGCGCCACCACCGCCGGGCGGCCCGCCGCCGGCGCCACCACCTGCCCGACCGCCCCGGGCCCGGTCGGCTCCCCCGCGTCGCCCGACCCGACCGGGTCCGGCTGCTCGGCCGTCCTGGGTGGCTCGGCTGGGTCGGGTGGCCCGGCTGGGGCCGGCCGCTCGGCCGACCTGGGCGGCGCGGCCGGGACGGGCGGCGCGGCCGGGTCGGCTGAGCTGGCGGCGGGGTGGTTGACGGGCTCGGCCGGGCCGCGGCGAGACCGCCGGCGGGGAGCGGCAGACACAGCGCGAGCGTACCCGCTATGCAGTACGGCCGATCGATACACTGTACGGATCTGCCGCTACACAGTACGGTGAATTGATACGCCGTACGACGAGAAGGAGCGGTGTTGTGTCAACAGCTCATGCGGATCGGCCAGCGGCGAGCGGGCTCGATCCGGCGCTGCGCCGGCTGGCCGTGGTCGTGCTCACCGGCTCGGTGATGACCGTGCTGGACACCACGATCGTGAACGTCGCGGTGAACACGCTCGGCCAGCGCTTCCACACCTCGCTGTCGACGATCCAGTGGGTGCTCACCGGCTACACGCTCGCGCTGGCGATGACCATCCCGATCAGCGGCTGGGTGGTCGAGCGGTTCGGCGGGAAGACCATGTGGCTGGTCTCGCTGGGCCTGTTCACCGCTGGTTCGGTGCTCTGCGGCGCGGCCTGGTCGCCGGCCGCCCTGATCGCGTTCCGGGTGCTGCAGGGCTTCGGCGGCGGGCTGCTGATGCCGGTCGGCCAGACGATGCTGGTCCGCGCCGCCGGGCCGGAGCGGATCGGCCGGGTGCTCAGCCTGGTCTCGGTGCCGGCGATGCTGGCCCCGGTGCTCGGCCCGGTGCTCGGCGGCGTGATCGTGGACAACCTCGACTGGCGCTGGCTGTTCTACGTCAACCTGCCGCTGTGCGTGCTGGCCATGGCGCTGGCCGTCCGGCTGCTCCCGCCGGACACCGACCGGCACCCGGCCCGGCTCGACGCTACCGGCCTGGCGCTGCTCTCGCCGGGCCTGGCCCTGCTGGTGTTCGGGCTGTCCCGGGCCGCCCAGCCGGACGGGCTGGCCGATGCCGGGCTGCTGCTCGGCTGCGGGCTCGGCGCCGCGCTGATCCTCGGCTTCTGCTGGCACGCGCTGCGCCGCACCGACCGGCCGCTGGTCGACCTGCGACTGTTCCGGCACCGCCCGTTCAGCGCGTCCGCCGGCACCATGTTCATGTACTCCGCCGGCGTGTACGGGCTGATGATCGTGCTGCCGCTGTACGCCCAACTGGTGCGGCACGACAGCCCGCTGCGGGCCGGCGCGCTGCTGGTCCCGCTCGGCCTCGGCGCGATCGTGACGATGCCACTGTCCGGCCGGCTCACCGACCGGTACAACTCACCGCGGACGGTCGCCCTGGCCGGCATCCTGCTCGTGCTGGTCGGCATGTTCGGCTACACCCGGATCGACGCCGACACCGGCCGGGCGCTGCTGCTCGGCGCGGTGTTCGTGGTCGGGCTGGGGCACGGGCTGATCCTGCCGCCGATCATGTCCGTGGCGTACCAGGGCCTGAGCCGGGCGCAGGTGCCGGCCGCCACCGCGGGGTTCACCATCGTGATCCGGGTGGCCAGCTCGATCGGCACCGCGCTGCTGGCGGTGGTGCTGCAGGCCTACCTGCGCGCCGAGTTCCCCGGCACCGGCGCGAGCCTGGCCGAGGCCGGCCGGCTCGGCGGTACGCCCGGCGGCACCGCTGGGTTGGCCCGGGCGTTCGGGCACACGTTCTGGTGGGCGCTGGCGGTGACCCTGGTCGCGCTGCTGCTGGCGCTGCTCGTCCCGGCCCGCAAGGCGGCCCCGGCCCGCGAGGCGGTCCCGGCCCCGCCGGGCGGGTGACGGCCCCGCGGGGCGGGTGACAGCCCAAGTCCGCGGGTGATGACCTGGGGCGCAGGTTATGACTTCAGACCGCAGGTGACGACCCAAGTCCACGCGGGCGACGACTACACGCGCCGGGTGATGACAGTGCCGCAGGTGACGACCCAGTCCACGCGGGCGACGACTTGAGGCCCCGGGTGACGACTTTCGGCCGCGGGTGACGGCCCAGGTCCGCGGGTGATGACTTTGGTCGCCCGGAGACGCCCAGGCGCCATCACCCGCGGCCCTCATCCGTCACCGGCGGGATCGGGCCCTCACCCGCGGGTGCAACCCGTCACCGGACAACCGAACTCCTCACCCCACCTGCGAACGTCAGCACGCGGCCCCGAGGGTTACGCGGCCCCGAGGGTGCAGCCGGGCCCGGCGGGTCAGCCGACGTCGCGGCGGCGGAAGCCGAGCAACCCGGCCACCATCAGCGCCGCGGCCACCGCGACCAGCCAGGCCAGCGGCTGCACGGTGACCGGCACGCCCGGCACCTTCGGCAGGTGCGCGAACGGCGAGACGTCCATCACCGGTTGGCTCAGCTTGAACAGCGGCCCGAACTCGCCGAGCAGCAGGAACACCACCAGCGCGGCCCAGCCGACGACGATGGCGCGCGGCAGCAGCCCGAACGCGGCGACCACGATGCCGACCAGCACCCAGCCGGCCGGTACCTGCACCAGCGCGTCGCCGACCAGCTGGCCGATCTGCCCGGCGTCCCCGGTGTCGATCGCGCGGGCCACCCCGGCGCCGAGGCCGGCGCCGGCCAGCAGCAGCACGGTACCGGCCAGCGCGACGGCCAGGTGGCTGCCGGCCCAGCGCAGCCGGCTCACCGCGGTGGCCAGCACCGGCTCGGCCCGCTGCGAGGTCTCCTCGGCCCGCAGCCGGAGCACGGCCTGCACCCCATACGCGGCGGCGATCACCGCCAGCACGCTCAGCTCGGTCGCCAGGAAGGCGTCGGTCAGCCCCTTCTCGCCGCCCAGCTTGGTGACCAGGTCCCGGGCCTGCGGGCTGTCCAGCAGGCCGCTGACGTTGCCGGCGATGCTGCCGAACAGCAGCCCGCCCAGGGTGAACGCGGCCGCCCAGCCGGCCACCGCACCGCGGTGCAGCCGCCAGGCCAGCGCCAGCGGGCTGCCCAGCCGGCCGGTCGCCGGGCCCGGGCGGTCCGGCAGCAGGCCGGCGCCGAGGTCGCGGCGGGCCGCCAGCGCGTACCCGCCGGCGGCCAGTGCCACCGAGGCCAGCACCGGCACCGCCAGCACCCACCAGCGCTCCCCCGCGTACGGGCGCATCTGCTGGCCCCAGCCGATCGGGGACAGCCAGCTCAGCCAGCGCGGGCCACCCGCGGTGGCGCTGTCACCGACCGCGCGCAGCAGGTAGGTGACCCCAAGCGCGGACACGGCCAGTCCGATCGCGGCCCGGGCGCTGGTGGTCAGCTGCGCGGTGATCGCGGCCACCGCGGTGAACACCAGGCCGACCCCGGCCCAGGCCAGGCCGAACGCCAGCGATCCCGCGCCGGGCAGCCCGGATCCGGCCAGCGCGCCCGCGGTCAGCAACCCGAGCAGCACGCTGGTGCCGCCGGTGACCAGCAGCGCGGCGGTCAGCGGGGCGTACCGGCCGACCGCGGCGGCGCCGAGCAGCTCGAGCCGGCCGGCCTCCTCCTCGGCCCGGGTGTGCCGGATGACCAGCACGATCACCAGCACCGCGACCATCGCGGCGACCAGCCCGCTCAGTTTGATCATGGCGATCGCGCCCAGGCTCGGCTGGTAGATCCGGCCGTACAGGGCGACCAGCGCGGCGGTGTCGTTGATCCCGGCCGCGGCCCGGACCCGGTCCTCCGCCGTCGGGTAGACGCCGTCGGTCGCGGACGCCGCGCTGGCCGCGGTGGCGGCGAAGACGAGCAGCCAGACCGGCAACAGGATGCGGTCCCGGCGCACCGCCAGCCGGACCAGCGCGGCGGTGCCGGCGAACCCGGCCAGCCGGCTGGCCCGCTGGCGCCCAGCCGCCGCGGCTGGCACGGCTGTCGCAGCTGGCACGGACGTCGCGGCTGGCACGGCTGGTACGGCCGAGGCGGCTGC
>Ga0307499_10000724_pt1 | contig 10757 bp, 9 predicted proteins | sample 13_S_MG_FD_201363 | JGI IMG/M metagenome (GOLD analysis project Ga0307499, IMG submission 201363) | Soil microbial communities from Populus trichocarpa stands in riparian zone in the Pacific Northwest, United States - 13_S | ecosystem: Environmental > Terrestrial > Soil > Riparian zone > Trees... | reverse complement strand
CAGCCACGGCAGCACGTAGCGGCTGAGCACCAGCGCGGTCGCCACCAGCGCGCCGACCCGCGCGATCGAGATCAGGATCACGCTCACTTGCAGGTTATCGAGGCTCGGCTGCACCGCCAGGAACAGGATCGCAAAAATGTCCTGCAGCACCAGCACGCCGAGCGTGATGCGCCCGGGCAGCGTGTCGAGCTCGCGCTTCTCGTACAGCACCTTGACGATGATTACCGTACTCGACAGCGCGCAGGCGATGCAGAGATACAGCGCGTCGAAATGGCCGCCCCCCATCGACAGGCCGATCCCGATGAAGAACAATATCCCGAGCAGGCAGCCGCCGATCAATTGCCCGCCCGCGGCAAACAGGATGACCTTGCCGGCGCGCACGATCTTCTTCAGGTCGATTTCCAGCCCGATCATGAACAGCATGAAGATCAGGCCGAGTTCGGAGATGACGTTGATCGATTCCTGGGACTCGACCATTCGTATACCGAATGGACCAATGATGAACCCGGCGATAAGATAGGCCAGGATCAAGGGTTGCCGCGTGAAATGGGCGAGCAGGCCGAGTACCCAGGCGAACAGGATGCATAAGGTGATATCGCGAATAAGCTCGTGCATGGTTCCGATCTTGCCCCTGCCCCAACCTAGAGGCCCCGGCGCAGGGGTCAAACAAGCAATGTGTCACAGCCATGGAATGGGGGCTTTTCTCGCGATTCTGGCCGCACTGTCGATACTCTATTCTCCTGCCGCAAGCGCGCAGGCCGGGGCCATCGAACAGAACTTCGCCGCCTCCTTGACCGCGGTGCCGGCAGAAAATCCCACCGTGTCGGGCACCTTCTACGTACCGGTCTATTCCAGCGTCTCGATGAGCCAGGGCAAGCTGCGGGCGGATTTTTCGGTCACGCTCAGCGTCCACAACGCCTCCGAGACCCGCCCGCTGATCCTGAAGCGGATCGCCTATTTCGATACGTCAGGCAAGATGGTGGAGAGCTATCTCAAGTCGCCGGTCGCGCTAAAGCCATTCGCGGCCGTCGAAGTCTTCGTTCCCGCGAATGACGTGCGCGGCGGTACGGGAGCCAATTTCGTGGTCGACTGGGCGGCCACGGGCGAGATCGCCGAGCCCGCGGTCGAGGCGCTGATGGTCGGCAGCGTCGGACCCGGGCATTATGCCTTCATCACCCAGGGGCGGCCGATCAAACTTCTCAAGAACTAGCCTGCAAGAACGAGCCTGTCGGAAGGTCGGAAGACCTTCTCAACGAAAAACAAAACGGGAGTGAATGTCCATGTCCACCGCAACCCCCTTCGATTTCACAGCCCTGCTGCCCGCCGGATTGCCGGCCCCGGCCGCGCGGTGGACCGGCCTTGCCAAATACAGTTTCGTCGGCGGCAACAACGATCCCGACCAGGTCCCGGTCGACGGCCTGATCGACGCGATCAATGCCGTGCTCCGGCGCGAGGGCAGGACGCTCGCGACCTACGGGCTTGCCAGCGGCCCGCAGGGTTATCGTCCGCTGCGCGAATTCCTCACCGCAAAACTCAAGCGCGACGCCGGCATCGCCTGCGGCGCCGACGACATCATGATCGTGTCTGGCTCGCTGCAGGCGCTCGACCTCGTCAATCAAACGCTGCTGGCGCGTGGCGACACCGTGCTGGTCGAACAGGAGACCTATCAGGGCGCGCTCAACCGCCTGACGCGGCTCGGCGTCAAGGCGGTCGGCATTCCCCTTGACGATCAGGGCATGCGGATGGACGCGCTGGCGGCTGTTCTTGCCGAGCACAAGAGCCGCGGCATCACGCCGAAATACATCTACACCATCCCGACCGTGCAGAACCCCACCGGCTCGATCATGCCGGAGACGCGCCGCGCGGAGATGCTGAAGCTGTCGCAGCAATACGGCGTGCCGATCTTCGAGGACGATTGCTACGCCGACCTGATCTGGACCGGGAAACGCCCGCCCGCGATCTACGCCATGAGCCCGCATGGCGGCGTCATTCACATCGGCTCGTTCTCGAAATCGATCGCCCCCGCACTGCGCGTCGGCTTCATCGTCGCGCCCTGGGAAATGATGTCGCGGATGCTGGCGCTGAAGACCGACGCCGGAAGCGGCGCGCTGGAGCAGATGGTGCTGGCCGAATATTGCGCGCCGCATTTTTCCACCCATGTGCCAAAACTGAGGCGCGGCCTGCGCGCCAAGCTCGACACGCTGATGGAAGCGCTCAACGAGCAGTTCGGCACCGCGGCCGAATTCGAGGATCCCAAGGGCGGCATCTTCCTGTGGGTGAAGCTGCCCGACAATGTCGACACGCTTAAACTCTATCAGGCCGCGCTCGCCGCCGGCGTCGCGATCAATCCCGGGCCGGAATGGTCGACCGACAAGGCTTACTCCGGCAGCCGGCTGCGGCTGTGCTTCGCCAGCCCCTCGCACGAGCAGATCCGCGAGGGCGTCGCCGTACTCGCCGAAGTCTGCCGCAAGGAATTCGGCGTGCCGGAGCGAATCGCGAATGTGGAGAAGCGCGCGCGGAGCTGAGCGCCCCGGCTAAAGTGTCGCACGCCACGCTATTTGCCGCGGAACACCATCGCGATCCGCAGCAGCCGCACGATCGAGACATTGCCCTTGCCCGCCTCGATCTGCGCCACGAAGCGCTCCGAAAGGCCGGACAGGCGGGCGAGTTCCCGGCGCGACATGTCGCGCAGTGCGCGCATCTCGCGCACACGAATCCCGAGTTGCTTGAGAAACTCGCTTTCGTGCGGCAGACGGCCGTCCGCGTCGCGCAGGACCGGCCGGGCCTGACGGTTCAGACGCGCTTCGGTATGGGACACGCCTTCGCTATGCGCCACGCTCGAACCCCTTTCGCCCGCCAAGATCGCGAAGCGAAAGAGCCGCCGCATTGATCGGGATCAAATGGCGTTGTTAGAGGCCTTCTGATATGTGCCCGCGATGCCGGACTACAGGGCCGTGGCGCCCTATTCGCCCTTGATCCCGGTCTCGGCGATCAGCTTGCCCCATTTCGCGCTTTCGCTTTGGATGAATTTTGCAAAAGCCTCGGGCGAGCTGGGCGCGGGTTCGGCGCCGAGAACCCGGATTTTTTCGATCGCGGCGGGATCGCTCAACGCCTTCACGAAGGCGGCATTCAACGTGTTGACGATCTCGGGCGACGTTCCAGCGGGCGCGACCAGGCCAAACCAGCCGACCGATTCGAATTCGCTGAGGCCCTGCTCCGCCAGCGGGGGAACGTCGGGCAGGAAGACCACACGTTTTGCGGCGGAGACTCCGAGCGCTTTCAATTTGCCGTCGCTGATCAATTGCTTGGACGCGGGGATATCCAGCACGGCCAGCGGGATGTGGCCGGCGAGAACGTCGACCGAGGCCGGCGCGGTGCCGCGATAGGCGATCAGCTGAATTCCGACACCGGCCTTTTGATTGACCAAAGCCGAGGTCAGGTGCATCGCGGTGCCGTTGCCGCCATGGCCGATCGACAGGCCCTGCGGCTGCGCCTTGGCCTTTGCTATGAGATCCGTAACCGAAGTAATTTCCGACTGCTGCGAGGCCACCAGCACGAACGGAATTTCCGCCAGCATCGTCACCGGCGCCAGATCCTTGATCGGATCGAACGGCATCGCCGCAGGATTGAGGTGGGGATTGACGGTCAGCACGCCGGCCGCGGCAACACCGAGCGTGTAGCCGTCAGGCGCAGCCTTCGCCACGGCCCCGATTCCGATATTGCCGCCCGCGCCCGCCTTGTTCTCGATGATGATCGTCTGACGCAGCGTCTCCGACAGCACAGGCTGCAAGGCACGGATAACTATGTCTGCGCTGCCGCCGGGCGGAAACGTCACGATGATCTTGATCGGTTGATCAGGATATGCGTTTGCTGTTTCAATCGCGATCGGCGACAGCGACAAGGTGAGAACAATGGCACCGACAAAGGCGCGCCGGAAAGACGGAAACATTCAAGGCCTCCGATGATTTTTGTGGTTATCAGTTATGCATGAACGTTCTAAGGCAGCAAGCGACGTGCCAGCAATCAACAAACTAGCGAGCGACCAGTTAACGACTAGTGTTCTCGTGATCGGCGCCGGTCCGGTTGGGCTGACGCTGGCGATGGATCTTGCAACCAGGGGGATACGGGTCATTGTCGTGGAGACACGTTCCGCGGGTGAGCCGCCGAGCGTCAAATGCAATCATGTCTCGTCACGTTCGATGGAGATTTTCCGAAGACTCGGACTCGCGCATAAGTTGCGCGACACCGGGCTTCCGGCCGACTATCCGAACGACTGCTCCTACCGCACCACGGCAACCGGCATCGAGCTCTCGCGCATCCTGATTCCCTGCCGGCGCGACCGCTACACCGCGACCGGCGGACCCGACACCGATTGGCCGACAGCCGAGCCGCCGCATCGTATCAACCAGATCCACATGGAGCCCGTGCTGTTCGCGCATGCCGCCGCCATCGACGGGCTTCAGATCCTGAACCGCACCGCGTTCGAGGACTTCAGCGAAAGCAATGCTGGAATAGTTGCCACCGTCCGCAACCTCGACACCGGAACTACCTCGCAAATTCATGCCGACTTCATCGTCGGCTGCGATGGCGCGCGTTCGCTGGTGCGCAAGGCGATCGACGCCAATCTGCAGGGAACGCCGATCATCCAGCGCGTGCAATCGACCTACATTCACGCACCCAGCCTGCTGGCTCTCATGGACGCGCCGGCGTGGATGACGTTGTCGCTCAACCCGCGGCGCTGCGGCACGTTGGTTGCGATCGACGGTCGCGAGAAATGGCTGATCCACAACCATCTCAACAAGGAAGACGAGACCTTCGAGTCGGTCGATCGGGACGCCTCGATCCGCGCCATCCTCGGCGTCGGTCCCGATTTCGCATACGAAATTCTCAGCAAGGAGGACTGGGTCGGCCGCCGCCTCGTCGCCGACCGCTTTCGCAAGGGGCGCGCGTTCATCTGCGGGGACGCCGCGCATCTGTGGATGCCCTATGCCGGCTACGGCATGAATGCCGGGATCGCGGACGCGACCAACCTCGCATGGCTGCTCGGCGCCTATCTGCAAGGATGGGCCGACATCGCCATCCTCGATGCCTACGAGGCCGAGCGCCTTCCGATCACCGAGCAGGTTTCCCGCTTTGCGATGGATATGGCGGGCAAGGTGCTGAGCCAGCGCCGCACCGTTCCCGACGCCATCGAGCAGCCGGGGCCGGAAGGCGACGCCGTGCGCCAACAGGTGGGGCAAGCCGCCTATGATCTGAACGTGCAGCAATATTGCTGCGCCGGCCTCAACTTCGGTTATTTCTACGATCGCTCGCCGATCATCGCCTATGACGGCGCCGAACAGCCGGGCTTTACGATGGCGGATTTCACGCCGTCCTCGACGCCGGGCTGCCGGCTTCCATTGGCAAAACTCGCCGATGGACGGCTGGTCTACGATGCGCTTGGGCCGGGGTACACACTGGTGCGCTACGATCCTGGTGTCGCGGTTGCGCCGCTGACGGAGGCAATGCGCGCCAACGGCGTACCGTTCGCGGTCGTCGATGTCGCCGCCGGCGAGGCCCAGCCGTCTGACGCCTGCAAACTCATCCTTGCGCGCACCGACCAGCACGTCGCCTGGCGAGGCGATGCCATCCCCGACGATCCCGCGCCTCTCGTGGGCAAGCTGCTCGGCAAAAACCTCAACCTCGCTTCAGCGTGACCGGCAGATGACCGAGGCGCGTTCCCAGCATCGCCTAGGCATTGCCCTCGTCGTCGCCGCCGCCGTCTTCTGGAGCACCGCGCCGTTCTTCACGCGGTTGCTGCCCTATGATTCCTGGACCATCCTGTTCTGGCGCGGGCTGTTTGCCGGCGGCATGATCATGGTCCTGATGGTGCTGTTGCAGGGCCGCGCAAGCTTGCGGGATCTGGTCAGGATCGACATCAACGGCTGGCTGGTGGCGTCGTTCTCGACGCTGGCGATGATCGCCTTCATCCCTGCGCTGCAGCTCACGGATGTCTCCAATGTTGCCATCATCGTCGCGACCGGCCCCTTCCTCGCGGCGGGGCTGGCCTGGATCTGGCTCAAGGAGATTCCCCATCGGCGAACCATGCTGGCGAGCGCGGTGGCGCTTGTCGGCGTCGTCATCATCGTCGGCGGCGCACGCGCCGGTTCCGACATTCTCGGCGTTGCCCTCGCCTGCTTCATGGCGCTGGCGATCGCGGCAATGACGGTGATGGTGCGGCGACACCGGAATACGCCGATGATCGCGGCTGCCGCACTGTCGAACTTTTTGGGCAGCATCATCAGCCTTCCCTTCGCCCACGGAATAACGACCGTCACCGGTTTCGACCTGCTCATTCTCGCGATGTTCGGATGCTTTCAGGTCGCGCTCGGCCTCACGCTGTTTTTCCTCGGCTCGCGCCTGCTGCCATCAGGCCAGGCGGCGCTGATCTCGACGCTGGAGACGCCGTTGATGCCGTTCTGGATCTGGGTGGGATTCGGCGACTATCCCACGCTGCGGGTGCTGGCCGGCGGCGCGCTGGTGATGGGCGCCGTCATTGCCGACATTGTCGGCGATATCGGAACGCAGCGGCCGGCAGGCTGACCGGGACGCACGCCCATAGATCCGGATGACGCGATGGGCCAAAAAGGAGACGTTCGGAGCGAGCGTCGCACTGGTCCGCTCGGCCAGCATGCGCTTCGGGAACGCCCATTTGGACTGCTCGGGTGAGCGAGGCCATTGATCTCAGCCCCCGCTATATGGTCGCAGGTTGAATTCAATAGACTTTGCCAACTCACCGATGCGTATGCCGCCCGCCCCGACTGAGTTCTTGGCCGAACTCAAGGCAGTTCCAGTCCTCTGCGCTGAAAGATAGATCGAGTTTGTTTGGCTTCTGGGGGCGTGCCCGACCTCGCAATAGCCGCGATAACAGCTTGTGCGAAATGCTGACCGGCTGCCTTAGGTGAAGCTTGATCGAGCCAAGGCGAGGCCCAAGCTCCCAGCAGAATTTTATCGGCTCTCTCACACTGGGCGACGTCCGGCGAACAACCCAACGTAGTCCTGATCTCCCAGAGGGCCGCAGCCCACGGCTCACCAGCTTTATGTGGTTCGGTCACTCCGGGATCAATTTTTGAGGTGCTTTGTAGATCGCGAAGATAACCGGATTTTACCGTATCCGAAGGCAAATCCTTCGCGAGTATTTCGACGAACTTTGCCCCGAGTTTGGATACGCCTTGGAAACTACAGGGCAAATAGTCGGAAAGCGCAGCGTGTAAAGCTGTCCCAGTCGAAGTGGGAGTATCCCATATCTTTGGATTAACTTGTGCCAAGACATGATTCGTATAGGCGTGATACATTGTCTGTGGGTCACCAACCAATCTAGGATCCATGACAATGCTATTTTCGGTCGGAGAGTAATAAGCGTTGTTTGATACTTGGCGATCGAATTTTATGTTAAGTTTCGTGGCCGGTATTTGGTACCCAATTTGTCTCATATAATCTCTATACTTCTCCAGATTCGCCAAGAGTGCGCTCTTCTCTAAGTCGGATATCTTAGTCGGTCCTCCAATTTCGATTTCTTCCAAATGTCGCAGGCGATTACTCAAATCTTGGACCTTAGCTGGAAGCGTTTCAGTTTCACGCAACTGGCTCTCCAGCTTTTCATAACCTGTCCGTAACTTGGTCGCTCGCCCTTCGAATTCTTCCCCGGTCTTCGCAGCAGCCTTGTTGATCTGGTCGAGTGCCGTTTTCTGCGCAGAAGATACGGTCGAAGTAAAATCCGAATACTTTTGGTATCCAAAGACGCCGAGAAGAAACGTTCCCAATGTCAGTGGGACGCCTACAGCGAGCGCAAACGACTTACTCCAGTTGAACAAGCGATCCGCGATCGCTTGAGCGGTTTCGACTTCGACAACTTTGGAGTCCTTTAATCGTGCACTCACTATCCTTGTTATGCGCGCATCCAAATCTTCTACATTTTGGCCAGGAGTCCACTCAAACCTCGGCATCAAACCAATGTCGAGTCGAAGCTTCGCCTGTTGGACTGGAGATAATACGGCTATTGCGTTCTCCAGCGTTCCAAGCCAAGCCAACCTGAGTTCCGCCATCTTTTTGTCGATTAGAGCAAGCTGCTCCGATGTGAGGCTAAGCGGTGCACTCTTGGATAGATTCGAGCGGCGCAATTCTGCATTTAGCAACTGCTGCTCGCAGATCAGGCGAGCAGCCTTCTCCTCAAAATCAAGCTCAAGTTGATTCAGTTGCGTCTTCTGTTCAGTGGTCAGGCGAAGTCGGCTTGCCTGTTCAAGAATCTCGGCGATTGGTGGTTCGACACTAGACGCCATGACTCTTCCAGATTTGCTTGGACCATATTGGATCGGAGCGGAAGATTGCTACCCGACATTCGCCAGATTCCGGGCGGGTCGGAGGGCAGGATCGTACATCTGGTCGGCGTGGGCAATGGCAAAATCGCACCTTGCCGGCGGCTAGCGGTTGACCGACAAGGCACTTGGTGAAGATTTCGCAGAAGAAGAAGCGGCGGATTGCTGGCGGTGGCACGCCTCGAACGCGGCTAGCACCGTCGAGTTTGAAAATGCTTTGAGACGGATTCTGGACTCCAGATCGTGGCCGACGGTTGGCGGCTCCGCCAGCGATCCCCGCGTCTCGGATGAGCCATTTTCGACCGGTTCAACCGAATTTGCTTGCCAGTTCATGCCTGCGTCACCCCGAAAGTGGACTTGGCGCTGGGGTGACAAGCCCCAGCCAAATACCTTGGCCTACGTCCATCCCGTATGGCTTCGCGTTATCGCGTCCCCCCTCACCGCACTGCGAACGGCGCCTGATACGGCCGGCCGAACGGCACGCCGTTGATCACGGTCTGCACGGGTTTGAGCAGCAGCTTGCCTTCGCGTTTGTTGTTGCGGGTGTCGACGAACGAGGTCTGCCCCTCCACCAAATCCATGATCGCGACATCGCCGGGAGCGCCGATCTGCAGCGTGCCGATTTTTGGCGCGCGGTTGATGATCTTGGCCGGCGCCGCGGTCGCCATCGCCACCACCTGCTCCACCGTATAGCCCAGCGGAATGAACTTGCTCATGACGTTCGGCAGATAGGGCATCCCCGGCGTATTGCCGGAAAAGACGTGGATGTCGGAAGAGATCGTATCGGGCCCGCAGCCGCCCGCAATCGCCACTTCCGCAACCGTAAAGTCAAAACTGCCGCCGCCATGGCCGACATCGAACATCACGCCGCGCTGCTTGGCGGACAGCGCCGCTGGCAGCAGCTTTCCATCCTGCACGATATTGGTGAAGGCGCCGGCAATGTTCGGCGCGCCGGAATAGGCATGCGTCAGCACGTCGCCCGGCCGCAGCAGGTCGAGAATCTCCGACATCAACTCCTTGGTCTCGACGCCGCCGATATGCACCATCATCTTGGCCGGCCAGCCGCACATCTCGCAGGCCTTGATGCCGCGCTTCAACGGCTCGACGCCATGCTTGGCGATGACGTTCTCCGACATCCGCACCTTCACCCCGAGCAGGAAATCCGGATTTTCGGCGAGCGCCATCGCGCAGGCCTCGACCTGCGCATGATCGATATTGTAGAGCTCCGCCACCGGGAAAGCGGACAAGCCGTGATTGGCAATATGGACGAAGGCGTAAATTCGTGCCCGCGATTGCGCCACGATGTGGCGACGCAGCGCCGCGAGATTGTTGACACCGGCGTCGCCGGCCGACACCACCGTGGTGGTGCCCTGAAACTGCACGAGTTCATCGGCGGGAATGCCGATCGCCGAGCCGTAGGGATAGACGTGGGAGTGCAGATCGATCAGGCCGGGCGTGACCAGTTTGCCGGACGCGTCGATGGTCTTCGACGCGCGCGCGGCTGGAATCTCGTTCTCAACCGCCTCGATCACGCCCCAGCGGATGCCGATGTCGCGCTTGCCGCGCAGCGACTGGCTGGGGTCGAGCACGTCGCCGCCCTTGATCACGAGGTCGAACTTGTCGTTCGGCCCCATCGCGGCGTTGGCAGAGCCCGACGCGGCGGCTACGGCGGCCGATCCCGTTACTTTAAGAAAATCACGGCGTGAAAATCCGGTCATCGCAGCGCTCCCCCTGATATGATTTTTATCTGGCGATGATGCGCCGGGCACAGGCGTTCCGCAAGCAGGGCGTGCATCGGCCCACGCAGAACCGACGGTCGCGGTGATCCCGTAGGATGGGTGGAGCGAAGCGATACCCATCAATTCCCACGCAGAGCCATGATGGGTATCGCTTCGCTCCACCCATCCTACGAAGTCGAAGGGTTAACGCGTGCAACCACGAGTGTCTGAACAAGCATTCAGAAATCTCTTGGAGTTCCGAGGGAACGTTCGCTGCGATCTGATGTTCTATCCTCGATCAATTGAGGAGGACTGGAATGAAGAAGCTTGGATACGTTATCGCCGCACTTGGTGCGATCATCATCGCGGCGCCGTCAATTGCGAGCGCCGAGACTATCGTGATCAAGCGTGGCGGCTACCACGGCCATCATCATGGCTATGGCGCGCGCGCCGAATATCGCGGTCATCGCGACCGCGGCTACCATCGCGGATGGCGCCATGGTCATCACGACAGGGTCGTGATCGTCAAGAAGCATCGCTACTAAGTTCGAACTGCGTCGAAGCCCTGTTCTGATCCGATCAGAACAGGGCTTTTCGTCGTTTGTATTTTCGTTGTTTTGTCCGCGCCTAACGGAAAATGGCTCCTCGCGGAGCCATTTTCTTTATTGCGGTCGATGTTGCGCGT
>Ga0307499_10000723_pt1 | contig 10760 bp, 8 predicted proteins | sample 13_S_MG_FD_201363 | JGI IMG/M metagenome (GOLD analysis project Ga0307499, IMG submission 201363) | Soil microbial communities from Populus trichocarpa stands in riparian zone in the Pacific Northwest, United States - 13_S | ecosystem: Environmental > Terrestrial > Soil > Riparian zone > Trees... | reverse complement strand
GGTGGCCGCGGCGGTGACCGTCGCGAGCACGGGCGCATTCGCCCAGGACCGCTACGATCAGGATCGTTACGACTCGCGCAGTGACCGGCCGTACGACGACCGGCCGTACGACTCGCGCAACGACAATCGCGACGGCGATGCGGACGGCTACGACTACGCCCGGGTCATCGACGTGCAGCCGCTGACCACGCGCGTTCGTGTCAGCACTCCGCAGCGCGAATGCTGGGACGAGACCCGATATGACGATCGCGGCAACGGCCCGCTGCCACGCAGCTCGGCCGGTGGCGCCGTGCTCGGCGGTGTGATCGGCGCCGTCATCGGTCACCAGATCGGTCACGGCAGCGGACGTCGCGCGGCGACCGCCGCCGGCGCCGTGATCGGTGCGGCTGTCGGCTCCAAGCAGGCGGATCGTCGCGGATATGGCTCCGCGCCCCCGCAGGAGTACACGACGCAGCGTTGCGAGACTCGCTACCACGACGAGTACCAGGAACGCACCGACGGCTACCGTGTGACATATGTGTACAACGGCCGCCGCCAGGTGACCGAGCTGCCGTACCGCCCCGGCGACCGCATCCGCGTGCGCGTCGACGTGAGCCCGGCGGAGTAGTGCACGAGTTGTTTGCCATGGCGGTGCGGGCAGTCGGTCTGACGACAATGGCTGCCCGCATCGCCTTGCCCACCTTTTTTGGGGCGCAAACCTTTAAACTCGGCCCCGTCATGAAGAAGATTCGCCAGGGCATGTTGCCCCTCACATTGGTGCTGGCCGGCTTCGCGCCGTTCGCCCAGGCGCACGGCATGCCCGGCCCCGTCTTCAGCGGATCGAGCGTCGAAGAACGCGCGAGCCCCGTGGCAGTGTTGCGCGACGGAATTTCGCTCGACGAAGCCGTGCGCCGCGCCGAAGCGCAGTACCGCGCGCGCGTGGTTCGCACCGAAGTGCAGGACGAGGACGGCCGCAAGGTGTACGTGCTCAAACTGCTGTCCGAAGACGGCCGCGTGGTCACCGTGCGCATCGATGCCGCCACGGGAAGGATGCGCTGAACTCATGCGAGCCCTGGTCGTCGAGGACGAAGCCGCACTGCGTGAAGGCCTGCGGACCCAGCTCATAGCTCAGGGCTTCACTGTCGACGTGGCCGCGGACGGCGACGAAGGTCTGTTTGCCGGCAAGGAATACCCTCTCGACATCGCGGTGATCGATCTCGGACTGCCGAAGCTCTCGGGCCTCGATCTCATTCGCAGTCTTCGCAAGGCGGGCAAGACTTTTCCCATCCTCATTCTCACGGCCCGCGATCGCTGGCAGGACAAGGTCGAAGGACTGCAGGCAGGCGCCGACGACTACGTCGCGAAGCCGTATCACTTCGAAGAAGTACTGGCGCGCATGCAGGCGCTGTTGCGCCGCGCGGGCGGCTGGGCGAGTCCGATCCTCGAGTGCGGGCCGATCCGTCTCGACACGCGTGCGCAGGCCGTCATGCTCAACGGTTCACCGATCGAGCTGACCACTTTCGAATACCGCATCCTCGAACACATGATGCTGCGCGCCGGGGACGTGATCTCGAAGACCGAGCTCACCGAGCGCCTCTACGACCAGGATTTCGAACGCGACAGCAACGTCATCGAAGTGTTCATCGGGCGGCTGCGGCGCAAGCTCGATCCCGACGAAACGCTGCATCCCATCGAAACGCTGCGCGGCCGCGGTTACCGCTTCGCCCTTGCTCGTAGCGAGACGGCGCGCAACAGCGGCTCGTAGTCAGACCCGGAAGCCGCCGGGGTGTCCGCGCCATCACTCAAACGCCGACTCATGCTGTCGGTGTTCGGCGTGCTCGTGGTGTTCTTCGGTCTCACGGTGTTCCTGCTCGACATGTTGTTCCGCGACGCGGCGGAACGCTCGTTGCGCGAAGTGCTCGATGCGCAGATGGTGGCGCTGGTCGCGGCCGCCGATCCGGATGGCCCGGAGTCGGTGACGCCCACGGCGCTGCTCGATACGCGTTTCGACACGCCGGGATCCGGCCTGTATGCGGAGATCCGCTCGGCGAGCGGCGAGAGCATCTGGCGCTCGCAATCCACCACCGGTACCGCGGTGCAGTTCGGGCCGGCGCTCGAGGGCGGCGGCCGGCAGTTCTTTTTCACGCAGATCGCCGGCACGGAGATACGCCTCGCGGTCGCGAGCCGCGGCATCGTGTGGGATGACCTGCACGGCAAGCCGGCCCGCTTCACCTTCAGCGTGGCTTCGAGCCTCGAGGCTTATGAGCAGCAGGTTGCGAGCTTTCGCCAGCAGCTGGTCGGCTGGTTCGCGGGCATCGCCTTCCTGTTCGTCGCGACGCTCGCGTTGCTGTTGCGCTGGTTGTCGCAGCCGATGCGCCGCCTCGAAATCGAGATCAAGGAGATCGAAGCAGGCGCCCGGCAGCGGCTGGGCGACCAGTGGCCGACGGAGCTCACCGTGGTCACCAGCAATCTGAACGCACTGCTCGACGGTGAGCGCACGCGCATCCAGCGTTATCGCGACACGCTCGGCAATCTCGCGCACAGCCTCAAGACGCCGCTCGCCGTCATGCGGCAGATGCTCGGCGCCGGCGGCGCGGGCAAGGACGCGCTCAATACAGAGATCGATCGAATGAGCGGCATCATCGAGCACCAGATGAAACGCGCGGCGGCGAGTGGCGGCGTGTTGCTGGGTCAGGCGCCGGTGGATATCGCGCCGGTCGTCGCGGAGCTGCGGGGCGCGCTGGTCAAGGTGTACGGCAGCAAGGACCTGCTATTCGAAACGGTGGTCGCGCCGGGCGCGCAGTTCATCGGCGATCGCGCCGACCTGACCGAGTTGTTGGGGAACCTGCTCGACAACGCCTGCAAGTGGTGCCGCTCGCGTGTGCGCGTCGAAGCGGCGATCGGGCAAGGAGTGGATTCGCGGACCGCGTTGCGACTCACCATCGACGACGATGGCGCGGGAATCGCGGAAGCCGATCGCGCGAAGGTACTGCAGCGTGGCGGCCGCGCGGATGAAGCCACTCCGGGGTACGGCCTCGGTCTCGCGATGGTGCACGACACCGTCGCGCTGTACGGCGGAACGATGCGCATCGATGCATCGGATCTCGGCGGCGCGAGATTCGAACTGGCGCTGCCGGGGCGGCGAGGGTCTCTCTAGACGGGCCCGCCACCTTGGGGTCTGACCTCACTACTCCTTGAGGTCGAAGGTGATTCCCTGCGCGAGCGGCAGCTCCCGGCTCCAGTTGATCGTGTTCGTCTGCCGGCGCATGTACGCCTTCCACGAATCCGATCCGGACTCGCGTCCGCCACCGGTGTCCTTCTCGCCGCCGAACGCACCGCCGATTTCGGCGCCCGAAGTGCCGATGTTCACGTTGGCGATGCCGCAATCGCTTCCCGATGCCGACAGAAACGCTTCGGCGTGCTGCAGGCGGTCGGTGAAGATGGCCGACGACAAGCCATGCGCCGAGGCGTTCTGCATCTCGAGCGCCTCATCGAGCGTGTCGAAGGGGATGAGGTACATCACCGGCGCGAAGGTTTCGTGCTGCACGATGGGCCAGTCGTTCTCGGCGCGGATGATCGTAGGCGCGACGAAGTTGCCCTTGCCCTCGATGATCTTCTCGCCGGTGATCACGGTGCCGCCGGCGGCCTTCGCTTGCGCGATGGCCTGTGAATAACGCTCGACGGCGCTGCGATCGATCAACGGTCCCATGAGCGTGGCCGGATCGATCGGGTTGCCGATGCGCACCTGCGTGTAGGCGTGCGCGAGCCGCTTGCCGAGCTCGTCGATGCGCGAGCGATGCACGAGCACTCGGCGCGTCGTCGTGCAGCGTTGTCCCGCGGTGCCCACGGCGCCAAACACGATGGCGGGCACGGCCAGCTTCAGGTCCGCCGTCTCGTCGACGATGATCGCGTTGTTGCCGCCGAGCTCGAGCAGGCTCTTGCCGAGGCGGCGCGCAACTCGCTCGGCCACGCCGCGGCCGACGGCGGTGGAGCCCGTGAACGACACGAGCGCGACGCGCCGGTCGTCGACGAAGCGGGTGGCGAGCTCGGTGCCGCCGTCGATGAACAGCTGGAAGATCGCCGGCAGTTTGTGTTCGCGCATCACCTTGTTGCAGATGTGCTGAACGGCAATGGCGGTGAGCGGCGTTTTCGGCGACGGTTTCCAAACCGAGGCGTTGCCGCAGATCGCGGCGAGGAACGCGTTCCAGGCCCACACGGCCACGGGAAAGTTGAACGCCGAAATGATCCCCACCACGCCGAGCGGATGCCACTGCTCATACATGCGGTGTTGCGGCCGTTCCGAGTGCATCGTGGTGCCATAGAGCATGCGCGACTGGCCGACCGCGAAGTCGGCGATGTCGATCATCTCCTGCACTTCACCGAGGCCCTCGGCCTTGATCTTGCCGTTCTCCAGCGTGACGAGCGCGCCCAGGTCGTCCTTCACCGCGCGCAGCGCGTCGCCTAACAAGCGGATCGCCTCGCCACGCCGCGGCGCCGGCACGTTGCGCCAGGCGGCGGCGGCTTCGAGGCTCGATCGCATCACGGCCTCGTAGTCGGTGACCGTCGCCCCGCGCACCTGCGCGAGCGTCTCGCCGGACGCCGGATTCGTCGACGTGATGGCGCTGCCCGCCACGTCTTTCGACCAGCCGAGGTTGCCCGACCAGCTCCCGGCGTTGATGGAGTCGATGCCGAGGCGTTTGAGGACGCCGGCGACATCGACCGGATTCTTCACGGCGGCGGCGCTCATTTCTTGCGCCTCGCAGGCTTCGCGGGCTTGTCGGCGCCGGCTTTCTTGCCGCCACTCGACAACTTGCGCTGGCGCCCGGCCTGGCCACTGACGACCACGGTGCCGGAGACATCCTTGGTGCCGCCGGGCGCGTAATACTGGCCGAACCGGTTCGCGAGGATCTCCGGAAGATCGAACTGCTCCTGCGCGACGAAGCCCTGATATTTGCGCGGGCTCGCCATCACGAGATCGACGACGGCGGTGATTCCCGCGGCGGTGGTCACCTGGATCGCGGACCAGAGCCGCCCGGAGATGACCTGCGGATAGATCTTGTTGACGTAGTTTTCCTCGCGCAGCTCACCATCCTGCTTGCCGGAGACGGCGGCGTACACGATGACCACGTCCTGCAGGGTCTGCGGAACCGCATGCTCCAGCACGCGCTTCAACGTGGCGCGATCCGAATTGAGCTTGAGATCGTTCATGAGCAGCCGCATCTGGGCGCAATGCCCGGGATATCGCATGGTCTTGTAGTTGATGAGCTCGCACCGGCTGCCGTGGGAGTCGGCGAGGGACCCGAGGCCGCCCGAGGTGTTGAAGGCTTCGTACAACGTGCCGTCGATCTCGATTTCCTCGAGACCCTCGAGCGGTGCGGCGTCGACGATCTTGCCGTCGACCACCGACTGGCAGGCGTTGCCGTATTCGTTGATGAGACCTTCGGTGGACCAGGTCAGCGAATACTTGAGCACATTGTTAGGGTGCTGGGGCAGGGCGCCGACGCGCAGCTTGATCGAACGCAGCTCGTCGAAGTGTTTGGTGAGCTCGTTGGCTGCGATGCTGATGAAGCCCGGCGCGAGTCCACATTGGGGCACGAAGGCCTTCGTTGCACCACGCGCGGTGCGCCGCACGCCCTGCGTGACCGCCACGTCCTCGGTGAGGTCGAAATAATGTGCGTTGCCCTTGCGGGCCGCCTTGGCGACATTCGGGTTGCAGTAGTAGGGCAGGCTGGAGATGACGGCCTGGGGCTTGTGAACCGAAAAGTGGTTCTCCAACGCCTTGGGATCGGAGGCATCCAGCGCCACGGCGCGCAACGCCCGCGACCCGTGCGCCTTCACCACCGCCTCGGCCGCCGACGCGTCCACGTCGCCCAGGGTCACTTCGTAGTCTCCGGACTCGGCCAACAGGCCGCTGATGAGCGCGCCGATCTTGCCGGCGCCCAGTATCAAAACTTTGTGCATGTAAACCTCGCTTGCCGGTAGTCTGCCGTAACCCTCTGAATTAGAATAGTTCGCACCATGCGTACCCCCGACACTTCCTCCTGGCATCCCGCGAGCTGGACCAGCCGCACTGCGGCTCAGCAGCCCCGTTACAACGACCTGCCGGCGCTCGAGCGCGCCGGGGCATCCCTGTCGCGTCTGCCGCCGCTGGTCGTGTCATGGGAAATCGAACAGCTTCGCGAGCGGCTCGCGGAAGCGCAGCTCGGCAACAAGTTCCTGCTGATGGGCGGCGACTGCGCCGAGACCTTCGAGGAATGCGAATCCGACAAGATCGCCAAGAAACTCAAGATCCTTCTGCAGATGAGCCTCGTGCTGCTGCACGGACTCAAGAAACCGATCATTCGCGTGGGCCGCATGGCGGGCCAATACGCCAAGCCGCGTTCCGCCGACACCGAGACGCGCAACGGCGTCACGCTGCCTGCGTTCCGCGGCGACCTGGTGAATCGTTCCGAGTTCACGGCGGAGGCGCGCGAGCCGGATCCCACGTTGCTGCTGCGCGGCTACGAACGCGCCGCGCTCACGCTCAACTTCGTGCGCGCGCTGTGCGACGGCGGTTTCGCCGACCTGCATCACCCGAGGTATTGGGACCTGGGGTTCATGAAACATTCGCCGCTCATCGAGCAATACCAGAAGATCGTCGACTCCATCGGGGACTCCCTGGACTTCTTCGAGCGCGTGAGCGGCGGCCGCGCGCCCCACGAAGTGACCTCGGTGGATTTCTTCGCGGCGCACGAAGGGCTCGTCATGCCGTACGAGCAGGCGCAGACGCGGTACATCGAGCGCCAGAAGCGCTGGTACAACCTGTCGACGCACATGCCGTGGATCGGCATGCGCACCGCGGCGCTCGATGGCGCGCACGTGGAATTCTTCCGGGGCATCGCCAACCCCATGGGCGTGAAGATCGGCCCGTCGATGGACGCGGGCTGGCTGCAGGGTCTCGTGACCACGCTGAACCCGCAGAACACGCCGGGACGCCTCACCATCATCCACCGCTTCGGCGCGAAGGACGTGGAGTCGGGCCTGCCCAAGATGATCAAGGCGGTGCGCGAAACCGGCCAGCAGGTGCTGTGGGTCTGCGATCCCATGCACGGCAATACCGAGACCAGCTCCGGCGGTCTCAAGACGCGTCGCTTCGAGAACATCCTCAAGGAGCTGGAGCTCTCGTTCCAGGTTCACGAAGCGCACGGCTCATTCCTCGGCGGCGTGCACATCGAACTCACCGGTGAAGACGTCACCGAATGCACGGGTGGTGCGCGCGGACTCACGGACGCGGACCTGGCGCGTGCCTACAAATCCACGGTCGATCCACGCCTCAACTACGAGCAGGCGCTCGAGATGGCGATGCTGATCGGCCGGCACGGCCCTGGTTCTTCCGGTACCGGCCCGGCACGCTGATTGCAGCTCGTCACGGCATGCAATACGAAAAAATAGCGGTTCCGAAAGACGGCCAGCGCATCACCATCAATCCGGACTCGTCGCTCAACGTCCCGGATCGCCCGATCCTCGCGTACATCGAAGGCGACGGCATCGGCATCGACATCACGCCGGTCATGCTCAAGGTGGTCGATGCGGCGGTCGCCAAGGCTTACGGCACCAAGCGCAAGATCGCCTGGGTCGAAGTGTTCGCCGGCGAAAAGGCGGCGAAGGTCTACGGCACGGGTTTTCCCGACGAGACGCTGACGGCGCTGCGCGATTTCGTCGTCAGCATCAAGGGCCCGCTCGGCACGCCGGTGGGCGGCGGAATGCGCTCGCTCAACGTGGCGATGCGGCAGAACCTCGACCTCTATGCCTGCGTTCGTCCCATCCGCTATTTCCCGGGTGTCGCCACGCCGATGGCCGACGCGTCGCTCACCGACATGGTGGTGTTTCGCGAGAACACGGAAGACATCTACGCCGGTATCGAATGGCCCACCGGTTCCCCCGAAGTGCAGCGGCTCATCTACTTCCTGCAGAACGAACTCAAGGTCAGCGGCATCCGATTCCCCGCGAGCTCGGGCATCGGCATCAAGCCCGTGTCGAAAGAGGGCAGCCAGCGCCTGGTGCGCAAGGCGATCCAGTACGCCATCGAGAACGACCGCGTGTCGGTGACGCTGGTGCACAAGGGCAACATCATGAAGTACACCGAAGGTGCCTTCATGCAATGGGGCTATCTACTCGCGAAGGAGGAATTCGGCGCGCAACCGATCGGTGCCGGACCGTGGTGCAGCTTCAAGAGCCCGGTCAACGGCAAGGAAATCGTCATCAAGGACGTCATCGCCGACAATTTCCTGCAACAGGTGTTGATGCGGCCGGAGGACTACGACGTCATCGCGACGCTGAACCTCAACGGTGACTACATCTCGGACGCGCTGGCGGCGCAGGTGGGCGGCATCGGCATCGCGCCGGGCGGCAACATCGGCGAGGGTCTCGCGGTATTCGAAGCCACACATGGCACGGCGCCCGGGTTCGCCGGCAAGGATCGCGTGAATCCGGGGTCCATCATCCTGTCCGCGGAAATGATGCTGCGTTACATCGGCTGGAACGAGGCGGCCGAGCTGATTCTCCAGGGCGTGGCCGACACCATCGCGGCCAAGGAGATGACCTACGATCTCGCGCGCCTGCGAGAAGCGATCCGCGCCACCACGAAGCGCGACATCGCCGCGCGCAAGAACGTCGAGGAAGATCTGCAGCGCCTGATTCCGGGCGCCACGCTGCTCACCTGCTCGGGCTTCGGCGACGCGATCATCAAACGCATGCGCGCCTGATCCCCGGTGATTGATCATGCGCCGATGCCTGGCTCCACCTTCTGTCCCGACTGCACTCTCTGTCCGCGGCTCGCACGATTTCTCGCCGACACCGCGCACAAGTTTCCCGACTACCACTGCAAGCCGGTGGCGCCGTTCGGCGAAGCCGCGCCGAAGCTGCTGATCGTCGGGCTGGCGCCGGGCATGCACGGCGCCAACCGGACCGGACGTCCCTTCACCGGTGATTTCGCCGGGATACTCTTATATGAGTCGCTGTTCGCGCTCGGCCTGTCGAGCGCCGCCACATCGGTGGACCGCTTCGATGGCCTGAAGCTGCATGGCGTGCGCATCACCAATGCCGTGAAGTGCCTGCCGCCGGAGAACAAGCCGCTGCCGGCCGAGATCAAGACCTGCAACCCGTACCTGGCGGCGGAGCTCGCGAAACTGCGTTCGGTCACCGCCGTCATGGCGCTCGGCACCGTGGCGCACGACGCCGTGCTCGTGGCCACGGGCCTCAAGCGCGCCGCCGCGAAATTCGGGCATGGCAACGAACACGAGCTGCCGGATGGGCGGCGGCTCATCGATTCGTATCACTGCAGCCGCTACAACACCCAGACGCGCCGGCTCACCACGGACATGTTCAAGACCGTGCTCCGGCGGGCGGCCACGCTCGCCGGTTTATCATCCGCGGTGTGACCGAGCACGCCGACCGTTTCGATCCCCGGGAATACATCCCGAGCCTTCCACGCCGCCCGGGCGTGTATCGCATGTATTCCACGCCGGACGAGGACGGAAAGGCCGAGCTCCTGTACGTGGGCAAGGCGCGCAGCCTGCGCGACCGTGTCGGCAACTACTTCCTCGCCAGCAACGTGGATCCCAAGGTGCAGGCGCTGGTGGGGCACATCGCGCGCATCGAGGTGACGGTCACGAACTCCGAGACCGAGGCGCTGCTGCTCGAGTACAACCTCATCAAGGAGCACAAGCCGCGCTACAACATCGTGTTGCGCGACGACAAGAGCTTTCCCTACATCTATCTACCGGCGGGTCACGAATATCCGCGCTTGGTGTTCTACCGCGGACCGCGCAATCTGCCGGGGCGCTACTTCGGGCCGTTCCCGGGCGCCGGCGCCGTCAAGGAGACGCTGCAGAGCGTGCAGAAGATCTTCCGCATCCGGAATTGCCGCGACACCTTCTTCGAGAATCGCAGCCGTCCGTGCCTCCAGCACCAGATAGGCCGCTGCTCGGCGCCGTGCGTGAATCTGATCTCGCGCGAGGACTATGCGCGCGACATCGCCGCGGCGGTCAAGGTGCTCGAAGGCCGCAACGACGAGGTGAACAGCGAGCTGGCGCGCGTGATGGAACAGTCCGCGGAGAATCTGCAGTACGAACGCGCTGCGGCCTTGCGCGATCAACTGGCGGCGCTCAAGCAGGTGCAGGCCCAGCAGATCGTCACCGCCGAGGGCGATCGCGACATCGACGTGTTCGCACTGGTCGGTGAGCCGGGGGAGTTCGCCGTCACCGCGATGATCATTCGCGGCGGCCGCAACCTCGGCGCCACCAGCTATTTTCCGAAGGGTGCGCTCGCCGAGCCCGACGAAGCGCTGACCTCGTTTCTCATGCAGTACTACGCGGAGACGCCGGCGCCGGCGGAGATCCTGGTCAACCTCGAGCTCGGGGAGTCCGAGGCGCTGGAGCAGGCGCTGAGTTCGCGCACCGGCACGGCCACGCGCGTGTGGCGTCCGTCGCGCGCGCTGCCGGCACGTTGGATCGCCATGACGGTGGAGAACGCTTCGCAGGCGCTGCGCATGCGGCGTGCGCGCCGCGCCGACATCGAGGAGATGCTGCGGGATCTCGGCAAGTTGCTAGGACTGGAAAAGCCGCCGCAGCGCCTGGAATGTTTCGACATCAGCCACACGGCGGGCGAGGGGACCGTCGCGTCCTGCGTGGTCTATGGCCCGGAAGGTCCGATCAAGAAGGAATACCGCCGCTTCAACATCACCGGCGTGACGCCCGGAGATGACTACGGGGCGCTGCGCCAGGCGCTCAAGCGGCGTTACG
>Ga0307499_10000722_pt1 | contig 10760 bp, 8 predicted proteins | sample 13_S_MG_FD_201363 | JGI IMG/M metagenome (GOLD analysis project Ga0307499, IMG submission 201363) | Soil microbial communities from Populus trichocarpa stands in riparian zone in the Pacific Northwest, United States - 13_S | ecosystem: Environmental > Terrestrial > Soil > Riparian zone > Trees... | reverse complement strand
CGGCGTGCTCGGCCACTTCATCCGCGCCTTCGGCAAGATCGTGTCGATGATGCAGTTCAACATGTACCACCATTATACGGTGGACGAGCATTTGATCCGCTGCATCGGTCACCTGCAGGAGATCGAGCGCGGCGGCCATGACGAATTCGTCGTCGCCAGCGACCTGTTCCGCAAGATCCAGCCCGAACATCGCGCGGTGATCTACATCACCACGCTGCTGCACGACGTCGCCAAGGGCCGGCCGGAGGATCATTCGATCGCGGGCGCCAGGGTGGCGCGGCGGCTGTGCCCGCGGCTCGGCTTCAACGCCGCCGATACCGAGCTGGTGGCGTGGCTGATCGAAGAGCACCTCACGATGTCCACGGTGGCGCAGTCGCGGGACCTTTCCGACCGCAAGACGATCGAGAATTTTGCCGCCGTCGTGCAATCCGTCGAGCAGATGAAGCTGTTGACCATCCTGACCACCGCCGACATCAGGGGCGTCGGCCCCGGCGTGTGGAACGGCTGGAAGGCGCAGTTGCTGCGCACGCTTTATTACGAGACCGAACCGGTGCTGACCGGCGGCTTCTCGGAAGTGAACCGCGCGCAGCGTATCACCGTGGCGCAACGGGAGTTTCGCGCCGCCTTCACCGAATGGCCGGACGCCGAACTCAACGCCTATATCGGCCGTCATTATCCGGCCTACTGGCTCAAGGTCGACCTGCAGCGCAAGATCCGCCAGGCGCGTTTCATCCGCGCCAGCGAGCAGGCCGGCCACAAGCTTGCGATCAATGTCGGCTTCGACGAGGCACGCGCCGTCACGGAACTGACGATCCTCGCGACCGACCATCCGTGGCTGTTGTCGATCATCGCGGGCGCCTGTGCGTCTGCCGGCGCCAACATCGTCGACGCGCAGATCTACACCACCACCGACGGCCGCGCGCTCGATACCATCGCGATATCGAGGGAATACGACCGCGACGAGGACGAGGGGCGGCGCGCGACCCGGATCGGCGAGATGATCGAGCAGGTGCTGGAAGGCAAGCTGCGGCTGCCCGAAGTGGTAGCCAGCAAAGCGGCCAACCGCGGCAAGGTGCGCGCTTTCGTGGTCGAGCCGGAGGTCACCATCAATAACCAGTGGTCGGACCGCTACACCGTGATCGAGGTCTCCGGCCTCGACCGCCCCGGCCTGCTGTATCAGCTCACCACCGCGATCTCGAAGCTCAACCTCAACATTGCCTCCGCCCATGTCGCCACCTTCGGCGAACGCGCCCGCGACGTGTTCTACGTGACGGATTTGCTCGGCGCCCAGATCAACGCGCCGACCCGGCAGGCCGCGATCAAGAGCGCGCTGATTCATCTGCTGTCGACCGAGGACAACGTCGCGCAGCCGGCGGCGTGAAACGCCCGTCTCGTAGGATGCTCTCTCCACGTCATTGCGAGCGCAGCGAAGCAATCCACACCTCGGCATGGGGATAGATGGATTGCTTCGCTGCGCTCGCAATGACGGGGAAATAGCGACGCAGTTGCGCACAAGGCGGGCGATGACGACTGAACATGCGTTGGCAGTGATGGGTTTCGCTTCGCTCTACCCATCCTACGATCGACCAAACGAGCGTCACGACGGCCTCACGGGTCCTCGCCCGCTTCCGGCTTGGCGGCGGCCGGCGGCACTACCGGACGATGCCTGCGATAACGCAGCGCATCGATCAGCAGCGAGAGAATGGACGACCGCTGATGGCGCGCCGGGTAAGGCAGGTGATCGTCCGACAACGGCCCATGCGTTACGTCTTGGTCGTCATCGCAGAATTTCGGCGCGAATGGCAGGAACGGGCCGCCGAGATCCGAATGATGGAATGGGTTTCGTGGTGGGCGTCGCATTGGTCGTCAACCTTATGCAGGAGACGCGCAAGCTCGTCGCGATAGAGTCTCGCCCAGCTGTCATTCAGGCTGGTGAGGAATTCGAGCTCGCGGCCTGTGAGTATCGACATCGGAAACGCCGGGATACGGAAGCAGGAGAGATCGGACCGATGGAGCGAGGCCGTTACGTCTTCTGCATTCCGGCGAAGTGCCTGCCGCTGTAGGGACCGACATAGACCCCGCTCTGCAGGCATTGCGATTTCGCGTCGCTGCACATTTGCGACCGGTCCGGCCGTGCGCTGGAATTGCGGAGGCAGGAAGCGGCATACGCGCTGCAGGTATGCGGGATCGCGGCCCGCTGCATGGCCATCCGGTAGCGATAGGAGCGTCCGCCGTCGGACGACTGGCAGCATTTGCCGTTCATCTTGCTGGCTGACGCCGTCGTCAATCCCGACGGCAGCAAGATGGTGGAAACGGCGAGCGACAGGACAATGGCGAGCGACTTCATGGCAGGCCTCCTCTTCACGGCGTTATCTCCTCAATCGACTAACCAACGAGACCGGCAATCGGCGCGACGCCGATGCTGTCGGGAAATACGGTGCTGGCGAGCGCACGCTCGTCGACTCTCAAATGATCACGGAGCAGGCCCTTGAGCACCGCGCGCAGGTCGGTGGTGGGTTTGAGGTCGCGTTCCTCATGGAGTTGGGCCTGCTTCAGTCCCGGCCAGTCGGCGATCACGCGCCCGCCCCGCAAGGCTCCGCCAGCGAGAAACGCCACGGTGCCGGTGCCATGGTCGGTGCCGTTGGTGCCGTTGATCCGCGCGGTGCGTCCGAACTCGGTGATGATTGCGACCACCGTCTCGCGCCAGGCATCGCCCATGTTGGTCTCGATCGCCGCCAGCGCCCCGTCGAGCGCGCCCAAGAGGTTGGCGAGCTGACCGGAGGCAGCGCCCTCGTTGATGTGAGTATCCCACCCGACAAAGCCGACCGCGCCGACACGCGGGCCGTCCGGCTTGGCAAGAAAGCGGGCCGCCGTGCCGGCAGCTTCCGCGAAATAGGCGCGCACGCCCGCGATGCCGGGAGCCCCAAGCGCAGCGCCGTCGGTCATGGCCGCATCCGATGGTCCTGCGGCACCAAGCGCGGCCAGACGAATCCTTGCATCGAGCGCTGCTGCCAGTTTCGGGTCGGTATGTTTATAGAGATCGAGCAGCCGGGCCTGGGTGTCTTCGTTGGCCGGCAGCAATTTTTGCGGGACCCATGACAGCACCGGCGCGCGGCCGCGGACAACCAGCGGGGTCACCGAGCCGACGCCAAGCACGCGGCTGCCGCGCGGATCGACCCGGCCGTCCGACGCCAATTCGACCAGCGCGCGATTGAGCCAGCCGGTGTCGACGGCGCCCGGCCGTGCGATGCCGCTTTCGAGAACGTCCTGGCCGTCGAAATGCGAGCGCTCGCGGTAGGGCGTAGCGGTGGCGTGCACGATGGTCGCCTGCTGCGCCTTGTAGAGCCGGTGCAGGTTCGGCATCGCCGGATTGAGCGCGAAGAAACCGTCGAGCGGCAGCGGCGGCGGCTTGCCGTCGAGTACGAGCGCGCGATCTCCGCGCAACCCGATCCAATCGGGATCGCCAACGGGCGCGACCGCGCCGAGGCCGTCGAGCGCGCCCCGCAGTACAATGACAAGCATGCGCGGATCACGGCCCTCGGCGCGCGCGAGCCGCGGCATCTGGCTCCAGGCGAACAGGCTGCCCGCGCCGAACAGTGCCTCGCGCCGAGTTGGCAGATGGTGAAGAAAAGTCATGCTCACCTCCTCTGGAATTCGGCCGACATGAACAGCAGCACCAGTGCCTGCTGACGGCTCTCGGCGCGGCCGACCGCCTGTTTCACCTCTGGCGACACCTGCGACCCGAGCACGGTCTCGATGACATCCTGGGGATCGGTCCTGCCTGCGATGCGTTCGGCGAAATTATTGGCGACGTCGAGCCGCCGTCCCATGCCGTCGATCCAGGATGCTTCATCGTCCGGGAAACCCTTCGGCGATGGCGGGCGCCACAACGGTTCGCCAAGCAGAACCTGTCCATCGGTGTACCGCGCAGGATCGGCTTGCGTGATCCCGGTCGCGCGCACCATGCCAACGACCCACTCGCCGGGCCGCTTGAGTTTGGCCGGCGGCTGCGTCCACGCTTCGTCGGACGAGACCATCACCCTGGCGACCTGCTTGAGATCGCCGCCGGTATCGAGGAAAGCCCTCGACATCTTTTCCACCAGTGCTGGCGGCGGTGCGTCGGCTACGAAATGGCGGGCCAGCTTGGTCGCCACATGGGTCGCGGTCGCGGGATTCGCGGCGAGATCGCGCAGCACGGCGCGTCCCTGCTCCACCGTTTCGTCGTCGTAGGATTTTCCCAGCACCTTCTGTGCGCCGGGCTCGTGCAGGCGGGGATTGAAGGTGAATTCGCCGCCATGCTCGGGATTATCGCCGGGCGGCACCAGGGTCCATCCGGTGAGAATGTTGGCGAAGCCGATGACGTCATCCTGCGTATAGCCGGTCCGCACGCCCAGCGTATGCAACTCCAGAATCTCGCGCGCGAGATTCTCGTTCAGCCCGCGGGTGCGGTTGATGCCGGCGGTCGAATTCGCGCCCATCGAGACCGTCTGGTCGAGATAGAACAGCATCGCCGGATGGCCCTCGGTGGCCAGCAACAGATCGGAGAACCGGCCGAGCACGTGGGGTCGGATGGCCTCGCGTTCATAGGCGCCGGACATGCTGCGGATCTTGTCGGCCGAGACGCAGAAATGATTGGACCAGAACCAGACCAGCCGCTCGACAAACCCGATTTCAGCGCTGAACGCGGCCGCAATACGAATCCGCGCCTCTTCGAGATAGATCGGCCGTCCCGGATCAGGAACGGCTTCGGCGGCCATCTTGGCCGCCATCTCGCCCGCGCCCGGCGCGGCGCCCTCCGTCATCGCGGACGCCTCGGCCGTCTGCTGGCGTTTCGCGTCCTGTTCTTTTTTGGCGACGATCGCCTTGGCTTGCCGCTTGGCAAACGCGTCCGTCACCGCGCGATAGGCCTTGGCGCTCGACGGCAGATTGGCGGCAGCGAGTTCGCCGATCGCGGGACGATCGAGTTCGGCGATCAACGCGCCGCGCGGGTCGCCCTCGATCGCCGCAATCGATCCCGGGCGCGGCCCCAGCCCGAACCGATGGAGGGCCAGCACGGCTTCAGCCTTTGCAGAACGGCTCATGACAACACCCGAAGATGCGACAACCTGTAGTGCTACCATTTGTAACACTTAAGAGCCGACTATGCAAGTCGCGATTGAATACGGCCTGCTCGGCGTTCGAAATGCGGGCTCAGTCTGTAGGGTGGGCAGAGCGAAGCGTGCCCACCATTTTGCAGCTGGCTCAGTGATAGATGGTGGGCACGTCGCTTGCGCTCCTTTGCCCACGAGCGCAGCGCGTATCGAAGATGGGCCCCGTGGCTAATACTGCGGACCCAGCGCAATCCGCCCGATCGTGCCGTCCCTGGCCAGGCCGATCCGCCACTCCGCCGAACCGTTGGCGAACTGGACAAAATAGACGTCGCTGCCGAGGCCTGAGACGCCGCGGAACGACATCGCGCGCAGGGCACCGAGCCTGGAGAGAATGGCCTGGTTGAAGGGAAGCTGCTGGCGCGTCTGCGCCGCGACTTCGGACGTCATGCGATCGTAGTCCGGCGCGCCGCGGCCAACGGCTTCGATGTAGCCGCGCAGCGTCGCTTCACTGCCGGCCAGCGGAACGGTGCGCGGCTGCACTGCGCCGTTCGCCTCGACCGTGTGCAAACGCGTTTGCCGTCCCGGCAGCACGATCTCCAGACACTTCCCCGCTCCATCGGCGATCAGCCATGGGCTGTCGACATAGGTGGTGACCGGAAATGTCATTTCCTCGCCGATCGTACCGAAGGCTGCGCGTTTCCCCTCGGCATCCAGCTTGAAGAGCTGAAGGTCGCTGCCGCTGGCATTGTAGATCAGCACCTTGATCGGCGCAGTCTCGGCCGTGGCTCTGAGGCTCCCCTCTTCCGAACAGGCGAGGATTCCCCCAGGCTTGTTGTTGCCATCCGGCCGGAAGATGACATCGTCGGCCTTGTCATCCGCGGTCAGCAGGATGCGCAATTCCGCAACGCCGTTGGCGAATTTCACGCCGTAGATGTCGAAGCCGCCCGGACCGACGCCGCGGAAGAAGATCGATTCCACCGCGCCGAACGCCTTGAACATGGCCTGCAGCTCCGACGCCTGGCGACGGATCTTGGCCGCCAGCGGCGCACTCATCCGCTCGTAATTGGGAGCACCGCGTTGCAGATCGTCGATCCCGCGCAGGATCGCCTCCTTGCTGCCCGGCCGCGGGGTCTGTTCCCTGAATCGATCCGGCGCCGCTGCAATCCGACGCGCGAAGTCATCCTCGATCGCCTTCGCCCGGGCCGCCGCGACCCGCGGCGCCAACCGGGCGCCATACACCGGCTCGTGCAACAGCACCTGGGTCACCTTGGCCTGACCGTCGCGCAGGAAAACAACCAGATCATCATGGCCGCTGGCAAAGGCATCGACGCCGCGCGCCACGATCTCGAATTTCGGCCGTCCGGTTTCCTGCGCAGCGAGCCGTTCACCCTCACGGGTGATGGTGAGCACGCGGCCAAGTCCCAGATTGTAGGAGCCGCAATATGAATCCAGCGCGTCCGCATCGGCCTCGACGCTCTGCGACGACAATTCGGCGACCCTGATGGCGCTGATGTCGCGGCCATTCTGGCTCAGCACCGGAGCAGCCGGTTGCGGCTCACGGCCGACGGCCACGAGGATCGGTCCGGCCGGCGCCGGGTAGGAATAGGTGCCATCGCCCGCCGCGGCCAGGCGGAGCTTGCGCTGCCCGCTGACCTGGCCGAACAACGCGTCGCCGTCCTGGGAGACGGTGAAGATCGATGCGCGGCCCAATGAATAGAACGAGACCGATTGCGGCTTGCGCACCTCATCCGCCACGCGGTCGATCGGCGGCGTTGACACCGGCGCGGCGCGGTAGGCGATGGAGCCGGCGGACACCATGACGACCGGCAGGATGATGGCCGCGGTTCCAATTCGCTTGCCCCAACCAAGCTTCGCAGGGGCCGCGGTGGCCGTGAGAATGCGCTCCACCCGGCTACGCACCGTGCACGCCCTTGCCATTTCGATGCCCGCCGGCGCCCGCCGAACGTGCTGCACGAGATCGAGCAGAATCTCGGCGTAAGACAACCGGTCCTCGACCACTTCGAGCGCTCTTGCATCGCTGATGATTTCGGCCAGTTCGGCCAGCCTTGTGTGGTGCCACCACGCGAACGGGCTGAACCAGAACACCGAACGATTGAGCGCGGCGAGCAGCAGCAGATAGAAATCACGGTTGGCGACGTGGGCGCCCTCATGCGCCAGCACGGCCTGGCGCTTGCGCACATCCCAGTCGAAGCATTGCGGCGGCAGCAGAATGGTCGAGCCGAAGGTGACGGGCCCCGCGATCACGCCGCTCACGCGCACGCTCCAGTCGGCGGTCCAGGGTTCGCGCATCGGCTTGGCGGCGCGGGCCAGGCGCCAGGTCAGATAAAGGCCGACCGCCAGCCTCAACAACAGCAGGCCGGCAACCAGCGCATAGACGATCGTGGCCAGCGCCAGCCAGTTCACCGGCGGGCTATGCGAGACGCTGGCAGCGGCAGGCACGCTTTGCCCCGTCGCGAGCATATCCTGCAGCGGCTCCGCCGACGGGCTACTCCACGGGCTGCCGGCCGGCCAAAAATGTTCCGCTGCCGGCACCGGCAACGTGTTCACGGTGACGGTCACCGTGGTCCAACGCATCAACAGCGGCATCGACAATGACGCCACCAGCACCATGGCCCAGCAGGTCATGTGCAAGTGCGGATTGCGTACCCGCATGAGATTCAAGCCAATCCATACGACGCCTCCGAGAAGCAGGGCGCGCAGCGCCGACTCCGCCAGAATCGCCAGCATCATTTCCTCCCTGGCTTCGCCTTATCTTTCACATTGTCCTTGCTCTTCTCCCCGGCCTTCTCCTTGGCCTTGGCAACCTGATCGGCCAGCGTGCGCAGCTGGCGCTGGTCGAGCATCGCCGTATCCACCATGCCGACCAGGACTTCTTCGACAGAGCCGTTGCAGAACCAGTCGACAATGCGCTGCACGGCTTTTGCCGCAACCCGAGCACGCGGCTCCGCAGCCTGGTAGACATAGGTGCGTCCATCCACGGTATGCGTGGTGTAGCCTTTGTCTTCCAACCGCCGCAGCACGGTGCGGACGGTAGATTCCTTGAGCGGACGGGAGAGCCGCTCGCGGACCGCCTCGGCCGTCACCGGACCGTTGGCCCAAACCAGTTGCATCACCTCGCGTTCGAGGTCGCCCAGTTCGGGCAGGCTGTCATCCATGGTGCTACCTTGCGATCTCGAACCTTAATGCTACAGAGCGTCGCATACGCAATCCGAATCCGCAACTTCTATTCCACCTTAAACCGCCCCGCACCGGCCGAAGCCGGCTGGACGCGCACGCCCTCGTGCTGCAGCAGCCAGCGCTTGCGCTCCAGCCCGCCGCCGTACTTCACCAGCGATCCGCTGCCGCCGATCAGGCGGTGACAGGGCAGCACGACGTTGATCGGATTCGAGCTGTTGGCGTGGCCGATGGCGCGCAGCATTGCAAGCTCGCGGCCATCGCCGTAGTTCAGCGTGGTCCCTGCCGAAGCAGTTCGCGTCGCGTGGACGCGACTCTAGTTGGCCTGTTTGGGATCAGTCCAACCGTGGAGTTCGAGAGCTGTCAGGCTCGCTGCGACGAAGGCCAGATAATTTGTCCGGGAAACCAGAAGACCGAGATCGAACAGCTCAAGCCACGCTTGCCATGGGTCCGCTGCCGGCACGGCGATTGCGCGCTTGCCACCATCGATCACGGAAGGCCGGTAGCTGCGGTCGGATCGCCGGCGCCTGGCTTCGGGTCCGATGTCATCCGAGCAAACGATCAAGTGCAGGCGCGCTTTCGGCATATCCATCCCCAGATTTGCGATTCCGCGATCGGCGGGTTACGGGTTTGACAACTGCGACGAGATGTTTGCGGTCGGCGAGACGTCCGGTTGAAGGTCTCGCATATCGGCCTTTCCCGCGGGGCAATTCCAGAAAGCTCTGGTGCCACCGGGTTACCCGATAAGCTTCATCATTGAAACGAAACGGGCCATTAAACGGAGGTTGATCCACACGTTACATTCGGTTGGCAGCATCATACCTAGGTTTGGGATTACTATCCGGGCCGCGGCGAGTGATCGGAATGTCGCACTCCCGTGGCGCATCGGTGCACGCAAGGACCGCCCCGTATCTTTACGTCTCCGGATTATCCTTCCGGGCGTCCAAAAGCTGCTAGTATGCAGCCTGTTAGGAGGGCGACGTTGTCGCCGCTGATGATAGAGATCACCTAGCGACGCATCGGGCCCAACGTGGCCGAGTGATGTTGCAGATGATGCGTAACCAGACCATGAAGTCCTGGCGCTCAGCCGAGCAATGGCTGCTGGGCAGCATGGTGCTGGCGTTGGCGATGGCGGCTTTCATCTGGCTTGTTCTCGGCCCCGCGCCGGCGGCCCCCGCCTATTTGACCGCCGTCGTCTTGCTCATCGCCGCGCTGCTCGCCTCCCTGATCATGATGCTCCGGGTGGGCACGACCCGCAGGCAGATGGAAGCCGTGCTGCACGGCCGCGCGAGAGCCGAACAACACGCGATAGAAGCGCTGCGTCACAGCGAAGCGCAATGGAAGGAGGTATTCGAGCACAACCCGGTGATGTATTTCATGGTCGACGCGGCCGGCATCGTCCTGTCCGTCAACACATTCGGCGCCGCGCAACTTGGCTACTCCGTCAGCGAATTGCTCGGGCAATCCGTGCTGAAAGTCTTTCCTGCCGAAGAACGGCATGTGGCCCAGAGCAAAGTTGCCATATGCCTGGAAAATATCGGTCAAACCCACAGTTGGGAGATCTGCAAGGTTCGCAAGGACGGTTCGTCGCTCTGGGTTCGTGAAAACGCCAAGGCCGTGCGGCGGCTGGATAATCAACTGATCGTCCTGATCGCATGCGAGGACGTCACGGAACGCAAGCTCGCCGAAGATGCGCTGCGGCAAAGTGAAATGTATTTGGCCGAAGCCCAGCGATTGAGCCGCACCGGCAGCTACGGCTTGCGCACCGCCAGCGGTGAAATTGTCTGGTCGGAAGAAACCTTCAGAATATTCGAGTTCGAGCGGGCCCCTTCGGTCAGGCTCGATGCAGTCCTGCAGCGCGTTCACCCGGATGATCGTGTGCGCGTACAACAGACTATCGACCGCGCGTCCCGCGACGGAAAGGACTTCGCGCACGGATATCGATTGCTGATGCCCGACGGTTCGGTCAAACATGTTCATGCTACCGCGCATGCGGTAACGGATGCGGCGGGCGACGTCGAATTTGTCGGGGCGGTGACGGACGTCAGCTTCCGCAAGCGAGCCGAATCGGAGTTGCACGAAGCGCAGGCGAACCTCGCGCATGTCACGCGCGTGACTGCGCTGGGCGAGCTTGCCGCGTCGATCGCCCATGAAGTGAACCAGCCGCTCGCCGCGGTCGTCACCAATGCCGCCGCATGCCTGCGCTGGCTCGACCGCGAACCTGCCAACCTGAAGGAAGCGCGCGGCACCCTGCAGTCGATCATCAATGACGGCAATCGGGCGGGCGAGGTCATCCAGCGCGTCCGCGCGTTCGTAAACAAGACTGCCGATCAGAAAGCGCCGCTCCACATCGATGAAGTCGTCAACGAGGTCATCAGCCTCGTGCAGCATGAGCTGTTCAGCCACCGGGTGGCGCTGCGGCTAGAACTTCCCCCCGCCCTCCCCCCGGTCCTCGCCGACCGGATCCAGCTGCAG
>Ga0307499_10000721_pt1 | contig 10762 bp, 9 predicted proteins | sample 13_S_MG_FD_201363 | JGI IMG/M metagenome (GOLD analysis project Ga0307499, IMG submission 201363) | Soil microbial communities from Populus trichocarpa stands in riparian zone in the Pacific Northwest, United States - 13_S | ecosystem: Environmental > Terrestrial > Soil > Riparian zone > Trees... | reverse complement strand
CGGGTCCAGCGGCTCGTCCGCGTCCGGCGCGCCGACCGCGCCGAAGGTGCCGGTCTTGCCGGCCACCTGGTCAATCGACACCGGCTCGAAACAGTCCCCTGTGGACGGTGCGGGGGTGCCCGCGGGGCAGGCCAGCGCGGCCCGGGTGAGCCGCTCGTGCTCGGCGTGCTGGCCGGCCGAGTTGATCGTGCCGAAGCCGTGTGCCGCCGGCGCAACGGCCTGGACCAGGCCGGCGACCAGCACCGCGACAATGAGGTACGGAACGCGACGGCGAAGCTGCATGGATGACTCCCAACTTCGGTGCGGCCCGGTGGCCGCACCGGTCGATGACAGTAGGGCGGAAGATGACGCCCCGGCTGGTGCTGCCCCTTCTGCTGCCCCGTAGGTTGACCCGATCAGCCCTACTGGCGATATCGCCTCCCATACCAGGCTTTTTCGACCACGCAGAGAACCTCCCCACTGCCCGCCCGGCCTAACCTGGGGCAGGTCCGCCCAGCCGCCGGCCGGCGGTGACAGTGGCCGGAATCCGCGCCGGTCCGCCCGGCTTGTGCGTCAGGCGGAGCCGGCCGCCACCGTCGGGTCCGGGTCGGGCACCGGTATCGGGCACTGCTGAGGGAGCGCCGGATGGGCAACAGGTATCTCGAACTGGCCGACTGGCGCCGCCAGGTCGCGCGGCTGTACGCCTCGGCCCGGGCCGAGCCCGACCCGGCCAGCGGGCACGAACGCTGGCGCCGCGGCCGCGACCGGCTGTTCCGCGAGCACCCGCAGAGCCCGCTGCCACCGGGCGATCCGCTGCGCGAGACCGGCCTGCCGTACTGGCCGTACGACCCGGCACTGCGCTTCGAAGTTCCACTGTGGACTGTCGACAATGGACCGAAGCTGGTCGTGCCGACCGGCGGTGACGGTGACGGTGACACCACGCTGGCCCAGATCGGCTACGTCGACCTGCCGGCGCCGGTCGACGCGCGGCTGGACGTCTGGTGGCTCTACCAGTACGCCGGCGGCATCTTCGTCCCGGTCCGGGACGGCACCGCCGGCACCGGCAGCTACGGCGGCGGCCGCTACCTCCTCGACACGGCCAAGGGCGCCGACCTCGGCAGCACCCCGACCACCCTCACCCTCGACTTCAACTTCCTGTACCACCCGTCCTGCCGCTACGACCCGTCCTGGACCTGCCCCCTCGCCCCCGAAGGCAATCGCATATCTCGCCGCCTCGAAACCGGCGAACGCCTCTGATTGACTGGTGTCACAGCCGTGTTGGCCGCTGCGTCCGGCTCCTTGCGAGTGCGGTCCGAGATGTGTTCTACTTGGCGCAGAACATGTTAGGCTGGTGTCTAGAGGCTTTCGGTCTCGAACACCACATCCTAAAGCCGTCCCGTATGGGGCGGCTTTAGCGTATTGTGCTCGGGTGCATATCTGCTACATCGACGAGGCTGGCGGATTCGAGGACCCGGACGGGAGCCTCACCGCCACGCCGGCAATGGTCATTCTCGGTCTCATTGTGGATGCCGCGCGGGTGCCCGCGCTGACCCGGGACTTCCTCGCTTTGAAGCGCCGGTTCTTCCCCGGCCGCTTCAAGACCGGGCGAGCTCTTGATCACATCCTGGTGGAAGTAAAAGGAGGTGAGATACTCCAGATGACCCGGGACGACTCCAGAAACAAGCGGCGCCAGGCACAGCGACTCCGCGGCGAGCTGCTCGACCTGGTTCAGGCCCACGAGTGTTCCGTGGTTGGTCGGGTGTGGGTCAAGGAGGCGCACCGGTCGATGGACCCGTCGGGTAGCTACTGTTACGCTGTCCAGGACATAGCCGTCCACTTCAACCAGGTGCTGATGAGTGGTGGCGAGATGGGCATCATCATCGCCGACGGCCGGCAGCACCACACCAACAGGAACGTGGCACATTCGGTCTTCACGCAGAAGGCCCGGGTAAGTGGGGATGCGTACCCGGCCATCAAGGAGATTCCACTCTTTGCGGCTAGCGACAACCACGCCGGTCTGCAGGTCGCCGATCTACTCGCCTCGACGCTCGTCTTTCCGATGGCGGCGGCCGGGTACTGTCCGCCACGACGAGCGAATCCACATTCCTCCGGACGGTACGCCGTGGTCGGCGCGGAATTTGGTAGCCGGGTGCAGGATCTGCAGTACCGCTATCGGGATGAGACCGGCCGGTGGCGGGGTGGGCTCGTGGTGAGCGACCCGGTCGGCAAACAGTCCGGCTCGCGCTTGTTCGAGTAGTACTCCGGCCGTAGTTCGTGATTTTCATTGCTGGGCCTGTCCAGCAGTGAAAGCAGGAAACGTGTGCCGACGCCGGCAGATCAGCAGCCCCGCTGCGTTCGATCGGTTACCGCTGTCGCTGTCGATCAGCGCCCAGCCACAGACGGGGCTTCCCTTAGCGCCAGGACTGGCCGCTGCCTGGTGCGGTCTACGGCCGATTTCGCAATGTCGGTATGCGGCCTTTGGCCCGACCGGCGAGACCGAGCCCGGTCGGACCATGCAGCCAAGACCGCCCTGCTGCCTGGTGCCGTGGTGAGGCGTGGTGAGTCAGTGTGGAAAGCTGTCGCTGTGGTGCAGAGGACGAACCGCGATGGTGGGCAGCCCGGGTTGGACTTCTTCGTGTCCTACACCGGGCGGGATGAAGGCTGGGCGAGCTGGATTGCCTGGCAGTTGGAGGACGCGGGCTACTGCGTGCGGTTCCAGGCTTGGGACTTCAACGCCGGTACTGGCTTCGTGCATGAAATGCACCGGGCGGTAGCGCAAGCACAGCGGACGGTGGCCGTGCTGTCTGGGGCGTATCTGCACTCGGCATTTGCGCAGGCCGAGTGGCAGGCGGTGCTGGCGGTCGATCCCGTGGGTGAGCGCGGAGGCTTGCTACTGTTCCGAGTCGAGGACTGCGAGCGACCTGGGCTACTGCGCCAACTGGTAAGCGTGGACCTGTTCGGCGTTGATGAGCCAACTGCTCGACGCCGGTTGTTGTCGGCGGCGGCAGGCAAGCGAGGCAAGCCGGCATTACCGCCGACCTTTCCCGGCACGGCGGGCCTGGCTCGCCGCCTATGCTGCCGGCCTCGCCAACAACACCGACCCCGACGAATGCCGCCACGCCGCTGCTACCCGACTGCTCGACTACTACACCCACGCCGCGTGCACCGCCGCTCGACTCCTTCACCCACACCGCTGTCGAATCCGCGTCCCCCTAGCAGCACTTGCTGTCGGCGCCACCCCGGAGCACCTCGAAGATGACCGAGCGGCGTTGGCCTGGCTGACCACCGAACACCCAGCGCTGCTGACCATGCTTCGATTTGCCGCCGACGAAGGATTCGATGCCCACACCTGGCAGCTGGCCTGGGCACTCAATACCTTCCTGAACCGGCGGGGACACTGGTACGACCAGGCTGGTGCCTGGCAGTCCGCCGCCATCGCCGCCGATCGCCTGACCGACCCTGTCGCCGCCGCTTCGGCCTACCGTGAACTCGCATGGGCGAACACTCGCCAAGGCAACTATCCCCAAGCCGAAACACGCCTCCGCCGTGCCATGGAACTGTGCAAGGAGGCCGGCGACCAGGCCGGTCAGGCTGACACTCATCTCGGTTTCGCCTACTTCTGGGAGCGACAGCGCCGACCAGAGCTGGCTCTCCGCCACGCTCAGCAGGCTGTCACGCTCTCGCAAGCTGCGGATGACCGCCCACGCCAGACCCACGCGCTCAAGACGGTCGGACGAATCCACGCACTGTGCGGCGATCACGCTGCCGCCCTCATCCACTGCCAGCAAGCCGTTACCTCGCACCGGCAGGCAGGTGATCGCTGGGGAGAGGCAAACGCCTGGGACAACATTGGCGAGGTCTACCACCGGCTCGGCCAGCTCGCCGACGCCCTCGACTGCTACAAGCATGCCCTCGCCCTAGTCCGAGATCTCGGCGACCGCCACTATCAGGCCACCATCCTCACCAGCCTCGGAAGCACCCACGAGGCGGCCGGGCACCCTGCGGCCGCTAACATCGCCTTTGCCGAGGCGACGAAGATCCTGATCGACCTCAAGCATCCCGACGTCGAAGCCGTTCGAACCAAGCTCGAGCTTCTCGATCAGCGCGGCGCCGACACGCCGTGCTGATCCGATGTACGGCGGATTCGTCGCTGTCTAGTACTCCAGCCGTGCTTGCGGCTGGAATATTAGTCCGCCGGGTGGTGGGCCCGGCCACTTACCGGCATCCCGGACCGGATCAGCGGTAGGCGCCGGCGGTGGTCAGTTTCTGGTCGAGGAGGTCGAGCACGGACGCGGTGAACGGGAGGGACGGGTGGTCGTTGTCCTTGCGGACGACGATGCCGTCGATGGCGGCGTCGCAGAGCGGCAGTCGGGGGCAGATGGCCTTGTCCAGGTCGACCGCGGTGACGTCGTGCCTGGTCTTCGCGCGGGCCTCGAGTGCCTGTTCGGACGGCAGTTTGCCGGCCGAGCGGGACGCGCACTGCTGCACGTACGTGGCCCGGGACAGGCACTCCCGCTGGTTGAACCGGGTCGACGGGGTCGGCTCGATCACGATCAGCCGCGCGCCGTACGAGCGGATCTTGTCGACCGCGGCGGGGAGCGCCGCGGTGAGCACGCGGCCCGGGTTGGTCTCCCCGGGCGCACCGTCCTGGAACAGGTCACGCGGGTAGTTCGGGTCGTCGTAGCCGCGGTTGATCGTGATTACCACGTCCGGCTTGATCGTCGGCAGCATCTTGTCGTAGAGGAGTTTCCGGTTCTCCCGGCACGGCGCGGCGTTGCTGCCGGACGGCAGCACGCCGTCCTCCCACGGGCAGACGTAGTACATCCAGGTGTAGAGGGTCAGGTCGTGCCGCTCGGCGAGCTGGTTGAACACGGTGAAGTACATCTGCAGGTGCGAGTCGCCGAGCACCAGCACCTTCGGCCCGCTGCCCTGCCGGGACAGGCAACCCAGCCGGATGATCTGCTGTAGGCAGGTCTGCGCGGGCGGGCCCTGGCCGGCGGCCTTGATCGCGTCCCGGCCCGGCACCGGCGTCCGGGGCGCGGGTGCCTTCGTGCCGCCGGTCGGCTTCGAACCCGACGTCCCGGGTCCCGGCGCCCCCGTCTCCGGCGCCCCCGTCTCCGGCGGCAGCTGATCCTGCGTCGGGCTCTGACCACCGGTGGCGTCGACGGCGAACGGGGTCAGCGGGGTGACGGCCGGGTCCCGGTCGGTGGTCAGCAGCGGCGGCAGTACCAGCAGGCCGGCCACCGCGCTCGCGGCGAGCCCCGCGGCGAGCACTCCGCGGCTACGCGCGGCCAGCGCCGGCGACCGCCGGATCGGCTGCTCGACCAGCCGGTGGCTCAGCGCCGCCAGGCCGAACGAGAGCACCATCGCCACCCCGAACAGGCTGTGCGGCGAGATCACCACGAACCGCTCGATCAGCAGGATGACGGGCCAGTGCCAGAGGTAGGTCCCGTACGAGATCTGGCCCAGGTACGTCACGGTCGACCAGGACAGCGGCCGGGCCGCCAGCCCGCGCGGGTCCAGTTCCAGCGACGCCAGCAGCAGGACGGCGAACGCGGCGGTGAGCATCCCGCGTACCCCGACGCTGACGTGCACGGCGGTGCCGGCGAGCACCAGCAGGCTGCCCAGCGCGAGCAGCTGGCCCAGGCTGGCCGCGGCCCGGCCGGCCCGGTTCGTGACGGTGATGTTCCGGCCGTAGCAGCACAACGTGAGCAGCGCGCCGGCGAGCAGCTGGTAGGCCCGGGTGTGCGTGCCGAAATACTCGAAGGACGGGTCGCCGCGATGCATCGCCGAGAGCAGCAGCGCCACCGAACCAACCAGCAACAGCACGGTCAGCACCGCCAGCCGCCGCCGGGCCCGGCCCGGATTCCGCCGGGACAGCAGGAAGACCGCCGCGACGACCGCCGGCCAGGCCAGGTAGAACTGCTCCTCCACCGACAGCGACCAGAAGTGCTCGAACGGGCTGTGCTGGTTGGCGCTGGCGAAGTAGTCGGTGGCGTGCGCGGCGAAGTGCCAGTTGGCGAAGTACATCGCGGCGGCCCGGGCGTCACCCAGCAGCGGTTCGCGTTCGACCGCGGAGGCCACCGCGATCCAGACCAGGCTGGTCACGCCCAGCACCAGCAACGCGACCGGCAGCAGGCGACGCATCCGGCGGGCATAGAAGTCGACGAAGCTGATCCCGCCGCCGTACGCGGCCGCGAGCAACAACCGGGTGATCAGGAATCCGGAGAGGACGAAGAACACGTCCACCCCGATGAAACCGCCGGGTACCCGGTGCATCCCGGCATGGAACGCGAGCACCAGCACAACCGCGACAACCCGCACCCCGTCCAGCGCCGGCCGGTACGGCAACTTCGTTCCGCCGGTGGACACCGCGCGGCCGGGGCCTGACACCAGCGGCGACGGCGCTGCCTCGGAGGGTGTCCGGTCCGGCGGTGCCGATCCGGGTTGATGTGCTCGGCCGGGCCCGCGCGGCCCGGCCCCGTGCCGCCCCCTGGGCGCCGCGCTCGTGCGAACAGCGTGCGTCACCGGTCAATCCCCCAATTCCGCGCAGGACTGAGCCGGCGCGCACCCGCCCGCGCCCCGCTCTCCCATAGCGTTCCGTTGTCGCCACTAGACACGCGTGGGTGGTCGGTTAGGTTGTCTGCGCGGCGCCCGGAAACTGCGTTGGCGGTCGTGCCTGCCCGGTTCCCTGCCTGATCGGGTAGGCGGCCCGCGCGCTGGGAAGCCGCCGGAACGGGGCGCCGGCTCAGACACCGCGTCCTGGCCGGCGAGTGGCCAGTGCCGGAGCCGGCCGGAGCGCGGGCGGGCTGGCCCGGTCGGGGAGCATGTGACGCACTGGTGCGGCCGTGGCCGGGAGGACTACCTCAACCGGCGGATGATCGCCACATCAGCTGTCGGATCAATCGTTTGCTCTAGTAGGACACCGCACCGGTCGGTGCGGCGGCCGGCCGGTGAGGCCTGGTCAGACGGTGGCGGTGCGGCGGCAGAAGAGGGTGTACTCGCCGGTGACGACGTCGCCGTTGCTCATCGGGCGGTAGGTGGCCGAGATCAGCTCCCAGCCGTGCGCGGCGAGCAGAGACAGGCCGCCGTTCAGGTCGGTCTTGGATGTGAGGCCGACCAGCTCCTCGCCACCGGTCCATTTGTAGGCCTGCGTATAGGGACTGAGATAGGCGGTGAACGCACGCTGTTCTTGCATGACTACAGATAGTAGTTGAGCGGCATGCGATCGGGCAGCCGCGGCCCGCGGGCCTGTCACCAGCTGATGCCTCGCGCGACGGCCATCGTCACTTCGCGACGTTTAGGCTCGGGTAGGCACTTTCCGGGAGGAGTCAGGATGGCTGGGACAACTGTTGGCGTCATCCTCAACGGAGTCACCGGGCGGATGGGTTACCGCCAGCATCTGATGCGGTCGATCCTGGCGATCCGCGACGACGGCGGGCTCGAGCTCAGCGACGGCAGCCGGGTGCAGGTCGAGCCGCTGCTGGTCGGCCGCACCGAGGCGAAGCTGGCCGAGATCGCCGCCCGGCACGGCGTGGCCCACTACACCACCGACCTGGACGGGGCGCTGGCCGACGAGCGCTGGCGGGTGTACTTCGACACCCAGGTGACCCAGGCCCGGGCGCTGGCGATCAAAAAGGCGATCAGCGCCGGCAAGGACGTCTACACCGAGAAGCCGCTCGCCGAGACCTACGCCGAGGCGACCGAACTGGCCGAGTTGGCCGCCGCCGCCGGCATCCGCAACGGGGTGGTGCACGACAAGCTGTTCCTACCCGGCCTGGTCAAGCTGCGCCGGCTGATCGACTCCGGCTTCTTCGGCCGGATCCTGTCGGTCCGCGGCGAGTTCGGCTACTGGGTCTTCGAGGGTGACTGGATGCCGGCGCAGCGGCCGAGCTGGAACTACCGGGCCGAGGACGGCGGCGGCATCGTCGCCGACATGTTCTGCCACTGGAACTATGTGCTGGAGAACCTGTTCGGCCGGGTGGAACACGTCTACGCGCAGGCGGTGACGCACATCCCGTCCCGAGTGGACGAACGCGGTGCCGGCTACCAGGCCACCGCCGACGACGCGGCGTACGCGGTCTTCGGGCTGGCCGGCGGGGTGGTGGCGCAGCTCAACTCCAGCTGGACGACCCGGGTGCACCGGCGCGAGCTGGTCGAGTTCCAGGTCGACGGCACGCTGGGCAGCGCGGTCGCCGGGCTGTTCGACTGCCGCGTGCAGCCGCGGGTCGCGACCCCGCGACCGACCTGGAACCCGGACGTCCCGGAGACCCACGACTACCTGGCCGACTGGCTGCCGGTGCCGGACGGCGAGCCGGTGCGCAACGGCTTCCGGGTGCAGTGGGAGCAGTTCCTCCGGCATGTGCTCGAGGGCGGCCCGTACCCGTACGACTTCGCCGCCGGGGCCCGCGGGGTGCGGCTGGCCGAGGCCGGGTTGACCTCGTCCCGGACCGGTCGACGGGTCGAGCTGTGACGCTCCTGCTCAGCCCGGACGGGCGGGTGGTGTCGCACCCGCTGGCCGCCCCGCCGCGGTTCTCCCGACCGGCCGCGCCGCTGCGCGCGCGGACGGCGTACGCGGCGGCGCACGTGATCCCGCTGCCCTGGGCGGAGAACGTGCCGGGTGCGCCGGCCCAACTGGACTGGGACGCGACGCTGGGCTTCCGCCGGTACCTGTGGTCGTGGGGGCTGGGCGTGGCCGACGCGATGGACACCGCGCAGCGCAACATGGGCCTGGACCCGGCCGCCACCCGGGAGCTGATCGCCCGCAGCGCCGCCGAGGCCCGTGCTGTCGGCGGGGCACTGGTGGTCGGCGTCGGCACCGACCACCTGGATTCGCCGGTGGCCGGCCTGGACGAGGTGATCGCCGCGTACCTGGAGCAGCTGGGGTACGTGGTCGAGCAGGGTGCCGGTGCGGTGCTGATGGCCAGCCGTCAGTTGGCCCGCGTGGCGCGGTCGGCGGACGACTACCGCACCGTCTACGACGCCGTGCTGTCCCAAGTGGACGGTCCGGTGCTGCTGCACTGGCTGGGCGAGCAGTTCGACCCGGCGCTGGCCGGCTACTGGGGCTCGGCCGACGTCGCGACCGCCAGCCGGACCGTGCTGGACGTGATCGCCGGCAACCCGGGCAAGGTCGCCGGGGTGAAGATGTCGCTGCTCGACCCGGCCGCCGAGGTGGCACTGCGGCGCGCGCTGCCGCCCGGGACAGCGCTGCTGACCGGCGACGACTACCACTACGTGGACCTGATCGCCGGCGACGACGGCGGGCATTCGGACGCCCTGCTCGGCGCGTTCGCGGCCATCGCGCCGGCCGCGTCGGCGGCGCTGCAGGCGCTGGACCGCGGCGACAGCGCCGAGTACCGGCGGGTGCTGGGGCCGACCGAGGCGCTGAGCCGGCACATCTTCGCCGCGCCCACCCCGTACTACAAGACCGGGGTGGCGTTCCTGGCCTGGCTGAACGGGCACCAGCCGGCGTTCGCGATGGTCGGTGGCCTGCACGCGGCCCGCAGCCTGCCGCACCTGAGCGAGATCGTCCGGCTGGCCGACGCCGCCGGCGCGCTGGAGGAACCCGACCTGGCCGCGCACCGCTGGTCGGCGCTGCTGGCCACACACGGCCTGGCACCACGGTGAGCGGAGCGCAGCGAACGGGAAACACAGTAAGGGTGCATCCGCGGCTGTCGTTGAATCAGGCGACGATCCGGCGGGCGCCGCTGGCGGACGCGGTCAAGGTGACGGTGGCGGCCGGTGTCGGGAGCATCGGCCTCTGGCGCGAGCCGGTGACCGACGTCGGGCTGCCGGCGGCCGCCGCGCTGGTGCGCGCGGCCGGGCTGCGCGTCTCCAGCCTGTGCCGGGGCGGGTTCATGACGGCGAGCGAGCCGGCCGCGCGGCGGGCGGCGCTGGACGACAACCGGCGGGCGATCGCCGAGGCGGCGGCGCTGGGCACGGCCGAACTGGTGCTGGTCGTCGGCGGCCTGCCGGCCGGCTCGCGTGACCTGGCGGGGGCGCGGCAGCGGGTGCGGGACGCGATCGGCGAACTGGTGCCGGACGCGCTCGCCGCCGGGGTGCGGTTGGCGATCGAGCCGCTGCACCCGATGTACGCGGCCGACCGCGCGGTGGTGTCCACATTGGCCCAGGCGCTCGATATCGCCGAACAGTTCCCGGCCGCGGCGGCCGGTGTCGTGGTGGACACGTTCCACGTCTGGTGGGATCCGGACCTGCTGGCCCAGATCGCCCGGGCCGGGTCGGCCGGCCGGATCGCCAGCTACCAGGTCTGCGACTGGATCACCCCGCTGCCGGCGGACGTGCTGCTCGCCCGTGGCCTGCCCGGCGACGGGCACATCGACTTCGGCCCGGTCACCGCGGCGGTGACCGCGGCCGGCTACCGCGGCGACGTCGAGGTGGAGGTGTTCAACCAGGCGGTCTGGGACGCGCCCTGGGCGGACGTGGCGGCCGCCGTGGTGCGGTCGTTCGCCGAGCACATCCCGCTGCCGGCCGGCGCCCCGTGACGGCCACGATCCATTCGCGGCCCGCCCTGGTCGCGGCCGGAGGAGCCGGACGCCACAGTCGGGTGCCGGCGCGGGCCGGTCGGGTCGACCCGGCCCGCGCCGGGAGCCGTCAGCTGGTGATCAGGTCGAACTCCTCCCAGGCGCCGATCGCGGTCCGGTTGGCGATCAGCGCTGCCGCGCCGGCGTTCTCGGCCGTGACGTACCGGCCGTTCGCGTGCGCCCGCAGGCTGATCGAGGCCGGCGGTTGGGTGCCGGGCTCGAACTGGGTGACCCAGAACCGG
>Ga0307499_10000720_pt1 | contig 10771 bp, 7 predicted proteins | sample 13_S_MG_FD_201363 | JGI IMG/M metagenome (GOLD analysis project Ga0307499, IMG submission 201363) | Soil microbial communities from Populus trichocarpa stands in riparian zone in the Pacific Northwest, United States - 13_S | ecosystem: Environmental > Terrestrial > Soil > Riparian zone > Trees... | reverse complement strand
GCACGGCGAAGCCGACGTTGTCGCCGAGGTCGAGCACCAGCGGGTCGGGGCGGTCGGCGACGAAGTAGTACTCGCCGCGGACGAAGATCTCGCCGAACAGGTAGTGGATGTTCCAGAAGCTGGCCGCCTCCACCCGCAGGCCGAGCAGCCGGGCCCGGCGCCAGCGCAGCAGCATGCCGACCGGCAGCAGCAGGGTCAGCCGGGTGTACGCGAGCCCGGCCCGCAGCTTGTACCCCGGCCGGCGCGGCGTCCGCAGCAGGTACGCCATCGCCTGGACATAGTTGTAGACCACCCCGAAGAACTCGAAGATCACCCGGGCAGCCCTCCTCGGCCCCGCGGCGGGGCCACGCGACACTACCGGCGCGGCCTGTAGTCGACCTGTACTACCGCATCCGCGGCCCGGTGACGGCCGGTAGTCAAGGTCGAGTTCAGGTCCGGTCGGGGCGGCCCCGGCTAGCCTGGCGCCGTGTCCGCGCCGAGCACGTGGCCCGCCCGGCCCGCGGCGTCAGCGAACTGCCCGGGCCGCACCGGCCGGTACGCTGTCCCGATCATGCCGATCCGCCCGAGCCGAGCCGCTTCCGTCCAGCATCGCCGCCGCACCACCCCGGACGCATGACCCCGGACGCCGGCACCGACCTCACCGAGCCCACCCGAGCCAAGTCCGCGACCGAGCCCTTGGCTGAGCCCTCGGCCGGGCCGGCAGCCGAGCCCTCGGCCGAGCCGCTGGCCGAACCCCCGGCCAAGCCCTCGGCCGGACCGGCAGCCGAGCCCTCGGCCGAGCCGCTGGCCGAACCCCCGGCCAAGCCCTCGGCCGGACCGGCAGCTGAGCCCGCGGCCGAGCCGCTGGCCGGGCCGGCAGCCGAGCCAGGGCCCGGGCCGGCGGAGCCCTCAGCCGAGCCGGCGGGCGGGGCGGCAGCGCCCGGGCCGCGGTGGTGTTGGGTGACCCGGCTGGTGCTGGCCGGGACCGGCGGCTGGCTGCTGTTCGTGCTGCTGCACCTCGCGTTCAGCGGCCGGTTCTGGCTCTGGCTGCTGCCCGACGCCGCGCCACCGATCCTGTACCTGGCCGCCCCGGTGCTGCTGCTCGGCACGCTGCCGGCGCTGCGGCTGCTGCGCCGGCCGATGCCGCCGGCGGCCCGGCGGATCGTCGCGACCGGTGCCCTGGTCGCGCTGCTGCTCGGCGCCGGCTCGGCCGGGCTGAACCTGCACGCGCTCGCCCCGGCGGCGGCGCAACCGCCCGGCGGTATCCGGATCTTCGCCTGGAACACCGAGTACTGGGACCAGGACGACGACCCGGACGCGTTCTACCGGTTCCTGACCGAGCAACGGGCCGATGTCTACCTGCTGCAGGAGTACCTGAACTGGGACCGGTCCGCCGGCGACGACGGCGACCGCCCGGTGGACGACCTGGCCCGGCTGCGGCGCGCGTTCCCCGGCTACTACATCGCCGCCCGCGGCGAGCTGATCACCCTGTCCCGGTTCCCGATCGTCGGGCGGCCGCTGGTCGGGCCGGACCGGGCCACCCCGCCGGACGCGTCGTACGACGAGGTCGAGCAGACCGCCAAGGTGCTGCGGACCGACCTGGACGTCGGCGGCCGGCCGCTGTCGCTCTACAACGTGCACATCCCGGTGCAGTTCTCACTGGAGCCGAGCCGGCTGCTGAGCCGGCTGCCGGACCGCAACGCGATCCGCCAGCGGCAGTACGCCGGCCTGCAGGCCGACATCGCCGGCAACCCGCTGCCGGTACTGGTGGCCGGCGACTTCAACACCAGCCCGGCGATGGCCGACCTGACCGGCCTGCGCGGCCGGCTGGTCGACGCCATCAGCGCCAACCGCTCGCTCTACCCGGTCTCCTGGAACGCCTCCGGCCGGCTCCGGCTCTGGCGGCTGGACTGGACCTTCACCAGCCGCGACCTCACCGTCTCGCGGTACGAGTTCGTCGACCCGGACGGCATGTCCGACCACCGCGGCCAACAGATCGCCCTACACCTGCCGGGCTGACCCCGGCCGCCGCGCCCGGCCCGCCACCCCCGGGGCCGGCCGGGTCAGCGCGCCGGGAGCAGCGTGTCGATCAGGTCCGGGCGGTGGGCGGACAGCAGCAGCGCCGCGGTCAGGGCCAGCCAGAGCGCCGAGTTGACCAGCATCGGGCGGTCCCGGAGGAGCAGCGTCGAATCACGGGAACTCGGCGGCCGGGCTACCAGGGTGCGGCGGTCGTCATCGGTTCACCGCGCAGCAGGCTGCGGTAGAGCTGCTGCAACTCGTGACCCGGTTCGACGCCGAGCTGTTCGGCCAGGGTGAGCCGCGCCTCGTGATAGACGGTCAGCGCCTCCGCGGTCCGCGACGTCTGGCCGAGCACCAGCAGCAGCAGCGCCCACAGCCGTTCCCGCAGTGGTTCCTTGACGATCATCCGCTTGAGCTCCGGGACCAGCCCGTGGACGTCGCCGAGCAGCAGCCGGGTGCGCATCAGCTCCTCGACCACCTCGTGCCTCATCTCGTTCAGCCGGGCCCGCTCGGCCTCGGCGACCGGGCCGGTCGCGCCGAGCAGCACCGGCCCACGCCAGAGCTGGAGCGCCGCGTCGAACGCGGCCGCGGCCGCGGCCAGGTCGCCCCGGCCGGCCGCCACCCGGCCCTGCCGGACGTGGTCCTCGAACCGGGTCACGTCCACGCTCTGCCGCCGCACCGCGAGCACGTACCCGGGACGGTTGGAGCGCAGCACCTCGCCGCCGGCGACCTCCTTCAGCGCACCGCGGAGCCGGCCGACATAGGTGTGCACGAGGTTCTCCACGCTGGTCGGCTGCCGCTCGCCCCACACCTCCCGGGCGATCTCCCGCACCGACATCACCTGCCCGGCCCGGAATGCCAGCACCGCGAGCACCTCGCGCTGCCGGGCCGGGCCGACATATACCTCCTGGTCGCCCCACCAGGCGGCCACCGGGCCTAACAACCCGATGTAGGGCCAGTTTTCCAGCTGCACGGATCACCCTCCGACAATCGGCCGGTACCCGGATATCCCGTCGCGGTCGCGGTGCGACGCGACGGCACCATTCAATGGACCGCACTCGCCGAATGCTTCGTCAGCTCGGGCGCCGCCGGAGCGAAATGTGCCCGGCGCCAGATTTCGGTGGTGGGCCGGCGGGAAACGCCAGTTCGGAGCCGCCAGGCGCAGGTGCTGGCGGCCGGAGGCCCGCGGATGGCACAAGAAGGCACGGTGATGTGGTTTCTGGGCCGAAGCGGGCAGATGCTTCGAGTGTGTACCGCTGACGTTGATTAGCCAAGACGCCCAACCCAGATCCCCCAGACACCAACCCAACCTGCATCGAACTTGCCTCACCCGGGCTCTCGTGTCCTCAGCCGTCCGGCGAATTGCGCGGCAGACGGTGGCATCGGGGCTCTGGGCGTGGCGGCGCCGCCCGCCGGGGGGGTCGGCGGGCGGCGTCGGGGGGTGGGTCAGAGGGCTTGGATCGTCGGCAGTACGGCTCGGGCCATGGCCCAGCTGGTGCGGGCAGCGGCTTCGCGCTGGGCGAGCGAGAGGCTGGGTTCCGCGCCGCCGACGTCACCGTTGTAGGCGGTGCAGATCCATTGGGTGTGCCCCTCCTGGACGAAGCCGTGGCAGCTCGGGGCCATCACCGAGAGGGTCTGCTGGTTGCCCTGCAGCAGGGTCGGGGTGATGCCGGTGTTGCTCAGGCCGGTGCGGGCACGCACGATCAGCACGATCGGGCCGACGAAGTCGAGCGTGAAGCCGAGCTGGTCCAGCGACGGCTTGTCGGTCACGGCGCTCTGCAGGCTGTTGATCAGGGTCAGGCAGCTGGTCGCGCCCAGCGCGAACGCCTGCTTGTTGTCCGTGGTCAGCGCCTCGAAGCTGTCGAAGTCGATGACCACCTCCTGGGCGCAGGCCCGGGCCTGGGCCGTTGCGATGGCGTCGATGTGGTTGATGATGTCGGTCCGGGCGCTGTTGATCGCGGCGAGGATCTGGTTCGTCGCGGCCTGCCCGGACGAGCCGCCACTGGTGAACGCCTTGTAGATGTCGTAGGCGCCCTTGATGATCGCGATGATCGTGGCCGGGTCGACGGCCGGCCTGACCACGGTGTCCGAGCTGGCCGGGCGCGGGCCGGCCGCCTGGGCCGAGGCCGGGGCCGCGCCCAGTCCCAGCGAGACGGTGACGAGTACGGCGACAACGAGACCGATAACCCTCTTTTTCACGCCGAAAACGTAACCGACCCCGCTGGACGCCGATTGGACACAGACTGGACCCGAAGGCAGTCTCCGGCGCGGGCCTCAGCCGGCCGCCAGCTGCTCGGCGAGGGCCTCCACCGGAGCCAGCAGCACGTCCTCCGTGGGTACCGCCTGCAGCCGATCCGCCACGAAGGACGGCCTGGTCTCGGTCACCGCCGCGACGATGTCCGCCATCCGGTCGCCGACCGAGTTCATCGCGGCCACCAGCTCGTCCGCGGAGCAGTAGTCGCGCAGCCGGACATGAACCAGGGCGAGGTGGCTCACCTCGCCCGCGTCCTGCTCCGGGATCACCAGCACCACCCGGCTGTCCAGCCGGCCGCGGAGCAGCCGCGGCATGCGCAGGTCGGCGACCCGCCGCTTGGAGCCCACCAGCGGCGTCGGCTGGTCGGCCCGGCTCGCCAGGCCGGCCGCCACCCCGGTCTTCTGCACCACCTCGATGGTGGGGCCCGCGTCGGCGCCGCGGACCCGGTACCGGGTCACCCCGGTGACCTGCTCGACCAGCCGGGAGTGCGCCCGGATCACCCGCAGCACCGGCAACTGCAGGCTGTTGCGGTCCAGCCCGGCGGCCAGCATCGCGTCCACGATGTCGTTCTCGTACAGGTCGACGTCGTCCCGGGAGGTGCCGACGGTGACGGTCTTGGCCTGGTGCTTGACCGAGTCGATGGGCCGGCCGAGCTCGTCGATGGCGCGGGTCAGCAGGGCCCGGGCCAGGCTCACCGGCTCGGCCGCCTGCTCCGGGAAGACCCCGCCGCCCAGGCCGCCGTGGCGCGGCTGCAGCACGAGCTGGGCCAGGTTCAGCGCCGCCTGGCTGGTCAGCACGCCGCGCAGGTCGCCCCGGACGGTGGCTTCCAGCACCCCGGCGACCGGGATCAGGACCTCCAGCGGCAGTTCGGCCGAGGGCAGCAGGCCATGGTCGACGGCCCGCTCCAGCTCGGCCAACGCCGCCCGGGGCTGCTCCGCGGCCCGGTCGATGCTCAGCGCCGCGTGGTAGGCGAACAGGTGGCCGGCCGCCGTCGTGAGGATCCACATCAGGTCCGGGATGGTCGGCGGCAGCCCGATGACGATGTCCGCGGGCCACATGTGCTCGGTGTTCTCATCGCACAGCACGACCGGCCGGTTGCCGTGCGCGGTCAGGATCTCGACCTCCTTGACCAGGTCCGAGACCTGACCGGGTGGCGCGCCGGCCACGCAGACCAGCACCAGCGCCTCGGCGGACAGGTCGATGTGCTTCTTGTCCTCCACCGCGTCGGTCGAGATGCTCTTGTAGCAGAGTTCGGAGAGCTTGATCCGGATCTCCGCGGCGGCGACCCGGTTGGGGCCGGAGCCGACCACCGCCCAGTACGGGTACCGGGTGGCCACCGCGGCTGCGGCCGCGGCGAGCTGCCCCTCCCGCGTCGCCCGCAGCGCGACCAGCTGGTCCGGGATGCGCCGCAGCGCCTCGAGCAGGCTGGCCTCGCGCTGCGGCGTCAGCGCCCCGAGTTCGCGCGCGAGTTCCACGCCGAGCAGGCAACCCCCGGCGATCTGCGCGTAGAACGCCTTGGTCGAGGCCACCGACATCTCCACGTCCCGGCCGTCGGACGTGTAGAGCACGCCGTGACTCTTCATGGCCAGGTCGCTGTCCCGCCGGTTGACGATCGAGATGATCGTCGCGCCGCGTTCCCGGGCCAGGTCGACGCTGCGGTTGGTGTCGGTGGTGGTGCCCGACTGGCTCACCGCGACAACGCACAGGTCGGACATGTCCCGCCGCAGCCGCCAGGCCGAGAACTCGCTGGCCGGCTGGGCCCCCACGGTGAGGCTGTCACCGACGAGCGACTGGATGAGCTGGGCGATCCCCTGGCAGGCGACGGCGGCGGTGCCCTGCCCGATGGCGATGACCTCACGGATCTGGCCGCCGCGGACCCGGTCCCGGACCGCCGCGGGCAGCGACGACTCGGGCAGCACCGCGATCGGGCCGGCCGGCCCGTCCTGGATCCGCCCGCGCAGCGTCTTGCGGAACGAGGACGGCGCCTCGTAGATCTCCTTCTGCAGGTAGTGCTGGGCGGATCCGAGCGCGAGGTCGCGGGTGGTCACCTCGGCCACCCGGACCTCGGCCGGCTCGACCGGCCGGGCCACCCCGTCACCGTCCAGCCGTCGCAGCCCGGCCAGCGTGCCCGACCCGGCCGCGACCAGCCTGATCACGGTGCCCGCCCGGCCGGCGCCGGGCGCGGCCGCGCCGCCCACCCGCAGGTACTCCCGGGTGCTGGCGACCAGCCCGTACACCTCGCTGGCGACGACGAAGCCGGCCGGCCCGAGGCCGACGAACAGCGACTGGCCGCTGCCCTTCACCGCGAGCAGCAGCTCGCGGTCAGCGGTGTCCGGCTGCGCCGCGATGGCCATCGAACCGGCGAAGTCGGCCAGGCAGGCGCCCATCGCCTGCCCCGGGTCGTCCCCGGCGGCCAGCCGCTGGCCCAGCAGCGCCGGGATGACCTTCGCGTCGGTCGAGATCCCGGACTCCGACGGCTGGTACCTGGCCCGCTCCAGCAGCGCCGTGTAGTTGTCGATGTCGCCGTTGAGGGTGACCACCGCGAACGGCTCGCCGTCGGCGCCGCGGCCGCGGCTGTCGACCGGGTGCGCGTTCGCCTCGCTGATCCGGCCGACGCTGGCCCAGCGGGTGTGCGACAGCACCGTGACGGCCGCCGACGGCAGCGCGAGCACCTCGTGCAGCTCGCCGTCCCGCTGGATCGCATGGCGCAGCGCGGCGACATTGTCACCCAGCTTGCCGACGACGGCGGCGTGCTTGTAGGCGAAGCAGGCACCGGTCGTGGTCAGCACGGCCGCACCGCCGCGGAACTCCGGGTCGGCCCGGTCGGCGAAGCGCCCGGCCAGCGCGGCCCGGTCGGCCCCGTCCAGCCGGATCCAGACGGTGATCCCGGCCGAGTCGCGGCCGCGTACCTCCAGCCGGTCGACGGCGGCCAGCACGGTCTCGATCGCGACGTACGACACGGCCGAGCGGCGGGTGGGTTCGCCGGGGGCGAGCGCCCGGGCCCGCGCGGCGATCTCGACCCGGTCGTGCAGCACGGCGTAGAGCCGGTCGCTGAGCTGCCGCAACCCCAGCTGGACCACCTCGGTGGTCTCGGCCGACCAGCCGAGCGCGGTCGCCGCGTCCAGCTTGGCGTCCAGCTCGCCGGCCCAGGCCGACAACGCGGTGCCGGCGGCGGCCACGGCGGCCCGGACCGACCCGTCCCGGCACAGGGTCGCGACCGCCGCCTGGCTCTGCAGCACCCGCAACGCCGTCTCGGTGCGCTCGAGCAGCCCGGCGATCAGCTTCTCGGCGCCGGCCGGGTCCGGCGCGACCGCCGCGGCGGGCCCGGGCGGCTCCGGCAGCAGGGCCGGCAGGTCCACCGGGTCCGGCGCCTGGTCGCTCGCACCGCCATAGACCGGCAGCGCCGCCACGATGCCACACACGTGTTGTGCCCCCTTCTCCGGCCGCGGCCCGAGCCCGCAGCCAACCTGGCCGGCGGCAGCAGGGGGCCGCCGCAGCGCGATCCCCCGCGTCCGCCCGATCCGCGAACATCTGCCAGACCAACCTACCGAGAGCGCCGGACGCCCACGGCAACGACGCCGCACCGGTCCCGAAAAGGCGGCGCCGGTGCCCCGCAGTGGCAACGATGCGACCTGCTCGCCCGGATCCTCCCGGTCTGCGCTTGTCACGGCGGCGGTGCGGTGGCTATCGGCCGGTCGTGGCGGCGGCTGCCTCGTCGGCCACGACGGCGCCGTCCCGGAGCCGGATCACCCGGTCGGCCAGTTCCATGATGGTCGGGTCGTGGGTGGCGACGATGCCGGTCATGCCCTCGGCCCGGATCACCGCGCGGAGCAGCACCATGACGTCCTGGCCGGTCTGCTGGTCGAGCTGGCCGGTGGGCTCGTCGGCGATCAGCAGCTGGGGTCGGTTGGCCAGGGCCCGGGCGATCGCCACCCGCTGCTGCTGGCCGCCGGACAGCTCGTGCGGGCGCTGCGCGGCGTGCCCGCCGAGGCCGACCAGCTCCAGCAGCAGCCGGGCCCGGTCCTCCCGCTCGGCCGGCGGGGTCCGGCGCAGCCGCAGCGGCAGCCCGACGTTCTCGGCCGCGGAGAGCACCGGCAGCAGGCCGAAGGTCTGGAAGACGAAGCCGATCACGTCCCGGCGCAGCTCGGCCAGGCCGGCCTCGCCCAGCGCGGTGACCTCGCGGCCGGCGACCAGCACCCGGCCGGTGTCCGGGCGGTCCAGGCCGCCGATCGCGTTCAGCAGCGTGGTCTTGCCCGACCCGGACGGCCCGACCACCGCCACCAGCTGGCCGGCCGGCACGGTGAAGCTGGCGTCCCGCAGCGCGGTCACCGGCCCGGCGCCGGAGCGGTAGCTGCGGCCGACGCCGTCCACCGTCACCATCGGCGCCGTCACGATGTGTCCCGGCCCGCCGCCGCGGCCCGCTCCTCCGGGTCCGGGCCGTCCCGATCGTCCGGGCCGTCACGGCCGACCGGAGTGTCCGAGCCGAGCGCACGGTCCGGACCGAGCGCGGGGTCCGGCGTGGGGCCGGTGGGCAGGGTGGTGCCGGGCCAGACGCCGATGTGGTCGGTCTCCAGCGCGAGCCGGACCCGGTCGGCGAGCGCCAGCTGCTCGATGTAGTCGCGGGGCAGCTGCAGCCGGCCGGCCCGGTCCAGCACCGCGTACTCCTGCGCCACCAGCGACTGCCGGCCGTGTTCGTCGGTCTCGGTCCGGCGCAGCGTCTCGGAGCTGGTGCGGCCGTCCCGGATCGCGATCGTGCGTTGCACCCGGTCGGCCACGGTGGGGTCGTGCGTCACCACCACCACGGTCACGCCGAGCTCGGCGTTGGCCCGGTTCAGCGCGTCGAACACCTGCCCGGCGGTGCCGGTGTCCAGCTCGCCGGTGGGTTCGTCGGCGAACAGCACCTGCGGCGCGTTGGCCAGCGCCACCGCGATCGCGGTCCGCTGCTGCTCGCCGCCGGACAGCTGCCCGGGCCGCCGGCCGGCGCAGTGGCCGATGCCGAGCAGGTCGAGCAGCTCGGCGGCCCGGGCCCGGCGGGCCTGCCGGCCGGCGCCCGCGAACGCCATCGGCAGCACCACGTTCTCGGTCGCGGTCAGGTACGGCAGCAGGTTCCGGCCGGCCTGCTGCCAGACGAAGCCGACCGCCACGCGCCGGTACCGCAGCCGGTCGGCCGCGGACATCCGCAGCAGGTCCCACTCGCCGACCCGGGCCCGGCCGGCGGTCGGCACGTCCAGCCCGGACAGGATGTTCAGCAGGGTGGACTTGCCGGAGCCGGACGCCCCCACCACCGCGACCAGCTCACCGCGGCGGACCAGCAGGTCCAGACCCTGCAGCGCCTGCACCTCGATCCGCTCCACCTGGTAGATCCGGACCAGGTTGTCGCACACGATCAACGCGTCCGCGCCGAACTCGGCCGGCCCGGCCCGGGCCTGCCGCTCCAGCTGGTCCAGCCGCACGCCGTGGGCCCGCTCGGGGTCGCTACTTCCGGACGGGTCGGCCGGCGTCCCGGTGGCCGGCGCTGCCGGCTCGCTCATCGCTGTTCCCCTGACTTCCGGTCCCCCGTCAGCTGGACGCCCATCATCCGGACGCCCGTCGGCTGGTCCCCACCATCCGGTCCCCCGTCATCCGGTCCCGTCATCCGGCGCCGACCCGGAGCACGGCGTCCAGCCGCTGCCGGCGGTTCGCCAGGCCGTCCACCAGCAGCGCCAGCACCAGCAGGCCGGCCAGCGCCAGCAGCAGCGCGGTGGCGAGGCCGAGGCTGGTCGCCGGCCGCGGGGTCAGCGGCGGGTCGGTCACCCCGCCGGTGAGCGCCACCAGTCCGAGCGCGGGCCGCAGCAGCACCGGGAGGAGCACCCCGGCGATCGCGCCGGCCAGCCCGGCCGCGGCCACCACCGGGCCCAGCTCCAGCGCCGCGACCAGCCGGCCCCGGCCGGGCGCCAGCCCGAGCGTGCGCAGGTAGGAGACGGTCCGGTTGCGGGCGGCCGCGGTCGCCAGCACGACGAGCAGCAGGGCGACCCCGGCGTAGCCGGCCACGGCCGCGCCGGCCCCGGCGAGCAGCCGCAGTGTCCCGGCCAGCAGCGGCGACCGGGTGCTCGCGGCGAGCCAGCCCGCCCTGGTCTGCGCGGCCGCGCCGGGGACCGCCGCGGCAACGGCCTGGACCGCGGCGCCGGCACCCGGACCGGTCGCCCAGGCCACCGCGCCGCTGACCCCGGCCAGCGGCGCGCCGACCACCGCCGCCACCGCCGCCCGGTCGACCACCAGCGTGTCGCCGGGCAGCCAGCCGGCCGGCGACACCGACAGCGCGCCGAGCACGGCCGCCGGGTACTGCTTGCCGTTCAGGCTCAGCCGGGCCGGCTGGGCGGCGATCCGGGCCGCCAGTTCCGGGCTGGCCAGCACCGGGATCGACGGCGCCGGGCCGGCTCGGGCGGCCAGCCGGGTCAGCTCGCCGTGGTAGGGCAGCGGGGTGTCCCGCAGCACGCTGTCGTACCCGGCCGCGTCCACCAGCAGCAGCCGGACCGCGCC
>Ga0307499_10000714_pt1 | contig 10825 bp, 9 predicted proteins | sample 13_S_MG_FD_201363 | JGI IMG/M metagenome (GOLD analysis project Ga0307499, IMG submission 201363) | Soil microbial communities from Populus trichocarpa stands in riparian zone in the Pacific Northwest, United States - 13_S | ecosystem: Environmental > Terrestrial > Soil > Riparian zone > Trees... | reverse complement strand
ATCGTGTCGAACCTGCTCAATCCGAAAGTGGCGCTGTTCTTCCTCGCGCTCATGCCGCAATTCATCGGCGCGGGCAGCACCCACAAGGTCGGCGCTTTCCTCGCGCTCGGGCTCACGTTCGTGGCGCTCGGCGTGGTCTGGTGCCTGGTGCTGGCGATCGCCGCCGCGAAATTGCGAGGCGCGTTCCTGCGGCGGCCGTCGATGGCCGGCGTGCTCGACAAGATCGCCGGCGCGATGTTCATCGCGCTCGGACTGAAGCTCGCCACCGTCCGCCAGTGAGCAACCAGCTGAAGGATCAATTCGGCCCGAGCGCGCCGCGGGCCATCGCGAGCATGATTCGCGCGGTCCACGCCGATTTCCCGCACGACGATTTTCTGCGCGATGCACTGGCCGGTTACGGGCCGCTGTCGCTCACCGGGCGGGGATTCCAGGTGGCCGAAGCGCTGCATCGTCACCTGCCGCGCGAATATCCCAGGGCGATCGAGGTGTTGCTGGCGTCGGCCGGGCAACCGCACGAACACCGCGCTTCGGGCGGTATGGCTGCATTTCTCTACATGCCGCACCTGTTCTACGTCGCGAAACACGGCCTCGATCACTTCGAAGATTCCATGCGCGCGCAACATGCGCTCACGCAGTTGTTCACGGCCGAATTCAGCATTCGCGCCTTCCTCGACAGACATCCCGAGGCCACGCTGGCCCGCCTGCGCGAATGGACGAGGGATCCGAGCGCTCATGTTCGACGCCTGGTTTCCGAAGGCACGCGTCCGCGCCTGCCATGGGCGCCGCGCTTGCGCGCGTTTCAAAAGGATCCGCGCCCCGTGATCGAGCTGCTCGAGTTGCTCAAGGACGATCCTGTGCTCTATGTCCGGCGGTCCGTGGCGAACAACCTCAACGACATCGGCAAGGATCATCCCGCCTTGCTGACCACCGTCGCGAAACGCTGGTTGCGCGGGGCCAGCGACGAGCGGCGCTGGATCGTGAATCACGCGTTGCGTTCCGCGGTGAAACGCGCCGACGCCGGCGCACTCGGCGCACTGGGATTTGGCGGCAAGGCCGTGGTGGCGCTGCGCGCAGCGCGCATCACCCCGTCGCGGCCGAAGATCGGCGGCAGCGTCGCGGTGTCATTCACGCTCGCCAACGAGACGAGCAAGCGCCAGCGAGTCATGGCCGATCTGGTGGTGCATTTCGTCAAGGCGCGCGGCACGGGTGCGAAGACCTTCAAGCTCAAGGCGCTCGAGCTTCCACCGCGCTCGTCCGTTGAGTTGCGGAAGAATATTTCCCTGCAGCAGCTCACCACGCGCAAACACTATCCCGGCCTCCATTCGGTGGAGGCATTGCTGAACGGCCGTCGCGTGGCCGTCGGGAAATTCTCGCTGCTGCGGTGAGCGTGTTACCAGCGGCGGCGCGACAACGCGTGCAGCAGGTGCGCGCGTACGATTTCCGCGAGCTGCGGTGATGGCGTGCCCTGGATTCCTCGCTGGCGCTGCGTGAGATGCGCCACCGGATCGCCGCCGGTCTGGAACACGTAGTGATCGAAGGCCTTGCGCCATACGGCGCGTTTTTCCGGCGGCAACGCCCGGATGGCGAGCAGGCCATGGAGCAGCGCCTCGAACGGCGACCCGTTCCACGGCGGAGCGTCGTCCCACCAGTAGTTCACCATGACGTTGAAGCGATCGCGCGATTCGACGTGGTGCCACCACATGTAAGGAATGAACAGCGCATCGCCGGGGTCGAGCTCCGCCACCTGCGCCACCGCCCAGGCTTCGCTGAACAGCGGATAACGTTCGAGGTCCGGCCGATCGAGCCGCACCATGCTGATGGGCTGGCCGGCGAGCGTGAACTCGAGCGGACCCACGTAGAGATTGACGAGCTGCTCGGGCGGAAACAGCGTGAACCGCCGGCGCCCGGCCACCACGCAGGCGACGTTGTTCGACAGGTCGTAGTGCGTCTGCACGGTGACGCGGTTGCCGAGCCAGAGGCGCGGCACGATCGACGCATCGATGAGCCCGAGCGCGTTGTCGCGCGTGAAATTCGGCAGGCTCGAGGGTGTGGGCATCGCACCCACGTACAGCGACGGCGGTGACGGCGCGTCGAGCCACTCCAGCAGGAGATCGATGGAATGGTCGAGGCGCTGCGGGCGCCGCTCGAAATTGTGGCCGGTGAGATCGTCGTTGTAGAAGAAATGACCGCCGATGGACGGGGCGCCGAACATGGTGTCCGACGACGAGCCGGTGTCGTGACCGCGCAGGTAGTTAGCGATGGCGGCGGGCGAGTCGCGGCCGGCACTCACCGCCGGCCAGTCGCGCACCGCGCCGCGAAGCAGGGCGGGCGCGCCGGCGGGCAGGATCTCATCGCGAAAGGTCGCGGCGCTGACGTCGCGCCACTCGGGCACGGGTGTGGGTTCGTTCGACATCGGGGGCCACAGTATGGCGGCGGCCCAGGGTGGGAGCGTTATTTTTTCTTAAAGTTCAACGCTGGACCATGCGCGAGGACGCCCGCTCGCCGTACATGCTCACTTCATTGCGACGATAGTCGATGACCAGGCGCTCGAGCACTCCCAGCATGTCCATGCCGATGAGCAGCGCCGGCTCTTTGTCGAGCCCCCACAACTTGAAGACGTGGAAGTCGGCGAAGATCACTTCGAGGTTGGTCAGCGTCATGTCGCCGATCGAGGCTTCCTTGACCTCCTGGACGTCGCCATCGGCGATGTCGGGGGTGGCGCCATGCACCACGGCGGCGACCACCTCGCGCTTCTTGTGGTGCTTGTTGAGAGCGGCCTGCAGCGTGAGGTTGCCAAGCGTGCGTTCCGCGCCCGTGTCGATGACGGCCTTGGCGCGGATGCGGCGGCCCACGCGCACGTCGACGATCATGAGTCCGTTGTCGTTACGCGTGGCGCGCGCGGTGACCATGCTGTAGTGCGGGCGGCGGCCGTTCGACTCGAGCACGCTCACGCGGTCGCGCTTGAAGTCGACGTCGATGCGCTGGTCCTGGAATCCGGCGACGCCGAGGATGCCGTCGGCGTTGCCCATGATGGAGGTGAAGATGACCGGGAGATTCTGCTGCACGAACTTGAGCGCGCCGATCTCGATGCTGTCGACCGCGACCGTCGGAACCTCGGCGGCGCCCGTGACGCCGTTGAGCATGACGTTCTTGCCCACCGACGGCTGAAGATTGAGCGCGCGCGCGAGATGCGGCGCGAGCGTGGAGCGGCTGGCGCCGGTGTCGATGACGAACCGGAACGGACCCTTGCCGTTGACCATGACGTGCGTCATCACGCGGCCGATACGGTCGAGGCGCGTGGGCGCGGCAAACAGGGGTTCGGGATCGGCGAGTGCTCCCGACAGGTCCTCGGGTGTGCCGGGAACGCGGGTGGCGATGTTCGGTTCTGCGAAGAGGGGACGCGAGCAGGACAAGCCGCCGAGAGCGAGCAGAGCCTGCAGCGCCATACGACGATTGGTCGGCGAGTCCCTCATGGGCAAACAACCTACGCCTGAATGAGGGTGAAGGAAACTCCGCTACGTCAAAACGTGCGCGCCGCACGGTGCGACGTCCCAGTTCTGGACCGCTGCTCCGCAAATATCAGGGAATTGAAGGATCTGGGAGCGCGTGGAACGCATTACGTAACGACTCGCCCCAGCCGTCGCGGATCACTTTGAAATAGGCGTCGTCGGCGCCGATGCTTCGATGCAACGAAACCTGCAGGGCATCGCGCCGCACGATGGCGAGATCGAGCGGCATGCCCACCGACAGGTTGGAGCGGATCGTGGAATCCATGGAAATGAGAGCGCACTTGGCCGCCGCCGCCAGCGGCGTCTCGGCTTTGACGACCCGGTCGATGATCGGCTTGCCGTACTTCGACTCGCCGATCTGGAAATAGCGAGTGTCGGCCGTGGTCTCGATGAAATTGCCGGCCGAATACACGTGAAACAGCCGCAGGGCTTCGCCGCCTATCTGCCCGCCGACGATGAACGTGGGGTTGAACTCGATGCCGTGCTCCTTGAGCGGCGCGGCGTCGCGGTGGAATACGTCGCGGACGGCGTCGCCGACCAGGCGCGCCGCATCGGACATGGTGCGCGCCGTGAGCAGGCTGGCTTTTGCGCCGGTGACGCGATCGCGCAGCAACCCGGTGACCGACTGGCTCACGGCGAGGTTGCCGGCCGACAGCAGCACGATGACGCGCTCGCCCGGCATCTCGAAGAAGGTCATCTTCCGGAAGGTGCTGACCTGGTCGACGCCGGCATTGGTGCGCGAGTCGGACAGGAATACCAGGCCTTCATCGACCTGGACGCCGACGCAGTACGTCATCGAGTCTCCCTAGCTAGTGCGTCTGGTAGGCGTTGCCGCCGAGATCGTTCATGGACGCGGTGTCGAAGCGGCGGCCGACGCCGGTGATCGTGGAACGCGCCACGTAGATCTCCGCGCCTTCGGACGCTTCGTAGGACCCGCGCGTGCCGCCGATGCTGCTGTTGACGATGTGTACGCGCGCCTGGCGCGCGATGATGCCGACGCCGCCGGCGCTGATGCGGGTGTTGCTGATGTAGAGATCGCAACCCTTCTCGGCGATGAACGCGTCGCCGCTGAACTCGATGGTCTCGCCGTCGATGTGCATGAGACGGTCACCCTGGCAGATGATGGGATCGGAGCGATGCTCGACGTTGGAAGGCAGCGCGTCGGCGTCCGGTGCTTTCTGCCGCTGCGCCGGTTCCTGCCGCGCAATCGAATAACCGGGACCTTCGAGCGTGGCGGCGGCCTGGGGCTTCGCGCCCTCGCCGCGCGTGATGCTGTAGCCGGGACCCTCGACCAGCGCCTTGCCCGACCCCGCGTCATCGCCGGGCTGGGTAGTTTGATTCGCCGCGACCACCGCGGCGGTGTCGTCCGGCACCGCGGGGGACTCGACCGGCTCGGGAGCGGCCGCCGGAGCGGCGGCCGCCAGCGCCGGCTTCGCCGCCTTGGCGGGAGCGGGCGCCGCGACGAGATCCTCGAGGCGCAGCGTATGCACCACACCGGTGGCGGTGTCTCGCACCGTGAACACCCCGGCGTTCTCGTCTGTCGCCACGATTTCGTACGCGGGGTTGCGGGCGAGCGCGGCCTTGGCCCAGTCGATTTCGCGCGCGCTTTCCTGTTTGGAGCAGGCGCTCGCGAGAACCAAACCACCGGCGGCAATCAACAACCACAGTCGCGTTTTCATGAGGGGAATCGTAGGCGCTTGCGCGGCATCTGCAAGAGGAATTTCGCGTAGAGTCCGCGCCCGTGACACCGGAACTAACCGCCTACTGCGAGCAACAGCTGACGCGCGTTCGCGAATCGGGCGCGCTCGCGGTTTTCGAGGCGGCGGCGCCCGACCTGCGTGATGCATTGCCGCGCGTGCTGGCCGCCAGCGACTTCGTCTGCGCCAGCCTCGCTCGCGATGGCGAAGCGTCGGAGTGGGCGCTTTCCCGTTGGCTGATCGACGCAGCGGCGCTTATGCGCGTGCTGGCGCGCGGCGAGATGGCGCAGCGGCTCGAGGCGGCGGTTTCCGGCGAGCCCGACCTCGCCGGATTCATGGCGGCGCTGCGGCGCCAGCGTGACCGCGAGATGGTGCGCATCGCCTGGCGGGATCTCGCCGGTTGGGCGCAGCTCGGTGAGACGCTGGCCGACACCAGTGCGTTCGCCGACGCGGCGATCGGGGCGGCGGTGCGCTACGCCGGCCAGGATCTCGCGCGCATGTATGGAGAACCGCGCAGCCTCGCCGGCGTCGCGCAGCCCTTCATCGTGCTCGGCATGGGCAAGCTCGGCGGTGAAGAGCTCAACTTCTCATCCGACATCGACCTCATCTTCCTGTTCCCCGAGAAGGGCGCCACCTCGGGCAGCCGCTCCATCGACAACGAGGAGTACTTCACGCGGCTCGGCCGGCTGGTGATCCGCCTGCTCGGCGAACGCACTGCCGAGGGCAGCGCGTTCCGCGTCGACATGCGGCTGCGGCCGTTCGGTGACAGCGGGCCGTTGACGGCGAGCGCCGCGTTCCTGAACGACTACCTGCAGACGCACGGGCGGGACTGGGAGCGTTACGCCTGGATCAAGGCGCGCGCCGTCACCGGCGAGGACGCCTACAAGCTCATCCAGGCCGAGAGCGTGCGGCCGTTCGTGTACCGGCGATATCTCGACTTCGGCGTGTTCGAGGCGCTGCGCGAGATGAAGGCGCTCATCCAGAAGGAAGTCGCGCGCCGCGACCTGGCCGATCACGTGAAGCTCGGTCCGGGTGGCATCCGCGAGATCGAATTCGTCGTGCAGGCGTTCCAGCTCATCCGCGGCGGGCAGGACCGGCGCATGCAGACGGCGTCGCTGCTCGCGGTGCTACCGCAGCTCGCGGGCGGCAAGCTGCTGCCCGGGCGCACCGCGCAGGAACTCGAAGCGGCCTACGTCTTCCTGCGGCGCCTCGAGAATCGCCTGCAGATGCTCGGCGATACCCAGGTGCACACGATCCCCGCCGATGTGATGACGCGCGAGCGCGTCGCGCTCGCCATGGGTTTTGGCGACTGGCAGTCCTGTGGCGCCGAGCTCGACCTGCACCGAGCGTGCGTCACCCGCGCGTTCCAGGAGGTCATGTTCGCGCGCAACGAAGCCGCCTCGGCCGAGATGCCCGGCGTCAACGGCGTCGTCGAAGCCTGGCTGCGCGGCGCCGATGGGGCGCCACTCGCCGCGGCGCTCGAGGCGCGCGGCTTCACCGACGCGACGCAGGCCGCGCATCTGCTCGGCGAGTTCCGTGGCACCGGCACCGTCCGCCGGCTCGACGCGCCCGGGCGTTCCCGTCTCGACATGCTCATGCCGCGGTTGTTAGCCGCCATCGCCGACGTGAAGTCCGGCGCCGGACTCGCCGCCTCCCTGCAGGTCGACATACTGCGCCGCGTCCTGCGCGTGCTGGAGGCCATCGGTTCGCGTTCGGCGTACTTCGCGCTGCTCAATGAAAACGCGCAGGTGCGCCACAAGTTGGTCGAGCTCGCGGCGCGCGGGGAATTCCTCGCCGCGCAGATCGCCTCGCATCCGCTGCTGCTCGACGAGCTGCTGGACGAGCGCTCCGGCGGGTTGCCGGCGCCGCGCGCGGAGCTCGAGGCCGAGGCCGCGGCGCGGCTCGCGCACCTCGCCGAGGACGAACCCGAGCGCCAGGTGGAAGTGCTGCGCCAGTTTCAGCGCGCCGCGATTTTCCGCGTTGCCATGGCCGACCTCACCGGGTCGAGTCCGCTCATGCGCGTGAGCGACTACCTCACGGAGATCGCCGAGATCATCGTCGAGCAGGCCATGCGGCTCGGCTGGGCGCAGATGACCGCGCAGTTCGGCGTTCCTCACTATCTGGACGACAGCGGCGCTGCGGCCGTGCGCCGCGTCGTGAAGATCTGCGCCGTGGGTTACGGGAAGTTAGGCGGCAACGAGCTCGGCTACGCGTCCGACCTCGACCTCGTGTTCCTGCACGACTCGGGCACGCGGAACGCCGAGACCGACGCCGCAAAGCCGGTGGACAACCAGGTGTTCTTCGTCCGCTTCGCGCAGCGCGTCCTGCACCTGCTCACCATGCACTCCGCCGCCGGGAGGCTCTACGAGGTCGACGTGCGGCTGCGGCCGTCGGGCAAGGGCGGCATGTTGATCACGCGCGTGGGCGCATTCGCCGAATACCAGGAGAAAGAGGCGTGGACCTGGGAACACCAGGCGCTGCTGCACGCGCGGGCCGTGGCGGGTGACACCGCGTTACGCGCCGAGTTCGAGCGCGTGCGCGTCGATGTGCTCGTGCGCTGCGTGCGGCGCGACACACTGCGGGCCGAAGTGCGCGACATGCGTTTGCGCATGCGCAAGGAACTGTCTCGTGCGCGGCCTGGCTCGGGCAGGTTCGACATCAAGCAGGACCCCGGCGGTACCGCCGACATCGAGTTCCTGGCGCAATACTGGGCGCTGCTCTACGCGGGCTCGCACCCGCCCGTGGTGATGTTCGCGGACACGATCCGGCAGCTCGAATCGGTGGCATCCGCCGACCTCGTGCCCCAGGAAACGGTCGACGTGCTGACGCACATCTATAGAAAATATCGCGAGCGCTCCCACCACCTGTCGCTCGAGCAGGCCGAAACGGTCGTGGATGCCGCGGAATTCGCCGACGACCGCGCCGCGGTCACCGCCATCTGGAACTCGACCATGGGCGCGACAAACGATGAAACGGCGACCGTGCCGCCCGTATAATCCGCGACCATGTCAGCCACCAAACCGCTCATCCAGCCCAACGCGCAGAACGAATACAAAGTGGACGTGAGCGACCTGCCGCTCGCGTGTCCGATGCCGGAGATGTATCTCTGGAATTCGCACCCGCGCGTGTATCTGGCGATCGAGCAGACCGGCTGGGCGAAATGCCCGTACTGCGGAGCGGAATACACGCTCACGAAGTGAGAACCGGTAGCGGGCGAGGGCGTCAGCCGAACGGCTTGTCGAGCGAAGGCGGCGGCGTGGAAAACCAGACCGGCTTCTCCGCGCCCAGGTGGAAGCAATCCTCCAGCCGGACGCCGAACCTTCCGGGTAGATAGATTCCCGGCTCGTCCGAGAAACACATGCCGGGCGCGAGCGCGGTCTCCTCGCCATGCACCAGGTTCACCGGCTCGTGCCCGTCGAGCCCGATGCCGTGGCCGGTGCGGTGCGGCGTCCCCGGTAGTTTGTAGCCGGGGCCATAACCCCACTTCTCGTACTGCGCGCGCACGGCATCGTCCACCTTGCCCGCGGGCACGCCGACGCGCGCGGTCTCGATCGCGATCTGCTGGCCGTCGTGCACCTGCTGCCAGACCTTGCGTTGCTCGGGCGTGGCTTCGCCGAACACGAACGTGCGCGAGATGTCGGATTGATAACCCTCGACCGTGCAGCCGCAATCCATCAGCACGATTTCGCCGTCGCGCACCGCCTGCGGTTGCGACGACCCATGTGGATAGGCGCTGGCCTCGCCGAGCAGGATCAGCGCGAATTCCGGCGTGCCGCCGAGCGCGGTGTGCGCCGCATCCATGATGGCGCCGATGTCCTTCGGCGTCATGCCGCGCGTGACGCGCGGCGCGGTATGGCGATAGGCCGCGATGGTGATGTCGGACGCCTTCTGCATGAGCGCGAGCTCGGCGGCGGTTTTCACCATGCGGCAGCCGCGCACCACCGGCGCGCCGTTCACGATCTCGACGCGCGGCATCGCCTTGCGCAGCGCGTCGATCGCGAAGAACCGCACGGTCTCCTCGACGGCGACGGGCGAGGTGACCTTGCGATCGCGCAGGACCCCGGCGACGGTCGCGAGCGGATCCTCGTCCTCGTTCCACACGCGCACCTCGGCGGGAACCTTCAGGCTCTGGCGCACCGACGGCTCTTCGAAATGCGGCGTGACGATGGCGATGTCGCCGTCTCGCGGCAGGATGGCGGCGGTCAGGCGTTCGCTGCGCCGCCACTTCACGCCGGTGAAATACACCATCGACGCGCCGGGCTCGATGAGCAGGGCACCGATGCCGTGTTTGCCCATTAGCGCGCGTGCCTTGTCGATGCGCGCGAGAATTTCGGTGCGGGCGATGGGCTTCAGATCTCCCGTCATGGACCGGAGCCCGGAGGCGGCGTCTTCGGCGAAGGCACGCAGGGGCGAGAGTGCGGACAGCGCAGCGGTGGCGCCGGCCAGGGAGAGGAGTTCGCGACGGCTGGTTGTCATGGCTGGCTCGTTACCCGGCACCTAGTAGGACTTGTAGGATTTCTCTTCGACGATGCTCGAGCCCAACAAGGTGTTGATGCGTTTCTTGATCTGCGCTCGTTCATCGTTGGTGATGTACACGGCGCGCGCCAGTTCGATGAACTTCTCACCGAACCGTTTCGCGCGTTCCTCGTCGCGGATCTCGTCTTCGATCACCCACAGCGCCTCGTTGACGCGTGTGAGGTTGGCTTCCTCGCTGCCGAGATCCACGGCGGCGGCGCCGGAGTCTTTCCAGGTTTTCTCGAGCAGCGCGAGCTCATGCCTGACGTTCGCGACCTTCGCGGGATCACCCATGCGCGCGGCCTTGATGCGCAAGATCGTGATCTTGTCGAGCATCTCGCCGGGGCTGACGGGTACGAGAATGTCTTTCATCGATGGGCCTTCACCGGAGCAAGGCTAGCAGCTCGTCGAGCTTCGCGCAGACGGCCGGCACTTCGATGAGCTCCATGACGCCGGGAACCTCGATCTTGCGGGTCCAGGCCAGTTCGGCCGCCGGTTTGCCGAGGAATTTGCGCGCGGCCTCGTCGTAGACATTCACACACCAGCGGCGCGACTCGTATGGGCCGCTGCGCGCGGGGTTCGTGGCCGCGTACAGCCCGATGACGGGCGTCTCGACCATGGTCGCCATGTGCGCGGGGCCGGAGTCGGGCGTGAGCAGTACGGTGCCGCGTGCCAGCAGGGCTAGCAACTGCGGCAACGTGTCCTTGCCCACCTGGTCCACGAGCGGCACGGTCGAGTGCCTGGCGATCGCCGCCGCCATTTCGCGCTCGCTGGCGGCCGGCCCGCCGCACAGGATCACGCGCATGCCGTGGTGGCGCACGGCGTGCTCGGCCACCGCCGCGTAGCGCTCCGGCAGCCAGTTGCGCGCGCGATGGCTCGAACAGGCGCTGATCAGCAGCGTGGGCTGTTTGGTTGAAGAGGGAATCAATTGTTCGGCGTAGGTCTGCGCCGCGGGTGGCAGCGGAATGTCCCAACGCGGCGGGCGCCGCGCGATACCCAGCGCGTCAGCGAATCCCATGAAGCTGTCCTGCACGTGTTCGCGCTCGCGGTGCGCGATACGCCGGTTGGTGAAGAGCCACTGCAGCTCGCGCGCGCGCGGCCGGT
>Ga0307499_10000713_pt1 | contig 10828 bp, 8 predicted proteins | sample 13_S_MG_FD_201363 | JGI IMG/M metagenome (GOLD analysis project Ga0307499, IMG submission 201363) | Soil microbial communities from Populus trichocarpa stands in riparian zone in the Pacific Northwest, United States - 13_S | ecosystem: Environmental > Terrestrial > Soil > Riparian zone > Trees... | reverse complement strand
CCTTCCTGTGGAACGGAGGGGCGTCGGCGTCCATGTGCCAGCGCTCGACGCGGAAGCCGTCCTCGAGGCGCTCGATGGCGGTCGGCTTGGACTTGAAGGCGTACTCCTCCGAGCCGCCGAGCGTCTTCGTGTGCACGAACGCGAGGTGCGCGAAGTCGGAGAGGTTGTCGACGATAAGCAGGTAGTTCGCCTGGTAGTGCATGTAGTCGGGCCGGCCGCGCCACGCCGGATCGCGCAGGTACGGGAAGTCCAGGATCTTCGCCGGATCGGCGAGCGCCGGCTCGCCCATCCAGATCCACACCAGGCGGTCGCGCTCGAGCACCGGGTAGCTCTTCACCCCGAGGTTCTTCGGGATGTTCTCCTGCCCGGGGATCTGGATGCACCTGCCGGTGGGGTCGAACTTGAGGCCGTGGTACATGCAGCGCACGTCGTCGCCCTCGCGCCGGCCGTTGGAGAGCTTGGCGCCGCGGTGGCAGCAGCGGTTGTCGAGCGCGACCACGCGGCCGCTGTCGCCGCGATAAAGCAGCACCGGCTTGTCGAGGAGGGTGCGTGCGAGGAGCTTGCCGTCTGCGAGCTCATGGTCCCACGCAGCGACGTACCAGGTGTTCATCAGAAAGCTCACGGCGGTTCTCCTTTCAAGGCCATAGTTTAGGAAGGCGCCGCGCCGCGATAAATTGCCTCGGCGGGATAGATTGTTCAGAATACTGAACAATGGACTGGAATGACGTCGACGCCTTCTGCTGTGTCCTCGAGCACGGCGGCTTTACCGCCGCGGCGAAGGCGCTGGCGCGCCCCAAGTCGAGCATCAGCGCCTCGGTCTCCCGGCTCGAGGGCGAGCTCGGGGCGCGCCTGCTGCAGCGCACGACGCGGCGCGTGCGCGCCACCGAGGCCGGCGAGTCGCTCTACCAGGACGCGGCGCCCATGTTCCAGCGCCTGCGCGAGGTACGCGCCAACGCCGCCGCACGCGGCAACACCGTCGCCGGGCGGCTGCGCATTGCCGCGCCTTACGAGTTCGGCGCGCATCATCTCGGCGCCGTGGCCTGCGAGATGCTCGCGCGCTATCCGGACCTGCGCATCGACATCGATGTCGAGCACGGCCGCATCGACCCGCTCGACCGCAGCTACGACATCGTGTTCTCGTACTTCGATGGCGACCTGCCCGACAGCGGCCGCATCGCGCGCAACGTGTTCTCCCTCGCGCGCGGGGTCTTCGCCGCCCCGGCTCTGCTCGAGAAGTACCCGAAGGTGAAGACGCCCCAGGACCTTGCGGAGCTGCCCGCGATCGCCACGCCCATGGATGCAGAATGGTCTTTCACCGATGCGGAAGGCCGGGTTCACTCGGTGCCACTGCGGCCACGCATGCGCAGCCCGAACGCCGACGTGCGCAGGCGCGCCACGCTGGAGGGCCTCGGAGTCTCGCGCATCGTGCTGACGTTCTGCGAAGAGCACGTACGGCGCAAGCGCCTGCAACCGCTCCTCGCCGACTACGTCTGCGCACCACTTCGCATCCACGCGCTGCTCCCGGGGCGGCGCTTGGTGCCGGCGAAGGTGCGGATCTTTCTCGACCTGCTGAGCGCCGGCACGCCGCCGGAAAACGTGGTCCGTCCCTGATTTCCGCGGAAATGGGATGACGGTCAGGCGGCCTTCTGCTCGGCGCGCTGCTCGACCGGCTTGTCGGTCTCGCCGAGGTTCAAGGCAGTATTGACGAGGGCTACGTGCGAGAACGCCTGCGGAAAGTTGCCGAGAAAGCGCCGCGTCACCGGATCGTACTCCTCGGCGAGCAGGCCCACGTCGTTCGCCAAACCGACGAGACGCTCGAAGAGCTCGCGTGCCTCGTCCCGGCGACCCTGCAGGCACAGGTTGTCGGCCAGCCAGAAGCTGCAAGCGAGGAACACGCCCTCGCCTGCCGGCAGCCCGTCGAGCGCTTCGTAAGTGAGGTAGCGCTGCACCAGCCCGTCGACGGTGAGCTCACGCTGGATCGCTTCCACCGTCGACAGCACGCGCGGATCGGTAGCCGGAAGAAAGCCGGTAATCGGAATCAGCAGGAGCGCAGCATCGAGCTCCTCGGCGCCGTAGCTCTGCACGAACGCGCGGCGGCGCGCGCTGTAGCCGCCCTCGCACACGTCGCGGTGGATGCGGTCGCGCAGCTCGCGCCAGCGTTCGACCGGACCGGGCAGGCCGAGCCCTTCCACCATCTTCACCGCGCGATCGAAAGCGACCCACGCCATGATCTTGGAATAGGTGAAATGCCGCGGCGGCCCGCGCACTTCCCAGATCCCTTCGTCCGGCTGCACCCAGACCTTCTCCAGGTGCGCGAGCAGCGCGCCTTGCAGGCCCCAGGCGACGTCGTGGCGCGCAAGCCCGACCTTGCAGGCCTGGTAAAGGGCGTCCATGACCTCGCCGTAGACGTCGAGCTGGACCTGCGCCGCGGCCGCGTTGCCGACGCGCACCGGGTGCGAATTCTCGTAGCCTGGAAGCCAGTCGATTACCCATTCGGGCAGGCGCCGCTCGCCGGCGATGCCGTAAAGGATCTGCATCTGCTCGGGGCTCCCGGCCACCGCGCGCACCAGCCACTCGCGCCACGCGCGAGCCTCGTCGTGGAAGCCGCCGTACATCAGCGCTAGCAGCGTAAGCGTCGCGTCGCGCAGCCAGCAACAGCGGTAGTCCCAATTGCGCACGCCGCCGATGCGTTCCGGGAGCGAAGTCGTCGGTGCGGCGACGATACCGCCGGTCGGCGCGTAGGTGAGCGCCTTGAGCGTAATGAGCGAGCGTCGCACGTCGGCGGCCCACGGGCCGGTTACCGTGCAACGGCGCGCCCACTCGAGCCAGTAGCGCTCGGTCTCGCCGAGCGCACGGCTCGGGTCGACCGGCGGCGGAATCTCCAGGTGCGAAGGGCCATGGGTCAGGACAAACGACAGCGCTTGTCCCGCCTCGACCTCGAAACGCGCGCGCGTCTTCATGTCGCGGTTGTCGAGCGGCACCGGCGCGCACAGCACGACCTGGTCTGGCCCCGAGATCGCGCGGATGCCCTTGCCGTCGGCGAACCTGGTGACCCAAGGCACCGAGGCACCGTAGTCGAAGCGCAGCACGAGCTCCATTTCCATGGCGACGCGCCCGCGCCGGCCGACGACCGTGCGCACGAGGTCCGATTGCGCGCCGCGAACCGGCATGAAATCGACCAGGGTGACCGCGCCCGTATCGGCTTCCCACTCGGTCTCCAGGATGAGCGTGTCGGGACGGTAGCGCCGCTTCGCCTCGAAAGCCTTTGCTGGGGAGAGCTTCCACCTGCCGTTCTCGGCCGTGCCGAGGAGCGCGGCGAAGCAGGCGGCCGAGTCGAAACGCGGCAGGCACAGCCAGTCGATCGAGCCGTCGCGTCCCACCAGCGCGGCGCTCTGGCAGTCGCCGATCAGCGCATAGTCCTCGATCCTCGTGTGGCCCATACAAGGAGGACCGTTGCGGCGGCGGGTTAGTTTCTCGTCAGTAGGTCGGGGGCCCGGCAAAGAGCTGGTATATCCAGACTACGAAACCCCATCCGCTCACGGCGAGCACCGCGAGGATCGGCGCCATGAACACCGTGAAGAAGAGCCAGGTGCGCCACTCCTCGATCTTGCGCTGCTTCTCTTCGGGCGTCGTTGCGAAGCGACGGCTCATTGGCCGGCCATGTCGGGAAGCCGGTGGGCGATGCCCTTGTGGCAATCGATGCAGGTCCTGTCGCCCTTCGCGAGGGAGGTGGAGTGCGCGTCGGCGCCGCGCTTGCTCTGACGCGTGAAGTCCATGGCCTGGAACTCGTGGCAGTTGCGGCACTCGAGCGAGTCGTTCGCCTTGAAACGCGCCCATTCGCGCTCGGCGAGCTCGCGCCGCTTGGCGACGAACTTCTCGCGCGTGCCGATGGTGCCGAAGATGAAGCCCCACACCTCCTTCGACGCCTGCATCTTGCGCGCCATCTTGAAGGTCCAGTCGTGCGGCACGTGGCAGTCGGCGCACTTGGCGCGCACGCCCGAGCGGTTGGTGAAGTGGATGGTCGGCTGGATTTCCTGGTAGACGTTGTCGCGCATCACGTGGCAGCCGATGCAGAAGCGCTCCCTGTTGGTGAACTCCATGGCGGTGTTGAAGGCGCCCCAGAACACGATGCCGCCGATGAACCCGCCGATGGTGAGGAAGCCGAGGCTGTAGTACGCGCTCGGGCTGGTGAGCGTGCGCCAGTAGCGTCGGACGAGGTCGCGCATCGCCTACTTCTTCTGCTGCTTCCTGATGAGGGCTTCGACGTCCTGGAAGCGATTCTTCACCAGCGGCTCGGTCTGCATCTGCACCACGTGGCACTGCTCGCAGAAATAGCGCCGCGGCGACACGTCGGCGAGGAAGTTGCCGTCGCGGTCGGTGTAGTGCGTGATGCTGATCGGCGTAGCCTGGGTCTCGCCGACGCGCGTGCGCGCGTGGCAGGTCATGCACTTGTTGGCGAAGCGGTCGACCTGGTAGTTGTCGGTCTTGTGCGGGATGGTGGGCGGCTGCATCGCGTAGGAGCGCACGCGCTTCTTGTCGTTGTTCTCGGCATTGACCATCGGCGCCGCCTTGCCGACTTCGTCGACGCGCGCCGGACCCCGCAGGGGGTCATGCTGAGAAAAAGCATTTCCCCAGAAGACAAGCGTGAGGAACAGAAGCGAAAGCCGTTTCATACCTTCACTACCTTGCAGGCGCACTTCTTGAAGTCGGTCTGGAGCGAGATCGGGTCGGTCGCATCCAGCGTCACCTTGTTGATGAGCTGGCTCGCGTCGAACCAGGGTACGAACACCACGCCCTTCGGCGGCTTGTTGCGGCCGCGCGTCTCGACGCGCGTGCTCATGCTGCCGCGGCGCGACACGATCTCGACCTCGTCGCCGCGGCGCACGCCGAGCACCTTGGCGTCCTCAGGATGCAGGTAGACCACCGCGTTGGGGAACGCGAGGTGCAGCTCGGGCACGCGGCGCGTCATGGAGCCCGAATGCCAGTGCTCGAGCACGCGGCCGGTGACGAGCCACATCGGGTATTCCCGGTCGGGCGACTCGGCCGGCGGCTCGTAGGGCAGCGCGTAGACGTAGGCCTTGTCGTCCGGGTTGCCGTAGAACTGGAACCCGGTGCCAGGCTTCACATACGGATCCTCGCCTTCGCGGAAGCGCCACCGGGTCTCCTTGCCGTCGACGACCGGCCAGCGCAGGCCGCGCACCTTGTGGTAGGTATCGAAGGGCGCGAGGTCGTGGCCATGGCCGCGGCCGAAGCGCGCGTACTCCTCGAACAGGCCCTTCTGCACGTAGAAGCCGTACGCCTTGGCTTCGTCGTTGGCGTATTCCGGGTTGAGCTGCGAATTGGGGAACTTGTCGACCTCGCCGTTCCTGAACAGCACGTCGAACAGCGTCTTTCCCTTGTACTCCGACTTCTTCTCCAGGAGCTCCGCCGGCCACACCTCCTCCACGCGGAAGCGCTTCGAGAACTCCATCATCTGCCACAGGTCCGAGCGCGCCTGGCCGGGCGCGTTGACGAGTTGGTTCCAGAACTGGGTGCGGCGTTCGGCATTGCCGAATGCACCTTCCTTCTCGACCCACATCGCGCTCGGCAGGATGAGGTCGGCGCCGGCGCTGGTCACCGTCGGGTAGACCTCCGAGACCACGATGAAGTTGTCCGGGTTGCGGAACCCCGGCCAGGTCTCGTTGCCGGCGTTGGCGCCGGCCTGGACGTTGTTGGTGGTCTGGGTCCAGTAGCAGTTGAGCTGGCCGTCCTTCAGCATCCGGCTCTGCAGCACCGCGTGGAAGCCGGGCTTCTCCGGGATCGTTCCCGCCGGCAGCTTCCAGATCTCTTCGGCGACGGCGCGGTGCTTGGGATTGGTCACCACCATGTCCGCGGGCAGGCGGTGCGAGAACACGCCGACCTCGCGCGCGGTGCCGCACGCCGAAGGCTGTCCGGTGAGCGAAAACGGGCTGTTGCCAGGAGTCGAGATCTTGCCGGTGAGGAGGTGCAAGTTGTAGACGAGGTGGTTCGCCCAGACGCCGCGCGTGTGCTGATTGAACCCCATGGTCCAGAACGACGTCACCTTGACCTTCGGGTCGGCGTAGAGCTGCGCCAGGCGCTGCAGCCGCTCGGCCGGAACGCCGGAGAGCTTGGCGGCATACTTGACGTCGTACTTCGCGACGAACTTCGCGTACTCCTCGAACGAGATCGGCTTGAAGCCGCCCGGGTCCGCGGCATTCTTCGCCGCCTTCTGCAGCTCGTGCTCCGGGCGCAGGCCGTAGCCGATGTCGGTGTTGCCGAGGCGGAAGGCGACGTGCTTCGAGACGAAGTCCTTGTTCACCGCGCCGCGCTGGATGATGGAGTTCGCGATGAAGTTCAGGATCGCGAGGTCGGTCTGCGGCGTGAAGGTGAGCGTGAGGTCGGCGAGGTCGTAGGAGCGATGCTCGAACGTCGAGAGCACCGCCACCTGCACGTGCGGGTGCGCGAGGCGCCGGTCGGCGACCCGCTGCCACAGGATCGGGTGCATCTCCGCCATGTTCGAGCCCCACAGCACGAAGGCGTCGGCGTGCTCGATGTCGTCGTAGCAGCCCATCGGCTCGTCGATGCCGAAGGTGCGCATGAAGCCCACCGCAGCGCTCGCCATGCAGTGGCGCGCGTTGGGGTCGATATTGTTGGAGCGGAACCCCGCCTTCATGAGCTTCACTGAGGCATAGCCTTCCCAGATCGTCGACTGGCCGGACATGAACATGCCGACCGACGATGGTCCCTTCGCCTTGAGCGCGGCCTTCCACTTCTGCGCCATCACGTCGAAGGCCTGGTCCCAGCTCACCGGCGTGAACTCGCCCGTCTTGTCGTAGCGGCCGTTCCTCATGCGCAGCAGCGGCCGCGTCAGCCGGTCCTCGCCGTACATGATCTTCGAGAGGAAATACCCCTTGACGCAGTTGACGCCGCGGTTCACCTCGGCCTGCGGATCGCCGTGCGTGGCGACCACCTGGCCGTCCTTGACCGCCACGTTGACCCCGCAGCCGACGCCGCAGAAGCGGCACGGCGCCTTGGACCACTTGAGCTGCGCCTGCTTTGCGTCGGTGACGATGTTCTGGGCCTGCACCGGAACGAGCGCGCTCCCCGTTCCTGCTGCGGCGGAGGCGGCGGCGCGCACTATGAACTGCCGGCGGCTGATCTTTTCGGTCATGGGTCTCGCTCTTTTAGGGGCATGCGGCGGTCGGCCTGATTTTGTCCTAATCTTCGCCGGTTGAGCAGTCCCTTCGACCTCGCCTTTGGCGTCGTGGCGCTCGCCGTGGCCCTGGTCACGGCCGGCCATGCCGTCATCTACAAGCGGGAGCCGCGCTCCGCCGCGCTCTGGGTGCTGCTCGTGTGGCTGCTGCCGATCGCCGGAGCGATTCTGTACGTATTCTTCGGCGTGAACCGGGTGCAGCGGCGCGCCGCGCGCCTGCGCCGCGACCTGGTGCGGGTGCGCACCACGTCGGAGTCGGACGAGCGCCTCCCGGTCAGCGAGCTCGTGCCGCTCGCGCGCCTGGTCGGGCAAGTGGTCGAGCGGCCGCTGCTGCCCGGCAACGTGATCGAACCGCTGGTCGACGGCGTCGAGGCGTATCCGGCGATGCTGCAGGCGATCGACGAAGCGCGCACCTCGGTCGCGCTCGCCTCGTATATCTTTCACGCCGACGGCATCGGCGAGAACTTCGTGAACGCGCTGATCCGCGCGCGGCAGCGCGGCGTGGCGGTGCGCGTGCTGATCGACGACGTGAGCTGCCGCTTCTCGCTGCATTCCCCCGCGAAGCCTCTGCGCCGGGCGGGCGTACCGGTAGGCGATTTCAACCCGCCGGTGGTGCCGGCGCGGGTGAACATGTTCAACCTGCGCAACCATCGCAAGATCCTGGTGGTCGACGGCGAGCTTGGCTTCACCGGCGGCATGAACATCGACCGGCGCTACTGGGGCGAGCGCCCCTACCGCGACACGCACTTCCGCCTGAGCGGGCCGGTGGTAGCGCACCTCATGGAGGTGTTCGCCGACGACTGGCTCTTCACCACCGACGAGCCGCTGCGCGGCCCGGAGTGGTTCCCGCAGCTCGCCCCGGCGGGCGATTCACTGGCGCGCGGCATCGAGGCCGGCCCCGACGAGGCCTTCGAGCGGCTGCGCTGGGCCTATGTGGGCGCGCTCAACGCCGCGCAGCGCACCGTGCGCATCTGCACGCCGTATTTCCTTCCGGACGGCGGCATCATCTCGGCGCTCGACGCGGCCGCGCTGCGCGGGGTCGACGTCGACATCATCCTGCCGGAGGAGACCGACCTGCCCCACATCCGCTGGGCGATGATCCACCAGCTCTGGCAGGTGCTCGACCGCGGCTGCCGCGTCTGGCTGCGCCCCGGCCCGTTCGACCATTCCAAGCTGATGGTGGTCGACGCGCACTGGACCTTTCTCGGCTCGGGCAATTGGGACGCGCGCAGCCTGCGCCTCAATTTCGAGTTCAACGTCGAGTCCTACTGCCGCCAGCTCGGCCGCCGCATGGACGAGCTCATCGTCGAGCGCCGCGCCGGCTCGCGCCGCGTCAGCCTCGACGACGTCAACGCGCGGCCGCCCGCGATCAAGCTGCGCGACGGCGTCGCGCGCCTGTTCGCGCCGCTGCTGTGAACTATTTCTTCAGCGCCTTGTACCTGACCCGATGGGGCCGCGCGGCCTCCTCGCCCAGGCGCTTTTTCTTGTCGGCCTCGTATTCCTGGTAGTTGCCGTTGAAGAACACCCACTGCGAGTCGTCTTCCGCCGCCAGGATGTGGGTGGCGATGCGGTCGAGAAACCAGCGGTCGTGCGAGATCACGAGCACGCTGCCCGCGAACTCGAGCAGCGCCTCCTCGAGCGCGCGCAAGGTCTCGACGTCGAGGTCGTTCGACGGCTCGTCGAGCAGCAGCACGTTGGCGCCCGAGACCAGCATCTTGGCGAGGTGCAGCCGGCCGCGCTCGCCGCCCGAGAGCTGGCTGACGAGCTTCTGCTGGTCGGCGCCGCGGAAGTTGAAGCGCGCGAGGTAAGCGCGCGACGGCATCTGGAACTTGCCCACCGTGATCGCGTCCTGCCCGCCCGAAACGTCCTCCCACACCGTCTTGTCGCCCTGCAGCGCGTCCCTCGCCTGGTCGACGTGCGCGAGCTTCACGGTCTTGCCGAGCGTGATCGTCCCGGCATCGGGTTTTTCTTTTTTGGTGATGAGACGAAACAACGTGGATTTTCCTGCGCCGTTGGGTCCGATGATGCCGACGATCGCCCCGGGGGCAATCTGGAACGAGAGCTTGTCGATCAGCAGGCGCTCGCCGTAGCCCTTCGACACTTTCTGGAACTCGATCACCTCGTTGCCCAGGCGCTCGGCCACCGGGATGAAGATCTCCTGGGTCTCGTTCCTCTGCTGGTGCTCGTGCTGCGACAGCTCCTCGAAGCGCGCGAGGCGCGCCTTGGACTTCGCCTGGCGGCCCTTCGGGTTCTGCCGCACCCATTCCAGCTCGGCCTGCATCGCCTTGATGCGCGCGGCTTCCTGGCTCGCCTCGAGCTGCAGGCGCTTTTCCTTCTGCTCGAGCCAGCTCGAGTAGTTGCCTTCCCACGGGATGCCATAGCCGCGGTCGAGCTCCAGGATCCAGCCCGCCGCGTTGTCGAGAAAGTAGCGGTCGTGCGTAACCGCGACCACGGTCCCCGGAAAGCGCTGCAGGAACTGCTCCAGCCACTCCACGCTCTCGGCGTCGAGATGGTTCGTGGGCTCGTCCAACAGGAGCAGGTCCGGCTTGGAGAGCAGCAGCCGGCAGAGCGCCACGCGCCGCTTCTCGCCGCCCGAAAGCACATCGACCTCCTGCTCCCAGGGCGGCAGGCGCAGCGCGTCGGCCGCGACCTCGAGCTCGTCGGCGCCGCCGGAGTTGATGATGGCTTCCAGCCGCGCCTGCTCCTCCGCAAGCTTGTCGAAATCGGCGTCGGGCTCTGAGTACGCCGCGTACACTTCGTCGAGCCGCTTCTTCGCCGCCGCCGTTTCGCCGAGCGATTCTTCCACCGCTTCCCTGACGGATTTTCCCTGGGGAAGGCGCGGCTCCTGCTCCAGGAAGCCTACGCGGATACCCGGCATGCGGATCACCTCGCCGTCGTAGTTTTCATCCACGCCTGCCATGATCTTCAGCAGGCTCGACTTGCCTGAGCCGTTCAGCCCCAGCACGCCGATCTTGGCGCCGGGGAAGAAGTTCAGCGAGATGTTCTTGAGGATGGTGCGCTTGGGCGGCACGACCTTGCCGACGCGGCGCATCGTGTAGACGTATTGGGCCATGGTCTCCTGAATCCGGTTGCAGCAATGATACGAAAAACCGCGGCGGCGGCCGTCCTCGCTTTCGGTCTCGTTTCAAGCGCGCACGCGCTCGACGGCGTCTCTTTCGAGGTGGGCGAAGGCGAGGAGCAAACCGACCTGTGGCGCATCGGCCTGCAATGGAGGTGGCAGAAGCGCTGGTTCGCCGAGAGCGCCTGGACGCTCGGCGCCTACTGGGACCTGCAGGCCGGACGCTGGAGCGGCCCGCTCAAGCCCGGCCAGCCCCATCAGGAGGTATGGGACCTCGGGATCACCCCGGTGTTCCGGCTCGAGCGCGCCGCGCGCACCGCGCTCGTACCCTACTTCGAAGCCGCGATCGGCTTCCACCTGCTGTCGAACCTGAGCATCAACGCCGACACCCAGTTCTCCACCCATTTCCAGTACGGCGACCACCTGGCCGCCGGCGTGCTGTTCGGGGCGCAGCAGCGCTATGACCTGAGCCTGCGCGTGCAGCACCTTTCCAACGGCGGCATCGCGCATCCCAATCCCGGAATCAATTTTATCGA
>Ga0307499_10000712_pt1 | contig 10829 bp, 8 predicted proteins | sample 13_S_MG_FD_201363 | JGI IMG/M metagenome (GOLD analysis project Ga0307499, IMG submission 201363) | Soil microbial communities from Populus trichocarpa stands in riparian zone in the Pacific Northwest, United States - 13_S | ecosystem: Environmental > Terrestrial > Soil > Riparian zone > Trees... | reverse complement strand
AACGCCCCTCAGCCCAAATCGAGATTCCCGATCAGTGGCTTAGCCTTTCTTCACGGACGACTAGATATGAGTCTGGATAGTCTGGCCGGCACTAGATTGGTGCGTCACTGTCTGGACAGGGTCGGAATTTAAATAGCGGTGCTAGCTTTGTGATCTCCGTATCTACATTGTGCCGCTGGGCGACCCGCTCGTGCGCAGCGTCGCCCATCGCTTGCAGTTGCGCAAGCGGACTTTCCAGGCACAGCCGCATGGCGTCCATCAGGGTATCGACATCGCCTGATGGCACCAGCCAACCATGCTGGTCGTTTTGGACGAGTTCGGGAATGCCCGCAACATATGTCGAGATCACAGGCCGGCGCAGTGCCATGGCTTCCATGATAACGACCGGGAGCCCTTCAGCGAACGTTGGTAGCACGAGACTTCTTGCTTCAAGAATAATTCTGCGCACCTCATCATTGCTGATCCAGCCAGTTATGCGGACCTTCGACTCCAGCGCGTACTTCTTGATCAACGCTTCGATGTCGGGCCGCAGTTCACCATCGCCTGCAAACGTAAGCGTAAAATCAATCCCGGATTTATTAAGATGTCGGACCGCTTCAACTAGAAGAAGTTGTCCTTTTTGCTCGCAAAGCCGGCCGACGCAGACCAGGTTTCTTGAGTCGGAATAGGTCGACGCGCCGTCGAAGTAGGAGGCCTCGAGACCGCAGTGCACGACGTGAATTTTGTCCCATTGCGAATTGTCTACTAGGCGGAACAGCTGGCTGCGACCAAATGAGCTTACGGCAACGACAAACGTGGCCCGGCGGATCTTCTCGGCAAGCCCGATGAACTCAGGCTTGTCGAATTCCTCTGGCCCATGAACGGTGAAACTCCAGCTGGGGCCGCCGAGTACATGTGCCAGCATGGCAACTTCAGCTGAGTTGGTCCCGAAATGGGCGTGGACATGACGCACGTCTGACTCGGCCGTCCAGCGTCGCACCAGACAAGCTTCTGCGAGATAGATCAAATGGTAAGGCAGGGGGCGGTCTGCCCTCCGTCCCATGCGTACGGCAATCCGCAAAGCGCTGGCGAAATGAGCTGGGCGTGAGACGAGACAGCTCAGGAAGGCGCCGGCGATAGCAATCCAACCGCTTTGCAGCACGTATCTCGTCTTCCCGCGTTCGGCGAGATCGGCTTCGTCAACCAAATCGTTGTCCCAGCCGCGAACCGAAATCCGCGTCACGTCGAAACCTTGCCGCTCCAGTGCCAGGATCTCGCGCCGGATGAAGCTGTGGCTCACCTTTGGATATTGATTGATAAGATAGGCAATGCGCATGGACTCTACTTGTATTCGATAAGATGGCCGTGAACCCTGAGAAGCCGGTCACGCGCAAATTTGAGTTGACCAACCGCCTCCGGAAACCGTGACAGTTGCTCGAAAAAGGCAAACTGGAGCTGGGTAGGCCAGCGCCCGGGCATCCGGTTGATACGTCTCAAGATCTGCAGGGGATAGACTAGGAAGAGAAGACCTCCCCACCATCCGAGGACGATCAACGCGCTAGCAAGCAGTAGAGGAAAGCCGAAACCCCATAGCTGAGCCCTGCGCGATTCCCAAACCCAGTGCCGTTCGTCCAGGTCCCCGTGGAGATGTGCCCCTTGCGCGAACGCATAGCCGCTGCGGAGCTGTCGCCGCCACCATTGCCTGAAATGAAGCATGGCTGCATCATGCCACGCCATTTCGTGGTTGAGCCGCCAGATCTTCCAGCCAGCCGCTCGCAGCCTGATGCAAAGCTCCGGCTCTTCTCCCGCGATCAGCTCGTCGCGATAGCCTCCGGCCGCTTCGAAAGCGTCGATGCGCATCATGACAATGCCGCCACAGGCGGGAACTTCGCCAATCGGAATGTCCCATTCGCGATCGCACATCCGGTTGTAGATCGAACGGTCAGGGTATCGTTCCCGTAGCCGGCCAAGCACGGCGCAAACCTGTTCGTGGGAATGCATGAATGTGATAGCTGCAGCCGGCCAGGATCCGTTTAGTTCGCAATCACCGTCGACAAATTGCACGAATTGCAAATCGGGAGCGATTTTCCGCAGATGGCGAAAGCCAGCATTGCGGGCCCGTGCGGCTGTAAAAGGATTGGAGAGGTCCAGTTCTAAGACTTCGACCCCAAATTCGTGAGCACATGCTGCTGAGTCGTCCGATGAACCGGAGTCGACATAGATGACCTTCGCGGCGCCGGATACGGATCTGAGACATTGCTTCAACCGCTCGCCCTCGTTGCGGCCGATTGCTACTACGCCAAATGAAGATGATCGATCGTCTGGCATTGTCAGCCGCTGACCAAAAATCGGCAGGCCAGCATGACCCAAAATCCCGGGGCACCGCAATCGTCGCTATGTGCGGTAGGGTCACTTGGGACTTTCTCGAACATGCAATGAATATCCTGGTTCTATCGCGTCGGTTGCGTCGCCCAATGCGTGGGTCTTAGAAGCGATAATACAATTCCAATCTTTTCTCTCGCCGCGGTGCGCGGCCTGCCTCTCACCGGCCGCAGAACGTCCTTGATTGTTGCCAACAATGCGCCACAGGCTGTCAAGATGATCGACGTCATTAACCCAGCCAGACCATGATGCTTGCGGAAATACAGAAGCTCACTTTCAATTTGCAGCCTTGCAATCTGCCGCCCCGCGTCAGTCAGTGGGGCTTCGCTCTTTGCACTTTCTCCGCCAATATGAACAACCTCAGTATTCGGAAAAAAATAGACCTTCCACCCCGCATGAATCGCCCTGCGACAATGATCGACTTCCTCGTAGTAGAGAAAAAATCGAGGGTCAAATAGTCCGATCTGATCGATCACCTGTCTCCGGATCAAGTAGTAGCAGCCCGGTATCCAGTCGCATTGGCGAATTCCGCTATGGTCCCACTTCATGTCATCGATCAATCGGCTGTTGCGGAAGAAGCGATCCAGGCCGGTGCTGACCAGAAACACATTCCACGGCGTTGGAAAAAACCGGCATGAAGGCTGTAGAGTTCCGTCTTCGCCGACAAGCTTGACTCCCAGAATGCCGCAGCGTGGAGCCGACGTCATGAAGTTCAGCGTTTTGGTGAACGTATCAGGTGAAACAAACGCGTCAGTGTTGAGGAGCAACACATGTTGGCCCTCGATTCTGGAAATCGCCTGATTATTGGCGCGGCCGAACCCGACGTTGGTCAGGTTTTCGATTAACTCCACAGCCGGGTATTTCGTGCGGAGAATATCAACTGAGTTATCCCGCGATGCGTTGTCGACCACGATCGTTTGAATTCGCAAGTCTCCCTGCGCAGCGGCAAGTGCAGAGAACAGCCGGTCGAGCAGGTGTGCGGTGTTGTAGTTTACAACCACCACGGTGATGTCTGGACCGTCGGCCTGCTCCGGAGTTTGCTCGGTCACTGAGCTTGAATATCGTGATGGAGGCATCATGCGTCAATTTCCAGGAGCGTGGTAAATTCCGAGCGCAACCGCGCCGCTTTCCACGTGATTGATGATAACCGCGTTAGCCCCGATCCGGGCACCCGCCCCGATGTCGACCCGTCCCAAGATCTTGGCGCCAGCGCCGATGTCGACGTGGTCACCGATCCGGGGAACACCAGGTCCACTTCGGGTGCCGATCGTAACTTGCTGAAATATCAGGCAATTAACGCCGATTTGGGCGCTTGGATGAATCACGATACCGTTGGGATGAGGGATTAGAAGGCCTCCGCCGATCTTACAGGTTAGGGGTATTTCTGCCCCAGTAATGGCGCTCCAAAATCGATGCCGCAGCACGAGCCATTTCCGCACGACATTTGCCACGATCCCGCGTCTGCTCTGCCAGCGTTGGTAGCCTCGTATCGTTGCCAATAACCTTCGACTGGGGTCCCAGAATTGCGCCGGCTCCTCCCGGGTCCAGTCAGCAATCTCTGGAGGGCGACTTTCGTTCAAGGGACAATCCTTTGCGGTACCAGCCCACTCGTCGACAACAAAGACCACCCTCATATTCGACAGGTTCCCAGCGATATTATGCCCACCATCTCTCAAATCAATCGAGCGTTGAAATAATGCGATTGAACTTAGGCAACAGCCCTGCGCACGTGCTAGACAGTTGTATTTCGAATGGGAAGCCGTTTTCCTTGTTCTAAAGTGGAGTTTGGATCCAACGATGACGACTTTGCCGGCGCTTCTTGTGATGATCGTGTTGGTGCCGGTTGCCTTAGCCGTATGGGTGCTTTTCGTTGAAATTGCCGCGGGCTTTTTGACGAAGCGCAATTCCCTTAATCCTACGAAATATTCCACACGGTCATCGATCGCCGTTGTTGTTCCGGCACACAATGAAAGCCGCGGGTTGCTGCCGACGTTAAGCGACGTCACATCGCAGTTGCGTCCCGGTGACCGGCTCCTGGTCGTCGCAGACAATTGCAGCGATGATACCGCGCAAGTTGCCGAGGCCGCTGGAGCGGAGGTCGTCGAGCGCCGCAACCTTGAAAACGTCGGCAAGGGATATGCCCTTGATTTTGGTCTTCGCCACCTGCAGGACAACCTTCCTCAAGTTGTTGTCGTGATCGACGCAGATTGCCGGTTGGATACGGACGCGATCGACCAACTGGCAACAATCTGCACGTCGACGGGGCGGCCGGTGCAGGCTCGCTATGTCATGAACGCGCCGGACGGGTCCGGGATTGGCCATCGGGTTGCTGAATTCGCCTGGCGCGTCAAAAATTCTCTTCGTCCGCTTGGGCTCGCCGCCCTCGGACTTCCGTGCCAGTTGATGGGAAGCGGAATGGCATTTCCTCGAAAAGTTATCTGTTCCGCCAAACTCGCGACGGGCCATCTCGCGGAAGATTTGCATCTAGGCCTCCAATTGGCGTCCGCCGGCCATCCGCCGTTGTTCTGTACAACTGCGACGGTGCGAAGCGAATTCCCCTCTACGCCCGAAGCGGCCGCGGCGCAGCGGCAGCGTTGGGAGCAGGGGCATCTTCACGTGCTTTTAACGGAGGCGCTTCCTTTCGTTTGGACCGCGGCGGTCACGCGCAATTGGCGTCTGCTGGCTCTTTGTCTTGATACGGCGGTTCCACCGCTAACGCTGCTCGGATTTCTGATTTTGGTGACGCTGCTGATGAGCAGCCTAGTTGCATTGATAGGGGCAGCTATTGCGCCCCTGATGATGAGTCTTGCAACCCTGATGCTTTTCGGCGTGAGCCTATTTCTGGCTTGGGTCAGATGTGGCCGGGAGTTGTTGCCCGCTCGATCGCTTTTTTCGACGGTTCCATATCTCGGGGGCAAGCTGGCTATTTACGCACGTATCGTTGCTTCCAATGGAGCCACCAAATGGGTAAGGACCGACCGCAGCAAACCGGATTGAAAAACCTGCCTTTTTACTCGATTATCAAAATCGGTCCGTGCAATACATACCATTCATGCGATTGATATTGCTGTAGGATTTGTTTTTTAAATGATCGCGTTTGATTCCAGTGCCAAATGGCAGCTTGGAAACAGATCGTTCTTATGCGATCGATGAAGATGTCGAGTAACTAGCAACTTGAGGCTCCTTTGTTGGCCAGCCGATCTAACGATGGCGGATTAGGCTCGTCCAAGCCGAGGTTTCCCGATGATGGTGGCTTCTCCTGCGAGAGCGACCGGCCTTTAAAGAGGAGCACCTCGTCGGAGCCCGACGACCTGTCCCGGGATGTCTATGGAGTGCTTGGCATACCGGTTGACGCAGTTGATTTGCCGGCCGTCGTTCAGCGCATCGGTCAAGCGGTGGTTCGCGATACACCGTTTCTTATGTCGACCCCGAATTTGAACTTTCTGGTGAGCAGTCAAACGGATCCAGAGTTTCGCGAGTCCTTGCTAAGAAGCGATCTTTGCCCAGTCGACGGAGTCCCTATTGTGTGGATCTCGCGACTTATTGGAATTCCAATTCGCGAGCGGGTGGCCGGCTCAGATATATTTGACTGCCTGAAGGCTCGGAAAGAGCACCCTGCGACGGTATTTCTGTTCGGTGGGCCTGAAGGCGTTGCCGAAACAGCGTCGCGGGTACTGAACGCGACGGCAAGCGGCGTCGTCTGTGTGGGTGCATTGTACCCGGGCTACTGCTCGATCGAGGAGATGAGCAGCGATAGCATCATCGATTCAATAAATACCTCCGGCGCGCGTTTCCTGGTGGCCTCACTTGGAGCTCAAAAGGGACAGGCCTGGTTGCTGCATAATCATCATCGCTTGAAAATTCCTGTGCGATCTCACCTCGGCGCGGCAATCAATTTTCAGGCTGGCCTTTTGAGGCGCGCACCACTTTTTGTCCGTAAGTTTGGGCTCGAATGGCTCTGGCGAATCAAGCAGGAGCCATATTTATGGCGACGGTATTTCGAGGATGGCAAAGTCCTCATCAATTTGATGCTGACGAGCGTACTCCCGCTGGCTCTCGAAAGGACTTGGCGCCGCATACGCGGGACAACGGGCGAACTCTGGGTTTCTGCGCGCGGTGAGGGCGGCATAAGCCTCGCCGGGATGGCGACCGGCAATAACGTAGCAAGCGCGATTTTGGGTTTTCGCGATGCTTTGGCAAAAAGCAGCCAGCTCACGGTCGATGTTTCCGAACTCCGGCTGATCGATGCCCGCTTCTTCGGTCTTTTATTGATGGTGAGGAAACACCTGCACGAGCAGGGAGGTCGCCTCGAATTTGCAGGAATTTCTCCACGCATGGAGAGAGTATTCCGCCTCAATAGATTTGGCTTCCTCTTGCCCTCACGCGACCCCTCGCGAGAGACGGCTCATTTGGAATTGAGCAGCGCAACAACGCGACAACGCGCCTGTTGAGACATTTCTTTCATCATGCGACCCGATACAGATGCGTACACGCCGTCACGGTATATGACGAACAAAGCTTGAAGAGAGTGCTATGTTAAAGGTCTCTGCTGCCAGGATTGGCCAGATTTTCGTCGTGCTGTCTTTGGGCCTCCTCACCGGCTGTCAAACGCCGGAGGAGCGGGCGCAGGGTTACTACGAACGCGGTATGGCGCTGATCGAGAAAAAGGACGATCTGAATGCACGCGTCCAACTGACGACTGCACTAACATACAAGAGCGACAAGATAGAGGCGTGGCGGGCGCTTGCAGGGATCGAGGAGCGGCTCAAGTCGACGCAAACCTTGTTCCAGCATTTGCGACGGATCGTCGAACTCGACCCGAAGGATGACGACGCGAGAATCAAGCTCGGCAGGATCATGTTTGAAAATGGCCCCGCTGAGCCGGCGCTGAAAATTATTGATGCGGGCGGCGATGCCCTCAAGTCACGAGCGGATTATCACGCGCTTCGCGCAGCTATCCTCTTGAAGACCAAAGATACGCCCGGTGGTGTTCGTGAAGCCGAAAGCGCGATTGCACTTGAACCCGGAAACGTGGAAGCGAAACTATTGCTTGCTTCAGAGAAACTGTCGCGCGGCGATGCTGATGGGGCTACGCAACTTCTTGGAAGTGTTCCCGCGGATTCGAAAGAGGATCCCCGCGTCTCGCTTTTGAGGGTGCAGATCTTCGGAAAGAAAGGCGATCTGCCTCAAGCAGAAGCCACGCTCAAAAAACTGATCGAGAGCCAACCTCAAGATACGGCACTGCGGACCTCACTTGTTCAGCTCCATGTTGGCCAGCGCCGGTTTGACGATGCTGAAAAGGAGCTTCGCGCGATAGCGGCAGCAAAGCCAGCAGATGGCCGAGCTCAGCTAGACGTCGTGCGCTTCCTGGTGGCAACCAAGGGGGCGGGCGCCGGCAGGGATGAGCTTTCAAAAAAAATCAAGGCAGGCGGTGATGTCTTTGCCTATCAGATGGCATTGGTCGATCTCGACATTTTGCAAGGAAATGCCGACGACAGCGTGAGTTTGCTCAATACGCTCATCAAGACCGGCTCGCCGGAGCATGTTTTGGCAGCGAAGGTCAAACTGGCCGAAATCAATGTCGGCCGGAAGGATTTTTCCGCGGCCGAGCCAATCATCGCCGAGATCCTGGACAAAGATCATCGTAACACGACCGGGCTAAGTCTCCGCGCCATCATACGCATTGAACGCGGGCAATTTGATAACGCGATCGCCGACCTGCGTGAGGCGCTCAACGATCAGCCGAAATCGCCTGACTTGCTGTTATTGATGGCGACCGCCTATGAACGCAGCGGAAAACCTGAACTCGCTGATCGACAATATGCCGATGCTTTGCAGTCATCTGGCTTGGCCCCAAGCGTGGGCTTGCGGTACGTATCCTATCTTCAGAGCCGCGGAAATATTGCCCAGGCCGAGGACGTCTTGGTTGAGGTGGCAAAACGTAACCCGAGTAATGTTCAAGTTCTAACGACTCTGGCCGAAATCCGGCTCGCACGCCAGAACTGGGTGGGCGTGCTTGCGATTGCCGATGCATTTCGTGCTGCCGGCAACAACGCAGGCATTGCAGACCAGATCAAGGCCGCAGCATTGGCTGGTCAAAACAAGCCCGACGCCAGCATCGCGGCACTAGAAGACGCCCATAAGGCGGCTCCTGACGTCGTGCAACCCGTTTTTTCACTTGTGGCGGCCTATACGCGAGCAGGCAAGTCGGACAAGGCGGAATCGCTTCTAAACGAAATGCTGAAGAAATTTCCCTCCAATGCCGAAATGCTCGTCTTGATGGGGCAAACCCAGTTTGCCAGAGGCAAGGCCGAAGAGGCCCAAAAGAGCTTCAAGGCTGCGATTGCACAGCAGCCCAAAAATGAAATCGGTTACAACGCGCTGTCAGCGCTCTACGTCGGTCAAAAGAACTACGGCGAAGCGGACAATGTTGTTCGAGCTGCGCTTAAAGAGCGGCCTGACAGCGTGAACCTTCGTTTGACCTCGGCAGGGCTCTTGATCAGCAAAGGGGACAACGACGGTGCCATTGCCGCCTATGACGCCATTCTGAAAGATCAGCCGAATTCATTTGTGGCGATCAATAACGTCGTCAGCCTGTTGCTGGACAACAGGTCCGATAAAGCCAGCCTTGATCGGGCATTTGCCTTGGCAGAGAGACTGAAGGATTCAAACGTTCCGCAATTTGAAGACACGTTCGGTTGGGCGCAATACAAGCGCGGCAAGACCACCGAAGCGATCGGGATCCTGGAGGATGCCGCCAAAAAACTCCCCAACCTGGCGGCCGTCAAATATCATCTAGGCATGAGCTATGCGGCGGCCGGGCAACCCGCCAAGGCCGCCGAACAATTTAAAGCGGCACTTGCTTTGGAGCCTGACGGAACTGATCTTAAAGAAAAGATCCGAACGGCGCTGAAATAGATCAGTCTCCGAGCGGGATGATGTTCGTATGTTTCGACAGCACCGCCATGATGGTGTTTGAGCTCGCGGGACCCGCACCGCCAATGATCGGAAGTCCCGTTACGGGATCGAACACCAGCGCACCCCCTGAGGTAGCCGTTCTGTGAAGATACCGATAGGTCAACGAGGCGTTCCAATCCCGCGCTAATATGTAGCTGTAGGTGATAGAGCTCGAAAAGAAGTCACTTGTCGTCCCAGACGTAGTCTGTCGGGAGATGTCGCCGGCAATTGAAACGCTCGACCGACCATTGATAATTTGGTCCAGACCGGCGTGGAGCGTAGTTCTCTTTGCAAGCGTGCCAAGCACGCTAGGTGAAACGCTTTGGCCCACCATGAGATTGAGTGTGGTGTTCTTCAAAATTCGGTAAATCGCGTGTGCGTCACCAATGAATCCAACCGTCGATCCCCCCGTCGCTGAGGTCGTGGGAAATATTGAAGGCCCAAACTGTGAGGCTGTGCCGCCCTGCGAGCTGGAATAGATCACGCCCGCGCTACCGCCATAGCTCAAGACTCGCGAGATCGATGTATCAAAGCCGGCCGTATTTCGCAGAATGATCACGTCGGAGTGCGGCGTTGTGTTGTAGCTCAGCCATTCAACCTGCGACGTAGCCGACACTGTGGTGAGCGGGCTGATTTGGCGTCGCCAAGTGCCAGTCACGGTTGAATCGGTAAATTGTGTTCCGGCGCTGGCGGGATCGAAGGCCGTCAGCGACGACGTGGCCGAAATCGAAATCGTGTCCAGTGCCGACAAACTGCGCTGGACGCCGCCTCCTACCATTACCCGCTCGGTATTGCCGTTGGCCCTGGTTGCGAAGCCGAGATCGTTGAGAACCGCGACGACCGTGCTGGACTGACTAAAGGTTCCGATCAGCCATTCCCTGTCCTGCTGGTTCTTTCCCCAGGTTTCGTACCGGGCGTTGACGCCAAGCGAGTTGGACTCCGTCTGATTGATGCCCTCGGTCCCAGGCCCCCAGTATTTCTGGTAGCCGACGTTCGCGTCGATGGTCAAACGCGAGGTTTGGGTCCGCGCCAGCGCATTTGCGGTCACGTTGGTGTAAGAAGCGAGTGTCCCGCCGGCCAGCATGCTGCGCATAAACTGGTTGTCGCTCGCTGACACCGTCTCGCTGATCGTGGAATCCAGCGACCAATCCCACGCCAGCGCAGGCGCTGGTGAAAGGCTCAAACAAGCCAAGAGTGCTCGGGTCGCGTATCTCACTGAAATCGCCTGACTGGATGGTTACTCAAAAAGGCCCCGTTCGGGAACCAGGATCACGTCGCCGGGCTTAAGCGGAATGTTGCCCTGAAGATCGGCGCCAGACTCGTAGGCCCTGTAATCAAAATTAAAAATAACTTCTTCGCCACCACCCTCACCACCTCGGCGCACCTGGATTCGACGTCTGGCCGCATAAGGTCCAAGCCCACCTGCGAGCGCGATCGCCTGCACCAGGTTCGTCGCCTGACGAACGTTGTACGGACCAGGTCTGAGAACCTCGCCGGTGACAAATATTTTA
>Ga0307499_10000711_pt1 | contig 10846 bp, 13 predicted proteins | sample 13_S_MG_FD_201363 | JGI IMG/M metagenome (GOLD analysis project Ga0307499, IMG submission 201363) | Soil microbial communities from Populus trichocarpa stands in riparian zone in the Pacific Northwest, United States - 13_S | ecosystem: Environmental > Terrestrial > Soil > Riparian zone > Trees... | reverse complement strand
CGAGTACACGATCGAGGACATCAAGGCGGCGAAGATGATCCACGACCCGCTGACCAAGCTGCAGTGCTCGCCGACCTCCGACGGCTCGGCCTGCGCGATCGTCGCCTCCGAGCGCTACGTCGAAGAGCACGGCCTCGGCGACCAGGCGATCGAGATCGCCGGGCAGTCGATGATCACCGACCTCTCATCCACGTTCGACGAGGACGCCGACTGCATGAAGATCGTCGGCTCCGACATGTCGAAGCTGGCGGCTGAGAAGGCCTACGCAGAAGCGGGGGTCAGCCCGGATCAGGTCGACGTCTGCGAGCTGCACGACTGCTTCAGCGCCAACGAGCTGATCACTTACGAAGCGCTCGGCTTCGCGGAGGAGGGGAAGGCGCACGAGCTGGTCGAGGAGGAAGCGACCACCTACGGCGGCAAGGTCGTCGTCAACCCCTCCGGCGGACTGATCTCCAAGGGCCACCCGCTGGGCGCGACCGGCCTGGCGCAGTGCTCGGAGCTGACCTGGCAGCTGCGCGGCGAAGCCGACAAGCGCCAGGTCGAGGGTGCGAAGACCGCCCTGCAGCACAACATCGGCCTCGGCGGCGCCGCCGTGGTCACCGTCTACAAGCCGGCGGCCTAGGAGCCGCTGCAGGAGGAGAGGACATGGCGAAGAAGGAGCGACGCTCACTCAGCGGCAAGGTCGTGGCGATCACCGGGGGCGCCCGGGGGATCGGCAAGGCGACGGCACAGGCGCTGGTGCGCAAGGGCTGCCGCGTCGCAATCGGCGATCTCGACCTCGCGCTCGCCGAACAGAGGGCGGCCGAGCTCGGTGGCGGCACGCTCGCCCTGGCGCTCGACGTAACCGACCGCGACTCTTTCACCGCCTTCCTCGACGAGGCCGAGCACCAGCTCGGCCCGCTCGACGTCCTCGTCAACAACGCCGGGATCATGCCTGTGACGCCGTTCGCCGAGGAGTCGGTCGACTCGATCCGCCGCCAGCTCGACATCAACGTCTACGGCGTGATCACCGGCATGCAGCTGGCGATCGAGCGGATGCGCCCGCGCAACTCCGGTCACATCGTCAACCTCGCCTCACAGGCGGGCAAAGGCGGCTTCCCGGGAATCGCCACCTACTCGGGCACCAAGCACGCCGTGGTCGGGATCAGCGAGGCCGTGCGGGCGGAGCTGCGCGAGACGAACATCGAGATCGCCTGCGTGATGCCGACCGTGGTCAATACCGAGCTCACCTCGGGCGTCGGTCAGAAAATGATCAAGGCCGTCGAGGCGTCCGACGTCGCCGACGAGATCGTCGGCGCGCTGGAAGTACCGCGCTTCGACGTCTGGGTGCCGCGCGAGAACGGCGCCATGTTCAAGGTCATAGCGCTGCTGCCGCGCACCTGGCGCGAGGCCCTCGGCCGCCTGATGAAGGTCGACAAACTGATGACCGAAGTCGACCACGGCGCCCGCCGCGCCTACGAGGAGCGCGCCGCCCACAGCGAGCCCGCCCTGGACCACGAGGACGAGCCGGCGACCCACCGCGACGCCGCCTGATCGATTGCAGCATTTTCCCCACCGGAGGGTGGAAAATGCAGGATTGAGCGATGGGACGGATCTACGACGCGACCTGGGGGCGGCTGTTTTCGGCGACGTACGACCGTGCGCTGCGAGCGACCGAGGACGGGGGACTGCGGGAGATGCGCCGCGAGACGCTCGCGGCGGCCCAGGGCAGGACGATCGACCTCGGCGCAGGCACCGGCGCCAACCTCGATCTCTATCCCGAGACGGTGACCGACCTCGTGCTCGCCGAGCCCGACCCACACATGACGAAGCAGCTGCGCGAGAAGCTGGCGCACTCGCGGCGAACGGCGGAGGTCGTCGAAGCACCGGCCGAACGCCTGCCGTTCGAGGACTCCAGCTTCGACACGGCCGTCTTCACCCTCGTCCTCTGCACGGTTCCCGACCCGCAAGCGGCCCTCACTGAGGCCGCCCGCGTGCTCAAACCAGGCGGCAGGCTGCTTTTCGTCGAGCACGTCCGGGCCGAAAACCCTGGCCTGGCCCGTTGGCAGGACCGCCTTGAAAAGCCCTGGCGCTTCCTCGGCGACGGCTGCCACTGCAACCGCGACACCGTCGCCAACATCGAAGCCTCCCCGTTCACCGTCGAGCAGCTCAAGCTAGGAAAGCTGCCGAAGGCACCACCGTTGGTCAGACCGCTGGTTCGCGGCAGCGCAAGCCTCACCGCCTGAGACGACGGTGCGCTTTGGCCCGCTTACGGCGCAGGAGGTAGGCCGGGCAATAGGCGCCTTCATACGCTGAATCACCCCCGGGTGAAATCCCGACTCAACGCACGATAATGGTGGTTATGTCAACTCAGCCCACAGGAACGGCTGAGGAGGCTCAGGCGGCGGCTTCGATCGCTTCTTCCAGCAGGGACGCTTCCCCGGGCGTTCCGAGGGGTTCCTTGCCCTTCGTGGCCGGGCCTTCGACTGCAAACGACGGCGTGCCGGTGAAGCCGAGATCTTCGGCTTCCTTGGTCGTGCTTTCGACTTCGGCGACGGTTGCGGCGCTTTTGCGGTCCTGATTCCACTTGGCGATGTCCGGAACACCGGCCCCGCGGGCGATTTCGGTCAGGAAGGCGTCGTCCACGTAGTGCTGGGTCTCCAGACCCTGATTGCGGTAGAAGAGCTCGATGAAGTTCCAGCCGCGGCCCTGCTCTCCGGCGGCGATCGCGGCGGCGCCTGCCGGCGTCGATTCCTCGTCGATGATCGTGAAGTTCTTGAACTCCAGCTTCGCTTCGCCGCTGCGGACCTTCGAATCGATCACCGACGGGACGATTTCTTCCGAGAACGCCTTGCATACCGGACACTTGAGGTCGCCGAACTCATAAAGCGTCACCTTGGCCTTGGGGTCCCCGAGCGTCAGGCCGCTCTGCGGAATCCCCTTCAGGTCACGCGCGACCAGACTGACGTCCTCCAGGTTCGTGTCCCCGCCGCTGCTTTCGTTGGCGCTGATCACGATCAGCACGGCGACGACGACGATCGCGAGGAAGATCGCCGCGCTGGCGACCTGCAGCAGGCGCTTGCGACGCTCCTGTCGGGCTCCCTCGCCTTCCGCCCGCAGACGCTCTTCGCGCCGGGCCTCCCTGGCGCCCCTGCCGCTCACGCCGGCCTCCCCACGTAGATGAGCATGCGGATCGCGTTGGCGCCGAAGAGGATCGTCATCAGGATCGCGCTGGCCACGCACCACTGGCAGATCGCTTCGATCTTGAACAGCTCGAGGTAGGTCAGGTAGACGCTGTAGCCGAAGCCGACCAGGGAGACGCCGAAGCCCGCCATGCGGGCGAGGTCGCCGCGCAGCAGAGCTGCGACCAGCAGCAGGACGTAGCCGACGATCCCGAAAACGGCGATGTTGGCGCCGAGCAGGTGCGAGTAGGTGCTGTCGGCGACGGTCTGGCAGCCGCTGCCACCGGCAATGCACGCAGGCGCGCCGCCGCCCGAGTCGGCGATCGCGATGTAGGTGGCGACGCCGATGCCGAATGCGGCGACGAAGGTCGTGATCGTCCGCAGCGTTCCCTCCTGTGGCATCGCCATGCGGCGGAGACTAAGGCCTCCGCCTTTTGCGGGGATAAAGCCGGGATCAGCGGCGCTTCCAGCCGCCGCCGAAGAGCCGCCCGAGGCGCCCGGCGCGCATGTTGGGGACGAACTCCTTGTGCCCGCGCTCGGGTGCCGGCAGCACCCGCGCCTGCACCGCGTCGATCGAGAGGGTGACGGCGCGTTCCGCCGTGCGCGCGACCTCGGGCGCGTCGGCGAAGCGCAGCTTGCCGTCGCCGTCCTCGAACACGATCCCGTCGAAGATGCGCTCCTCGGGGTTGTCGAGCACCGCCTCTACCCGCCCCATCTCGACTCCGTCGGAGCTGTAGACCGGCGTGCCGCGGGTGACCGACGCGTAGTCGATCGGGTGCCCCTCGTCCGGTATGCCCTCGCTCCCCGGCATCGGCTCATTCTTGCGCCTCGGCGGCGAAGGCGGCGATCTCGCGCGAGAGCCTGCCACCCTGCCAGGCAAGCGGCGACTCGCCCTCGGTCTCGGAAACCAGGCGCGCCCGCGGCAGCCGCGCGGCGTACTCCTCGGCCACGCGGCGCGGGTGCCCGGGATCGGCCGCGTCGTTGCTGGCGACGACCAGCGCCGGCACCTGCAGCGTCTCCAGCTCCGCCAGGGCGCCGAACGGTCGCGAGCGCGGCACCTGGCGCAGCGCCTCGACAACGGCCTCCGGGTGCTCGTTGCGGGCGATCCGCTCGCGCGTGAAGCGCAGCACGGAGTCGCGCCAGGCGGTGTCGGTCTGCTGATGGCGGTCGATGTAGTCGACGAAGCCGTCGACTCCGCCGTCCTCCAGCGCCGCGGCGAGGCCGTCCCAGTAGGCCAACGACTCGGCCGATGCGGGCTCGCCCGTATAGGTCGGCCCGATCACGACGATTCTCGCGAGTCGCTCGGGATGCCGCAACGCGTAGGCGACGCTCGTGTGCGCGCCCATCGAGTGGCCGCCGAGCACGAACCTCCCCTCCCCGACCGTCTCCGCCACGACACTTTCGAGGTCACCGACCAGCTCCGGGTATCCATAACCCTGACCGGGCGGCGCCGGGTCCGACTCGCCGTGCCCGCGGGCGTCGTAGGTCACCACCGTGTGCCCGGCCCGCTCGAGCGCGCGCGAGCCGTGGATCACGTAGCGGCGGGTCGCCGTCACCCCGTGGCAAAGCACGATCGGCGAGCCCTCCCCAGCCGCCTCACCGCAGATCCGCGGCCGCTCGCCGGCGACGAACCGCCGCGGCTCGGCCGCCGGCATCAGGCCGGGTTCAGCGCAGCGACCGCCTGCTCCAGGTCCTCGACCGTCTGGAAGGTCGAGCCGGTGCGCGAGACGTGCTTGTAGCGGACGATCCCCTCGCCGTCGATGACGAAGATCGCCCGCATGATGTAGCGGCCGCCGGGGGTCTCGTCGAGCTCGGTGAAGCGGGCCAGGGGCCCGAGCCAGCCGGTCACCCCGTAGCGCCTGCTCACCGCGAGGTCAACGTCGGCGAGCAACGGCACGTTGAGGCTCTGCTCTTCGACCCAGTGCTCGTGCGAGTCGACCGACTGCGGCGAGATGCCGAGCACGTCGGCGTCGAGCTGGTCGATGCGGTCGCCGTTGTCGCGGTAGGAGCAGAACTGCTGCGTGCAGACGGTCGTCGCGTCGCCGGGGTAGAAGGCGAGGACGACGTTCCTGCCGCGGTAGTCGGAGAGCCTGTAGGTCTTGCCGCCGGTGCCGGGCAGCTCGAGGTCGGGGGCGGGGTCGCCGACGTCCACCTTTGCCATGAGGGCAGACTACTGGGGTGCCGGCCATTAGATTTGCAGTCGGTGAGCGGTCCGCCCCAGATCGACGGCGTCAGCCATCGCTGGCTGCGCGCCCGCGGGCTCGAGTTCCACCTCGCCGAAGCGGGTGCCGGCGACGACGTCGTCCTCTGCCTGCACGGCTGGCCGCAGCACTGGGTACGAGTGGCGGCACCTGCTGCCGGCGCTGGCCGACCGCCACCGCGTGCTCGCGCTCGACCTGCGCGGCTTCGGCTGGTCGGACGCCCCTCGCACCGGGTACGAGAAGGAGAACCTCGCCGATGACGTGCTCGCGGTCCTCGACGGCCTGGGTCTCGAGCGGGTGAAGCTGGTCGGCCACGATTGGGGCGGCTGGATCGGCTTCCTGCTCTGCCTCAGGGCGCCGCAGCGCTTCGACCGCCACCTGGCGCTGAACATCCTCCACCCGTGGCTGAGCAGCCCGCGGGCGCTCCTCCCCCACGCCTGGCGCTTCGCCTACCAGCTCGTCAACATGACGCCGTTGGTCGGCTACCAGCTCCACCGTCGCGGGGGCATGGTCCGGCGCCTGCTGGTCGCCGGCTCGACCCAGAAGGACGTCTGGGACGAGGAGACGCTGCGGATCTTCGCCGACAACCTCGCCGAGCCGGCCCGGGCGCATGCCGCGGTGCAGATGTACCGGGTCTTCCAGCTGCGCGAGATCCTGCCGATCATGCGCGGCCGCTACGCGCGGCAGCGCCTCACCGTGCCGACCCGGATGCTCTTCGGCACCGGGGACATCTTCCTGCGGCCGGAGCTGCTCGTCGGCTACGAGCACCATGCCGACGACGTGCAGATCGAGTTCGTGCCCGACTCGGGCCACTTCATCGCCGACGAGAAGCCCGAGCTGGTCGCCGAGCGGGCCCGCGCCTTCTTCGCCGAGCGGCCCCAAGCGGGCTCCGCCGGACCCGCCTAGCCCCGTTCGATCGAGATCTTTTCGATCAGGATGGTCTGCTTGGGCGTTTCCTGCGGCGTGCCGAGCTTGCCGATCCTTTCGACCACGTCGAGGCCCTCGTCGACCTTGCCGACGAGGGCGTATTCGGGCGGCAGACCGGCATCGGCGGAGAGGACGACGAAGAACTGGCTACCCGAGCGCCCGGGCGGCTCGGCCGAGGTCTTCGCCATCGCCACGACGCCTTTCGTGTAAGAGAGATTGGCCGGCGGCTTCTCGGTGACGCTGTAGCCCGGTCCACCGGTGGTGTTGCCCAGCGGGCTGCCTCCCTGAATGACGAATTCGGGTGCGACGCGGGGAAAGGTGAGATCGTCGTAGAAGCCTTCTTCGGAGAGGAAGACGAAGGAGTTGACCGTCTTCGGCGCCCGCTGTGAGTCGAGTGCGATGTCGAAGGTCCCGCAGCTCGTCTCGACGACGGCGGTCAGCTTTTCGTCCCGCTTGACGGTCTGCTTCGGCACTTTGAAGCTGACCCGCTTGGGGGGCGGCGCTTCGACGCGCTCGCAGCCGGCGGCGCTCGCCTGCTTGCCCGAGTCGTCGCTGCCGCCGCCGCGCGAGATCAGGATCACGGCGACGACGACGATCGCGATCAGCGCAAAGGCGCCCAGCGCGATCAGCTTGTTGCGATCCGAAGTCCCCTCCAAGGCGGCGGAATCCTAGATGATCGGGGGGATGCCGACGCCCGCCCTCACCGCGCTCGCCGCCGCGGTCCTGCACGTACGCGACCTGCCGGAACGGATCCTCGAGGTCGATTGCGGCGAGGGGGACGGCGTCCTGTTCCTCGCGCGCGAGTTCCCGGCGGCGCGGGTGCGCGGCGTCGATACCTCCGCGGAGACGATTCACCGGGCCATCTCCCGGATCGGCCTCGATCCCGAGGGCCGCATCGCGTTCAAGCAGGGCCGGCCCAGGCGGCTCCCCTACCCGGACGCCTTCTTCGATCTGGTCGCGCAGGCCGGCGGTCGCCTGCGGCCGGGTGAGCTCAGCAGGGTCCTGCGCCCCGGCGGTCATCTGATCGCGATCGGCCGCTGGCGCTGGCTCGACTGGCGGCTCGGCGGGCGGCGCTTCGACCCGATCGCTACGGGCGAGGTCGAGGGTGAGCGCTTTCAGGTCTTCCGCCTGCACGCCGGCGGGGGCGCCGGCGACTAGGCTGCCGCTCGCTATGCGTGTCGAGGAGATGCCGTTGACGCTGCTTGTCAACCCGTCCTCGGCGCACGGCCGCACGCTGAAGCTGCTGCCAGGCTTGGAGGGAGAGCTCGACGCCCGCCGCATCTCCTTCCGAGTCGAGCGCACGCGCGGCCTCGAGGACGGAGTCGAGCGCGCTCTGGCCGCTGCGGAGGCCGGCGAGATCCCTGTCGTCGTCAGCGGCGACGGGCTGGTCGGCGCGGTCGGCGGAGCGCTCGCCGGGTCGGAGACGCCGCTGGGAATCGTGCCCGGCGGGCGTGGCAACGACCTCGCCCGCGTGCTCGGCATCCCCGCCGAGCCGGAGCAGGCGGTCGCGATGCTGGCCGCCGGCGAGACCCGCCGCATCGACGTCGGCGAGGTGAACGGCCGGCGCTTCCTCGGCATCGTCAGCGTCGGCTTCGACTCGGTCGCCAACGAGCGCGCCAACCAGACGGCCTGGCTGCGCGGCAACCTCGTCTACGCCTACGCGGGCGTGCGCACGCTGCTCGGCTGGAAGCCGGCCCGCTTCACGATCAGCGCCGGCGAGGAACGCGAGCGCTTCACCGGCTACTCGGTGTCCGTCGCGAACAGCAAGGCCTTCGGCGGCGGGATGTTCATCGCCCCCGACGCCGACCTGGCCGACGGCAAGTTCGACGTGGTGACCGTCGGCGAGGTCGGCAAGCTGCGCTTCCTGGGTAACCTGCCGAAGGTGTTCAAGGGCACCCACGTCGAGGAGGACGAGGTGAGGGTATTCCGCACCTCGCGGCTCGAGCTGAGCGCCAGCCGGCCCTTTCCGGTCTACGCCGACGGCGAGCACCTGACCGACCTGCCCGCCACGCTGCGCGTGCTGCCCCAGGCGTTGAGCGTGATCGTCCCGCCTCGGGCCGGGGATTGAGCGAGCGCGGCGGCGGCACGCTGTTCGCGGCCAAGCGCCTCGCCGCGCGCGGCGTCGGCGTCGCCAGCCGGGTCAGCGGCAGGGGCGGCGGCACGACCCTGCCGGGCAGGCTGCTGCTGCGGATGGACCCGCGGGCAATCTCGCGCCTCGGCACCCGCCTCGACGGTGGCGTGACGCTGGTCAGCGCGACCAACGGCAAGACGACCACCTCCGGGATGCTGGCGACCTTGATGGCCGCCGAGGGGCGCGCACCGGTGCACAACCGCGCCGGCTCGAACATGACCTGGGGAATCGCCACGGCGCTGCTCGAGCAGCACGGCAGCGAGGGGCTGTTCGAGGTCGACGAGGCCTGGCTGCCGCGGGTGACGAGCGAGCTCGACCCGAAGCTGGTCCTCCTCGGCAACCTCTTCCGCGACCAGCTCGACCGCTACGGCGAGACCGAGGTCCTGGCCGACCGCTGGGCCGCGACGGTGGCCGAGCGCGCCGGGCGCACGCGCTTCGTCCTCAACGCCGACGACCCGCTGATCGCCGACCTGGGGCGCGACGCGGAGGGCGGGCGCCGTCCGGGCGTCGTCTACTTCGGCGTCGACGACGCGGCGCAGGCGCTGCCCGAGATGCAGCACGCCTTCGACGCCAGGCACTGCCGCCGCTGCGGCAACCCTTACGCCTACGAGCGCGCCTTCGTCGGCCATCTCGGCCACTACTCCTGCCCGGCGTGCGGGGCCGCCAGGCCGGCGCCGGACGTGAGCGCGACGCGGATCGAGCTGCACGGGATGCGGGGGTCCTCGCTGAGCGTGCGCACCCCCGACGGCGAGCTGCAGGTCGAGCTGCCGCTCCCGGGGCTCTACAACGCCTACAACGCCCTCGCCGCGATTGCCGCCGCGCTCGAGCTGGGCATCCCAGCGGAGCGGATCGGCCCGGCGCTGGAAGCCGCCAAGGGCGCCTTTGGCCGGGTCGAGACGCTCGCGGTCGGCGACAAGCAGCTCTCGATCCTGCTGGTCAAGAACCCGGCCGGGACCAACGAGGTGCTGCGCACGCTGAAGCTCGAGGCATCCGGGGATGGACTCGACCTCTGGCTCGCGCTCAACGACCGGATCGCCGACGGCCGCGACGTCTCCTGGGTCTGGGACGCCGACTTCGAGCTGCTCGAGGGCGCCGTGCGGCGGGTGACCTGCGCCGGAACGCGGGCACCGGAGATGGCGCTGCGGCTCAAATACGCGGGCTGGCCGCCGGGGGCGATCGCGGTCGAGCCGCAGATCGAGGCCTCGCTCGACCGGGCGCTCGCCGAGGCGCCGTCGCACCTCTTCGCCCTGCCCACTTACACGGCGCTGCTCGAGCTGCACAAGGTTCTGTCCTCGCGAGGGCTGACGCAGGAGTTCTGGAGATGACACGGCCCCCTACCGCGCCATCCGCCCGAGATGCGTCTGTGATTTGGCATGACACCGAGTGCGGGTCCTACGGGGCCGATCTGCCGCTGTGGGAGGAGCTTGCGAGGACCGCAAGCGCGATCCTCGATCTCGGCTGTGGAACCGGGCGCGTACTGCTGCACCTGGCGCGGCGCGGCTACACGGTGCAGGGTCTGGATCTCGATCCAGAGCTGATCGCGGGCTTGGCCGGCGCTGAGCTCGGGGACGCCCGCCAGTTCGACCTGGACGAAGAGTTCGATCTGATCCTGGCGCCGATGCAGTTGGTGCAGCTCTTTGCCGGCTCGGATGAGCGGGTTGCATGCCTGCGCTGCGTCGCCGCCCATCTGGCGCCGGGCGGGGTTGCCGCATTTGCGATCGTGGAGTCGATGCCGGCGCCGATCGATGCCCCTCCCCTGCTCCCCGACACTCGCGAGGTCGACGGCTGGGTCTATTCGAGCCTGCCGGTCGACGCCGTGGTTCGCAGCGACGAGATCCTCGTGCGGCGACTGCGGCAGACCGTCTCGCCCCAGGGCCGGCTCGAGGAGGACCTCCACGAGGTGGCCCTGCGCACCCTCGACGCCGCCACTCTGGAGGAAGAGGCACAGCACGCCGGTCTGCGCCCCGCCGGGCGCCGCCCCATCCCCTCCACCGACGCTCACGTCGGCTCGACCGCCGTCCTGCTCGAAAGGCAGGGCTGATGGAGCTGCGCCTGCTTGCCCTCTATCCGGAGCAGATGAACATCTACGCCGACCGGGGCAACATCCTCTTCATCCAGCGGCGCTGCGAGTGGCGTGGGATCGGCTTCTCCTACGCCGCGGCCGGCCCCGGCGAGGCGGTCGATCCCGGCGGCCAGGACCTCCTGTACCTGGGAGGCGGCCAGGACCGCGACCAGCGCGCCGTCGCCGCCGACATGGTCGCGACGAAGCGCGAGGCGCTCGCCGCTGCGGTCGAGGACGGCGCCGTGATGCTCGCCGTCTGCGGCGGCTACCAGCTGCTCGGCCACAGCTACCAGCTCGGCGAGGAGCTGCTGCCGGGGCTCGGCCTCTGCGACCTGGAGACCGTGCGCGAGCCAGGCGAACGGCT
>Ga0307499_10000710_pt1 | contig 10851 bp, 9 predicted proteins | sample 13_S_MG_FD_201363 | JGI IMG/M metagenome (GOLD analysis project Ga0307499, IMG submission 201363) | Soil microbial communities from Populus trichocarpa stands in riparian zone in the Pacific Northwest, United States - 13_S | ecosystem: Environmental > Terrestrial > Soil > Riparian zone > Trees... | reverse complement strand
GGCCTTTGCGCATCACCGCGACCCGGTGGCCGAGCGTCATCGCCTCGACCTGGTCGTGCGTGACGTAGATCGTGGTGGTGCCCAGCCCCTGCTGGATCCGGGCGATCTCGGCCCGCATCTGCACCCGCAGCTTGGCGTCCAAATTGGACAGTGGCTCGTCCATCAGGAACGCCTGCGGCTCGCGCACGATCGCCCGGCCCATCGCGACCCGCTGCCGCTGGCCACCGGACAGGTTGCGCGGCTTGCGATCGAGGTAGTCCTCCAGCCCCAGCACCCGGGCCGCCTGGGCGACCCGCTTGTCGATCTCCTCCTTGGGCAGCTTGCGCAACTGCAGCCCGAAGGCGATGTTGTCGCGCACCTTGAGGTGCGGGTACAGGGCATAGCTCTGGAAGACCATCGCCACGTCCCGGTCCCGCGAGGGCACCCGGTTGACGACCCGGTCACCGATCCGGACCTCACCCTCGCTGATGTCCTCGAGGCCGGCCACCATCCGCAACGCGGTTGTCTTGCCGCAGCCGGACGGACCGACCAGGACCAGGAACTCCCCGTCGGCGATGTCCAGGTTCAGCCCGGTCACCGCGCGGGTGCCGTCGGCATAGACCTTTCCGACGTCCTTAAGGGTTACATCGGCCACCGCTGCTCCGGTCTGTGCGAGGAACTAAGTCACGTTGCTCGGTGATCCATGTCTTACCGCACAGCGCCGACGCTGCAAGTACCGCGCTGACAACAAGCCAGCTTTCGTGACCAGTCCGTGACCTTTGTGGCAGGCACATGTCCGATGCGCGAGGTCAGCACGGTAATGACAGCAGGTTGACGCTTGACTGACGCCGTAGATGACGTCATAGTGACGCCATGGACCTGACGCCCTACCTCGAGGGCCTGCGCCGCGACCTGGCCACCGCTGCCGCCGCCGGCTCGGCCGAGACCCAGCGGGTCGCCGAACTGCTGGCGAACGCGCTGGAGCCGGCCGCCCGGCTGGCCATCATGGACGCGCTGACCGCGGTCGCCGCCGAGGTGACCGACGCGCTGGACGGTCCGACGGTGGAGGTCCGGCTGCACGGCCGGGAGCCGCGGGTGGTGGTCCAGTCGGCCGCCACCGAGCCGCCGCCGGCCCCACCGGCGGCCGACGAGGCCGCCGGCACCGTCCGGATCACCCTCCGGCTGCCCGAGTCGATCAAGGTTCGGCTCGAGGAGGCGGCCACCAAAGAAGCCCTGTCGGTGAACACCTGGCTGGTCCGGGTCATCGCCCGGGCCCTCGACCACGCCCCCAACCCACGCAGCGGCCGGCGCATCACCGGCTACGCCCGCGGCTGATCCGCCCGCCCCACCCACGGCTACCGACCCGCCCCACCCCACGGCTACCGAGAGGAACCCCCATGTCTGCCACCACGCCTGGCGCCATCACCCGCAGCTTCGACACCCCCCGTCCGGTCGAGCTGGAGGTACGCAACTTCAGCGGCACCATCGAGGTCACCGCGGCCGACACCGCCACCAGCACGGTCGAGGTGCGCGCGCTGCGGGACAACGGCGAGTCCCGCAGCGCCGCCGAGCGGACCCGGATCGAGCTGTCCGCGCACCGGCTCACGGTCGCCGCGCCGGAGAAGCGGATGACGTTCGGCCGCGGCACCGAACTGGCCGTCACCATCACCGTGCCGACCGACTCCGGGGTCCGGCTGCGGTCCGCCTCGGCCGACAGCACCTGCCACGGCCGGTTCGCCGACCTGCGGGTGCAGACCGCCAGCGGCTGGGTGGACGCGGACGAGGTCACCGGCCTGGTCGAGATCCGGGCCGCCAGCGGCTCGGTCCGGCTCGGCCAGGCCGGCCGGGTCGAGGCGCACACCGCGTCGGGCGCGATCCGGGTCGGCGCGGCCGCCGGCGACGTCGAGGTGCACGTGGCCAGCGGGAAGGTGGAGATCGGCACCGCCGGCGGGTCCGTGTCGGTGAAGTCCGCGTCCAGCGACATCTCGGTGGACGAGGTCAGCCGCGGCCGGGTCGAGCTGACCACCGCGTCCGGTGACCTGCGGATCGGCGTCCGGCCCGGCTCGATCGCCAAGCTGGACCTGTTCACGGTCAGCGGCCGGACCAAGTCCGACCTGCCGATCGAGGACTCCGCACCGGCCGAGGGCAGCGCCGTCGAGGTCAAGGCGAAGACGGTCAGCGGCAACATCCTGATCACCCGCGCGGTCGGCCGCGCCGACGCCGCCTGACCCGACCGCACCCAGCCCGACCGCCCCCGCTACCCGACCCCCGGCCTGGCCCGGCCGGCCCGCCCACCCGCCAGCCGAGCCACGTCCCGCCCCGACGGCACCCGCCGCTCGGGGCGGCGACGTCGCCCGAACCAGCCGGCCGGTGGTGTCAGCTGGGGGCGTCCAGGTGGGCGACGGCCGCCGTGAGTTCGCGGGCGAGGTCGCCGCGGCCGACGACCAGGACACCGTCCAGGCCGAGCCAGCCGGCCATGTCGGCCAGTTCGGCGGCCAACTCCTCGGCGACCGCTCCCGGCGGCAGCCGGTCCTCCCCGTACGCGGCCTGCACCCGCAGCACGCCGGCCTTCCGGTCGGCCTTCAGGTCGACCCGGCCGACCAGGTGCTCGCCCAGCAGGAACGGCAGCACGTAGTAGCCGTACATCCGCTTCTCGGCCGGGGTGTAGATCTCGATCCGGTACCGGAAGTCGAACAACCGCTCGGTGCGGTCGCGCTCCCAGATCAGCGAGTCGAACGGGGACAGCAGCGCCCGGGCGCTGACCCGCCGCGGCAGCTTGGCCGCCGGCCAGAGGTACGCCGGGTGCCGCCAGCCGGGGACCGTCACCGGTTCCAGCTCGCCGGCCTCCACCAGTTCGGCCACCGCGGCCCGGGACGCGGCCGGTTTCAGCCGGAAGTAGTCGCGCAGGTCGGGCTCGGTGGCCACGCCGTGCGCCCGGGCGGCGACCCGGATCAGCTCCCGGTGCGCCTCGGCCACGGTGGGCGTCGGCGCGGTCAGGACCTCGGCCGGCAGCACCCGCTCGGTCAGGTCGTACAGCCGCTCGAAGTTGGGCCGGCCGGCCGCGGTGACCTCGCCGCGGTAGAACAGCCACTCCATCGCGACCTTGCCGTCGTGCCAGTTCCACATGCTGCCGGGCCGGTTCGGCCGCGGGGTGCCGAGCGCGCCGGCCCCGATCGGGCCCTGTTCGGCCACCAGCGCGCGCACCTTCTCCACGAACCCGGGGCTCTCCTGGGAGATCCGGACCATCGCCCCCCAGGCGTCCAGGGTGGCCCGCTCCATCCGCCAGCGCAGGAACGGGTGCAGCCGCAGCGGCAGCAGCGAGGCCTCGTGCGCCCAGTATTCGAACAGCTCGCGCTGCTGGCCCCAGGCGAACCGGTCGAGCAGCTCCCGCGGGTACGGCCCGAGCCGGGCGAACACCGGCAGGTAGTGCGAGCGGGACAGCACGTTCACCGAGTCGATCTGCAGCAGGCCGACCCGGTCGAGCACCCGGCGCAGGTGCCGGACGTCGACCTTGCCGGCCGGACGCGGGTCGGCAAAGCCCTGCGCCGCGAGCGCGATGCGGCGGGCCTGCGCCGGAGACAAGGTCGCTGGCTTCACGACCCGATCGTCGCAGACACCACCGACAATTCCGTCCGGCCGCTCCGGACGCCCGGATCCGCTCCGGCCACCGGCGCCCGGGCGTCCGGATCGCGCTGCCGGCCAGGCGCTCGGGTAGCTCGGGCCGCCGTCAGGCGGCGAGGTCGTCGGCCGGCTCGGGTTGCCCGGTGGCGCGGGCGGCGCGCCGGGCCCGGCCCTCGGCGGTGACCACCAGGGCGACCGCGACCAGGATCAGCAGGCCGCCGGCGAAGGTCAGGGCGGCCGGCCGCTCCCCCGCGAACAGCACGCCGAGCAGCACCGCGACCGCCGGGTTCACGTACGCGTAGGTCGCCACCACCGAGACCGGGGCCTGGCCGAGCAGCCAGACGAACGCGCTGAACGCCAGCAGCGAGCCGAACACGATCAGGTAGACCAGCGCCAGCCAGGACTTGACCGAGACCTGCCCGGCGTCGAACCCGGAGAACTCGCCCCGCCCGGCCGACAGGCCGAACAGCACCACCCCGCCGGCCAGCATCTGCACCGCGCTGAGCACCAGCGGGTCGGCCGGGACCGGCCGCTTGGCCACCAGCAGCGAGCCGATCGACCAGGACAGCGAGGCGACGAGGATGAGCGCCGCGTACCCGACGTCGAACCCGCCGCCACCGCCGGGCAGCATCAGCAGCGCCACGCCGGCGAACCCCACCAGCACGCCGAACGCGGTCGCCCGCACCGGACGGTCGCGCAGCGCGGCCCGCAGCACCACGATCCACAGCGGCACCGAGGCGACGATGAGCGCGGCGACGCTGGACGGCACCCGCTCCTCGCCGATCGACACCAGCCCGTTGCCGCCGGTCAGCAGCAGGAGCCCGGAGGCGGCGGCGGTGATCAGCTGGCCCCGGGTCACCCGCAGCGCCGCCCGGCCACGCACCGCGACGACGCCGGCCAGCAGGATCAGCCCGGCCAGGGTGAACCGGACCGCCGCATGCAGCAGTGCCGGCATCGTGTCGACCGTGAACTTGATCGCCAGGTAGGTCGAGCCCCAGACGACGTAGACCACGCCGAGCGCGACCCAGACCCGCAGCCCGAGACCGCCGCCCGCGCCGCCCCGGACCACACCGGTCCGCCCGGCCGCCCCGGCACCGCCACCCGGCCCGGCACCGCCAGCCGATCCGGACCTGCCGGCACGTTGCCGGACCGCTGCCATTCCGCTCCCCTCGCCGGCCCGGTACTCCGGCTGGTGCTCGGGCCGCTGTCGGCCCGGCCGGGCTCCTCAGCTGCCAACCCCGATCCGGGGCAGCCACTTCCCGGGCCCCAGCCTGCCAGGCCGGCAGCCCGCGGTCAGGCGGTTTCCGGACGCGTGGTTACGGCCCGTCCGGGCCGTTCAGCGGTCAGCGGGCCGGTGCGGAGGACGCCTGGCCGCGGGCTGCCGGGACGGTCGTGGTCAGCACGTGCTCGACGAGGGTGACCAGCACGTTCTTGGTGGATTCGCGGTGCCGGGCGTCGCACAGCACGACCGGCACATCCGGGTCGAGATCCAGCGCGATCCGGACATCCGCCGGGGCGTGCCGGTCCGCCGGCTCGAAGCAGTTCACCGCGACCACGAACTTGATGTTGCGCTGCTCGAAGTAGTCGATCGAGGCGAAGCAGTCCGGCAGCCGCCGGGTGTCGGCGAGCACGACCGCGCCGAGCGCGCCGTAGGACAGCTCGTCCCACATGAACCAGAACCGCTCCTGGCCGGGGGTGCCGAACAGGTAGAGCACCAGGTGCTGGTCGAACGAGATCCGGCCGAAGTCCATCGCGACGGTGGTGGTGGTCTTGCCCTCCACGCCGGCGGTGTCGTCCACGCCGATGCTGCGGTCGGTCAGCGCCTCCTCGGTGCGCAGCGGGCGGATCTCGCTGATCGAGCCGACGAACGTGGTCTTGCCCACCCCGAAGCCGCCGGCAATGACGATCTTGACGGCGATCGGGATGATCGGGCGCCCGGGTTCAGAGTGCGCGTAGCCCATCAAGTACCTGCCTCAGAATCCGCTCGTCCTGTGTCTGGCTGGGCGCCGCCGGCGCCTGGACGTTGATCAGCCCCTTGTCCCGCAGGTCGTCCAGCAGCACCCGGACCACCCCCAGCGGCAGGTCGATCTCGGACGCGATATCGGCGACCGGGGTCGGCTGCCGGCAGATGGCCAGCACATCCAGGTGCTCCGGGTCCAGGTCGTACCGGTTCACCGAGCCGGGATCGGCCCCGACCACGATCGAGATCAGATCCATCGCCGCACCGCGCGGCCGGGTCCGGCCACGGGTCATCGCGTACGGGCGGACGATCGGGCCGGCCGCGCCGTCGTACAGCCTGTCCTCCGGTGAGGTCAACCTGCATCACCCCGTGCTGGGGTCGCCCGAGGGCCTCGGCTGCGCCGACATGTGCTGACCCACGCGCTTGACGAGCATGGCCATCTCATACGCGATCATCCCGACATCCGCGTCGGCCGGGCTCAGCACCGCCAGGCAGCTGCCCTGACCGGCGGCGGTGACGAACAGGAACGCCTCGTCCATCTCGATGATCGTCTGCCGGACCGCGCCGCCGCGGAAGTGCCGGCCGGCGCCCCGGGCCAGGCTCTGGAAGCCGGCGGCCAGCGCGGACAGGTGCTCCGCGTCCTCCCGGGTGATCGACGCGGACGAGCCGATCGCCAGCCCGTCCCGGGACAGGATCACCGCGTGCCAGACCTGGTCGACCCGCCTGACCATGTCGTCCAGCAGCCAGTCCAGGCTGCCGGCGGCCCGTGGGCTGCCAGCGACCCGAGGGCTGCCGGCGACTCGTGGTTCGGCCATTTCAGCGCGGCTCCTCTGTCGGCTCGGTCGGCGCGGTGGGATCGGCCTCGGTCCGGCCGCGCCGCCAGCCGCTCTGCAGCGAACTCATCAGCGCGCGCGCCTGCTCCGGCGAGCGCATGTCCTCGGCGGTCTGGGTGTCCTCGGCCTCGGCGCCGGCCACCGGGGCGTCCCGCAGCTGCGGCGCCAGGCTGGCCCGCCGGACCCGGCGCGGCAACCCGGCGTGCGTGCCGGCCGAGGTCCCGGACGCCTCGGTGGTCGCCCACAGGTCGAACTTGGCGCTGTCCCATCCCTGCCCGGTGTCCTCCGGCCCGGCGGCCCGGCCGCGGTCCGGGGCCGGTCGCGGGGTGGGCACCTGCTCGTACCCCTGGGTCTGCGCGGGCGCCCAGGCGGACCCGGACAACGGGTCGGCGGCCGGCTGGTCGGACCGGGCCGCGGCCGACCGGGATTCCGAGCCGTACCCCGATTCCCCGCGCTCCGCCGGCCGGTCGGGCTGCTGGCCGGGCTGCTGGCTCTGCCGGTAGGCCGACGGCTGGTCGTATCCCGGCGGCTGGTACGACCGGGCCGGCTCGCCGGTGCCGGACGTGGTGGGCTGGTCGTACCGCCGGGGTGGGCTGCCGGCCGGCGGCTCGGTGGCGGGACCGCGGAACGGGCCCGGGTTCGGCGCCAGACCGTACGGGTCCCGCTCGGACCGGTCGGCGGAGCGGAAGCTGGTGCCGGCGTCCGGGCCGGCCTCCCACCCGGTGTCCCGGGTCGGCTGCCAACCGTCCGACCGGGCGGTGCCGCCATGGCCCCAGCCGGGGTCGCCGCCGGCTCCGCCCGGTGTTCCGGCGCCCGGCCCGGCCGGCTCCGGCCGGCCCGGGTTCGGGGCCGGGTCGGCCCGGCCGGCGCCGAAAGCGTTGCCCGCGGCGTAGCCGGTGCCGGTCGCCGCGCCGTCGGTGTAGCCGGTGCCGTTGGTGCCGGCGCTGATGCCGTTCGTTCCGTTGGTGCCGTTGGTGCCGGCCGGGTCGGTCGGGTACCAGCTGCCGGTGTCGGCGCCGTCCGCCGGGCGGCCGTTCGCCGGCGCGGGTGGCTGCGTGTCCGGCGCCTGCAGCGCGCGGGTGCGCTGCAGGAAGCCGGCGAGGCGGCGGTGCCGGCCGGTGAGCACCGGGGTGTCCGGGTTGCCGTCGATCGCGGGCAGTTCCAGTTCGGGGTCGATCGTGCCGCCCGGGCCGCGCCGGCCGGCCGTGCGCAGCCGGCCCCGGCTGTCGGCGTCCGCGCCGGGCAGCGCCTCGGCCGCCATCAGCTCGGCCGGCAGCAGCACGATCGCGGTCGTGCCGCCGTACGGCGAGGGGCGCAGGGTGACCTTGATGTCGTGCCGGGAGGCCAGCTGGGCCACCACGAACAGGCCGAGCCGGTCGGTGTCGGCCAGGTCGAAGTCCGGCGGGCGGGCCAGCCGGGCGTTCACGTCGTACAGCTGGTCGGTGGTCATGCCCAGGCCGGCGTCCTCGATCTCGACCACGAACCCGTTGCCCACGGACTCGGCCCGGACCTGTACCTGGGTGTGCGGCGGCGAGAAGCTGGCCGCGTTCTCCACCAGCTCGGCGATCAGGTGCGTCACGTCGGCGACCGCGGCGCCCTGCAGCGACGCCTCGGACAGCACGTAGACCCGCACCCGGGTGTAGCTCTCCACCTCCGCGATGGCCGCCCGGACCACGTCCACCACCCGGACCGGTGTGCTCCAGGCCCGGGCCGGCAGCGCGCCGGACAGGATGATCAGGCCCTCGGCGTGCCGGCGCATGCGGGTGGTGAGGTGGTCGAGCCGGAACAGCTCGTCCAGCGCGTCCGGGTCGCTGGTCTTGCGCTCCATCGCGTCGAGCATGGTCAACTGCCGGTGCAGCAGCGACTGGCTGCGCCGGGCCAGGTTGAGGAACACCTGGCGGACGCCGCGGCGCAGGTTCGCCTGGCCGATCGCGGCCTCGATCGCGGTGCGCTGCACCGTGGTGAAGGCGTCGCCGACCCGGCCCACCTCGGTGGTGTCGCCGACCTTCAGCGGCGGCGCCTCCGCGTCCACGTCGATTTCCTCGTCGTTGCGCAGCCGGCCGATGATGCGCGGCAGCCGCTGCTCGGCCAGGTCCTGCGCGGCCGCCTGCAACCCGGTGAGCTCCTTGGCCAGGCCGCGGCCGAACCGGAACGACAGGTACAGGGACAGCAGCACGGCGATCAGGCCCAGGCCGCCGGCCAGCACCAACCGGATGATCACGGGCCGGCCGGCCTTGGCCGCCCGGTCGCCCAGCGCCAGGCCAACCGGTCGGGTGATCGCCGCGTACTGCTTCAGCACGTCGACGCTGGCGGTCTGGAACACCTTCGGGTCGACCGAGAGCGGTGCGCCGGGCGGGGTGGCGATGATCTGGTTCTCGAGCTGGGTCAACATCACGTACGGCGCGGACGTCAGGATGTCCCGCAAGCCGCTGCCGGCGTCGGACACCCGGCCGGCCACCAGCTTCTCCAGTACCAGCCGCCGGTTGTACGCGGCCTCCGCGAACGCCGCGATCTCCGGTTGGGTCAGCGAGCGCGCACCGGCGGAGACGGCGCCGATGATGATCGCCTGCTCGCTCGACACCAGAGCGGCGCCGGTGCCGGTCGGGTAGAGCGGCAGGGCTTCCCGGTACAGCTGGACGTCGACCAGGCTGGCCGCGCCGATGTCCTCCTGCACCCCCTCGGCGTCGTCGGACAGGTCGAAGTACGCCGAGACCACCTGCAGCCGCTGCCCGTTGCCGCTGTCGACGGCGCCGCGGGTCTCGGTCAGCCGGGCCATCCGCTGCAGGAAGCCGGTCAACTGCCGGCGCAGCGACTCGCTCGTGGCGTTGCGCACCTTCGCCGAGGCGACCGCGGTCCGTAGCAGGCTGACCGCACCATCGGTGCGCGTCCGCTGCGCGATCAGCGCCTGCCGGTCGGCCGGCCGGCCGGTGCCCATCGCCACCACCGAGAGCAGCCCCTCGGGCGCCAGCTGGTTCTGCACCGCGGCGATCGGCAGCACGAGATTGTCGGTGATCGTGTTTGTCCGCAGCTGCTGGCGGGCATCGCCGACGGTCACACTCGCGGCGAACGCCCACAGCGCGATCACCGAGATGAGCGGAACGACGAGCAACACGAAGACCTTGAGCCGTACCGACCTTCTACCAGATCGCATGAAGCCTCGCCGCCGAACAACAAAGAGTGTGGGCCGGGTTCGCGCTGATCAAGCTCTCGACCGCACGACTACCGGCAGGTGCCCAGGTCAAGCCGCCCCCGCCGAAGCCATGGCTGCCGATCTATTGCCTATTTAGGGCGCGAAACCTATTCGACTTCGATAGGGCAGTCAAGCGAACGGCCGGGCCGTGTCGGACCTAGTTGATCGTGGTGCCGACGCCGACTCCCGGACCCACTCGAGCGGACCGGAGTGATCGAGAACGAGGCCTGCCGTGACAAATCCGCGACACTCGAAGCGATCCCCGGCCGGATCTTCGGGAAATGTCCGGCGGGAAATGTACTCGACTGGCGCCGGACACACCTGATCGAATCGCTATTCGACCGGGACGGACATTTACGTGACTTATCCCGCCATGCCCGGTGACGCTGCGTGCCGCGCGGGCCGGCAGACCGACGCGCCGGGCGGCCGTGATCGGCCCGCAACCGCGCCGTCGAGGCCTCGATGAGAGGATGCGGGACGTGACCGAGTTCCTGCAACGGCTCGGCGACCACGTCGGCCCGTGGCTCTACGTGATCACCGGCGGCCTCGCGTTCGGCGAGGCCGCGATCCTGCTCGGCATGGTGCTGCCCGGCGAGACCGCGCTGCTGGTCGCCGGGTACTTCTGCCACGAGGGCGTGCTGAACCTGCCGCTGATGATCGTGATCGGGGTGGTGGCGGCGATCCTCGGCGATTCGGTCGGGTACGCGTTCGGCCAGAAGTACGGCCCGCCGCTACGCCGCTCCCGGCTCGGCCGCTGGGTCGGCCCCAGCCGCTGGGGCAAGGCCGACGAGTTCCTGAACCGGCACGGCGGCAAGGCGGTGCTGCTCGGCCGGTGCACCGCACTGCTGCGCGCGCTGGTGCCGAGCATGTCCGGGATGGCGCGGATGCCCTACTACCGCACTTTCCTGCCCTGGAACGCGGCCGGCGGGCTGATCTGGGGCGCCGGCTGCGTGCTGCTCGGCTACGCCTTCGCCGCCTCGCTGCACACGGTCGAGCGCTACCTCACCTGGGGCCCGCTGCCGATCCTGGCCCTGATCATCATCGGCTTCGTCGCCATCGAGATCCGCAACCGCCGCCGCGAACGCACCGCCGAGGCCGCCGAAGCGGCGTCCGACCCGACCGGCAGCTGAGCCCGAGCGGCCCGGCTGATCCGACCGGGTCGGCCGGCGGGCCGGATCGGCCTGCAGCCGGCAGGCAGGCGGTAGGACGCGGACGGCCCGGCAGGGGCGGCGGGCCGCTGAGCCCGGGCAGCCCGGCTGATCCGACCG
>Ga0307499_10000709_pt1 | contig 10868 bp, 11 predicted proteins | sample 13_S_MG_FD_201363 | JGI IMG/M metagenome (GOLD analysis project Ga0307499, IMG submission 201363) | Soil microbial communities from Populus trichocarpa stands in riparian zone in the Pacific Northwest, United States - 13_S | ecosystem: Environmental > Terrestrial > Soil > Riparian zone > Trees... | reverse complement strand
CCGTGTATCATAGGGCCGGGAGATTGTGCCAATGCTAATCCAGGTCGTTCATAGCCATCCGCTGACGGACAGCTATAACCACGCCTTGTTCCGGGTCATCGTCGATCAGCTGCGGGAGCGGCATCAGGTCATAGCGACCGATCTTTACCGGGAGCGCTTTTCGCCCGTCATGACCGAGGCGGAGCGCCGAAGCTACTATCAGCCGCCCTATGCCGAGGAGGAGGTGGCTCCGCTGGTTCGGCAATTGCGGCAGGCCGACGGCATCATTTTCTGCTTTCCGCACTGGTGGTTCTCGATGCCGGCCATGTTGAAGGGGTATTTCGACCGGGTCTGGGCGCCGGGAACGGCTTTTGCGCATGATTTGAATGGCGGACGCATCGAGCCCCTGCTAACCAACATCAAGCTTTTCGGCGTGGTGACGACCTATGGCTCGCCCTGGTGGCTCACCCGCATCGTGATGCAGGACCCCGGCCGCAAGGTGCTGTTCCGCGCCTTGAAGCCGATGTGCGGGCCCGGGGTTCGATCATTCTATCTGGCGCATTATGATATGGATCGATCGACGCCGGCCTCGCGGCAAGCGTTTGCGGAACGCGTGCGTAGAAAAATCGCCGGGCTCTGAGGGGTATGGCGGAGAGCTCGCCGCGGCGGGAATTAAAGACGTAAGGAATCAGGATGACGACTGAAACGACAACGGCCGAAGCAGGGCGCGATTTCATTCGCGACATCGTGCAGGCCGATCTCTCTTCCAAGAAGCACAGCCGGATCGTGACCCGATTTCCGCCGGAGCCGAACGGCTACCTGCACATCGGCCATGCCAAGTCGATTGCCCTGAATTTCGGCATCGCGCAGGAATTTGCCGGCAAGTGCCATCTGCGCTTCGACGATACCAACCCGACCAGGGAAGAGCAGGAATATATCGATTCCATCCAGGCCGACGTGCACTGGCTCGGCTATGACTGGGGAACCGATCTCTATTACGCCTCCGATTATTTCGAGCGCCTGTACGACTGGGCGGAAGGCCTGATCCAGGCCGGGCACGCCTATGTCGACGACCAGTCGCAGGAGGAGATCCGCGTCAAGCGCGGCACGCTCACGGAGCCCGGCAAGAACTCGCCGTTTCGCGACCGCACGGTGGACGAAAACCTCGATCTGTTCCGGCGCATGAAGGCCGGCGAATTCCCGAACGGCACGCGCGTGCTGCGCGCGAAGATCGACATGACCAGCGGCAACATCAACCTGCGCGACCCCGTGCTGTATCGCATCCTGCATGCCGAGCATCCGCGCACCGGCACCAAATGGTCGATCTATCCGAGCTACGACTATGCCCATGGCCAGTCGGACGCCATCGAAGGCATCACGCATTCGATCTGCACGCTGGAGTTTGAGGACCACCGGCCGCTCTATGAATGGCTGCTTGAAAAACTGCCGGTGCCGTCAAAGCCGCGCCAGTACGAATTCGCCCGGCTGAGCCTGACCTATACGCTTCTGTCGAAGCGCGTGCTGACGCAGCTCGTGCGCGACGGTCATGTTTCCGGCTGGGACGATCCGCGCATGCCGACCATTGCCGGGCTGAAGCGGCGCGGCGTGCCGCCGGCGGCGGTGCGCGAATTCGTCAAGCGCATCGGGGTTGCAAAAGCCAACAGCGTCGTCGATGTCGGCATGCTGGAGTTCTGCATTCGCGAACATCTCAACAAGACCGCGCAGCGGCGGATGGCGGTGTTGCGGCCGTTGAAGGTCGTGATCGAGAACTATCCGGAAGGCCAGGTCGAGGAGTTGGAGGCCATCAACCATCCCGACGATCCGGCCGCCGGCACGCGAAAGATTTCGTTCGGCCGCGAGCTCTATATCGAGCGCGACGACTTCATGGAGAACCCGCCGAAAAAATTCTTCCGCCTGTCGCCGGGCAACGAGGTGCGGCTGCGCTACGCCTATTTCGTCAAATGCACCGGCGTCATCAAGAACGACGCCGGCGAAGTCGTCGAACTGCGCTGCACCTACGATCCCGCGACGAAGGGCGGCAACGCGCCGGATGGACGCAAGGTCAAGGCCACCATGCACTGGCTGTCGGCCGCGCAGTCGGTAGCGGCGGAAATCCGCGTCTACAATCAGCTGTTCGCCAACCCGAGCCCGAACGCTGCGAATTTCGCGCCCGACCTCAATCCGGAATCGCTCGAAATCCTGCCCGACGCGCGGATCGAGCCTTCGGTGGCATCGGACAATTCCGGCGAGGTGATGCAGTTCGAACGGCAGGGCTATTTCGTGCGCGACAAGGATTCCGCGCCCGGCAAGCCGGTGTTCAACCGCACCATCGGCCTGCGCGATACGTTTGCGAAGGAAGTCGGCGGGAAGGGCTGAAGTCCGGCGTGTAGGGTGGGCAAAGGCGCGTTGCGCCGTGCCCACCGGCATGTTTCAGACCTCATCCTGAGGAGCCGCGAAGCGGCGTCTCGAAGGATGGGCCACGGGCTCGCATGGTTCGAGACGGCGCTACGCGCCTCCTCACCATGAGGGTTCAGCAATTGTGGATTGGATTATCGATGCAAACCGCGACCGACGACGTCGTTTCCACCATCATGGGAAGATGGGCGACGGCGTTCGGCAGCCTGGATTCCGGCGCGCTCGCATTGCTTTACGCACGCAATGCGTTCTTCTTCGGCTCAAACCCGAACCTGTATCGCGGCAATGACGGCGTGCAGGCCTATTTCGAGGGCCTGCCGCGCTGGTCTTCACCGACAGTGCAATTCACCGACGTCAGGACCGTCCACGCCGCGCCCGACGTGATCAACGTCGCCGGCATTGCGACCTTTGTCGTCGAGGCGAACGCCGAGCCGCTGCAGGTCAAGATCACCTGGGTGATCATTCGCGAAGGCGGCGAATGGAAGATCGTCAGCCATCACGTCTCGTCGAAGACGCCGCTGATTGAGCAGCAGGGCGACGACGCCTAGCAACCCCGGCAAATGCCGCGGATGGCTTTTGCGAGCTGGGCATCCTCCTCCGTCATCGGCTCATACGGCTTGGGCTGGGCGGCCTGTTGGGTTTCCAGGGCCTTCTGCCGGGCGGCGCGCGCCGTTTCCTGGCGCTGATAGCACGCCTCGCGCTCCGGCCTCGCCTCGATGAAACGGCATTGCTCGGGCGCAGCCAGTGCAGACGGCAAACCCGATATTGCCAGCGCAATCGAAATGCAGGCCGCAAGCTTCATGTGATCTCCGACCTTTGTCCGAATCCCAGGATACTGAAGTGTAGCGCCAGCCGACGTGCATTTCTTCCGGTTTCTGCATCCGTTCTGGTTCCCGGCGGCGTGCCACGTCCGGTAGTCTTGCGACCTGCACAAGATCGTAAGGTGTGGTTGCGTGGCGGAGCAGGGCGATACGTCGGGCCGGAAGCGGGGCTATGCCGGGACCTGGCCGCCGCGCGCGGTGGCGCCGATCGGCGGTCTTGCGCCGTCGCGTCCCGCCTTATGGCCGCCGCTGATCGAAACGCTGCGCGCATGGGCGCGCGCGGAAGCCGGCGCCGGGCGATTGCTGCCCTGGGTGCCGGTGGCATTCGGAACCGGCATTGCGTTTTACTTTGCCGCCGATCATGAGCCGGTTTTGTCCGTGGCCGCTGTTTTGGCGATCGTGCTTTGTACGGTCGCGGTGCTGCTTCGGCGGCAGAAATTCTTTCCGGTCGCGGTGATGATCGCAGCCGTCGCGGCGGGGTTTGCGGTCGCGACCTGGAAGACGGCGCGGATCGCGCATGGCGTGCTGGCGCGGCCGATGTTTTCGGTGTCGCTGACGGGCTTTGTCGAAACCCGCGACATTCGCGAGCGCACCGATCGTTTCGTGCTGCGGGTCGTCACCATGGAAAGCGCGCGCGGGACGACCAAGCTGGAACGCGTGCGGCTGTCGGTGAAGAAGGGCACGGCGCCCGCAGTCGGCAGCTTTGTCGAACTGAAGGCGCGGCTGTTGCCGCCGCTTACACCGGTGCGGCCGGGCAGCTACGATTTCAGTCGCGACATGTTCTTCGCCGGCATCGGCGCTTCCGGCTTCGTGATGGGTGCGATCAAGACCGCGGAGCCGCCCGCCACGGGTGGCGGGCTGCGGCTGGGTTATTCGGCCGTGATGCAGGGCCTGCGCGATACGATCGATGCGCGGATCAGGACGACGCTGGAGGGCGACAAGCGCGCGATTGCCACCGCGCTATTGACCGGGCGGCGCGACGCGATCTCACCGCCGGTGAACGATGCGATGTTCATCTCAGGCCTCGGCCATGTGCTCTCGATCTCCGGCTATCACATGGCCGTCGTCGCCGGCGTCGTGTTCTTCGCGGTGCGGGCGCTGCTGGCGCTGTTTCCTGCGCTCACGGTCGGCTACGCCATCAAGAAATGGTCGGCGGCGGCAGCGCTCGTTGCCGCTGCGTTCTATCTGCTGCTGTCGGGGGCGGAAGTGGCGACACAGCGCTCGTTCTTCATGACGGCCGTGGTGCTGATCGCTGTCATGGTCGATCGCCGGGCGATCACGTTTCGCACGCTCGCGGTCGCCGCCCTGATCGTGCTGTCGGTTGCGCCGGAAGCATTGGTGCATCCGAGTTTTCAGATGTCGTTTGCCGCCACGCTGGGCCTGGTGGCGCTGGTGCAGATCGGCATGCCGCGGCTGTTCGCGACGCCCGATCACACCGCAAGCGCGCGTGCAGCGCTGTGGGGCGGCCGCGAACTGACGATGCTGCTGCTGGCCTCGCTGGTGGCGGGGCTTGCGACCATGCCGTATGCGGCGTTCCACTTCCATCGGGTCACGCCCTATGGCGTGCTGGCCAATCTGGCGGCGATGCCGGTGGTGTCGGCGGTCGTGATGCCGGCGGGCCTGCTCGGCCTTGTCGCGATGCCGTTCGGCTTCGATGGCCTGTTCTGGGCGATCATGGGCGTCGGCATCGACTGGATGATCGCGGTGACGCAATGGGTCGCGGCGCTGCCCGGCTCGGTCGGCCGGGTGCCGGCGTTCGGCATCGGGCCGCTGATCGCGGCCAGTCTCGGCATCATCCTGCTCGGCCTGTTGCGCACGCCGTTGCGCTGGTCGGGCGCCGCGCTGGTGCTGGTGGCCGCACTGTGGGCGGCGAGGGCGCCGCAGCCGGACATCCTGATCTCGGCCGACGGCCGCCATGTCGGCGTTCGCGGTGGCGATGGAAGGCTGCATCTGATGCACGCGGTCAAGGGCTCGCGGGATTCGTTCCTGCTGAAGGAATGGCTGGCGGCGGATGCCGACGCGCGTACGGCGGCTGACGCCTCGCTGACGTCGGGCGTTTCCTGCGACGATCTCGGCTGCGTGATGCAATCGGCCGGCGGCGGCCTGGTTGCACAAGCATTCAGGCCCGAGGCGTTTTCGGACGATTGCGAGCGCGCGGCGTTGATCGTGACGCTGCGGCAGGCGCCCGCTTCATGCGTGGCCTCCGTCATCGATGCCGACCGGCTGCGGCGGCAGGGCGCGATGGCGCTGCGGCGCGGCCGTGAGGGATTTGTCGTCGAGACGGTCAAACCGCGAGGGATCGACCGCCCTTGGTCACCGGCGATGGCCGACGAGAGCGAGGCGGATGCCAGCGTGCTTGCGCCCCGTGTCGTGCCGCCGCGCGCCGTCGACGCCACCCCGGCCGAGGCCGATCTTCAGGCGGAGGAATAGACGATCTTCAGTGCTCGTCGATCGAGGGACTCGAGGGATGGGCCGGGATCTCGAACGCGCCGAGATGAAACTCCTCGGGCGAGTTGGGCTCCGACGGCAGGGTGACCAGCGTGAACGACGCCTCGGGGAATTGCCGCCAGATCGCGAGATCTTCGGCCGTGACGGTGAGCCAGCCGTACCGGAACATGTACCGTCCGGGCTCCGTGACCCGTCCGGCCTTTTGCCATGTCACCTTGTTGACCACCGACAGCCCCCCGGCGCCGATTTTCCTGAAAAACCATATCACCATAATCCGCCGGCCTGAACCGGCGGATCGCAGGTGCGGGGTTTAACCCGTGACGATGGATTCGGTTCGCGGCGTTTCCGTCGCCTTCGCCGCCCGTTCGCCCTCGGTCACCGGCAATTGCAGTACGGTCGCGCGCTGGCCCTCGCAAAGCTGCGTCACCAGCACATGGCTTCCGTCCGGAAATTCGATCGCGTCATGGTGGCGATCGGCCACTTCGGGTTCGATCTGGTTGAACTTGCCGACCCGCCAGTCGGTGGTTCGCGTCCAGATCCAGCGGTTGTCGTATCTGACGTCGTCGGCGAACGCCAGTTCGGTGCCGGGAAGCATGCAGACCGCCACGGCCGGCTCGCGTTCCGACGCAAAGCCGCGGGTCGATGTGCCGCGGAATGTCGTGGTGATCACCGTCTCGCCGACCTGGGCAGGCCGCGTCTTCACAGCATGCAGGCTATAGTCACACATCGGATGGCTCCCTCGTTTGAGATAGCTGACCCGTGTCTTGAAGGAGGCACAGGCCTCTATCAGAGTGGACATATTCAGAGCTGACTTGGCGCACAGCCTATGCTTGTTTCTTGGCAATTCTGCGACTGGCGCAGTGCGCCTAAATCACAAACGCGATAACGCAGTTTGAGGTTCCACGCATGCAACAAAAAACCCCGGCCGTAGGCCGGGGCGGGATTGCCGTGGCAGTCACGTCCGCACCCCGGCAGGTCAGTATTTGCGGTACAGGCCGATCAGCTTGCCCTGAATCCGGACCCGGTTCGGCGGCAGGATGCGGACTTCGTAGGCGGCATTCGCCGGCTCCAGCGCGATCGAGGCGCCGCGGCGGCGGAAGCGTTTCAACGTGGCTTCCTCCTCGTCGATCAGCGCCACCACGATGTCGCCGGTGTCGGCGGTCTCATTGCGCTGGATCAGCGCCATGTCGCCGTCGAGAATGCCGGCATCCACCATGGAATCGCCGCGCACTTCCAGCGCGTAATGTTCGCCGGAGCCGAGCATGTCGGGCGGCACGCTGATGGTGTGGCTGCGGGTCTGCAGCGCCTCGATCGGCGTACCGGCGGCGATCCGGCCCATCACCGGGACGGCGACCGGGCGTTCTCCATCGTCCGCTCCAGCCGGCGCGCTCACGGAGCGCTTGCCGAGCGTGCCTTCGATGACGCTCGGCGTGAAGCCGCGGCGGCCGTTGCCGGCGGCGGCCAACTCCGGAAGCTTGATGACTTCGATGGCGCGGGCGCGGTTGGGCAGGCGGCGGATGAAGCCGCGCTCCTCCAGTGCCGTAATGAGGCGGTGGATTCCGGATTTCGAGCGCAGGTCGAGCGCGTCCTTCATCTCGTCGAAGGAGGGCGGTACGCCGGCTTCTTTCAGCCGTTCATTGATGAAACGCAGAAGTTCATACTGTTTGCGCGTAAGCATCTCGAGCATTCCCCCGGTTGGCTTCGTCTTTTCGTTCCGAATCGTCAGGGTCCATCGCGGGAGTCCCCAAAACTCCCAACCATAGACACTAGCTGTCGAAACAAATCATGAACGGACACTATATGTTCGATATGTGTTCCGCAACCACTTAATTTCAGGTGAACGCATTGCGGCTTCGGCTGACGACGCCGTCAGAGGGTGCCCTTCAGGGCGTCATTCCGGCAGCCGGAACAGTTCGCAAGGCGAACCCTTTGCGGCAGCCAGCGCGAACGGCGGGCGTACCACAAGTGCCCGTGCCGCAGCGAGATTCCCCAATAGCGACGAGTCCTGGTGGTTCACCGGCACCGCGATCAGCGTGCCGTCCGCGCGCGTTTCGAGCCGTGCCCGCAGATAGTCTTCGCGCTGGTCGTTGGCGGCGAGATCGCCACCAAGCAAGGCGCTTTCGCGCGGATGATGGATGGTGTCGCGGCCGGACAATGCACGAATCAACGGCACCAGAAACAGAAAGCCGCAGACATAGGAGGACACGGGATTGCCGGGCAGGCCGATCACCCGCATCGCGCCCAGCCTGCCGTGCATCATCGGCTTGCCGGGCCGCATCGCGATCCGCCAGAACGCCATGGTCGTCCCCTCGGTCTCCAGCGACCGCTTGACGAGGTCGTGGTCGCCGACCGAGGCGCCGCCCATGGTGATCAGGATATCCGCTTTAGCCTCGCGCGCCCGGCGGATGCCTTGCGTGGTGGCGGCGACCGTGTCGGCCGCGATCCCGAGATCGACCACCTCGGCGCCCTCGGCGCGCGCCAGCGCCCGCAACGCGTAGCCGTTGGAATAGACGATCTGGCCGGGGCCTGGCGTTACGCCCGGCATCACCAGTTCGTCGCCGGTGCCGAGGACGGCGACTTTCGGGCGGCGGCGCACCGCAAGCTGCGGATAGTTCATGCCGGCGGCGAGCGACAAATCGCGGTCGGTGAGGCGGCGCCCGCGTGCGAGCAGCACGTCGCCCTCGCGGAAATCGACGCCGGCGGCGCGGATATGCCGGCCCGGAACGGCGGCTTCCGTGATGGTGATGTGGTCGCCGTCGATGCCCGTGTCTTCCTGGATGATGACGGCATTAGCGCCGTCGGGGATCACGCCGCCGGTGAAGATCCGCACCGCTTGGCCTGCGCCCACCTTGCGCGCGAACGGGCGGCCGGCGGCGACCTCGCCGATCACCTTCAGCCGCGCGTTAGTGTTGGCGGCATCCGCCGCGCGCACCGCATAGCCGTCCATCGCCGACATCGCCTGCGGCGGCTGTGTCCGCCGCGCCGCGACGTCGCGCGCGAGGATGCGATGAAAGGCTTCGTCGAGCGCGATCATTTCCTCGGGCATGGGGTCGGCGCCGGCAAGGATTGCGGCAAGCGCATCGGCGACGGGCATCAGGGCCACGGCACAGCTCCTAGACTTCGAGTGCAGTCAGTGCCCTTGCCACGTCATCCATCGATGTCACGTGGATGGCACAAAGGCCGCGCGCCCGCGCACCTTCGATATTGGCGGCCGAGTCGTCGAAGAACAGGATCCGCGACGCCGGCACGCCGATCGCTTTTATCACATGATCATAGGCTTCCGCGTCGGGTTTGCGCAAACCGATGCTGGAGGACAGAAATATCTCACGGAAATGGCTGAGCACGCCGGCATAGGCCTGCGAGAAATGCGCGACGTGAGCCGGATTGGTGTTGGAGAATGCATAGAGCGGCAGGCGCTGAGCTGCGCCGGCCAGCAGCGGCGCAATGCCGGGCATCTCGCCGGTGAAGATCGCGTTCCAGCCTTCCAGGAACTGCGCGTCGGTGAGGCCGATGCCGAGCGATTGACGCAAGCCCGCAAAGAACGCCGCGTCGTCGATCCGGCCGGTCTCGTGATGCTTGAAACTGTCGTTGACGACAAAACGCCGCGCAAGGTCGGCGGGCGCGCAGCCGGCATGCTGCGCCCAGTTCGCCATCACGGAATCGAAGTTGATATCGAGCACGACACGGCCGATGTCGAACAGCAGAACGTCGACGGAGGAGGGCGCTGGCGGCAAATTCATGGCAATCGTTTACAAAACTGGACCGGGCTGAGCAACGGGTCCCACGGGGATTAGCTTCCATGCCCAATCCGGCGCTTAAGCCCGTGCGCGAGCTGTGCTAAGGCTGTCGCCTGTTTCAGGGAGTAGTCGCATGCAAGCCGTTGCGAGAATTCTGGGCGCCGTCGCCGTGATCGCCTTATTGGCCGGATCTGCCTGGGCCCAAAAAGGTCCTGCCAAATATGGCGAGGAGGACAAGGCCAAGACGCCTGCGGAAATCGCGGCCGAGAAGGAAGCCGAGCGGGCCTACCGGAGGTCGCTCGGCAACATACCGGAACAACAGAAGACGGACCCCTGGGGAACGGTGCGCAGCGATAGCGCGCCGCCGAAAGCAGCCGCCAAGGCGCCGGCGAAGTCGAAGGCCAATTCCGCCGAAGGCGCCGCAAAGCAATAACAAGAAGGCACTTCCCGGCGCGATGCCGGGACAATGATGTCCGCCAGCTGAGGAAATGACATGACGGAAATGCTGCTGTTTTCCCCGATGACGATCCGCGGCGTGACGCTGAAGAATCGCATCGTGGTGCCGCCGATGCATCAATATTCGGCGGTGAAGGGCTTTCCGACCGACTGGCACCTGATGAACGCCGGCAAGTTCGCCGCCGGCGGGGCCGGCCTCGTGGTCGTGGAATCGACCAAGGTCGAGCGGCGCGGCTGCGGCACGGTCGGCGATCTCGGCATCTGGGACGACGCCTTCGTCGAACCGCTCGGGCGGTTGGTGAAGTTCATCAAGCAGCAGAATTCGGTCGCCGGCATCCAGCTCGGCCATTCCGGCCGCAAGGCGCGCGCGACAAGGCCGTGGGAGGGCGACCGCCCGCTGCAGCGAACACCCGATATTGACGACTGGGACGCCTGGTCGCCGGTGGCCCCGAGCGCCATCGCCCATAGCGAGAAATGGCCGGTGCCGAAGGCGCTGGAGCGTCACGAAGTGAAAGATTTGGTGCAGGCCTGGGGCAACGCGGCACGGCGCGCGCATGAAGCCGGTTTCGACGTGCTGGAGCTGCACGGCGCGCACGGCTATCTCGTGCATCAGTTCCTGTCGGAGCGCTCCAACCAGCGCACGGACGAATATGGCGGCTCCGAAGCCAATCGTATGCGCTTCATCATCGAAGTCACCGAAGCCGTGCGCACGCACTGGCCCGACCACAAGCCGCTGTTCGTCCGCCTCTCGGTCGAGGACAATGCGGGATGGGGCCCGGAGCAGAGCGCGCGGCTGGCAAAGATCCTCAAAGCGAAAGGCGTCGACGTCATCGACTGTTCGTCTGGCGGCATCACCGAGATGGCGCCGATTCTCGGCAAGGAAATAAAATACAGCTACCAGGTGCCGCTGTCGGAATATGTGAAGCGCCATGCCGACATCATGACGATGGCGGTCGGCCTCATCATCCATGGCGACCAGGCCGAGCAGATCCTGCGCGACGGCCAGGCCGAC
>Ga0307499_10000708_pt1 | contig 10870 bp, 13 predicted proteins | sample 13_S_MG_FD_201363 | JGI IMG/M metagenome (GOLD analysis project Ga0307499, IMG submission 201363) | Soil microbial communities from Populus trichocarpa stands in riparian zone in the Pacific Northwest, United States - 13_S | ecosystem: Environmental > Terrestrial > Soil > Riparian zone > Trees... | reverse complement strand
CGACGGCCACTTCCTCCCTCGCCCGGGGTCCGGCGGCAAAAAAGCGGGCGGAAATCGTTCCTCAAAGCGATTTTTCAAGTGCCTTGAATCGACAGATGCGGTCCGCAACTAGGGTGCCATGCGAAGACGCCGGGGAGGCCCCGGTAGTTAGCTTTCAACCGAAAAGGAGATCTGAAAATGACTGTGGTGCGTTACGAGCCGTGGGCATTGCTGAACCGCCTGCATCGCGAGCTCGACCAGACTTTTGAACCCCAAGCCCGCGACGCGACCTGGTCGCCGGCGGTCGATATCCACGAGGAAGCCGGACGCTTCGTCGTGCGCGCGGATCTGCCGGGCGTGAAGCCGGCCGACATCGAGATCACGGCGGACAAGGGCGTGCTCAGCCTGCGGGGCACCCGCAGCGTCGAGCAACGCGAAGATGACGGCAGCTACTCGCGTGTCGAACGCGTAAGCGGCAAGTTCATCCGCACGTTCAAGCTGCCCGAGACCGTGCAGACCGATGCCATCAAGGCGTCATTCAAGGACGGTGTTCTCGAGCTCACGATCCCCAAGGTCGCGAAGCCCGAGCCGCGCCGCATCGAAGTCCAGGCCGCCTGAGGAACGGGCGATGCCGAGCATCGCCCTCTTCTCTTTCACCCTCACGGACGCCGGCGCTTCGCCGGCGTTTTCCTATGTGGCGCTTGCGCCTGACAACAGCTTGCGCCTGACGATACTGACTAATTCCCGCCGAGCACGCGCGCAGGCAACATAAGGATGGCCCGCAGCAGGGAAAAAACGCCCTCCACCGCAATGCCCAGCAACCTCAGCGGCAGGCAAATCAGCCAGACAAGCGGCCACAAGATCAGCGCCACGATTGCCAGTGGCCAACAAGCCACGAGCAGCAGGAGCCATAAGAGAAACTTGATCATCGATTGAGTATCCTCTTCGCCATGTTTCCACGTCTCAAACAACTGCGCCCCGCGCTCGGGGTCATGTTCGTGATGAGCGGCCTCGCCACGTTCCCTTCGACCGGCCACGCCGCCCTGCCCCAGGCGGTCGGCGAGACCCCCGTCCCGTCGCTCGCACCCATGATCAAGCGCGTGTCGCCGGCGGTGGTGAACATCGCCACCAAGGGCACCATCCGCGATCAATCACCCCGCAACCCACTGCTCGAGGATCCTTTCTTCCGGCGATTCTTCGAGATTCCGGAAATGAATCCACGCGAGCGTGAATTCCAGAGCGCGGGCTCTGGTGTCATCTTTGATGCAAAAAACGGGTACATCGTTACAAACGCCCATGTCATTGATAACGCAACCGAAATCACAGTCACGCTGCAGGATGGCCGCGATCTGACGGCTACGGTGGTCGGCAGCGATGTTCCTTCGGATGTGGCAGTGGTCAAAGTGCCGCCCGAAGGGCTGATCCAGGTGGCGCTGGGAGACTCCTCGAAGCTCGAGCAGGGCGACTATGTCGTGGCCATCGGCAATCCCTTCGGCCTGCAGCACACCGTCACCCAGGGCATCGTCAGCGGCCTCGGCAGATCCGGCATCAACCAGGAAGGCTACGAGGATTTCATCCAGACCGACGCGTCCATCAATCCGGGCAATTCCGGCGGCGCGCTGGTGAACCTGCGCGGCGAGCTGATCGGCATCAACAGCGCCATCCTGTCGCGCTCCGGCGGCAACATCGGCATCGGTTTCGCCATTCCGGTGAACATGGCGCGCAGCATCAGCGAGCAGCTCATCAAGTACGGCTCGGTCAAGCGCGGGTTGTTAGGCGTCAACATCTACTCGCTCACGCCCGACGTGGCCAAGTCGCTCAACATTCCCAGCACCCAGGGCGTGCTGGTATCGCAGGTCAACGAAGGTTCGGCGGCCGAGAAGGCCGGGATCAAGCCGGGCGACGTGATCACCAGCATCAACGGCCAGACGATCAAGTCCAACACCGAGCTGCGCAATGCCATCGGCCTCGCGCGTATCGGCGACAAGCTCGACGTGGCCTTGATCCGCGACCGCAAGCCCCTGCACGTGACCGCGATCATCACCGAAGTCCCGGTATCCAAGCCGACAGCGGCGCCCAAGAGCGGCTCCGCACCCAATAACGCGGGCGCCGTGCATCCGGCGCTGGAAGGCGTGACGCTGGTTGACGCGCCTGAAGGCGGCGTGCAGGTGCGCGCCGTCGAGCCACGCAGCCGCGCGGCGGCGAGGCTGCGCGCCGGTGACCGCATCGAAGGCGCCAACAACCGTGGCGTCGAAAGCCTCAAGGACCTGCGCGACATCGCCAAGCGCGGCGGCAGCCTCGTGCTCACCGTGCGGCGCGGCCACGCCGTGATGATCGTGCCGCTGCCGTCACCCTAGCTAGTTCGACAAGGCGGCGAGCAGCCGCACGGCTTCCAGCGTGTTCGCGTTCGACGCACCCAGTGCATTGCCCAGGGAGGCGCGCGCCAACTCGGCGTCGGCCCGGGCATCCGGCAACTTGCCCTGCGAGCGCCGGGCTTCGGCCCGCTGCAGGGCCGCCAGGCCCACATCCGCGCTGCTGAAAGGCTCGCGCGCGTTCGGCCGCGCCGCCTCGAGCGCTTCGGTGGCCAGCTCCTCGGCGCGTTTCGCGTCACCCACGCGCAGCGCCAGCGCGGCCGCGATGCGCAGCAGGCGATCCGAACGCGGCTTCATGGGGAGCAATCGCTGCGCCTCGACCCAGGCGCCGGCCGTATCGCCGCGCGCGGCCTGAATCTCCACGCGTTGCGCAGCTACTTCGGCGAGATAGCCCGCGAAAACTTCAGGGTTGGCGCGCAGGCTCGGTTCGAGTAGCGCGAGTCGGGCCGCGGCTTCGTCGGCCCGTTGCAATGAGAGCAGCGCGGCCGCCGCGAGCAGCTGGGCGTTGGCAATCGCCGCGCGATTGCCGCTTTCTTCGGCCACCGGCAGCTCCGCCTCGGCGAGCTCCAGGGCACGCGCCCACTGGCCGAGCTGCCAGGCGGCGACGCCGGCGCGGAAGCGGACACCGACCGGTGGCAGTCGCGACAGATCGACGCGTTCCACGCGCCGCAGGACTTCGTCATTGATCGCCGCGCAATGCAGGGTTTCGCCCACGCGGCACAGGTCGCGGGCGTAGACGCTCAAGGTCATCATTTCGGCCAGCGAATCCGTCCGGCCCGTGTCGCGCAGTCTCGCCAGCGCCTGCTCCGAGATGGCGAGTGAATCGAGATTGCGGCCTGCGGCGCGATACAGCCCCGCGAGCTGGTCCAGCAGCAACGCGTAAGTCCAGCCCTGTTGCTCACGCATGGCTTCGAGCTCGGGACGCGCATGCTCGATGAGGGCGATGGCGCCCGGGATATCCCCGTGCACCTGCATCATGCGTGCCTCGGCTCGCAGGCACTCCGTACGCGCGTAGTCGGCCGGCAGCCCGACCGAGGCGAGCGTCGCCCGTGCCTCCGCGAGCCGACGCTCGGCGCTGGGCCGATTGCGCTCGATCTGCGACCAGACGAAGGCGCACTCACTGGCGGCGAGCAGGTTTGCATCGCCGATTTTTCGGGCGCCGTCCGCGGCGCGTTCGAGCAATCTCCTCTCGCGGTCCGGTTGCGCGAAGATCCGGTAGCTGCGCGAGAATTCGTACCACATGAACGCGCTCACGCGTTCGTCCATGCCATGCTGTTTCTCGAGCATGGTCACGCCGCGGTCGAGCAACTCCGTCGGCGTCAGCCGCTGTGTGCCGCCACCCGCGTCGTTCAACAGCACTCCGAGGAACTGGCTGAACGCCTCGGCGCGCCGCTGATGCAGCAGCGAGGCATCACGCTGCGCATTCGCCTCGAGCATCTGCCAGACGGCGACGGCGCCGCCCGCGACGATGGCCATGACGATCCCGGCGCCGGCGGCCACGCCGAGTTTGTTGCGCGCGACGAACTTGCGCAGCCGATACCAGGTGTTGTCGGGACGCGCGACCACGGGACGATCGTCGAGATAGCGGGCGATGTCTTCGCTGAATTCATTGACGGTGGCGTAGCGCTCGCGCGGAATTTTCTTGAGCGCCTTGGCGACCACCGTGTCCAGGTCGCCGCGCAGCGCCTTGGCCATCGCTCTTGGCGCCACGTCGCTCATGCGGCGCGGCTCCGCCCCGAGGATCGCGTCCTCGAGCGCGCCACGGGAATCTCGCGCGAGACGGTAAGGACGCGCACCGGTCAGCAGCTCACTGAGAATCACTCCGAGCGAATACAGATCGCTCGCCACGGTCAGCGGCTCGCCGAGGATCTGCTCGGGTGAGGCATAGTCGAGCGTCAGCGCCCGACCCCCGATTTCGGTGAGGCGCGTCTCGGTGGTCTTGCCCTGGTCGAGTAGTTTGGCGATGCCGAAATCGAGCAGCTTCACGCCGCCGCCGGCGTTCACCAGGATGTTTGCGGGCTTCAGATCGCGATGCAGGACCAGCTTGCCGTGCGCGTAGGCCACGGCTTCGGCGACCTGGCGAAAAAGCCGCAGGCGCTCCGTCAAACCGAGCGGCTTGCCGCCCTCGACGCCCGCGCAAAAGCGGTCGATGGGGATGCCCTCGACGTGTTCGAGGGCGAGAAAGGGCTGGCCCGAATCCGTGATGCCGGCATCCAGCAGCCGCGCGATGTTGCGATGATCCAGGGTTGCAAGGATCTCGCGCTCGCGGGCCATGCGCTCCGCCAGGCCGGCGCGCTGCGCGCCGAGAACGTGCGGCAGCTTGAGCGCCACCGGGCGCGTGATGAAGCCGTCAGTGCGTTCGGCGAGCCACACCGAACCCATGCCACCGCTGCCCAGTTCGCGCACCAGCCGATACGGTCCGACGATGTCGCCCGCGTCGCCCACCGACGCCGCATCGAGCGACGGTTCTCCCGTGTCGAATCTGGGGACGGCGCTGAGGAACTCCCCGGTCTCGACCGAGGCCGCGCGCTCCAGCAGTTCGCGCAACCGCGGTTGCAGGGCCGCATGTTCCTTGCCGAGGGAGTCCAGCCAGCGGCTGCGCTCGGCGAGCGGCAAGTCGAGCGCCCGGTCGAGCAAGTCACTGAGCTTCGCCCAGTTCTGTCGATCGATATCGAGCTTTTGCATTCCTTCGCCCCCGATGCCGGGAAAACTATCCCAGCGCTCTCGCCAGCAGCAACTTGGCCTTCTCCCAATCGCGGCGCACGGTGCGCTCGGTGACTCCCAGAGCCTCCGCGATCTCGACCTCGGTCAGGCCGGCGAAATAGCGCAGCTCGACCACCCGCGCCAGACGCTCGTCGAGTGCCTCCAGCTCTTCCAATGCCTCGTGCACGCGCAGCACTTCTTCTTCGCCGCCCATGGCCGAATCGCCGAGGGCCGTGTTCAGGCGCAGGTGTTCTGCGTCACCGCCGCGCCGCTCCGCGCGCCGCGCACGCGCCACGTCGACGATCACGCTGCGCATCACCTGTCCGGCATAACGAAGGAATTGCGCGCGATCGGCAACGTTGAGCTCGCCCGTCTTCGCGAAGCGCAGAAAGGACTCGTGCACCAGAGAAGTAGTATCGAGGAGCGTGCCGCGCCCGCTTTGGCGAATGCGGCTATGGGCCATGCGATGCAGGTCCTGGTAGGTGGCGTCGAACACCTGGCGCAACGCGGCCTCATCGCCCGATTTGGCACGCTGGATGAGGTCGGTGAGCGGCACGGCATCCGGCATGACTCGATTCTAATGTCCGGATCGCGCGCGGCACCCCGTATCACTGCATGTGACGGAAAAGATCTTCCACATCAGGGTCTGGATTGATGCGCCGCGGCATCTGCAGGCAAGCGGCCGCAGCGCGGCGGCGCCGCGGCCATGAGCGCGCGCGGAGAAAAACCATGGCGTGGGCAATCCTCATCGTCGCCGGTCTCACGGAAGTCGTGTGGCTGGTGGCACTCAAGAATTCCGATGGATTCGCGAACACGATGCACGGGGTGGTGAGCATTGCGGTCTCGTGGCTGAGCTTTTTCATGCTCGCCTTTGCGCTCAAGTTCATTCCGGTGGGCACCGCGTATGCGGTGTGGACCGGATGCGGCGTGGTGGGTGGCGCCATCGCCGGCATGTTGTTGTTTGGTGAAGGTCGCAACGCGCTGCGCGTGGCTTCGATCGTGCTCATCGTGATCGGCATTCTCGGTATACGCCTCGGCGACAGCCAGGCCTCAGCCGCCGCGGGTTGAAACGAGGCGCAGGCATGTCATCGACGCTTCTGCAGATCTTGCCCTGTCGCGCCGAGTACGACTCGCGCCTCGAATCCACGGAATTGCACACGCTGCGTTTCCTGGTGGACACGCTGCGTCGCGAACCGCCGCTGGAGCGCGCGCTGGAATTCGGAGCGGGTTCGACTTTGCATCACGCCATCGCGCTCGCGGCGCGTACGCGCGAGCTGCACCCCCCCGACCTGCTGCCCGGCAACCTGCGCGCCCTGCGTCGCTGGCTTTGCGACGCGCCGGGCGCACAGGACTGCTCCGAATTCACGCGCGCGGTGTTGCGCCAGGGCCTGAGGGTGTCGCCATATCCCGACAAGTTGTCGAGATGTTTGACACTCCTGACCTCGCTGTGTACTTACCTTTGACGATCTCGCGCGAGGTCGACACGGGTTTCATTACAGGAGGTTCGTCATGGCGTTGTGGAAAGATCAATTTGGCCGGGAGCAGAGCGGCCCGGAACCTGCCGCGAAGGCGCCCGAGAAGGTAGCCGTGCTCTCCGCCGTCAGCGAACCGCCGCCGCGTCCCGCCGCGACGCAAAATCGCGCGGATGCATCGGCGAAAGAGTCGCTCATTGCTGCCGGGCTCACCATCGAGGGAAAGATCGAGGGCGCGGGTCATGTGCGCATCGCCGGCGACTTCAAGGGCGACGTCAATGTCCAGGGCAACCTGACGATCGAGGCCGGCGCACACCTGACCGGCGGCGTCAAGGCCGACACCGTGGTCGTCGGCGGCCAGCTCGATGGCAACATCGATGCCGCCTCCCGCGTCGAACTACTGCAGACCGGCGTGCTCAACGGCGAACTGAAGGCGGGCTCGCTGACGGTGGCGGCGGGTTCACGCATGCGTGGCAAGGCGGAATTCGGCTGGGACGACAAGCCCAAGCACTGACGCGCATGAACACCCGCGTTGCGGCGCCCGGCAAGACCAGGATTTGTCCGCACTGCAAGACAACCATCCTGGAGAGCGCCAGCGTCTGCCCGGGCTGTCACCACCATCTGCGATTCGATTCGAATTCGATCGTCGATCGCCGGGCTCAACCGACGTTCTCCGCGCTGCGCGTCGAAGGCGCGTTTCGCAATCCCGAGGGGGTCGAATCGTGGGAATACTCGGTGGTGGTCTCCATCCGCAACGATCGTGGCGAGGAAGTGGCGCGCAAGGTGGTCGGCGTCGGCGCGCTCTCTCCGAGTGACAGCCGCACGGTGACGCTGTCGGTCGACGTGTTCGCGCCACGCGATCCGAAGTAGCCGCTAGCGGCGGCCGCGCAGCCGCCTGAGGATGGGCTCGAAGACTTTGTTAGGGCCACGCTTCAGTTCATACGGACGCCCGGCATCCACCGCCTCCCAGTACTGCCAGGGCAGTTTGTCGGAACCGAGCTCGTAGTCCATCCCGTCCCAGGATTCGCGGAACGAATAGAACGCCCAGTGCACGCCGTCGCGCTCGAGCGCGCCCAGCACATCGTCGAGATAACGGGCACAGTCCGGCCAGCGGCGCATGCAGCCGAATTCCCCGGCCACCAGCCGGTTCACGGGCACGCCGTGACGCCGCGCCCAGTCGACGGGCTGTTGCAGATAGCCCGCGACACTGGTGGCGTTCCAGCGCGCGGTACCGCGCCCGAGCGGCGCCTCGCCCGGATATCGATAGGGCGTCTCGCGTTTGAGGTTCGATGCGCTGGTCGCGGCCCACGGCTCGTACATGTGATAGGCGTACAGCAGGCGCGTATCCGAAGGCGCCGCGGGCCAGTAGCTCCACGCACTGGCGGAGGCATAGATGCCGGCGTCCAGCATGATGGGCGTGCGCGCATCGACGGCACGGATCTCGCGCACCAGCAACTCGTAGAATCCGGGCAGGTCGCGCGTCGTGCCGCGTGCGGTCTGATACCAGTCGCGCATGGTTTCAGGCGCCGCGTATTCGTCGAGCCCACCACGCAGCTCCGGTACCGGCTCGTTGATCAGGTTGTAGGCGGCAATCGCCGGGTGATCGCGCAGCGCGAGCGCGAGGTCGCGCCAGAATGCCGCGGCCTGGCGCCAGTATTTCTCGTCGCTCCACAAGCGGTCGTCGAACTGGCCCTGGTTCTGCTGACGCCAGCGCGCGCCCGGCAGTTCCAGCGGCACCAGCACCACCTCGAGACCGGCGGCGTGCGCGAGATCGAGCACCCCGCGCAGCGTCTCGAGATCCGCGCTGACCAGCGAGCGGTACTCGTCGAGACTGCCGAAGAGAAAATCTCCGGCCCGGTCCCCTTGCTTGCTGGCGGATGGCCACTTGCTGAATGTCAGGCGCACCCAGGTTGCGCCGTAGCCGCGCAGCGCCCGGAAGTAATCCGCGCCCGGCGGCGTTTCGTTGAAACAATTGGCGCCGCGCTGCTGAACGTTCCAGAACGCGATCGAGTCCGCGCCCCACGCGGTTACCTGGCAAAGCCAGGACAACAGCAGGCAATGGAGCAGGCGGCGCATGGCCGCGAAGTCTAGGGAATTCAGCCCGCGCGCGTGGGCGAAATCGAGCCGGCGGCTGGCTCTGCGGACACCTGTATGGTCCTGCGCAGCTTCTGCAACTTGGTCTCGTGTTGCACGAGGTCGCGCTCGGCCAGGCGCAGGTATTTGCGCAGGTGTGGATTCAGGTGCTTGTCCACCGCCTCGGTCGACCCCGGGCGCAACAGACAGAACAGCGCCAGCGCGTGCGCGAGCTCGCCCTCGCACAATTGGTGGTTGCCATGGCGCGCGGAAGAATTCGCCAGGAACACGCCGAAACCCATGAACACGGCCGCGATCTCCACGCCCGACTCGCGCACGGCTTCGCCGCCGGGCGCCGCTTCGTCGAAAGTCTCGGTGAGGTAACGCGCCAGGTCGCAGGCAAATCTCGCCACCAGCGACACCGGATCGAGCGCGCCGCGCTGGTACGTGAATACGCGGATTCCGTTCTGCCGGGCATCCGGTGTGCGCGGCTCCTCGAACGCCGGTTCGACCGTGCAGGGCCAGTCTTCCATGCCGGCGTGATCGCGTACGCGCCGGAACAGGGCGGCCACGCCCGCGTGGCCTTTCATGCCGCGATCGGGAAAGTGCTCCTCGGTGGGCAGCACCAGCGTGGTGTCCTGGAACTTCGCGTAGCCGCCGCAGCTGCGCAGCAGCCACGCGAAGGCGTCGAACTGCCAGTCGCGTCGCGACGCATCGAGAAAGGTTTTGGGTTTCGACCGAATACGCATGAGACGCGCGAGCCCTCGCGCCGACGATCATGGCATGCACGCCGCGCCATAGCGTGACGGTGGCGACATAAGGCCGCGCCCGGCCGCGCTCTAAGGTGCAGGATCGAGAGGCAGCGCACGAACCGTATTCACCCTTACGTGCGCGCCGGTCCTCACGACATGGGTAGCGAGATTTGCCTCACGGAATTTTTCGAACGCGCCGAGATCGAGATTTGCGGGCGGCGTCGTATCGGTGGACGGATCGCGCAGGTATTGCCACACATACTCTTCGAGAAAACCGGCGGCTTCGATGCGCGCCAGGTCCGAGAAATAGGCCGAAGTCTGCTGCTCCGCGGCGCGCGCGAGATATTCGCGCAAGGCGCTGCGACGCCCCGCGAGGTCGAGCGCGAATCCCGGCACCACCGTTCCGCCACAGGGCGGCAGGCGCTCCGGCGATGCAATGACGGCACGCAGCAGCTCATTCACGTAGTCGAACCAGAGCGCGGAGTCGTCCGGATCTCCACCGGGCTCGATGACGATGCTGGTTTCCGGCGGTATGCCTTCCGCCGCACCCGCCGGCTTCGTCGGGCGCGCGGCGAAGGCGTCGGCCAGGGTCGCCAGGATCTGCGCGCGCGCATCGTCGAGTTCATCGACCACCTCCTGGCGCAACGACAGCCGCAGCTTCACGAAATAGCCATCCGCGGCCGTGACCCACAGCAGGGAGACGGCATGGATTCCGTTGCGATCGAATTCATACAGGGCTTCGCGCGCGAGCGGCGCAGCCGCGGTGTCGCTCATGCGTCGCGTCACCTGCCGGCGCAACACGACATTCTCGTAGTTGCCTCCCTGCTCGATTTCGGTCTTGGCGCGCTCGAACTGTTCACAGGCGGGCACCGAATCCGGCCCGTCCGGAATGTCGCGCAGCCCGAAGTCATAGACGTAGATGGTCAGGGAAATGCCGCTGGCGCCGAAGCCGAAGGAGCGGCCCAGGCGCCGGTCGCTGTAGCGATTCTGGCCGGTGAAGCGCATGGGGCCGATGTTCTGCAGCAGCCGGAACTTCGAGGGCAGCAGTTTGACGGTGTTGTCGCCGAGCGCGGCGGGATGCGCCGCGCTGCCGGTCAGCAGCAGAACCACGAGGCAGCTTGCCGCGCGCCTAATCATGGCTCTTGCACAACTGCGCGCGCCGCTGCTCGCGAGGTAGTTTGGCCAGCTCACGCACGGCGGCGTAGAAGCGCGGCAGGTCGCGCTGCTGCGCGGCGAGCACGCGCTGGAATCCGGGCACGCAGTCGAAGTAGGTCGCCAGCGACGCCAGCCGCGCATTGTTGGGCCCGGTGGCCAGCTCTTCGGCCAGCTTCGACTTGAAGCCATCGCGCGCTCCCAGCGCGTTCAGCTCCATGACCAGCGCCGCGAAGGTCTGCGCCTTGGCGCGCCGCATGGCTTCCGGCTCGACGCCGCTGGCGTACAACACGGCGAGACGGTCGCGGTATTCCGCGACGATTCGCAGGGCAGCGGCCTGGCGTTCACGGCGTTTCAGGTGACGTTC
>Ga0307499_10000707_pt1 | contig 10893 bp, 6 predicted proteins | sample 13_S_MG_FD_201363 | JGI IMG/M metagenome (GOLD analysis project Ga0307499, IMG submission 201363) | Soil microbial communities from Populus trichocarpa stands in riparian zone in the Pacific Northwest, United States - 13_S | ecosystem: Environmental > Terrestrial > Soil > Riparian zone > Trees... | reverse complement strand
GCTCCCGCCGGGAGCGCCGCCACCGTCACCCCACCAACTCCAGGTCGGTCCGGGGAAAGTCGTCCCCGATGCACAACAGCGGCTGCTCGGCCTCCCGGCACACCGCGTAGGTAAGGCAGTCGCCAAAGTTCAACGCGGCCGGGTGCCGCCCCTTGCCATAGCGGACGTACGCGCCGACCGCCACCGGCCAGTGCTCCGCGGTGAACGGGACGACCGTGAGGCCCGCCTCGTCGATGAACCGGGCGAGCAGCGTCTTGCCCGGGATCCCGATCCGGGCGACCAGCACGATTCCGGCCTCGACCAGCGTCGGCGTCCCGATGCCGGCCGTCGACGCCGCGGCCAGCCGATCCAGCAACGGCTCGTACCCGGCCTGGCGCAGCAGGATCGCCACGACGGCTGAACTGTCGACGATCACACGCCGTCCGGCCCGTAGCCGAGGATCTCTTCCCGCTCCACTTTGGACGGCGCACCGCCGAGCGCGTCCGCCGGGATCTGTGGCCACGCCTCCTCGATCAGGAATCGGCGCAACCGGCTGGACCGCCCCTGCCGACCGGACTGTGCGGTCAGCCGCTGCTTGCGTTCCAGCAACGCGGCCCGGATCGCACCGGTCTTGGTCTCCGCGGCCAACGCGGCCACTTCGGCAGCCAACTGCTCGGTCTCAGCGTCCTTGATGTTCAACGCCACGGGTGTAACGGTACCCGCGAAGGTGTAATGGTGCCAGGCTTGGGTGGGCTCAGCCGTTCGCCGAGCCGTTCGAATGCCGGTCGGAGAAGTCGAGCCCCATCGCCGGGTGCGCCGCCGGCGGTTCCCCGCCCGCCGGCGCGGCGGCCGGCGGCGCGGCCTTGGCGGCCGCCGGCACCGGCACCGGCCCGGGCGCGAACACCAGCCCGGCCGGGGACGCCGGCTCGGCAACCCCCGCCGCCTCGGCGGCCGCCGCCTGGGCAACCGCCGCCACCTCGGCCACCCGCGCCGGCTCGGCAACGACCACCAGCCGGGCAGCCTCCGGCGGCTCAGTGACCTCGGCTGCCGCACCCGGCTGCGACCGGCGGACCGGACGCCCCGGACCGGTCACGGTCACCCGCCGGGCCACCGCCACGTACCGGTCCAGCACGGCCCGCAACTCGGCCGCGTTCTCCGGTGAAAGATCCAACTCGTAGCCAGCCCCGTCCAACCCGAACCTGACCGTTTCCATCGCTGGCCCACCATCCAGATCATCCACCAGCTGCGTCACCCGCCGCATCGCCACCGGCAGACCTCCTATTCACCATTCGCCCAAAACTGGCCTCGCCCGGCGCCCACAAGCGCACCGCACGGATACCAACCGGATTTCATCGGCCGCCCGGCACGCCACCGACGGCAGTCACGCCATGTTCTCTCTCGGGTAGTGGCGAACCATCGCGGCTGGCGTGCAACGCCCCGAAGACCAGGCTGGATGCCCGACCCATCGCCACAGCCTGCCTCGATGCTACCGGTGTGCCAGCCCGGAACGCCCCCACCCCCGGACTCGCGCCGGCTGGGCGCGACCAACAACACCGGACGGGGGGAGCAGAACGCCGGTTGCCGGTACGGTTCGCCTTACCCGGACAGATACGCCTGCTCGGCACAGATACTTCGGCGATCTGGAATTCCTCCCGCCCGGCCTGGTCGACGTGCCGGATCGATACCCGGACGGGCCCGCGGAGCCGGCAGGGTCGCTCGCAAGATCGGGTGAGTGCCTACGTCCAGGCGGGCGCGCTGGGAGTGTCAGCCATCGCGGCGCGGCGCGGGAGGTGCCCCATCGCCTGGGTGGCCTCGTCCTCGGTGAGCGCGGCGGTCGGCAGCGGTGCCTGGGACGCGCAGACGCGCAGGCTGTCGATCAGCAATTCCAGGTAGCGCCGCCAGGCGGTCGGGTTGACCCGGCAGGTGTAATCAACGGCACATCCGATCATCTTCAGGATGATCGGGATGTCGGTGGGCCGGAAATCCGCCCGCAGCGTGCCGTCGGCCTGCGCGTTGTCGACCAGCGCGACAATGGCCGGTAACAACCGGCCCCGCGCGGCGGCGACCCGCTTGTGCCCGTGACTGCCGTTCAGCATCGCCTCCTGCAGCCCGCGGTCTTCGGCGTGCAGGCAGGCGGCCTGGCGCAGGAATTCGGCGAACGCCGGCCACGGCGCCAGGTCGGCGGCGGCCTGCTCGGCAAGCGCGATCATCTGCTCGATCCGCTGCTCGAACAGCGTCTCGATCAGCGCTTCCTTGTTCGGGAACCGCCGGTAGACAGTGCCGACGCCGAGCCCGGCCCGATCAGCGATGTCATCGAGCGTAGCCTCGAGCCCACGTTCGGCGAAGACCTGACTGGCCGCGTCCAGGATCCGCTGCCGGTTGCGCTCGGCGTCCTTCCGGAGCGGCCGGCAAGCGTCCGCAGCCACCCATGTTTCAGTGGCGGGTTCGGACAGCATAACGCCACAGTATCAGTTAAAGCGGAGGTGGGGTCTCAACTTCCGTGTTAGCCTTCCCGCTCGGCGGAGGAGCCACCTCCGCTTACGGTCGGGAGCTGTTCGTGTCGTCGCTGTTATCACCTCGTCCCGGGGACGACGGTTCACGCCGCCCCCGCCTGACCGTGGTCAGCGGCGGTTGCCGCCCGGCCGGGGCGACCGGAACAGCGTTGAGCGACCGAACTACCCGGCCCGGGACGGAAGCCGCTCAGGCGTCCCGGCGGGCAGCCGAGCCGGTCAAGGCGGTGCCCCGGCCCCGCCCGCTACGCGAGATCGCCCTGGTGGCGCTGCTGTTCGTGGGCTACAAGCTGGGCCGCGCCGCCGCCGCCGGCCGGGTCGGGCTGGCCGACCGCAACGCCGACCGGGTCTGGGGCTTCGAGCGCTGGTTGCACCTGCCCACCGAGAAGTCCGTGCAGGATCTGCTACTGCATTCGGACACCCTGGTCCGGGCCGCCAACGTGTTCTACGCGTACGTGCACTTCCCGGCGGCGGCCGTGTTCCTGGTCTGGATGTACATCCGCCGCCCGGCCGACTACCTGCTCGGCCGCCGGATGCTGGCCGCCGTGACCGCGGCGGCATTGATCGTGCACGTCAACTTCCCGCTGGCGCCACCCCGGCTGAGCGACCTGAAGATGATCGACACCGCCGCCTGGTTGGGCCCGGCCGTCTACGGCACGCCGGCCACCGACAAGATCTCCAACCAGTTCGCCGCGATGCCGTCGCTGCACGTCGGCTGGGCGCTGGTGGTGGCGCTCGTGCTGATCCGCGGCAGCCGCAGCCGCCTGCGGTACGCCTGGCTCGGCTACCCCGTGATCACCACGCTGGTCGTGGTCAGCACCGCCAACCACTACTGGCTGGACGCCGTCGCCGCGGTCGCCCTGGTCGCGGTCGCGTTCTCGGTCTGCCTCCGGATGCCGGTCCGGGCCCGGTCGGCACCCCGGCTGACGGCGGCCGACCTCGCCGCGCGGCTGCCCGCGGTGGCCGCGTTCACCGCGCTGCCGCTGGTGCTGGCCCGCCGCGCCTCCCGCCAGGCCGCCGCCCCGGGCGCACACCCCCGGCCGAGCCCGGCACCACCGCACCCCCGCAAGGAGGACCACCCCCACCTGGTCTAGCGGCCGGCGGGGTGCCCAGCCACCCCGGCCGGTCTGCTGTTGCCGGCGGTCGATCGGCTGGGACGCCTCGGCCTCGCCGAGCTGCCGCGCCGGCTGGTGGCCGGGGTCAGGGGGTTGGTGGCGGGGTTGGCACGATCTGGTCGAAGGTGAGGGCGGCGCTGGATTCGCCGCGGCCGGTCTCGCGTCGGGTGGCCAGCCAGAGGGTGGGCCGGCCGGTGCGGGAGCGGGTGCGTTGGAAGGCGACGGCGACCTGGGTGCCGGCGCGGGTGACCTCGTCCTCGTGCACGACGTAGCCCTGCGTCGGCAGGCCCTCGCGGAGCAGGGTGGTGCGGGGGCGGACCCGGTCCGGCGGGTTCGGGTCGCCCTCGATCAGCCGGGGCAGCGCGGCCCGCTGCAGCTGGGTCTCCCGGTTGTCGCCGGGGACATGCATGGGGACGAACGGGATCCAGTTCTCCGGGACGGTGCTCATCACCTGGTACGCGATGGGCGCGGCCGGCGCGGGCGGGTCGACCGGGTCGGCGCCGACCAGCCGGGTGCGGTGCGCCAGCGACTCGTGCGCGGTCTCGGCGCCGCGGCGGCCCACCCCGGTCGCCAGCGGGACGGTTCGCTCGACCCCCCAGACCAGGTTGCCGACCTCGTCCCGGAGCAGCAGGACGTCTTCCAGCGGCTGGCCCTCGGTGGTCTGCGGCAGCGCCGGCAGCAGCAGCAGCGAGGTGTCGGCGGGTTCCGGGGCGGTGCCGGCGATGTCGAGCGTGAACATGGCCCAGCGCTGCCAGTTGTCGTCCAGGCCGCGGGCGGCCGGCTCGATCCAGCGCCGCTCGCCGAAGACGTTGGTGACCGCCAGCCCCTCGACCCGGGCCAGCGTGCCGACCGGTAGGTCGACCGGGATCGTGTACCAGTCGTTCGCGTAGACCAGGGCGAACTCGACGAACAGCAGCCGGGCCAGGTCGGTGGTGTCGGCGCTGATGTCGCCGAGGTTGGTGCGGCCGTCCTCGAACGCCCACCAGCGCGGGTCGGGCATGCCGTTGAACCGGGTGCGGGTGGGCAGCACGGTGGTCGGGTCGGCCAGCGCGCCGGAACCGCGGGCGCCGGCCGGGTCGATGGACACCGCGGTCCAGTCCAGGTGGCCGCCCGGGTACTCCTCGGCGACCAGTCGCTTGCGGCCGTCCGCGACGGTGGCGCTGAGCGCGAACCGGTGCTCCAGCCGGGTCGGGTCCCAGGCGGGCGTCTGGTCCGGCTGCTCGAACAGCCCGTCGGCCCAGCCGCGGAACGCGGCAGCGGCGGCGGTGAGCACCGGCTTGTCCGCGTCCAGCACGGTGATGCCGTCCCAGGGCCGGTGGGTGGCGTCGTCGGTGAGGTAGCGGTAGAGCCGGTAGCCGTCCAGGGCCCGGCCGGCCAGCGCCTGCAGCGTCGACCAGACCTCCAGGTGGGCGACCCGCTCGGTGTCGGCCGGGTCGTCCGGGTCCGGCAGCGGGAAGCCGTACCGGCCGATGAACGCGCCGTGGTAGACGCCCGGGACCAGCTTGAGGAACCGCCGGCCGAGCGCCAGCCGGACGTCGACCAGCCCGAGCCCGCCGTTCGCCAGCGCCGCGGACACCGGCCGGCGCTCGACCACCGCCTCCAGCGGCACGTCACCGTCCAGGCTGGCCAGCGCACCGTCCCGCGGCTGGTACCCGTCCACTGTGGACCGGGCGAGCTGGAACTGGGCCAGCACCGGGGTGCCGGCGTCGTCGCCCTCGAACTCACCGAGCTGCCACTGCCGGGTCAGCAGCCAGAGCGCGTCGCGCACCTCGGCGCGCAGCGCCCGGCCGAAGTCGACGGAGCGGGGCCGGCCCTCCAGCCGGTTCCAGATGGTGACGGTCGGGAACTGCCGCGCGGTCAGCGCCTCGACCATGCTCGGGATGTCGACCAGGTCAGCCATCAGTCGCCTCCGAGGGCGCGCAGCACACCGTTGTTGACGGCGAGGTTGGTCGCGATCGAGATGCCGGCCACCGTCGCGGACATCACCGTGGCCGGCAGGAACTCCGCCGCCGGGGTGCTGTCCACCTGCTCCGGCTCGATCGCCCGGGCCCGGGCCAGGTCGAGCGTCTCGTGCAGGGTGCCGACCAGGTCGTCCCACCGCCAGCCCTCGACCGGCTCGGGCGGGACGACCAGCAGCATCGCCTGCGGCGCCTCGGCGTCCGGCGAGTCGTGGTGGAAGGCCAGCCCGGTGGTCTCGGTGTCGCCCGGGATCGTTTCGCCCCACTCGTCCAGCAGCAGGCCGCAGACCGGGGCGGACGGGTCGAACGCGGTCGGGTAGTGCGCGGTGTAGAGGACCCGGTCGCCGGGCACCGTGCCACCCGGCGGCAGCTCCAGGGCGAGCCAGGGTTCCTCGGCGTGCGGCAACTGGATCGGCCAGAGCTCCGGCTCTGCCCGGCCGAGCGCGCCGGCCAGCAGCGTCGCCTGCTCGAAGCCGTGCACCTTGTCCCGCACCCGGGCCACCCCGTGCAGCCAGTCCTCGACCGGGAACTGCCGGGTCGCGGCCAGGTGCGCGGTGAGCTGGCCGGTGCGGCTCCAGGACATCGCGGCGGCCCACTCGGCGGCCAGCTCGGGTGGCAGCACCACCTCGGGCACCACCAGCGCGTCCTCGCCGAGCATCGCCTTGGTGGCCGCGACGATCGCGTCCACCCGGGGCTGGCCGGGCCCGGCGGCGTCATGGTCGGCCAGCGCCGCGGTGCCGGCGGCGATCCGGGTGCCGGCCGCGGTGACCGAGGCGGCGATCCGGGACCGCAGATAGCCGGCCAGCTCTACCACCCCGTCGCCGACCGCGGTCAGGTCGAGCGGGGCGGCGTCGAAGTCGGTCAGCGGCAGCAGCCCGGTGACGGTGGCCAGCGCACCCGGCAGCGTCGCGGCGCCGGGCCGCACCGCCCGCAGCGCGGCCAGTTTCGCGGCGAACCCGGCCCGCTTGCCGTCCACAATGGACCGGTAGCCGGTGGCCGGTGGCAGCGGGTCGGTCCGGGCGGTGCTCAGCGCCCGCTCGGCCAGCAGCAGCACCCGGTTGCGTTCCTCGTCGGTGGCGGTGACCGGCAGGCTGTCGTCGATGGCGAGTTGCACGTCGGCGTCGGCGAGCTTGCGGTCCCACCGGTCGGCCGTCTCGTCCACTGTGGACAGCAGCTGGTTGAACAGCCCGAGCCGGCGTTCGGCGATGTCGCCCCAGCCGCTGCTCGGCAGCCCGAACTCGCCGGCCCGGCGCAGCACCGCGATCGCCGCGTCGACCAGATCGTCCACTGTGGACAGCAGGGTGCCGCGGTGCGCGACCGGGTCGGCGAGCAGGCCGTCCAGGTCGGCCAGCAGGTCGGTGCCGGCGGCCTGCTGGGTGGTCAGCGCGGCCAGCACGGCGGTCGGCCGGGCCCGGTCCGCCTGCGCGGCGGCCTCGTCCAGCCCGCGGCGGCCGGCGCTGGGCAGCACCGCGTCGGTGGCCCGCAGCGGCCGGGACCCGGTCAGCACCGACCGCAGCTGCGCCACCAGCGCGGCCACCTGGAAGAAGGTGAGCGCGCCGGTCAACGGCGAGGTGTAGTGGATGGTCACGGTGGCGGCCACGTCCGGCGGCAGCGCCTCGGCGGTCTCCACCAGCCGCAGGATCCGCTCGTCCAGCTCGGCCATCGCCTGGCCGCCCAGGTGCAGGACATGCAGCAGGTCGATCGGCTGCAGCCCGACCTCGGCCTGCGAGACCACCCGGTCGTGCCCGGCCCCGGCCCGGTCCAGCCAGCTGACCCGTACCCGGACGTCCGCCGGCGGCGGCAGCGTCTGGGCCAGGAAGTGGTTGACCGCGGGTTCCGCGGTGGCTCGCGGGGTCATGGCGAGGCTCGGCACCGGCGACACGGTGTGGTCCAGGCCCGGGCGCAGGTGCAGCCCGAACCGGTGGGTCAGGCTGCGGCCGGACCGGGGCGTCTCCAGCACCGCCGGCTCCGGCGGGAACCCGCCCTTGCCGTAGGCGTCCAGGGTGGCGGCGGCCCGGTCCGGGTTGCCCAGCACGGCCTGGTGCACGCCCTCGGCCAGGGCCAGGTCGGCCACCGCGTCGTGCAGGTCGAGCAGCCGGGCCACCTCCAGGTCGATCGCGGTGGCCTCGGCGCTGGACGCGGCCGGCAGGTCGAGCCGGCCGAACGGGTAGTGCCGGTTGCCGGTGCGGTTGACCTGGGTGACCAGGTCCAGGCCGGCCAGCACCAGCCGCCCGTCCCGGTCGCCCGGGGACGGGAACGCCAGCCGCAGGTGGTGGATGAACCGGTCCACCTCGGCCAGCCCGTGCCGGTCGTGCAGGCCGCGCTCCAGCCGGTAGCCGAGCAGCGCGTCGAGGGTCTGCCCGTGCCGGATGCCCTGCACCACGGTCAGCGCCAGCCGCATCCGCTCCGAGCTGATGTTCACCGCCATCAGGTCCGGCTGCGCCGGGGTGGCGTTGGCCAGGTAGCCGCTGCGCAGCACGGCCGCGGTGGCCGCGTGGTTCAGCGACGGGGCGTGCACGAAGCCGCCACTGGCCGGGTCCCGCAGCAACGGCGGGTCGGCCGGGTCGTCGAAGGTCTTGTCCAGCGGCGCCGGCGGGTGGAACCGGACCAACCGGCCCGGGTCCGGCCGGACGTTCTCCAGCCAGCCGTACGCGCCGAGGTGGATGCCCCGCCGCTTGGCGGCCGTCCCGTCCGCGACCTCGCGCAGTTCCAGCAGCCGCTGGTGGACGAAGCCGAGCCGCCAGGCGTCCAGCCGGTAGCTGGCGCAGTCCAGGTGCTCGGCGAGCACCCGCTCCAGCCGCGCGGTCGGCACCCCGGAGAGCCGGTCGATCGCGTCGATGACCTCGGCCAGGTGCCGGGCCGGCGGGTCGGCCAGCCGGTGCGGGATGAAGTCGGCCAGCGTCATCCGATCGTCGCCGGTGACCCGGCGCTCGGCCGAGTACAGCGGCTGGAACCGGCTCTCGCTGGCCCCCTTCGGCTTGACGTGCACGAACGAGCCTTCCCGGCGGGCCGCCTGCAGGCCGGTGTCGTCCAGCACGCCGGCCGCCCGCCGCCACCGCAGGCTGGTGTCCCACCAGGACAGCAGCAGCGCGTGCCGCAGCAGCAGGTAGAGCAGCGCGGTCGGCTTGCGGTTGGCGGTGAAGCCCTGCTCCCGGCGCAGCGTGTCCAGCGAGCTGCGGGCCGCCTCGGCCAGCCAGCGCAGGTAGTTCGCGCCGCTGTCGGTGTACGCCCGGACCGGCTCGGTCTCCGACAGCGGCCGGTCGTCGATCAGCGGGCCGGCCAGCCTGTGCTGGCTGCCGTGGAAGACCTTGCCGAGGATCTCCGGATCGGCCCCGGTCCAGCCGAGGACGGCCAGCAGCCCGCGGGCGGCGCCGATCGCGAACAACGCCTGCACGGCGGCCAGCAGGTCGGGGCCGACCTCGTCGAAGACCAGCCGGTTGAACAGGTCGTCCACGGCCTCGGCGTACCGCTGGTGGAACTCGACCGAGGCCGGGTGCAGGCCGAGCACGTCCAGCAGGATCTGGTGCGGGTCGCCGGCCGACCGGACGTGCGGTGCCGCCGCGGCCAGCGGCTGCCAGCTGTCGGCCAGCTTGCGCAGCAGGTTCAGCAGGCCCTGGCGGAACTTGACGTCCGGGGTGCCGGGTGTGCCGCCGGGTTGCAGCTTGGACAGCATGGTCGCGGGCAGGATGCCGTACGGCTGGCGGCCGATCCGCAGCGCCGGCACCAGGCCGCGGCCGCTGACGTAGCCGGTGCAGAACGCCCGGGTCGCCTCGACGGTCGCGTCGGTCAGCCCTGGATGCATCATCGAGTCCAGGAAGTAGCCCCAGGTGGCCGGCCAGAGCGCCACGTTCGCGGCGCGCGCCTCGGCCTGGTCGGTGCCGGCCGCGCCGGGCACGGTGGCCAGCAGCGCCGGGTCGATGCCGAGCGTCTCGGCCAGCCACTGCCCGTCCTGCTTGGTGGCCCAGTCGGGCCGGTCGGCCAGCCCGGTGCCGGCGCCGAACCACCAGTCGTACGAGGCGTCCGCGTCGTCGACGCGGTCGAAGCCGGCACCGGCCTGCTCGGTGTTGTTGGTCGGGGTGCCCTGCGGGATCAGCGCGAGCCCGGCCCGGCTGTGGTGGTGGTGTGCCAGCAGCAGTTCCAGCTCCTGCTGGGACTCCTCGGGCTTGGCGCCGACCCGCAGGCCGATCGTGAACAGCCGGTCGAAGCCGCCGGCGGTCGGCGCGGTGAGCTTGATCCGGAAGCCCATCCCGACCTCGACCGCCTGCTCGAAGTCGATCATCCACTGCAGTTCGGGCGGGACGACCAGCTTGCCGTTCTCGATGTGGAGCTGGTCGGCCGGCGCGGCGCCCGGGTCCGGGCCGACCACCAGGGTCGGCGGCACCGGCTTGCCGGTGACCTGCAGGGTCTGGGTGCCGCCGGAGAAGCCGAGCAGCACGAACCGGTCCGGCAGCACCCGGGCCCGGGCCGGCTGGGTCCACGAGGTGATCTTCGTACGGTCCGGGGCCGGGGCGGGCAGGTCGAGGAACGCGACGGTGACGGTGACGGTGGCCCGGTCCGCGGCGGCCTCGTCCAGGTTGCCCGGCGGCATGTTCTCGACCGCCGCCGGGTCGACGCCCGGCGTGCTGGCCAGCGCGGCCCGGGCGGCCTCGACGGCGTCCGGGTCCGGGCCGGCCCGCCAGACCGCCGCCCAGAACGCGGCGGCCGCCGGCCGCGACCCGGCCGGCAGCGGGTCGGCGCTGGCCACGACCAGGATCACCTCGTCCGGGCTGGTCCGGACCGGCTCGGCGGTCGGGTTGGTCGGCTGGTACTGCTGGGTGAGCCAGCCGCCCCGGCCGCTGCCGTGGCTGCCGACCAGCCCGCGCCAGGCGGCGCGGCGGCGGTCGGGGTCGCCGCCGGCCCGCCACCAGCCGGCCCAGAACCGGGCGGCGCTGGCCACCTCGACGTCGGACAGCCGCTCCTCGAACGAGTCGACCGCCCACTGGTCCGGGTAGATCCGCACCAGCAGCTCGCTGCCGGCGAACCGGGTCTCCATCCGGACCGGCAGCAGCAACACCGGGGTGTTCCCAGCCAGCCGGCCGGCCTGCTTCACCGGGTCGGCCAGCTCGCCGAACCTGCGGTTGGCCTGCTGGAACTCCTGCTCGGACTTGCCGGCCCGGTCCCGGCGGCTGTCGAGCGCCTTCGCCGCCGCGGCGATCTGCTCGTCCAGCTTCTTCAGCGCCGCCGCGCCGGTCGGGTCGCCGGGCTTGACCGGCCGGGCCGCCTCGGCCCGGGCCGCCCGCAGCCGGGTCAGCCGGGCGCGGGCGGCGGCGACCTCGGCGCGGTCGCCGGCCA
>Ga0307499_10000706_pt1 | contig 10902 bp, 13 predicted proteins | sample 13_S_MG_FD_201363 | JGI IMG/M metagenome (GOLD analysis project Ga0307499, IMG submission 201363) | Soil microbial communities from Populus trichocarpa stands in riparian zone in the Pacific Northwest, United States - 13_S | ecosystem: Environmental > Terrestrial > Soil > Riparian zone > Trees... | reverse complement strand
TCATCAGCGGCATCGCCGGCCTTCTGACGATAGCCGTGGTCGGGTCCTATCTTGCGGCCCGTCCCTACCCGGAATGCAACGTCACCCTCGGGAGCGGACGACACCTCACCGGCAGGCTCATCACCCAGACCGATGGGGTACTGGTCATCGAGGGGAAAAACGGACTGGTCTCGGTTCCCCTCAGGTCGGTTCAGCAGGTTCACATGGGCAATATCCCTGGCAACGCCCCCGAGCCCCTCGTATCCATCTTCTTCTGAGCTCGGCAACCGTAGGGTCGGTCCCTAGGATGTCCGACGTGGTCAAGATCTACACCAAGAAGGGCGACGACGGCACCACCTCGCTCTGGTACGGCGGCCGCGTTCCCAAGCACCACGGCCGCACCGAGGCCTACGGAGCGCTCGACGAAGCCTGCTCGCAGCTCGGCGTCGCCCGCGCCCTCTGCACTCCGGCGCAGGCGGAGCTGGCCGCCGACATCCTCCGCCTCCAGGACGACATCTTCGTCGCCGGCGCCGAGCTGGCGACCGCTCCCGAGGCCGGCGAGCGGCTCGAAGACGGCATCAGCCGCACCACCGAGGCGATGGTCGCCGAGCTCGAGCAGGGGATCGACCGCTACATGGCCCAGGTCGAGCTGCCGCCGCAGTTCGTCATCCCCGGCGGCAACCAGCTCTCGGCCCAGCTCGACGTCGCCCGCACGACGATCCGTCGCGCCGAGCGTCGCATCAGCGCCCTCAAGCAGAACGACGAGCTGATCGCCGAGACCGTGATCCACTTCGTCAACCGCGCCTCCGACTACGCCTACGCGATGGCCCGTTTTGCCGACGTCGAGGAGCCGGCTCTCTTCGAGGGACGGCGCAAGGCCTAGCGCGATGAGGGCCGTCGCCCGCCGCCGCGAGGGATACGCCCACGAGGTGGAGATCGAGGGCGGCCACACGATCGTCATCGACGAGCCGGCCCTCGTCGGCGGCGGCGACGAGGGGCCCTCCCCCACCCGGCTGCTCGCCGCTAGCCTGGCCGGCTGCGTCGCGGTGACGATGGAGATGTACGCGGCGCGCAAGGGATGGGACGTCGGCCCGGTGGAGGTCGAGGTCGAGGTCGCCTACGAGGACTTCGCGCCGCGCTCCTTCGACGTCGTCCTGCGCCTTCCGGCCGAGCTCAGCGACGAGCAGAGACAGCGGCTGACCGCGATCGCCCGCAAGTGCCCGGTCCATAGGGTGCTCGCCGCCGAGACCCCGGTGACCGTCTCCGACCGCGTCGAGGCGCTGCCGCGTGGCTGACTACGTGATCGTCGGCGCCGGCTCGGCCGGCTGCGTGCTCGCCAACAGGCTGAGCGAGGACCCCGGCGCCGAGGTGCTGCTGATCGAGGCCGGGGGCGGCGACCGCCACCCCAACGTCAAGATCCCCGCCGCCTTCGCCAAGCAGTTCAAGACCGGCCGCGACTGGGACCTCGCCACCGAACCCGAGCCGCACTGCGCGAACCGCTCGTTGTACGTGCCGCGCGGCAAAGGGCTAGGCGGCTCGAGCTCGATGAACGCGATGCTCTACGTGCGCGGCCATCCGCTCGACTACGAGCAGTGGGCGGCAAGCGGCGCCACGGGCTGGGACTGGAACGGCGTGCACCCCTACTTCCTGCGCGCCGAGGACAATGCCCGCGGCGCCTCCGAGCACCACGCCGCCGGCGGCCCGCTGCGGGTCGAGGACGAGCGCTCGCCGCGCCGGCTCACTCGCGACTTCCTCGACTCGTGCGTCGCCGCCGGCATCCCGCGCAGCGCCGACTACAACGGCACCGAGCAGGACGGCGCCGCGCTGGTCCAGGTGACCCAACGCAACGGTCGCCGCTGGAGCACCGCCGACGCCTACCTGCGACCGGCGCGGAAGCGGCCGAACCTGAGCGTCGTCACCGGTGCTCAGGTGCTCGGGGTCGACGTCCGGGACGGCCGCGTCACCGGCGTCCGCTACCGCCGTCGCGGCCACGAGCACGTCGCCGACGCCGGGCGCGACGTGATCCTCTCCGCCGGCGCGATCGGCTCGCCGCAGCTCCTGCTGCTCTCCGGCATCGGCCCGGCCGAGCAGCTGCGGTCGCACGGCATCGCGGTGACGGCCGACCTCCCGGGGGTCGGCGAGAACCTGCAGGACCACCCGTACCAGACCTCCGTCTGGGACGTGCCCGGCGGCGGCTCGCTTGCCGACGCCGAGAGCCCGAAGGCGCTGCTCGAGTTCCTGCTGCGGCGCAGCGGCCCGCTGACCTCGACGGTCGCCGAGGCCTTCGCCTTCGTGCGCAGCCGTCCCGGCCTCGCCCAACCCGACCTGCAGTTCCACTTCGCCCCTGCCTACTTCGTCGACAACGGCTTCGAGGAATACGACGGGCACGCGATCACCATGGGGCCGGCGCTGGTCGCGCCGCGCAGCCGCGGCTGGGTGCGCCTGCGCTCCGCCGACCCCACCGACAAGCCGCGCATCCTCACCAACTCGCTGGCTGAGCCGGAGGACGTCGCGGCGCTGGTCGCCGGCGCCAAGCTGGCCCGCGAGATCGCCGCCGCCGAGCCGTTCGCCTCGCGACTCGGTCGCGAGCTGTTCCCCGGCGCCGACGTCGAGGGCGACGAGAGCCTGGCGGACGACCTGCGCAATCGCGTCGAGCTCATCTACCACCCGGTCGGCACCTGCCGCATGGGCGCGGACGAGGACGCGGTCGTCGACCCGGAGCTGCGCGTGCGCGGCGTCGAGGGCCTGCGCGTCGCCGACGCCTCGGTGATGCCGATCATCCCCAGCGGCAACACCAACGCGCCGACGATCGCGGTCGCCGAGCGGGCCGCCGACGTGATCGCCGGCAAGCCGCTGCTGCGGGACGGCGGCGAGGCCTAGAGACTTGGACCTCGGGCTGAAAGGGCGCACTTGCGTCGTCACCGGCGCCAGCAGCGGCATCGGCCGCGAGACCGCGCGGCTGCTCTGCGCCGAGGGCGCCAACGTGCTCCTGGTCGGGCGCGACGAGGAGCGCCTGGTCGAAGCGCAGGGCGAGGCGATCGCGGCGGGCGGTGCGGCAGGTGGAGGCGCTCAACGGGTGGCCCTCGACGTCACCGATCCCGACGCCGGCGAGCAGATGCTGGCGATGGCGAGCGAGCTCTACGGAGGGCTCGACGTGCTGGTCAACAACGCCGGCGCCGCCCAGTGGCGCCACCTCGACGACGTGCCCGAGGAGGACTGGTATGCGCAGTACGAGCTCAACGTGATGGCACCGCTGCGGGCGATGCGCGCTGCGGCGGCGCCGATGGCCGAGCGCGGCTGGGGACGGATCGTCAACGTCTGCTCGACCGCAGGCAAGCGCCCCTCGGCGGCGATGCCCGAGTACTCGGTCGCCAAGGCGGCCGAGCTCTCGCTCTCGCGCCTCTTCGCCGACCGCTATGCGGGGCAGGGCGTGCTGGTCAACGCGATCTGCCCTGGCCCGGTCGAATCGGAGCTGTGGATGGACACCGGCGGCCTGCTCGACCAGTCGCACACGATGTCGGGCGCGGAGAGCCGCGAGGAGGCGCTCGCCGAAGCCGGCGCCAAGCGGCCGATCGGCCGCCTCGCCGAGGTCGGGGAGATCGCCGCGGCGATCGTCTTCCTCTGCTCCGAGCGCGCTTCCTACGTCGCCGGCGCCGCCTGGTCGGTCGACGGCGGCACGGTCCAGGTCATCATTTGAGGCGCGAGATCGACGCCGCGGTGCTGCTGCCGCTCTACGGCTGGCCGGACGAACCCGGCCTGATCTTCACCGAGCGGCGCGCCGACCTGCGCCGCCACGCCGGCGAGATCTCCTTTCCCGGCGGCCGCCGCGACGAGGCGGACGCAGACCTCGCGGCCACCGCGCTGCGCGAGGCGCAGGAGGAGATCGGCCTCGACCCGGCGCTGGTCGAGCTCGGCGAGGAGCTGTCGACCACCGGCACCTTCGTCACCGGCTACCGGATCCATCCCTTCGTCGGCCGCATCCCCCACCCCGGCGAGCTGAGCCTGACGCCCAATCCCGCCGAGGTCGAGACCGTCCTCACCTGGTCGCTCGACGTGCTGCGCGACGCCTACGGCATGCGACGGCTGGTCCGCCGCGGCGTCCCCATCCACACTCCGACCTACGAGGTCGAAGGGCGGTTGATCTGGGGGGCCACCGCGCGGATCCTCGGCGACCTGTTCGACTACTTGCTGCCGGCGCCGCCAGGCTGAGGAACGATGCGGATGTAGGGCTTCGGCTCCTCCCAGCCATCGGGGTAGATCTCTTTCGCCTGGTCGTTGGAGACGGAGCCGGCGATGATCACGTCGTCGCCCTGCTGCCACTGGGCCGGCGTCGCGACTTTGTGTTCCGCGGTCAGCTGCAGCGAGTCGACCACGCGCAGCACCTCGTCGAAGTTGCGCCCGGTCGTCATCGGGTAGACGAGGATCAGTTTGATCTTCTTGTCGGGACCGATGACGAAGACGTTGCGGACCGTCTGGTTGTCGGCCGGGGTGCGGTCGCCCGGGTCACCGGAGACGTCCGCCGACAGCATCCCGTAGAGCTTGGAGACGTTGAAGTCGGCGTCGCTGATGATCGGGTAGTTGGGCGCCGTGCCCTGGGTCTCCTCGATGTCTTTCGCCCAACCCTCGTGCTTGTCGAGCGGGTCGACCGAGAGGCCGATGATCTTCACGTTCCGCTTGGCGAACTCGGGCTCGATGCTCGCCATGTAGCCGAGCTCGGTGGTGCAGACCGGGGTGAAGTCTTTCGGGTGCGAGAACAGGACAGCCCACGAGTCGCCGATCCAGTCGTGGAACTTGATCCGGCCCTCAGTCGTGTCGGCCTCGAAGTCGGGGGCTTCGTCGCCAAGCTTCAGCGTCATCTGACCAGCTCCTCTCGGATGCTCGTTAGCGATTTACCTGAATTCCAATCCGAGTTTAGCCATATCCATTTGCCGGTCGGTGACCGTGATCGGGATGCGCCAGCGCTCGCCTGCGGCGCGCACGATCGACGCTCCCCCCGCCAGGATCTCCGGGTCGGCGCTGCCGCGCCCCTCGTAGACGAAGCGCCGCACGGGCGTTTCCACCAGCCGTTCGAGCAGGCGCTCGAGCCGCGCCCCGTGGATCGCCTCGACGCTCTCGGCCGGGCCGGTGGCCGACCCGAGCAGCCAGATCACGGCAGCCACGTCGCCGACCAGGTCGAGCACGGTGCCGGGACTCTCGGGGTCGGCGAGCGCGGGCTCGATCCCCGCCGCCTCGATCGGCCCCAGGCCCTCTTCTCGCCGGCTGGTGCCGCGCACCGCCCAGCCCTCGGCCAACAGCTGCTCGCCGAGGGCGCATCCGCGGCAACCGCAGCCGACGATCAGCGCGCGGGCCACTCGCCGGTCCTCATTGCCCGAACGGGTCGCCCCGTCGCAGGCGCTCCAGCTCCTCCTCTTCGACCTCGGCGCGCAGTGCCCCCTCGTCGAGCTCCTCGGCGCCGCGGCGGCGGCGCATCTCGTTCTGCGCCTCGAGCATCTGACGCACGTCGTCGATCTCGTTCTGGACCTCGACTTCGGGGCTGCGCGTCGGCTTCCAGTCGACCAGATCGGCGGTGCTGCCCTGGTAGAAGTGACCGATCACGAGCAGCACCCCGATGATCAACGCCAGCATGCCGAGCGTAAGCAGGACGAAACCCATGCACCCAGGATACGGCGCGAACCGTTGTCGCATTTAATCCAGTCGATGCCCGACGCCTACATAGTCGATGCGATCCGCACCCCGGTGGGCTCCCACCGCGGTGCGCTCGCCGGCGTGCGGCCGGACGACCTCGCGGCGCATGTGATCCGCGCCGTGGTCGACCGCAGCGGCGTCGACCCGGCCGAGATCGCCGACGTCTACTTCGGCGCCGCCAACCAGTCCGGCGAGGACAACCGCGACGTGGCGCGGATGGCGGCGCTGCTCGCCGGCCTGCCCGACAGCGTTCCCGGGGCGACCGTCAACCGGCTCTGCGCCTCGGGCCTCGAGGCGATCAACTGCGCCGCCCGCGCGGTCAAGCTCGGCGAAGGCGACTACTACCTCGCGGGCGGGGTCGAGTCGATGAGCCGCGCGCCGTGGGTGGTCGGCAAGCCCGAGCAGGCCCTGCCGCGCGGCGAGCAGACGATGCACGACACGACGCTCGGCTGGCGCTTCGTCAACCCGCGCATGGCCGCGCTCGGCGTCTCCACCGAATCGATGGGCGAGACGGGCGAGAACGTCGCCGAGCGCTACGAGGTCAGCCGCGAGGACCAGGACGCCTTCGCCCTGCGCAGCCACCAGCGCGCTGTCGCCGCCGCAGAGGCCGGGAAGCTCGCCGAGGAGATCGTTCCGATCGAGGCGCCGAAGGGGCGCCGCGAGACCGTCCTCGTCGAGGCCGACGAGGGGCCGCGTCCCGACGCCTCGTTGGAGAAGATGGCGAAGCTGCGGCCGGTCTTCCGCGAGGGCGGCACGGTCACCGCCGGCAACGCCTCGACCCTCAACGACGGCGCCGCCTGCCTGCTGATCGCCTCCGAGGCGGGGGTCGAGAAGCTCGGCGCCGAGCCGCTCGCCCGCGTCCTCGCCGCCGGCGTCGCCGGCGTCGACCCTGCCTATATGGGCATCGGCCCGGCGCTGGCGATCCCGCGCGCGCTCGCCGCCAACGGCCTCGAGCTCGACCAGATCGACCTGATCGAGCTCAACGAGGCCTTCGCCTCGCAGGTCCTCGCCTGCGCCGGCGAGCTCGGCATCGACGAAGAGCGCCTCAACGTCAACGGCGGCGCGATCGCCCTCGGCCACCCGCTCGGCTGCTCCGGCGCCCGCCTGACCACGACCCTCGTCCGCGAGCTGCGCCGCCGCAGCGGCAAATACGGCATCGCGACGATGTGCGTCGGCGTCGGCCAGGGGCTCGCGACGGTCTTCGAAGCCGTATAGCCTCGCCGACCATGCAAGAACTTGCGAGCGTAGACGGGAGGGTGAAGCCAACGGCCGAGGCGACCGTGCCGCTGAAGGACGACGGGCTCTACCGCGGCGACGGCGCCTTCGAGGTGATCCGACTCTACGACGGCCGGCCCTTCGCGCTCGACGACCACGTCGACCGGCTCGAGCGCTCGGCCGCCGCGATCGAGCTCGAGTTCGACCGCGGGGCCCTGGAGCGCGAGATCGCCGAGCTGATCGCCGCCGCCGGCTCGCCCGACGCGCAGCTGCGCCTGATCGTCACCCGCGGCGGCCGGCGGATCGCCGCAATCGAGCCGGTCCCCGCCCACGTCGAGGCGCTGAAGGTCGCCACCGTCACCTACAGCCCGACGGTGATCCTCAACGGGGTCAAGTCGCTCTCCTACGCCGCCAACATGCAGTCGACCCGTCTTGCGCAGGCAGGGGGCGCCGACGAGGCGATCCTCGTGCGGCCCGACGGCGCCGTGCTCGAGCCGCCGACCTCCTCGGTCTTCTGGGTCTCCCCCGAGGGCGGGCTGCGAACGCCCGCGCTCGACGTCGGCGTGCTCGCGTCGATCACCCGCGACCGCCTGGTCAAGGCCCTCGATGTCGAAGAGGGCACCTGGCCGGCCGCCGACCTGCGCGCCGCCCGCGAGGCCTTCCTCGCCTCGACCACCCGCGAGGTCCAGGCGGTCGCCGCGATCGACGGCAGCTCCCTCGCGGAGTCACCGGGCCCGCGCACGCGCGAAGCGCAGGAGGCCTTTGCCGCGGTCCTTGCAGAAGAGCTTGAAACGACGAAAGGAAAGTAGAGCGAGATGGACTTCCAGCTGACCGACGAGCAGCGCCTGATCTCCGAGGTGGCGCGCGAATTCGCCGACAAGGAGATCGTCCCCAGGGTCAAGGAGAACGACCGCGCCGGCCGCTTCGACCGCGAGCTGGCGAGCAAGCTGGGCGAGGTCGGCTACCTCGGCGCCCCCGTCGCCGAGCAATACGGCGGCCGCGGCCTCGACTACATCGGCTACGGGCTGATCGTCGAACAGGTCGGCCGCGGCGACTCCTCCGCCCGCACCGTGGTCTCGGTGCAGACCTCGCTGGTAGCGGGTTCGATCGAGAGGTGGGGAAGCGAGGAGCAGAAGCAGAGGTGGCTGCCGCGGCTCTGCTCGGGCGAGGCGCTCGGCTGCTTCGGCCTGACCGAGCCCGACACCGGCTCCGACGCCGCCAACCTGCGCACGCGCGCGACCAAGACCGACTCGGGATGGTCGATCAGCGGCCAGAAGATGTGGATCTCGCTCGGCAACTTCTCCGAGGTGGCGCTGATCTTCGCCCAGACCGACCCCGAGAAGAAGCACAAGGGCCTTGCCTGCTTCCTCGTCCCGACCGACTCCGAGGGCTTCACCACGCAGGAGATCCACGGCAAGCTCGGCCTGCGCTCCTCCGACACCGCCGAGCTCTCGCTCGACGGCGTCGAGGTCGGCGAGGACGCGATGCTGGGCGAGATCGGCGACGGCTTCAAGGTCGCGATGAGCGCCCTCGACAACGGCCGCTACAGCGTCGCCGCCGGCTGCGTCGGGATCTGCGAAGGCTGCGTCGAAGCCTCGGTCGCCTACGCCACCGAGCGCAAGCAGTTCGGCGTGCCGCTGGCCCGCTTCCAGCTGGTGCAGGAGATGATCGCCGACATGATCGTCAAGCGCGACGCCTCGCGGATGCTGGTCTACCGCGCCGGTCTACTGAAGGACGAAGGAGCGCCGAACACGATGGAGACCTCGGTGGCGAAGCTGCACGCGACCGAGGCCGCGGTCGAATGCGCCAACCTGGCGATCCAGGTGCACGGTGGCGCCGGCTACGTCGACGACTACCCGGTCGAGCGCTACCTGCGCGACGCCCGCGTGACGACGCTGTACGAGGGCACCTCGCAGATCCAGAAGCTGATCATCGGCCGCGGCGCGACCGGGATCAACGCGATGACTCCGCTCGAGGCCGAATAGGGCGTTCGATGGGCGACCTGGTCGAGAGCTCGCGCGAGGGCCACGTCGCGCTGCTGCGCCTCAACCGACCGGAGGCGCGCAACGCCCTCTCGCCCGAGGTCATGGAGGGGATCGCGGCCGAGCTCGAGCGGCTCGACCCCGACCCAGAGGCACGCTGCATCGTCATCGCCGGCTCGGAGAAGGTCTTCGCCGCCGGCGCCGACATCAGAGCGATGGCCGAGCGCAGCTTCGAGGAGGCGCTGCGCCACCCGGCCGCTTCCTTCTGGCGCCGCGTCGCCGCGGTCAAGACGCCGCTGGTGGCCGCCGTCTCCGGCTACGCGCTCGGCGGCGGCTGCGAGCTGGCGCTCGCCTGCGACATGATCGTCGCCGCCGAGAGCGCGGTGTTCGGCCAACCGGAGATCCAGCTCGGGATCATCCCCGGCGGCGGCGGCACGCAGCGACTGGCACGCGTGATCGGCAAGCAACGGGCGATGGAGCTCGTGCTGACCGGCCGCCGCCTCGACGCCCGCGAGGCGCTGGGGCTTGGCCTGGTCAACCGCGTGGTCGCCGACGAGAAGTGGCTGGAGGGGGCGATGGAGCTGGCGCGCACCGTCGCCGAACGACCGCCGATCGCCACCCGGCTCGCCAAGCAGGCGGTGCTCGGCGCCGAGGAAACCGCGCTCACCGCCGGCTTGGAGAACGAGCGCCGCCTCTACGAGCTGGCGATGGCGACCGAGGACCGGGTCGAGGGGATGAAGGCCTTCCTCGAGAAGCGCGAGCCGAGGTTCGAGGGCCGGTGAGCATCGAGCGGGTCGGCGTCCTCGGCGCCGGCACGATGGGCGCGGGCATCGCCCAGATCGCCGCTCTGGGCGGCTACGAGACGCTGCTCCACGACCCGATCCCCGCGGCGCTTGAAGCCGGCATCGAGCGGCTGCGTAGAGATCTCGGCAAGGGCGCCGAGCGGGGGCGCTGGAGCGAGGAGGAGGCCACCGCGGCGGCGCAGCGGGTCGGCGGCGCCGGCAACCTCGCCGGCCTCGCCGAGTGCGACCTGGTGGTCGAGGCGGCACCCGAGGACCTGGCCCTGAAGCGCGAGCTGTTCGCCTCGCTCGCCTCGGCCTGCGGACCGGAGACGATCCTTGCCAGCAACACGTCGTCGCTGTCGGTGACCGCGATCGCCGCTGAGGTGCCCCACCCCGAGCGGGTCGTCGGCATGCACTTCTTCAACCCGCCGGCGCTGATGAAGCTGGTCGAGGTGGTGGCGACCGAGCGCAGCGACGAGGCAGCGCTGGAGGCGACGACCGAGGTCGGCAGGCGCATGGGCCGCACGCCGATCCGCGCCAAGGACAGCCCCGGCTTCATCGCCAACCGGCTCGCCCGCCCGTTCAGTCTCGAGTCGCTGCGGATGCTCGCCCAGGGCGTCGCCGACGCGGCGACGATCGACCGCGTGGTCCGCCTCGGCGGCGGCTTCCGCATGGGCCCGTTCGAGCTGATCGACCTGATCGGGCTCGACGTAAACCTCAGCGTCGCCCGCTCCTTCTTCGCTCAGGGCGGCGAGCCGGAGCGCTGGCGGCCGAGCCCGATCCAGGAAGCGCTGGTCGAGGAAGGGCGGCTGGGCCGCAAGAGCGGCCGCGGCTTCTACGAGTACGGCGAGGGCCCGCACCGGGAGAAGGACCCGGACCTGGGGCTCGAGACTCCCACCCTCGTCAAGGAAGACCTCACGCGCATCGACCCTGCAGCCCGCGAGATCCTCTATCGCCTCATCGCCCAGATCGCCAACGAGGCCGCCTTCGCGGTGGAAGAGGAGATCGGCTCGCCGGAAGACATGGACACGGCAATGCGGCTCGGCTTCAACTGGCCCCTCGGCCCCATCGAGATGACTCTCCTGATGAGCCGCGAAGGGGTCATCTGCGTGCTGGAGAAGCTCCAAGAGGAGCATGGCGAGGCCTACGCTCCAGCACCGGAGCTCTTCGCCGCAATAGAGAGAAGACAGCAGAGGGCCGACGAAATCAATCAGCGCGAGTCCGGTGGCTGAATCGGACCTCGAGCAGGCGCGCCGGGG
>Ga0307499_10000705_pt1 | contig 10902 bp, 9 predicted proteins | sample 13_S_MG_FD_201363 | JGI IMG/M metagenome (GOLD analysis project Ga0307499, IMG submission 201363) | Soil microbial communities from Populus trichocarpa stands in riparian zone in the Pacific Northwest, United States - 13_S | ecosystem: Environmental > Terrestrial > Soil > Riparian zone > Trees... | reverse complement strand
CCGCCCGCCCCGCCCGGCCCGGCCACGCCGTCGGCCACGCCGTCGGCCAGTGCGGCCAGCAGTTGCTGCACGTAGCGGCCGATGCCGGTGCGGTGGCCGAGCAGCGGGGTGGCGTCCAGTCCGACCGTGATCGAGCGGGTACTCACGGTGGTCACCGGAGCAGGTCGCGCAATTCCACGATGTGCCGCCAGCGGTCGGCGAAGGCGGCGTCGCTGTACTGCTGCGCCCGCTGCACCGCGGACGCCGCCAGCCGGGCCCGCAGCTCCTCGTCGCCGGCCAGCTGGATCGTCCGGTCGCCCAGTTCAGCCGCGGTGGACCAGCGGAACCCGTCCACCGCGTCCCGGACGATCTCGCGCTGACCGGCCCGGTCGATCACCACCGGGACGCAGCCGCCGGCCATCGCCTCGGCCGTGGTCATCCCGAAGTGCTCGCTGGCCCAGGGCGCCTTCTCCTCGTCCTCGCCGTAGCCGGTGGCCGACCAGAAGATGGACGCGGTGGACAGCAGCTTCTCCACCTCCGCCCGCGGCGCGTTCGGGTGGATCTTGACCGGCAGCCCGTCCGCGGCGGTGGTGACCTGCTCCAGGTACGGCCGCTGCGAGTCCTCGCAGCCGCCGACCAGGTGGAACGTCCAGCCGTCGAGCTGGCCGGACCGGCTCAGGTGGCCGAACATCTGCACCATCTCCAGCTGGCGCTTGGCGTGCCCCAGCCCGGGCTCGAAGAACCGGCCGACGGTGAGGATGGTCCGCTCCCGGACCGGCTCCGGGTGCAGCCGCTCGACCTGGATCGGCGGGTAGAGCACGTCCGCGTCCAGGTGCCAGAGCCGGTTGATCCAGCCCCGGGTGTATTCGGAGTTGGCCAGCACGGTGTCGTAGCCGGCGAGGAAGCTGAGGTCGCGCGGGTCGCGCAGCAGCCAGGGGAACCGCGCCGCGACCAGCTCGCGCGGCCCGGGCCGTACCCCGGCCACCCGCAGCCGGGACACCGCCACCCCCAGCTGGCGCTTGTCGTGCGCGCCGGGCACGAACGTGTCCGAGCGGAAGTGCAGCTCGCGGCCGGTGGTGCTGGCCGGCAGCGGGATCGGCCGGCGCTGGAACTCCGGCGTCACCGTCAACGACAGCAGCACCGAGCCGTCGCCGTCCTCGACGGCCAGCTTGACCGGCTCGTCCGCGCCCGGCCGGCCGAACTCGGCGAGCAGCTCGCGCTGCCCGCCGGGCTCGATGGTGAGCACCCCGTCGCCGTTGGTCCAGCCCCACTGCCGGCGCCGGCCGCCCTCCGGCGGGTACCAGCCGATGCCCCAGCCGATGCCCAGGTGCTCGCGCAGCTGGCGCAGCCGCGGGCCGATCGTGCGCACCGCGGCCTTCCGCCAGGGGGACAGGTCGTGGTCGAACGGGGTCGGGAAGAAGCACAGGTACGCCGCGTGCCGGGACCGCGGCCGCAGCCGGGACATGTACGTGGCGTTCACGAACAGGTCGTATTCCTCGGACAGCTGGACCAGGTCGTCCTCACCGCGGTCGGGCACCACCCGCATCCGCACCTTGGCCAGCTCCAGGCCCAGGTGGCTGGCCAACTCGTCCCGGTCGACGTCGCTGTGGCCGACCAGGTCGACCTCGACGCCATCCTCGCTGAGCAGCGCCGCGATCATCCCCGAGTGTCGCTCGCCGCCTCCCATCGAGTGCCAGAACCGGTTGTAGATAGCGGCTCTCATCGTCCGTTCCCAGCCCGTCGTCCGTTCCCAGCCAGCAGTCCCACTCCCTGTGTAGTGCCGATCCCCGTGTCGTACCGGTTCATCTGTAGTGCTGGTTCCTGTCTGCCGCGGCTACTTGGCCGCGGCGCTCGGCCCGACCCGGTAGGGGACCCGGAGCAGGCCGGTCTCCTGGCCGCCGCCCTTGACGTTGAACCCGTCCCCGAACGTGTGCGCGGCGATCACCGCACCACCGTCCGCCTCGGCCAGGCTGGCCGCGACCACGAACCGGCCGAGCAGCGGTGGCAGCTCGGGCAGCTCGAAGTCGATCTCCCACTGACCCGGGCCGGCCGGCAGGCCGGTCTCCGGGGTCGCCGTCATCACCCAGATCGGCACGCCGCCGGCGCCCATCACCACGACGGTCAGCACGCCGGCCTTGGCCGCGCTGTCGGCGTCCACGGTGAGCGCGATCCGCATGGTCAGCGGCTCGCCGCCGGCGTAGACGTCGCGGGCCGGGCCGCCGGGCTCGGAGCTGTACCGGACCTCCGCGAACGCCAGCCCGGGCCCGGACACCTCGCCGCCCCGCGGCGAGTCCACCCCCAGCAGGCCGCGTAGCGTGCCGGTGGCCCACTCCGGGTCGCCGTCGTAGACCACCTCGCCGTGGTGCAGCACGATCGCCCGGTCGCAGATGCGCTCGACCAGGTCCAGCGCGTGGCTGACGAACAGGATCGTCCGGCCCTCCCGCTGGAACTCGTCGATCTTGTCCAGGCACTTGCGCGCGAACGCCTCGTCGCCGACCGCGAGCACCTCGTCCACCAGCAGGATGTCCGGGTCGACGTGCACCGCGACGGCGAAGCCGAGCCGGACGTACATGCCCGAGGAGTAGTGCTTCACCGGGTCCTCGATGAAGTTCTCCAGCTCGGAGAACTCCAGGATGGCCGGGTAGAGCGCCTCGGTCTGCTTGCGGGACAGGCCGAGCAGCGAGGCGTTCAGGAAGACGTTGTCCCGGCCGGACAGCTCGCCGTTGAAGCCGGCGCCGAGTTCGAGCAGGGAGGAGATCCGGCCGTGCACGGCGACCTCGCCGGACGTCGGCAGCAGGATGCCGGCCAGCACCTTCAGCAGCGTCGACTTGCCCGACCCGTTCGCCCCGATCAGGCCGATCGTGCCACCGCGCGGGATCTCCACGTTGACGTCGCGCAGCGCCCAGAAGTCCTCGGCCGAGCCGGCCGCACGGCCGAGCAGCCGCTCCTTCAGGCTGGTCGCGCTGCGCGCGCTGCGGAACTTCTTGCTGACTCCGGTGGCCTGGATGGCCAGCTCGGACTGGTCGGCCATGCCTACAGCTCCTCGGCGAAGTCGCCCTGCAGCCGGCGGTACAGCCAGCGGCCGAGCAGCAGCAGCAGGCCGGAGATCACCGCGCCGATGGCGAGTTGCTCCAGGTAGAAGGTGTACCCCGGGTCGGCCAGCAGCAGCTGCTCCGGCCCGCCCTTGACCGGCGTGTAGTAGGGCTGGTTGTAGATGGCCCGCTGCATCGTGGTGATCACGCCGGCCATCGGGTTCAGGAAGTAGGCCTCCCAGGCCCAGCCGTGCTTGGCCAGCGGGCCGTGCACCTGGGCCACCGGGTAGACGATCGGGTTCACCCAGAACCAGGCCACCAGCAGGATCTCGACGAAGTGCTGGGTGTCGCGGTAGCGCACGTTCAGCGCCGCCACGATGAACGAGAGCGCGATCGTGAACAGCGTCGCCACCGCCAGCGCCGGCACCACCAGCAGCAGCGCCGGGCTGACGAACGAGTAGGTGGTGACCACCATGACCACGACCAGCACGCCGAGCTGCAGCACGAAGTGCACCGCGGCGAAGCCGACCGCGGACAGCGGCAGCACGCTGAGCGGGAACCGGACCTTCTTCACCAGCCCGGCATTGCCCACCACCGAGCCGGCCGCCGCGGCCAGCGAGCCGGAGAACGCGTTCCAGATCAGCAGCCCGGACATCAGGTAGATGCCGAAGTCCGGCACCCCGGACTTGAAGACGACCTGGAAGACGAAGCTGTACACCGCCAGCAGCAGCAGCGGGTTGGCCAGCGACCAGAGGAAACCGAGCGCCGAGCCCTGGTACTTGACCTTGAGGTCCTTGCGGACCAGGCCCACCAGCAGCTCCCAGCGGACCCGGCTCTGGGCGCGCGCCCGCTCCGCGGCGGTGAGACTGGCCATTCCTGTCCTTCGCGCTGGCTGCCGGGGGATCGCCGCGGCGGGCCCCCTGTGCCACCGCGGTCAACCCAGGCTACCGGGTGGCCGGCCCACTCCCGGACGCACCCGCGCCCGGCGCCGGCCGCGCCGGGCGAAGATCATCCGACCGGTTACCGGCAGATGCCCTACAGTGTCGCCGTGTCGTCGCGGTTCACCGTGTTCATCAACACCCGGGACCGGGTCAGCTACCTGCGGGAGCTGGTGGGCTGGCTCGAGCGTGCCGGGGTTCAACGCATCGTGATCGTGGACAACGCGTCCACCTACGGGCCGCTGCGCGACTACCTGGAGCGGTCCCCGCACCAGGTGGTCCGGCTGAAGGAGAACCTGGGCCAGCTGGCGCCCTGGCTGTCCGGCACCATCGAGCGGATGACCGGCGAGCACGAGTTCTTCGTGGAGACCGACCCGGACGTGGTGCCGGACCCGGCCTGCCCGCTGGACGCGCTGGAGCACCTGTACGACGCCGTCTACACCTACCCGGAGTACGTCAAGGTCGGGCTCGGGCTGCGGATCGACAACCTGCCCGAGCACTACCGGCACGCGGACGCGGTGCGCCGCTGGGAGGCCCGGTTCTGGACCGAGGAGTTCCGCCCCGGCCTGTACGTGGCCCCGGTGGACACCACGTTCGCGCTGTACCGCCCGCGCACCGGCACCACGATGATCCCGGCGCTGCGCACCGGCGCGCCGTACCTGGCCCGGCACCTGCCCTGGTACGCCGACACCCGGCACCCGACCCGGGAGGACCGCTACTACCTGCGGCACGCCGCGCCGGGCATCAACAACTGGGACGCCCGCCGGATCACCGACCGGATCGCGAACTTCGTCGGGTTGCCGCAGCAGCCGGACCGCCCGCTGCTCGGCCGGCTGACCCGGCGCCGGCACCCGACCGGCCCCGGCATCCCAGGGGCAGCGCCGGAAGCCGGGCCGGCCGATTCCCTGCACTAGTCTGCGCTGATGGACTCCACGCCGACCGGCGTCCCCTCGACCGACCGTTCCGCCGAGCCACCGGCCGCCGCGGCCGACGCGGCGACGGAGCCGGCCGCGGCGGGAGCCCCCGCCGGCACCCTGACCGAAGACCGGCCCGAACCGGCGGCCGACCAGGCCCCGGGCGGCCAGCCCGGCCAGGCGCAGCCGGACCGCCGGTGGGCCCTGCTCCGGCGCCCGTTCGAGGCCGGCCAGGTCACCCTCGGTGAGCTGATCGTGCTGGCCGCCGCCGCGGCGGTCGGCGTGGTCGCGGTGATCTCGCTCGCCACCGCACACCTGGGCATTCACCGGCTGGGCACCGTGCTGCCGATCAGCGCCGGCATCCTGATCGTGTTCGCGGTGCTGGCCTGGTTCGGCGGTGGCCGGCCCAGGATCGCGCTCGACCTGCCCGGGCTGCTGGTGATGGGCGGCTCCGGGCTGCTGTCCGGTTGGTTGCTGCTGCCCGGGTTCCACTACGTGGCCGGCGACAAGGACCCCGGCGGCTACGTCATGCACGCGTTCGAGATCGCCCGCAGCGGCTCCTACCAGTGGCACGACCCGCTGCTGACCACGGCCGGGCTGCCGGTGCAGTTGCAGAGCCCGGGGGCGCGGTTCCCCGGCATCTGGGTGCACGACATGGCGACCGGGCAGATCGTGCCGCAGTTCTACCACCTGTGGTCGGCGACCATGGCGACCAGCTACGACCTGCGCGGATACGGCGGGCTGGCCAACACCGGTGCGGTGTGCGGGGTGCTGGCGGTGCTGGCCGCGGTGGTGCTGGCCCGCCGGCTCGGCGGGATCGTCGCCGCCGGTGCGGTCGGCCTCATCCTGGCCACCAACATGATGGAGGTCTGGCAGGCCAAGTACCCGACCGCCGAGATCCTGGCCCAGTTCCTCTACCTGGGCACGCTGCTCGGGATCGTGCTGGCCGTGCAGACCCGGTGGCGCTGGCCGGCGCTGCTGGCCGGCGTCCTGGTCGGCGCCGGCTACCTGGACCGGGCCGACGGGCTGCTGCTGGTGCTGGCCGCGGTCGGCGGGCTGGCCTGCCTCTGGGTGCTGCGCCGGTTCGACGCCCGGGCCGCCTTCTTCGCGGTCGGCCTCGCCGTGGTGCTGCCGTACGGGCTCTGGCAGGCGTACGGCCCGGCCGGTTTCTACACCAGGGTCGCGCTGGTGCCGAAGCTGCCGCTGGTGCTCGCCGCGATCGGCGTCTCGGTGGCCGGCGCGCTGGTGCTGCGGCCGGTGCTCACCCCGCTGGCCGGCTGGCTGACCGGCCGGCTGGCGCTGCCCGGGTTCCAGCGCCGGACCGGGCTGCTGCTCACCCTCGGCGCGTTCGGCCTGTTCCTGCTGGGGTTGGCCCGGCCGCTGTTCGAGACCGACACGACCTACTACGGGCCGCGCCTGATCCGCACCTACGACGAGCGCAACCTGTACCGGTTGTCGTGGTTCTTCAGCTGGCCCGGGCTGGTGCTGGTGCTGGTCGGCATCGCGGTGGTGCTGCTGAGCCGGTGGTCCCCGTCCGCCTGGGTGGTGCTCGGGATGACCGGGGCACTGCTGACCCTGTACGCCTGGCACGCGAAGAACTCGCCGTACTTCATGTGGGTGGGCCGCCGCTTCGTACCGACCGTGATCCCCGGCATGGTGCTGCTGATCGGGCTGGCGCTGGCCTGGATCTGGGCGTTCCGCCGGCCGCGGGTGCCGAGGCTGGCCGGCCCGGCGGTGGCGCTCGGGCTGGCCGGCTTCATCGCCGCCGTCCAGCTGAACCAGTCGGTGCCGCTGCGGTCGCACGACGAGTGGGGCGGCAGTTACGGGGTGACCCGGGCGATCGGCGACCTGTCCGGCGACAAGCAGGGCGTCTACCTCTGGCAGCCGCCGAGCTACTGCTGCGCCGCGCCGCAGACCCTGTTCGCCTCGCCGGTCTGGCTGGTGGACGACGACCAGAGCGTGCTGCTGCCGGGCAACCCGGCGAGCGTGCCCGGGTACGTGCGGGCCTACCTCGAGCACTTCCCGGACCGGCCGGTGTTCCTGGTGTACGACCGGACGTCGATGCCGCCCAAGCTGCCCGGGATCTCGGTCGCGGTGGCCGGCCAGTTCGCCGGCACGCTGCCGCACTGGGTGGAGAGCAGCGTCGCCCGGCCGGCCAAGGCACAGCAGATCCCGTACAACTTCACCGTCTACCGGGTGCAGTCGATCCGCTGACCCACCCGGGCGGCCGCCGGGCTACTCCCCGGCGGCCTCGGCGGCCACGGCATCGCGCATCCAGGCGATGGTCTTCTTCAGCCCGTCGTCCACCGGGATCACCGGGTCCCAGCCGAGCCGCTCCCGGGCCAGCGTGATGTCCGGCTGCCGGACGGTCGGGTCGTCCACCGGGCGGGGCACGAACGTGATCGGCGACTCGGAGCCGACCAGGTCGCGGATCCGCTCGGCCAGCGTGCGGACCGACATCTCGTCCGGGTTGCCGATGTTCACCGGGCCGGCCAGGTCCGAGTCGGCGAGCGCGACGATGCCGGTGATCAGGTCGTCCACGTAGCAGATGGACCGGGTCTGGCTGCCGTCCCCGGCCACGGTCAGCGGCTCGCCGGCCAGCGCCTGCCGGATGAACGTGGGGATGGCCCGGCCGTCGTCCGGGCGCATCCGCGGGCCGAACGTGTTGAAGATCCGGACGATGCCGGTGTTCACCCGGTGCGTCGACCGGTACGCCACGGTCAGCGCCTCGGCGAAGCGCTTCGCCTCGTCGTACACGCCGCGCGGGCCGACCGGGTTGACGTGCCCCCAGTAACTCTCCGGCTGCGGGTGCAGTTGCGGGTCGCCGTACACCTCGGAGGTGGACGCCAGCACGTAGCGGGCACCCTTCTCGCGGGCCAGCCCGAGCGTGTGCAGGGCGCCGAGGGCGCCGACCTTCAGCGTGGCGATCGGCAGCCGCAGGTAGTCCACCGGGGACGCCGGCGAGGCGAAGTGCATGACCACGTCGACCGGGCCGGGCACGTGCACGTAGTCGGTGACGTCGGTGCGGATCACCCGCAGCGGGCCGCCGACCAGGTGGGCCAGGTTGGCCGGGGTACCGGTGCTGAAGTTGTCCAGGCAGAGCACCTCGTAGTCGTCGGTGAGCAGCCGTTCGCAGAGGTGCGAGCCGAGGAAGCCGGCCCCACCCGTGATCACCGCACGGCGTCGCCGTGACCTCATCTACTGCTCCATTCGTCATAGGATCTGTTGATCTGTTCGGCCGGCCTGGGTGGGCCGGACGGCTCTATTCGATCTTGTCGTGCGACTGCTGAGTAAGCTGCCCGGCTATGTCTCCGCCGGACGTCTGCGTGCAGTCGATTCTGTACGGCACGCCGAGCGATACGGCGCTCCGGCTCGCGGAAGGGCTGGCCGCGACAATCCAGACGGCGCTGGCATCCGGGCTGGTCGGGGCGGTGTCGGTACGGTTCGGGGACTGTTCGGCCGAGCCGTGCCTGCCCGCCGAGGTCTGGGCGGAACTGGTCGAATCGCTGCGCGCGGCCGGGGTCGCGGACGTGACGATGCGGCACTTCGGGGTGAACCTGGGCCATGGTGGTGGCCACAACACCCTCCTCGCCGGCGCCACCGACCGCGCCGAGCTGCTGCTGATCCTGAACCCGGACTCGTACCCCGCTCCGCGCCTGCTCACCGAACTCGTCCGCGCGCTTTCCCCCGACATCGCGCTGACCGAGGCGCGGCAGGCCCCGTTCGAGCACCCGAAGGAGTACGACCCGGCAACCGGCGCGATCTCCTGGGCCACCGGCGCCTGCCTGCTGGTCCGGCGGGCCGCGTACGAGCAGGTCGGCGGGTTCGACTCGGACACCTTCTTCCTGCACGCCGACGACGTGGACCTGTCCTGGCGGCTGCGGCTGGCCGGGCACCGGCTGCGGCACGCGCCGCTCGCGGTGCTGCACCACGCCAAGCGGGCCACCGCGGCCGGGCCGGTGCTGGCCGGCGAGACCGAGCGGTTCCACGCGTCCGAGGGCGCCCTGCTGCTCCTGCACCGCTACTCCCGGCCGGACGGGCTGGCGCACTGGCTGCACCACATCGACCACGGCACCGACGAGGTGGCGCAGCGGGCGGCCGCGTCGTTCCGGCAGCGCCAGGCCGAGGGCCGGCTGCCGGAGCCGATCGACCCGGCACACGAGGTCTCGGAGGTGATCGGTGCCGGCTACGGTCCCTACCGGTTCTGACCCGCTGCTCACGCTGCTGGTCACCGGGCTGCGCGCGGAACACGCCGAGGAGTTGATCGTCTCGCTCGCCGCGCAGTCGGACGATCGCTGGCGGGCCTGGCTGATCGCGCCGGACCCGGCGGTGGCGGCGGCGCTGGGCCGGTTCGCGTCCCGGGTGCGGAGCCGGATCGAGCTGACCGACCGGCCGCCGGAGCTGCCGTCCGGGCTGCTGGCCGAGCTGCGCGGGGACGACGTCCCGCTGGCGCACTTCGTCGAGTCGGTGCTGGTGGCGCCCGGTGCCCCGGCCGCGGTGCTGGTCCCGGTGGTGACCCAGCAGGTGCGGCCGGTCCGCTGGGGCGCCGACCCGGGCTGGTCCCCGACCGGCCAGCCGACCGCGGTGGGCGTCCCGACCGGCGATCAGGCCCGGTCGGGTGGGCCCGGGGCGGAGCTCCCCGGATCGGCGGTCGAGCTGGCGCCGGAGGTGGTGCTGGTGGTGGCCGCCGAGCTGGTCGACGGACCGGCGGTCGACGGACCGGCGGTTGACGGACCGGCGGTTGACGGACCGGCCGGCCCGGACCTGTCCCGGCACCGGTTCGAGGCCGCGGTGCGGCGGGCCGAGCGGGTCGCCGTGCTGCCGGAGCCGGCCGTGCTGCGCCGGGTCTGGCTGCCGGCGCTGGCACCGCCCGCCGGCCGGCCGGCGGTGGAACACGTGCCGGTGGCCGGGCCCGCGCACCGGCGCTGGCGGCTGCCGTTCGCCCCGTCCCGCCGCGGCTGACCACCGGCCAGCCGGGCCGGGCGGGCCGGCCGGGCTGGACACCGGGCGACGGGCCGGCCGGACGCCAGGCCCGGGTCACGGCTCCGGCCCGCTCGGGTCGGCTGGCTGGCTGGCTGGCTCGGCCGGCCGCCTGGCTGGCTGGCTCGGCTGGCTGGCGGGTCAGGCCCAGCCGTCGACCTTGCCCACGACCCGGGCCGGCATGCCGGCGACGATCGTGCCGGGCGGGACGTCCCGGTTGACCACGGCGCCGGCGGCCACCACCGCACCGGTCCCGATCTCGACGCCCTTCAGGATCACCGCGCGGGTGCCGATCCAGACCTTGTCGCCGATGATCACCGGGCCCTTGGCCGGGCGCTCGACGCCGTCCAGGGTGATCGCGTGGAAGTCGTTGTCCAGGATCTGCACGTCCCAGGAAAAGGTGCACTCGGCCCCGATCCGGACCGAGTCGGCCACCAGGATCTTGGTCAACCCGTTGATGTTGGTGCCGTGGCCGATCCGCAGCTCGCCGCTGTCCACCACGATCCGGACCCCGCGCTGCAGGCTGACCATCCCGTCCACGACGAACCGGGCGCCGGGCCGGACCCGCACCACCGACACGTCGTACGCGCTGGTCAGCCCGAACGGCCCCAGCCCGATCCGGAGCGCGCCGCCGGGCCGTACCTCGACCCGCTCGGCGCCGTCCAGCACGGTGCGCGAGCCGAGCCAGATGTTGCGCCGGCCGAGCAACCGGTGCCGCAGCACCCCGGCGTAGAACGCCCGGGCCGACGTCTCCCGGCTTCCGCGCAGACCGAGCATGGCCCGCTGATAGTCACGGAATTCGGTCCGGAACGGGCTCACTCAGGCTCCCCTGTCGGCTGCCGGCGGATGTCGATGAATGGCGACGATATCCGCCGGGCCGGCCGCCCGGGGGACCGATGGTCCGGGACGGGGTCGGAACACTTGTAGGATCGTCGGCTGTTGCCGACAGCCGTCGACGCAGATCAGAGAGATTCAGGCCAGTTCAGTGCAGGAGTCCGCACCCGTGAGCATCGCTGCGCCGCTCGACCCCGTCCCGCCCACCCACGAGCACCAGAGTTC
>Ga0307499_10000704_pt1 | contig 10902 bp, 6 predicted proteins | sample 13_S_MG_FD_201363 | JGI IMG/M metagenome (GOLD analysis project Ga0307499, IMG submission 201363) | Soil microbial communities from Populus trichocarpa stands in riparian zone in the Pacific Northwest, United States - 13_S | ecosystem: Environmental > Terrestrial > Soil > Riparian zone > Trees... | reverse complement strand
ACCGCGCCGCCCTTCTGCGCGAGGCCGGACATGTCGAGGATCATGCTGGCCTTGCCTTCGATATGCGCGGCCATGCCGAGCAGCGCGCCGATGGTCAGCACGCCGGTGCCGCCGACGCCGCCGACCGCGATGTTGTAGGGCCGCTCCAGCGACGGGAACGAGGTCGGCTCGGGCAGATCGCCGATATCGCCGGCGTCGCCAAGGTTGGCCGGCGCGCGGCGGCGCGGCTTGCCGCCGTCGATGGTGACGAAGGACGGGCAAAAGCCCTTCACGCAGGAATAATCCTTGTTGCAGGTCGACTGGTTGATGGTGCGCTTGCGGCCCATCTCGGTTTCCAGCGGCTCCACCGAAATGCAGTTCGACTGCACCGAACAATCGCCGCAGCCTTCACAGACGGCCGGATTGATCATGACGCGGCGCGCCGGATCCTCCATCAGGCCGCGCTTGCGGCGGCGGCGCTTTTCGGCGGCGCAGGTCTGCACGAACACGATCGCCGAGGTGCCCTTCAGCGTGCGGCAGGTCCTCTGCACGGCGTCGAGGTCGTCGCGATGCGCGACCTTGACGCCGGGCGCGATATCGGACGCCGGATAGGCCTCGGGGGTTTCGGAGACGAGATAGATGTTGCGGATGCCCTCCGAATGAAGCTGGAAGGTGATCTGCTGCGGCGACAATTCGCCGTCGACATGCTGGCCGCCGGTCATCGCGGTCGCATCGTTGTAGAGCAGCTTGTAGGTGATGTTGGCGCCCGAGGCGACCGCCTGGCGGATCGCAAGGCTGCCGGAATGGAAATACGTGCCGTCGCCAAGATTGGCGAACACGTGCTCTTCCTTGGTAAACGGCGCCACGCCGACCCACGGCACGCCCTCGCCTCCCATATGGGTGTAGGTCTCGGTCGAGCGATCCATCCACAGCGCCATGAAGTGACAGCCGATGCCGGCAAAGGCACGGCTGCCCTCCGGCACCTTGGTCGACGTGTTGTGTGGACAGCCGGAGCAGAAATACGGCGTGCGGGTGACAGGCGCCACCGCCTGCATCTGGGTCGCCTGCCGGCCGTTGAACCAGTCGGCCTTGGCGCGCAGCATCGCGGCGATTTCGGGATTGAGATTGAGTCGAAGCAGCCGTTCGGTGAGCGAGCTGGCGAGCGAGGCAACGGAAAGTTCGGCGGCAAAGGTCAGGAAGCGCTTGTCGTGGTCGTCCATCTTGCCGACGATGCGCGGGCGGACGTCGTCGCGCCAGTTGAACAGCTCCTGCTTGACCTGGTTCTCGACGATCTCGCGGCGCTCCTCGACGATGAAGATCTCTTCGAGGCCGACGGCGAATTTGCGGACGCCTTCCGGCTCCAGCGGCCAGGGCATGCCGATCTTGTAAAGCCGAAGGCCGATCTTGGCGGCGACCTCCTCGGTGATCCCGAGTTCGCGCAGCGCCTGGCGGATGTCCTCGTAGCTCTTGCCCGACGCCATAATGCCGTAGCGGGCGTTCGGCGAATCCATGGTGATGCGGTTGATGTTGTTGGCGCGGGCAAAGGCGATCGCGGCGTAGCCCTTGTAGTCCTGCAGGCGCAAATCCTGCGCAAAGCGGTCGTCGGGCCAGCGCAGGTTGAGCCCGCCCGGCGGCATCTCGAAATCGGTCGGAATATTGAACGGCGTCATTTCGTCGGTGAGGTCGATCTCGGCCGTGGTCTCCACGGTCTCGGTGATCACCTTCATGCCGACCCAGCAGCCGGAGTAGCGCGACATCGCGATACCCAGCAAGCCCATCTCGATCATTTCATGGATGCTGGAGGGGTAGAGATAGGGCATCAGCGCGGAGATGAAGGCGTGGTCGGACTGATGCGGGACGGTCGAGGATTTTGCGCCGTGGTCGTCACCGGCAAGGACAAGCACGCCGCCGTTCTTGGCCGAGCCCGCGGTATTGCCATGGCGAAACACGTCGCCGCAGCGGTCGACGCCGGGGCCCTTGCCGTACCAGATGCCGACCACGCCATCATATTTGGCGCCGGGCGACAGATTGAGCTGCTGCGAGCCCCAGACCGCGGTCGCTGCCAGGTCCTCGTTCACGCCGGGCTGAAACTTGATGTTGTATTGTTCGAGGTGTTTTCGCGCGGCGAAGAGCTGCTGGTCATAGCCGCCCAGGGGAGAGCCGCGGTAGCCGGAAATGAAGCCTGCGGTGTTCAGCCCGGCGGCGCGGTCGCGGCGGATCTGCGCCATCGGCAGGCGGACCAGCGCCTGGATACCGGTCAGGAAGATGTGACCTTTATCCTGGGTGTATTTCTGATCGAGACTGATCGGACCCTGATTGATTCCCATCTAAGCCCTCTTTGCCACCCGCGAGATGCCTGTTTTTTAGCTAGTCATCTGAATTGATTAGAACCAGTCTATGTCGGATTTTCCGCGCCACGCACCACAAATCTCGGCTACCGCGCCGCGCTTTCAAAGATCGCAACTTCGTGCCGGGAATGACGCCGCCCCTTTTCGGTTTGTGTCGTCCGGAAGCCCCGAGGCGAAACGGGATGACGTCTCCCCACGCCTCGCTTTCGCGCTATAACGCCCGAGGAGGCCAATGGGTGCAGGGACGACGTCGAACGATGCGGACGATTCTCGCCGGCTTGCTTTTGTGCACTGCGCTCGCTATGGCCGCGGGCCATGCCCAGCTCAAGTTTCAGACAGCCCCTGAACCGGATGCCGAGGACATCGCCCGCGGCAAGGCGCTGACGGAAGCCGGCGACTGCGCAAGCTGCCACACCGCCGATCCCGCAAAACCGTTCGCCGGCGGCAAGCGGATCGATACGCTGTTCGGCGGCATCTATTCGCCCAATCTGACGCCGGATCGCGAGACGGGACTGGGCGGCTGGAGCGATGACGCGTTCTACAGCGCCCTGCGCTTCGGCGTGACCCCCGACGGTTCGCGCTATTACCCGGCCTTTCCCTATCCGAACTTCACGAAACTGACGCGCCAGGACATTTTTGCCATCCGCGCCTATCTGGCGACGCTGACGCCGGTGAGCCATGCGCCGCGCGCGCCCGAGCTGCGTTGGCCGTTCAACTATCGCTTCGTGATGCGCGGCTGGAACTGGCTGTTCTTCAAGCCCGGCATCCTGATGCCGGATCAGCAGAAGAGCGCAGAATGGAATCGCGGCCGCTATCTGGTCGAAGGCGTCGCGCATTGCGGCGCCTGCCATACGCCGAAGAACGTGTTTGGCGCGGACAGACGCGGCCAGGCCTATGGCGGCGGACGGGTGGCCGGAATGTTCGCGCCGCGGCTGGATGGCGCCGAGCGCAGCGGGTTGAAATCGTGGAGCGTGGAAGACATCGTCGAATATCTGCAGAGCGGCCGCAACGGCAGGAGCCATGCCGGCGAATTGATGTCGGAGGTCGTGGTCAACTCGACCTCCAGGATGAGCGATGCGGATGTCAGAGCGATCGCGGTTTACCTGAAAGACCTGCCGGCGGGCGCGCCGGAGCCGAAGGTCACCGCGCCACAGTCCTCGCAAATGGCGCAAGGCAAGAAACTCTACGATGGTGCCTGCATCGCCTGCCACGAGGAAGATGGCTCGGGCGCGCCGCGGATCTATCCGCCGCTGCCCGGCAACGCCAATCTGCAATCCGCCGACGCCTCGAGCACGCTGCGCGTCATCCTCGACGGCGCGCAAACCGTCACGACGCCGCGCGCGCCCAACAAGGGATCGATGCCGGCCTATGCCGCGAAGATGACGGACAAAGAGATCGCTGACGTGACAAACTATATCCGCAATTCCTGGGGCAACGCGGCGCCGCTGGTGACGGCGGACGAGGTCGCGAAAGCGCGGCGAGCGAAATGACAAACCTCATGGTGAGGAGCCGCGCAGCGGCGTCTCGAACCATGAAGCCACAGACGGGCCTACATCCTTCGAGACGCCGCTACGCGGCTCCTCAGGATGAGGTTCGGGGAATGTTGCGCGCGGCCTAACGCTCCCCATTGAAAACGAACTTCGGCATTTCCCATTTGAAGCGGATCGCCAGCAGACGCAGCGTTAGGCCGAATACAAAGGTCAGCGCGGTCCACAGTTCGTCGTTGAGCTTGAGCCCGAACGCGGTGGCGTAGAACAATCCTGTCAGCACAGAGACGCTGGCGTAGAGTTCGGCGCGAAACAGCAGCGGCACGTCGTTGCAGAGAATGTCGCGCAGCACGCCGCCGGCGCAGCCGGTGATCATGCCGGCCACGATCACGATCGGCAGCGAGGCGTTCATCTGCCAGGCGACATCGCAGCCGGCCATCGTAAACACCACGAGGCCGATCGCATCCAGCACCAGAAACGCCACGTTGAGCCGGTGCACATGCCGCGCGATCAGGATGGTGGCGAAGGCCGCGACCGCCGTCAGCGCGAGATAGGACGGGTTCTGCACCCAGACCAGCGGATAGTGTCCGAGCAGCACGTCTCGGATGGTGCCGCCGCCGAGCGCTGTAATGCAGCCGAGCATGCATACGCCGGCCCAGTCCATGCTGCGCCGGCCGGCCGCGAGCGCGGCCGTCATCGCCTGCGCGGTCAGCGCCACATAGGACAGCAAATGCAGCACGGTATCGCTCGGTGGCAGGCTCCACATGGCAACCTCACATCGGGAACCCCGGGAATCAGTAGGTTCCAGCATTACGGGGTTGCAACATGACGCGGAACATCCGGTCCCGCCAACCATTGTCTTTGCACCTCACAGCGGGGTGCTAACGGAGGAACCCATCATGGCATACCAACCCAATCCGAACGATCCCTACCGCGCCGGCCTGAGCGATGAAGAAATCCGCCATCAGGCCCGCCTCAACAGTCTCGACAACGAGCTGCAAGCCGATCCCGAGTTGGCCGAGGGTTCCGCCAGCGGCGCCAAGGTTGCGATGTTCGCGGTCGCCATCGCTGTGGTGATGGGCGCGCTGTTCTATGGCCTGAACAACACCAGTGTGAACCAGGCCGGCACCACGCCGCCCAGTCAGACGGCGCAGACAAACCCGGCGACCCCGGCGGCGCCTCCCGGCATGCGTGATGTAACGCCGCGCACCAACACTGAGAGCGGCACGACCACGGGTGCTGCGCCCAGCCGCCCGACGCCGCCGCCGCCGGCCAGCACGGACATGAACAAGAGCACGCCGCCGGCCGACAATCCGCCGGCCAGCAAGCAGTAACGATCATTATTCGAAACGACGCAGCGGGCCGATCGGCCCGCTGCTTTTTTGTGTCATCCCCACATGTGGTGGAAGTGCTGCCCCGTATCGGCGATTTCCGAATGGTGGATTTCGACCGTCGCCGGGGCGACTTCATGCGTACCGGCGTCGACAGCGGCAAGCGTCGCCGCCGGTGCAGTGGCAGCCGCTGGTGCCGTAGCGACTGGTTCAGCGGCAGCAGCCGGTGTTACAGCGGCCACTACCGCCGGGGCCCCGGCCGTCGACAGCACGTCAGCCACGGTCAAGCCATCGGCGTTGTAGGTGCCGCCGTTCACCGGGACATTGTTGCCGCCGACATCGGCGGAGTTGGCGTGCATCTGCTCGGCGGCAGCGCCGACCAGCGCCGCATTTCCGCTTTGCAGGCCTTCGATCATTTTGGTCACCTCGGCGCCAAGCGTGCTGGTATCGCCGAGCAACTCGTTGTCGAACCGGGCCTCGAAGATGCCGCCCTGCGCCGCGTCGAAGTTGGTGACGTCGGTCTGGAACGTGTGCAGGTCGGCGATGACGGCAGCGGTCGCCGCCGCATCGTGCGCGGTGACGGCCGCAATCGCCTGTTGTCCCAGCGAATTGGACTGCGCGATGAAGTTTGCCCAGAAGTTGGTTTGCGCATCATTGTCGAGGTATTTTGGCGTCGGGTTCAGGGAGTCGCCGAAGGGCGTAAAACCTGAAACGCCACCCTGGCTTGCCATGTTCGCCAGATTGGTGTCGCCCTGGACGATGTCGATAATGTCGAGAAGGTTGTCGTTGCTGCCCCTTCCCGCGTCGGGGTTTATCCCGGCCTGGGCGATGTAGGTGTTCTCCAGCTCGAGCTGCCGCACCACCGCTTCGGCGTGAACGCCGGTCAATCCTCCGAACAGCAGCGGGTTGGCGGTCATCAAGGCCTGCAAGTCCGTGATCATTGCGTTCACATCGTTGCTGATCACAGTCGCATTGTCGGCGTTGACCCCGCCGAGTATCTGGCTCGCCACGTCGTTGAAGATCACGCCGATCTCGGCGAGGTTGGCGTGGGGCGCGGTCGCGGCCGTGACGCCGTCGGCAAGGCCCACGGGTGCGGCGAGGAATCCGGCCGCGCCGTCTTGCGTCGCCAGGGCGGCGAGATTGGCATCGTTGTGGACGATGTCGAGGATGTCGAGATGGCTGGTACGCAACGCCGTTTCCGCCGCCGCGACGCTGCCGAACTCTCCGCCGCCGTTCACCGAGGCCGTGGCCGCCGAGAGCGCTGTCGTAATGTCGGCCAGTATTGTGTTGACGTGGGTGAGCGTGTCGCCGGTGAACTGCCCGGCCGCGACCTCGGCCTGAAGGCCGGTTTGAACGCTGGTGAGATCGGCGGTGTATTTGAACACGCTGCCAAGTCCCTGGCCGCCTTCTTCGACCACGTTTTGCCATAAGCCGCCCACCAGCGCGCGACCCGCGTCATTGAACGTCAGGCCAAGGTCCGAGAAGGCCGGCGCAGAAGATGCGGGCGGCGTTGGATCGGCGGGCGATGTCGGATCGGTCGGCGGTGTCGGATCGGTTGGAGGTGTCGGGTTGGCCGGAGGATCTGGAGTAATAACCGGGGGCGACTGATCGTGGTGACGATGGTGATGAGAATGGCTGGCCATGGCTGGCTTTTCTCCCTGTCAACGTGGCTGATGGTCGCAACCGTTTCGTCTCCGTTCGTGGCGTCATTCAGCCGACACCGCGGCCGATGCGTGCAGAAGCAAGGTAATACGCGGACGAATATATGTTGGGGAACCGGGCCGAGCGCATTTTCCGAAGCGACCTGCAAGAGTTCGGCAGCTGCCGGACAAGTGGGTACCGTCTTTCGAGAAATATCGTGCTCTAGCGTGGGGCCTCCGGCTTCTTGCCGCGTCCGAGCGCGAATTGACCGACCGGACCCTCTACATGGAATTCGAGCCCCGTCATTTTTGCAAACAGATCGATATTGCCAGTGCCGATGGCGCAGCCACCAAGGCCCATGTCGGTCGCCGCCAGGTAGAACGTCTGGATCATGCTGCCGACATCCTTCAGGATCAGCGAGTATGCGATTGAGCTGTATTTCCAGGAGATCCGCCCAAAGCGCGCGGCGATCGTGATCAGGACCTGCGGCGGACCTGACGCGTCCATGGCAAACTCGGCTGCCGCCGAGAGCGCCTGGAGCTGCTGTGCTGAGACCCCGATCGCTGCCAGCGCGTGGCCGCCTGCGTCGTAGTGGTAAAGTCCGCGCGCAAGCCCCTCGCAGTTCGACACCGCCAGATACAATTCCAGTTCGTATGCGCTGCCGGCCGATGGATAGGGTCTTGTGCTGTAGGTGACCTCAGGATTGCCTGCGAAATTCGCGTCGCTCTTCCATTCCGACAGGACGCGGGCGGTGGTGTCGAGAAAGCGCGCGAGTTCAGCGAGCGTGATCGGATGCTCGTCATCGAAATCCCGGACTGAATGGCGTTCGCGCAACAGCCTTGCGAAGGGCGAGATCGAATCCGAGGTGAAGAATTTGCGCAGGTCGATCTTCTTGCCGGGCCAAGGCGGACGCACCGCGGGCAGCGGTGAAACGATGCTTGCATAGGCGAAGGTCCCGCCGACCGGATTGGCCTGTCGGCCCTCCGTGCTCCGCGTGTGAAACACGAGATCGTGGAAATCCCAGAGAACGAGATTGCCGTCGCCTTCATTCACCCGAAGGCCGTCGCCGCTTTTCGCATCGAGCTTGAGCAGGAACTGGCTATCCAGCAGCAGTTCGAGCAGATCGAGGTTGAAGGCGGCCGCGTGGCGGCGAAGCCTGCTGATCTTCTGAGGCCGCGACAGCGCAGCGAGGGTGGCGGCAATGGCGGGATCGCCGATTCGAAACAGCGCGCCGGCGCGCGGCGATTCCAGTACCATCTCGTTGCCACGCCGGCGCAGATTGGCAAAGCGCGACAACACGACGGTGTCGCCCTCACCGAGCCTTGCGCGTTGCGGCCAGTACTCAGGGACCTGGGGCTCGATGACCACGAGGACCTGCTCGTCACGCGGAAAGAACAGGCGATATTCGAGCAGTCCGTTCCGCGCCAGTCGATGCACCAGGACGTCGACTTCCCTCGCGATGGCGCTCTTGCCGGCAAAGGATGCGAGCGGCAGGCCGTCGGTCAGATTTCGCGCGCGATCCATCGCGGCCGTGCTCAATTGTCCCAGATTGACGGAATAGCCGTCCACGAAGGCGGCGATGCTCCCGTCCGCCTGCATTTGCAGGGAGAAATGACCGTTCAATCGGGCGGCGATGACGGGCGCGATCCTCCTGGTCGGCTTTTTCCGGGGAGCGCGCACGAAAGAGCTGCCTTTCAAAAGACCTGCCTCTCAGGTGTGCGGCAGGAACGGCGTGAGTTCGCTTTCCAGCCGCGGGCGATCCAGCAATCCAAGCCTCACGGGGACATCGTAAAGCCGCCCCGGTGCGAAGCGGCGATAGAAATGCCGCAAACCCGGAACGAGCACGCGAACGACCGGGACCTCAACGTCGGGCCGCGTCTGGTCGAGCACGAGGAAATCGTAACCTGCCTGGGTCGCGATCTCGACACAGGCATTCACCTGATCGCGCGTGTTGTCGTGAACCTTAAGGTCGGGAGCCGGCGGAACGATCGGATTGTCGCTCGGGATCAGGAACGGATAATCTTCCAGGCGCAGCGGCTTGACACCGTCAAGTGTCGGCTTCTCGCCGCTGCCGCCGCCCATCATGCCGATCGACATGAACTGGGTCAGCTCGGTGAGCGAGCGCAGCAGGGCTATGCGGCGATCGAAATGCGCGCCGGAGCCGAACTCGATATTCTCGTGGCCGTTCTGCATCCAGTGCATGATCGCCACGTAAGTGGGAATGCCGAGGTCGCTGGTGACATCGAGCACCCACAGCCGGCGCCCCGCATCGGCAAACTGGGCCTGCAGATCCCGGACATAGGAATCGTCGAATTGCGTGAGGTCGAGCTCGGCACGCTGCAGCCGGTTGTACCACCAGATGGCGTAGGCATCGCGCTCGATCAGTTCGAGGAAGCCCTGAACGATGGCTTCCTCGCGGGTGTTGCCGGCCGCGCAACCGTTGGAGTCCGTATGGAAGCCGCCATAGAAGAAGTAGAGCAGACCGGTCGGAAGATATTTGAAACGCTTGTCGCGCAACGACCAGACCGGCGACCACTCGGTCCTCATCGAGGGATCGAGCGGCTCAGGAACCGGATGTGAATCGTCCGGCTGCTGGGCATGCCTGCCTTGAAATTGCGTTTCGCTGAAAAGCTGGACGTCATTGGGGTGAAAGGCGTCACCTGGAGCGAAGTCGGTAAAGCGGCGTGCCGTCCTGATCTCGTCACCCTGGAAAATGCCCGAATAGCGCTCGATCGCCTCCATCAGCGCGCTGGCCTCGCCCTGCTCGGCCGTGGAGCCCTTGCCGAAGCTGCCGCCGCTCAGTCCGGACCTGAGCTGATCGACGCTATGGGCCGGCCCGGAGAAATTGTGGTAGGCGAAAAAATTGGTGTTCATCGGCAGATCGACCTCGATCCGCTCGAGCCGCGTCACCACGCCGGTCAGCGGGCTGACATGCTTGCGGAAGCGCGCCACGGTGGCCCGGGAGGTCACGGTGCGATATCCACCGCTGGTCATGATGAGCTTGCTGCCTTCGGCGATCTCGATCGACGTCGCCGCCCGGCGTGGACTCTGCAGTTTCTTGCTCCCGCAGGTCTGACATTGCGGGCGCCGCGCGACAAAATGCTTGGCGATGACCGCACCCGTCAGATCGAGGCTCGCAATATGATCGCGCAGATCGGTGCGAAAGCCTGAGGCAATCGCTTTCGCAATTTCGACGGCAGCGAAGTGAAATGCGGTGTGTCCAACCGCGTCTTGGACCAGGGGCGATACGACGACCGCCTGCGCCGCTCCGCGGTCGAGGAACCCCTTGATCTCGCGGTTGCGGATCATGCGATCGAACAGACAGTTCCAGCAGGCGCTCTCGCCCGGTTTGAACACGGGGCCTACCAGCGGAAACACGCCGGACGGCTGCACCAGCAGCCAGGGCGTCTTGTCGGCCACACGTTCCCGGTTCATCTCGGCCAGCCGCCGGTCGAGATAGTCGTTCACCAACGTGATCGTGAGCTTGGGCGAACGCTTGGCGATCTGAACGCCGAGTTTGCTCAAGGCCGCGGCAAGTTCTTTGGCGCCTTTGACGTCGATCGCCTCGACCCGCACGGGACAATTACGGAGATTTTGTTCCGCGACCTCAAGAGGCAGGCCGAGGCTCGCCCAATATCCAGCGACGGCGTCATCGAATACGTGCGATGTTCCTGCAACGACGTATCGGCGCTCAACCAGCCGCTTGATCGCTTCCTCAATTTTGTCGGCCGGAAAGCTCTTCGAAAGCTGGCGAACGATCTCCGGTGCGGCTCTTCCATTTTTGCCGATCGCCGTGGCCACCGCACAATACAGCTCGCCGTGCAGGAAGAACTTGCGATCCTCGGAATAGAGGCAGACCACATCGGGAGGAAGTACATAGGCGGTGAAGTTCGGCGCGAACCGCAAAATGTCTTTGCGGGTCTTGCTCGCAGCGCGGCCCTTGCGATTGGCTGTCATCGGGTCAGCACCCGGATCCTGTTGCCTGTTGTTTCAGATCGCCAGAGGCGCACGGTACAACGAAAACAAGAAATTGGCCGGGTCGATCGCGAGCCCGGCCAATGAAATCGTGGCTTGTCGGTACACAATCAGAATGCGTCGTTGCCTAGCACCAGCGAC
>Ga0307499_10000702_pt1 | contig 10905 bp, 10 predicted proteins | sample 13_S_MG_FD_201363 | JGI IMG/M metagenome (GOLD analysis project Ga0307499, IMG submission 201363) | Soil microbial communities from Populus trichocarpa stands in riparian zone in the Pacific Northwest, United States - 13_S | ecosystem: Environmental > Terrestrial > Soil > Riparian zone > Trees... | reverse complement strand
CCAGGCGCTGGCGCAAATCGCAACCCTGCCCTCTACCTCCGACCTGCGGCGCGAGCAGATCGTTCTACATGTCGCGCTCTTGAACACGCTCATGCATGTGAAGGGATATGGCGCGCCCGAAACGAAGGCTGCCGGTGCTCAGGTGAGAGCGTTGATCGAGCAAGCGGAACGGCTCGGAGAGAATCCCGACGATCCTTCGTTGCTGCTCTCCGCGCTTTTCGGCCAGTGGATCGTCAATTTCATCAACTTCAATGGCGACGTTGCGCAAGGGCTCGCGGCGCGGTTCCTCGCCCTTGGCGAGAAGGACGGGACTGCGGTACCCCGGATGATCGGACACCGCACCATGGGGAGTACGCTGGCGCTGATCGGGAACCTCGTTGATGCCAAGGCGCACTACGATGAAGCCCTCGCCCTTTACCGTCCCGCCGAGCACCGGCGATTGATGACGCGATTTGGCCAGGACCTGCGGGTAACGTGCCTCGCTTTTCGTTCAATGGCCTCGTGGCTGCTCGGTTATCCCGAGACTGCGCTCGAGGATGCAGACCGCGCGCTCATGGAAGCGCGCCAGATCGAACATGCTGCGACTTTGATGTTCACGCTGAATTTCCCGATTCTGATCAATACCTATTGCGGGAATTACCACGCGGCAAACGAGCATCTCAAAGAGCTTGTCGCTCTGGCCGAGGAGAAAGGCGCCCCGTTCCGAAAAGCGGAAGGCGTGTTACGGCGCGGTTACATCCTGACCCTCACGGGAGCCGCGAATGCCGTCGAGATCGTCACGTCGGGTATTGATTTATGGCGGTCGGCCGGCTCGACGATATTTACGCCGGAGCAGGAGTTCATGCTGGCGATCGCCCATGCAGATTCAGGCCAGTTCGATGATGCCTGGCGCTGCATCGACAAAGCAATGACGGCGATGCACGCAACCAGGGAAAGATGGTGCGAGGCCGAGGCTCATCGCGTTGCAGGAGAAATCGCGCTCAAGTCGCCGCAGCGTGACGTGGCGAAAGCGCAGGCGTATTTCGAGCATGCCGTGACCATTGCGCGAGAACAGCAGGCGAAGGCGTGGGAATTGCGTGCAGCCATGAGCCTGGCGCAGCTCTTGAGCGACCAGGGGAAGCGGCAAGCGGCACGTGACCTTCTCGCCCCCATCTACGACTGGTTCACCGAAGGTTTTGACACAAGCGACCTTCGAAAGGCCAAGGCACTGCTCGGCGAGCTTCGCTGACAGGCCATCCGGCGACGCAGTCCGGCCTGTGCACGAGTTGGCCTAACTCGCGCCGCAGCGATTTACGCCATCGGGCACTAGGGACCGAAAGGAACCGGTTTAGATTTGATTCATCGTACTTTTTAGATGTCGATTCAAATTTTCCGTTCATGGTTGTCTTTTCCATGCGCCTTCGGCCAGGCACGTTTGATCGGAAATCGTTGGTATGGCGTGCCCAGGTAGAGCGCTTCATTTTCAGGATTGTTGCGAAGAAGCTGGCAAGCGGCCGCATGCCGCCGGCCTGAAATCGCGCGGCCTGAAACTTCTGACGATCGGCGTCATCTTGTGTTCGATGTCACTTGCGGGATGCGCGCGCAATACGGCGCAGCGCGAAGTCAGTCCGGCGCTGCACGAAGGCAAGGCAGCTCCCGTCCGCGCTCCTGCACGCCCCCGCCGATACGCCGAACCATATCGATATGTCGAACCGAAAATCCGGCGTCCCGAGCTGGCGTTGCTCTCACCGCAGCCCGCCCCCGATTGCGAGTTCAAGCGATCCGACCTCAAGACCGTCGACCCGGACGAATGGGGCCGCCTGAAGGTTGAGTATGAACGGCAATGCTACCTTGACGCGGAAAAAGCCGCGCGCGACCGCCTCGCCCTGCTGCAGGCGTCCGCCACTTGCGAAATCGAACCGGCTCCGCAACGAAAGCCGGCCCGATAGCATTCAGGCCATCCCCATAAGCCAAGTATTCCCACGTACCAGGTGCCGGCGGCGCGCCTAGTCCCGCACGACCCCTGCGCGTATTGCGAGAACTTTGTATAGCTCTGGTTGATAGACACCCACCTAGACTTGTGTTTCCTTGATGGAACCGGCCGGGAAAGGCCCTCGATTTAGTCGTTGTTTTGCCATTCTGCCGGTACTCTATTCTTGTCAGGCTTTATTATTCTTGTCCGGCTTTTTTTGAGGTGACGTTTTAACGCGACCGAGTTTGTTTTGACCGCTGAGTAGTTTCCGGGAAGTGCCAGTGCGGGGGGACTGGTGGGGAAATATCGGTATTTGAGTGTGTGCCGCCATGAAGACGCTCTACGATTTGCTCGAGGCACTTCCGGACGATGACGCCGACGGCCTCAGGGCTGCGTTCCGCAAGGCAGCCAAGGCCAACCATCCCGATTTCAATCCCGGCAACGCGGAAGCTTCGGAAAGATTCAGGCGTATTGTTCGCGCCAACGCCATCCTGAGCGATGAGCAGCAGCGAGCGGCCTATGACCGGCTGCTCGAAGTCGCGCGCCGGCAGCAAAGCCAGCAGCCCAAGCGCGGCGTCCTCGCCCGCACGATTCGCCGATTGGCCGCTGACGCACTCACAAGCGCCGTTGTCTCCATCGTGCTCATCGGAGGTTACTTCGCCTACAGATCCGCCGACAGGCTGCCGCTCGCTTCGGCGCAGGTCATTGAAATAGCCAAGAGCGAACCGGCGCAGGCTGTCACCGTCACGCGGGCCGAAATCGCCGACGCACCCAGCCAGGCTGAACAACACGCCAGACCTGAAGCTATCGAAGCGAGCAACACAGCGCCCGACATCACCCCGCAGGCCGCCGACGAGCCGGCAAAACCGGACAATAGCGCTGTTGCGGTGACCGCAGAGGTCGCCCCTGCGAGCGCATATGCGCCACCGGCTGGCGACTACGGGACCAGGGACGTCAACTTCTATCGCGAACGCGGCATGCGGGCGTATCGCGACGGGGATCTATATCTGGCGCTCGCGAATTTCGACCTGGCGATCGATCTCGATCCCGGTTTGCCGGAATCCTACATCGATCGCGGCATCGTCTTCCATCGCCTGGGCGACCTGAAGCGCGCCTTTTCCGACGTTGCTGAAGCCAAGCGAATCGAAGCCGTGAATCGAAACAAGACCCCTCCGGTTGCACGCGCACCCTGACACTATAACCGGCAGCGGCGTAGGGTGGGCAAAGCGAAGCGTGCCCACCATCTCTCAGCGTGCTCGGTGATAGATGGTGGGCACGTCGCTTCGCTCCTTTGCCCACCCTACAGGTCTCGGGTTCTGTCGATCAGCTCGTCGGCATGACGTAGGCGTAGATCCGGCCGCGCGACACCGGGGCTTCGCGAACGCGGTTGCCGTTGTTGCCGGAGATCATGATCGGATTTCCGGACGCATCGATGCCGGTGATGATGCCGACATGACCGCCGCGGCGACCGCGCTTCCCCTCCAAACGTTATGCTAACGACGGTATATGTAATCGTTGTTCTCGCGAATGCGCCATTCATTGTTCGCGACCGAGCATTCTAGAATGTAACTCTCACCGATGTTATTTTCGGCAATGACACTTCCATTCCGGCGCACGAAACGCATAGTGTAAGTATTGTCCACTCTCGCCTTGGTGCCATCGACAAACAGAATTTTCGGATCGATGCTGACTACGCTGACGGACTGGAATTCTCGAAAATCCTTGCGGCGTTTGTCAGCGATGTCAGCCATTCGCCTAGCATAGTATTTTGATCGCTGAATCGATTCCGGGCCCCACTGTGCGAGGTATTGGTCAACATCAAGCCGCTGCCAAGCATTAAACACAGCCTTAATCGGCCGCAGCACTTCGCTTGAAGTCGTCGCACAACTCGTGCCGATCGTTTTAGCCATTGGAACGGAGCGACCGCTGATACGGGTGATCCACTCCTCCAAGCGATAAAGCTGGTCCAATTTTTCGGCAACCGTCATAGCACTCGGCATGATGATCTGACAAAATATGCTGATGACAGAGTGGCCAAGGGCAACAACGCCCGCATCCTGATACTTTGCGAACAAGTCGCGCGTAACCGTCTCGGCGTTGGATTCAAAGCTTGTCGCGGCAAGCCCTTGCAGTACACTCACGTCCGCCCTGATCTTGACTGTCACATCTTGCGCCAGTTGCTTAGTTGGTGCCGGACATTCGTACGCAGCTGCAGGCGAGCATATCAGTGCCAATACAGTCGGCAAGATAAACTGGGGGCGCATGTTTGCTCGCCATCAACGCGGCGCGGTCATCAAGGGAATGATCGCTTGATTTACGGTCATTAGTCGATCCAGCTTTTCGGCATCGGATAACGTCGCGCTTCGATCTATCTGCTGGCAGTAGATGCTCATCATCGTTGTCGCGATGGCGACCCGATCTGCGTTCGGATACTTTTCGAAGAGACTCTTGGTTGTTATCTCGGTCTTGTTTTTCAATGAGCCAGTGGCCAACCCCTTGAGGCCCTCGACACCCGCCTCGGTGGAAACCGCAATATCCTTGGCCACATCCTTTGACGCTTGGGGACAATCCATCGCAGCAAAGGCAGACGCGCACCTGAGGGAGAAAACCGCCGCCAAGCAGATACGGGCCAAGGACATCACCAACTCCCCAACAAAGTGAGAAACACGGCGAGGTAGTTTCCAGCTACTATAGGATGTTTTCCCTGCCAGCGCCACCAAAAATGAAACTTCAACCAGTCGAGCGCGGCGGTGCAAGATGGGGGGATCTTGGGGTGATTCCGCGATCATTTTGCAAGGAAACGATCTCGTCGCATTGCAGCCGCGAGCATTAGCTGCGATTTTTGGGCTCGGCTAGGAACGCTTTCACGCAAAGTGGCTGCCGGTTCGCGCCAAGAAAGCGCGTTAAAAGCAATAGAAGGAATCGGAAATGCCCCATGCCGTAACCAAGGATAGCGTCCGTCTGCACTACGAAGAGGCCGGAAGCGGCACGCCGATCATCTTCCTGCACGAGTTCGCGGCCGACCACACCAACTGGGAGCCGCAGATGCGCTACTTCTCGCGCGGCCACCGCTGCATCGCCTATTCGGCGCGCGGCTATACGCCCTCCGACGTGCCGCCCGATGCCAGCGTCTACACCTACAAGCATTTCTATACCGACGCGCTCGCCGTGCTCGATCACCTCGGCATCGCCAAGGCGCATTTCATCGGCCTGTCGATGGGCTCCTATTCATCGCTGCAGATCGGCCTCAACGCTCCGGAGCGCGCGCTGTCGATGACACTCGCCGCCGTCGGCTCAGGATCGGGTTTGGAAAACCTCGATGCCTTCCGTGCGCAATGCCGGGCCAATGCCGAGCAGTATGAAGCGATCGGCTCGGTCGAAGTTGCAAAAGTGACGCGCGAGGCGCCGAGCCGGATTCCGTTCCTGCTGAAGGACCCGCGCGGCCACGCCGATTTCTACGCCGCGCTGGCGCGGCACGACGCCAAGGGTTCGGCCAACACCATGCGCAGCTTCCAGGGCGGACGTCCGTCGATCTACACCATGACGGATGCGATCCGGAATGTGCCGACGCCGGCGCTGATCCTGTGCGGCGACGAGGACGACAATTGCGTCGGGCCGAGCCTGTTCCTGAAGCAGCACCTGCCGGCGGCGGGGCTCTCGTTCTTTCCCAAATCAGGCCACGTGCTCAATTTGGAAGAGCCGGCGCTGTTCAACGAGATGGTGGAGCGCTTCATCGCGCTGGTCGAGGCCGGGCGATGGCCGGTGCGCGATCCGAGGTCGACGGTGAAGGTCGCGGTATAAGATACCTAGTTGGCCGGCGCGCGGAAGGCGGCCCGGTAATGCGCCGGGCTGGTGCCGAGCCGCTGCCTGAAATGATGCCGCATGGCATCGGCGGAGCCAAAGCCGGTCTCGGTCGCGACGCCTTCGATGGGGATCCGGGTTGCTTCCAGCAACTCCCGCGCCTTCGCGACGCGGGTCTGCACCACCCATTCACCGGGCGACATCCCGGTGGCATCCTCAAAACGGCGGATGAAAGTACGCCGGCTCATCCGCGCCTTCTCCGCAAGGGTTGAGATCGTCAGATCGCGATCGAGATGGCGCTGCGCCCATGCAAATACCGAGGCCAGCGCATCGCCCTCGATGCTGGGGACCGGCTGCCGGATGTACTGCGCCTGCCCACCTTCGCGATGCGGCGCGATGACCAGCCGCCGCGCCACATGGTTGGCGATCTCCGTGCCGTGGTCGCTGCGCACGATGTGCAGGCAGAGGTCGAGCCCCGCGGCGCGGCCGGCCGAGGTCATGATGTCGCCGTCGTCGACATAGAGCACGTTGGCATCGACCTGCACCCGCGGATAGCGGCGTGAAAGCGCTTCGGTATGCGCCCAGTGCGTGGTGGCGCGCCTTCCGTCGAGCAGGCCCGCGGCAGCGAGGATGAAGGCGCCCGCGCAGATCGAGGCCACGCGCGCGCCGCGCCGGTGCGCCCGCCGCAACGCGTCGAGCATCGCGACCGATGGCGACTCCACGATGTCACGCGATCCCGGCACGATGATCGTATCGGCGCGGGCCAATGCGCCCATTCCGCCGTCGGCGATCACCTTGAGGCCGTTGTTGGCGGTGAGCGGTTGTCCCGGCCGTTCGGAGCACACGACGACGCGATACCAGTCCGGGCCCATATTCGAAAGACCGAACACCTCCAACGTCAGGCCGAGTTCGAAGGCGCTGACGCCGTCATAGGCCAGCACCGCGACGACGCGCTGCGCGCTGCCGGCGCGGGATCTGCTGCGATTTGACCGGATCGGCTTACTGGGTGTGATCTTGCTTGGCATGATCTTCACGGTATACGGCATTCGTGCCACTGGCAAGATGGCGCCGCACGGTTCACGTTCGCCCAGGCTTAAAGGAGGCAAGCATGACTTTTCTGATTGCGACCTGCGAATTCCCCGACCGGGCCGATCAGGCCGACGCGATGTGGCAGCGGCTTGCCGCCGAGTTCGACAAGTCGCCGGTCGATCTGCTCGTCCTGCCCGAGCTCGCCGGCGTCGACAGTTTCTGGAGCAGCCCCGTTTTCGATGACGCGGTCTGGCGCCAGGCCGCCGCGGCGCATGAAACGATCGAGGAGCATTTGCGGCCGATTGCTGCGAAGCGCATCGTGGGGACGCGCGCCGTCGCGGAAAGCGCAAAGCGATGGAACGAGACGTTCTTGTGGACGCCGGAGCGCGGCCTGGTTCGCGGCCGGGCCAAGGCGCTGCTGCCGCAGCAGGAAGGCGGCTGGGAAGAAACCTGGTTCGACCGCGGCTCGCAATACCCCGAAGCCGTGCGCGATGGCGAGTTCTGCTTCAGCGAAATGGTGTGCACCGAGCTCATGGTGAGCACGGCCGCGCGCGGCCTGGGACAGTCGGGGGTTCAGGTCATCGCCGCGCCGCGCGCGACCGGCGGCCACCCGCGCTGGGAAGTAGCCTCACGCATGACGGCGATCGCCGCGGGCGCGTTCGTGGTGACGGCCAACCGCCGTGGCGCGAAGCTTGCGGGCGGCAGCTGGATCGTCGCGCCCGATGGCGACATCCTCGTACGAACCAACCTGAGTGCCCCGATCGTCAGTCATGAAATCGATCTTGCTTTGGTCACCAGCGCGCGACTGACCTATCCGCGCAACGTCAGGGATTGAGCGGCCTCAAATTTCGGGGCCGCCACGCGGGAATAATTTTCATTGCGAATGATCTTTGTTGAGAGGGCAGGACGATGAAACTGCGGCTATTGCGCAACGCCACGCTGAAGCTGGAGATCCAGGGCCGGACAGTCCTGATCGACCCATTCTTTGCCGCAAAGGGATCGCGGCCGTCCTTTACCGGGCGCGCGCCCAACCCGCTGGTCGAACTGCCGGCCAGCCCGGAAGAAATTCTCGACGGCGTCGAACTCGTCGTCGTCTCGCATCTGCATGCCGACCATTTCGATCCGGTGGCGCAATCCCTGGTGCCAAAACATCTTCCGCTGATCTGCCAGCCGGGGGACGAAGACAAGATCCGGTCGTACGGGTTCGACGACGTGATGCCGCTCGTCAAAGTCATCGACTGGAACGGCATTCGCCTGCAGCGCCGCGAGGGCAGTCATGGCCTCGGACCGGTCGTGCAGAAAATGGGATCGGTGATGGGTTTCAGCATCACGGCAAAGAACGAACCGACGGTCTATTGGGCGGGCGACACTGTGCTCTATCCGGCCATCGAAACCATCATCACGGACACAAAGCCCGAGATCATCATCATTCATGCCTGCGGGGCGCGATGGGACGGCGATCTCATCACGATGGATGCCCCGGAGGCCGTCGCGACCTGCCGGCTGGCGCCTGACGCCACAGTGATCGCAACCCACATGGATTCGCTCGATCACGCCACCGTCTCACGCGACGAGCTGAGACGGTATGCGACCGAGCAAGGCGTCTCGCCGCAGCAATTGCTGATACCGCTGGATGGAGAGACGCTGCAGTTGACGTCGAAGCAGGCTTGAGTGGCCGGCGCGGGACCTGAGATGGATGGTGGAGGTGCCTGTTTGACGGCGTCATTCCGGGATGGTCCGAAGGACCAGACCCGGAATCTCGAGATTCCGGGTTCGATGCTGCGCATCGCCCCGGAATGACGTCAGCGGCGTTACTTCCCCGCCGCGCCCCGGCTCAGCAGGAACACACCCTGCTCGCCGAACATGTTCCAGACCCACCAGGGCAGGTTCAGCGGCACCGGGCGGCCGTAGAGATCGAGGGCGACCGCGCGCTCCATCTTGACGTTGATCTCGTCGCAGAGCTGCACGAAATCCTTGATCGTGCAGAAATGGATGTTCGGCGTGTCGTACCAGGTCGCTGGAAGGTTTTCGGTTCGCGGCATGTGGCCGCCGACCAGCAATTGCAGCCGCATCTTCCAGAACCCGAAATTCGGGAACGACACGACGGCGCGCCGGCCGATGCGCAGCAGGTTTTCCAGCACGGCCTTCGGCTGCCGCGTCGCCTGCAGCGTCTGCGACAGGATCACGTAATCGAAGGCGTCGTCCGGATAATTGACGAGGTCGGTGTCGGCATCGCCCTGTACTACCGCGAGCCCCTTGGCGACGCAGCGGTTGACGCCCTCACGCGACAGTTCGATGCCGCGGCCGTCGATGCCGCGGCTCTCCAATAGTTGCAGCAGTTCGCCATCGCCGCAGCCGACGTCGAGCACTTTTGAGCCGGCCGGAATCATTTCCGCGACCAGCAGATGGTCGGTGCGATATTTCCCCGTGCGATCGGGCGCGACGCCGCCGAGCGGCAAGGCCTGTTCCTGAAGCGCCATGTTAGCCACCTAATCCGCGCGCCTTGCCGGCGGATTGCAGGAAGGCGCGGGAGATGTCGAAGAACTCGGGCACGTCGAGCAGGAAGGCGTCGTGGCCGCGATCGGTCTCGATCTCGGCGAACGATACCCGCGCGCTGGAGGCGTTCAGCGCATGCACCAGCGCCCGCGATTCCGACGTCGGAAACAGCCAGTCCGACGTGAACGACACCACGCAGAAGCGGGTCTTGATGCCGCGAAACGCCTGCGCCAGCACGCCGTCGTGATCGGCGGCGATGTCGAAATAGTCCATCGCCCGCGTCAGGTAGAGATAGCTGTTGGCGTCGAAGCGCTCGACAAAGGACGAGCCTTGATAGCGCAGATAACTTTCGACCTGGAAATCCGCGTCGAACGAGAAGGTCGGCAGATCGCGGTCCTGCATCCGGCGGCCGAACTTGCGATGCAGCGCGGCGTCGGAAAGATAGGTGATGTGTCCGGCCATCCGCGCCACGGCCAGCCCGCGGTGCGGATGGGTGTTGAGTTCGAAATAGCGCCCATGATGCCAGTCCGGATCGGCCATCACCGCCTGCCGGCCGAGTTCGTGAAACGCAATGTTCTGCGCCGAGTGGCGTGTCGAGCAGGCGACCGGCAGCGCCGAGAACACTCGCTCCGGATAGGCGGCGGTCCATTGCAGCACCTGCATGCCGCCCATCGATCCGCCGATCACGCAGAACAATGTTTCGATCCCCAGCCGGTCGAGCAGCATGGCCTGCGCGCGGACCATGTCGGGGATGGTGATGAGCGGAAAATCCAGCCCCCAAGCCTTGCCGGTGGCCGGATTGGTCGAGGCCGGACCGGTCGATCCCATGCAGCCGCCGATCACGTTCGAACAGATGATGAAGTATCGGTCGGTATCGAGCGGACGGCCGGGACCGACCATGATTTCCCACCAGCCGGCCTTGCCGGTCAGGGGATGCAGATTGGCGACATGCTGATCCAGCGTCAGCGCGTGGCAGATCAGAATGGCGTTGGAACGGTCGGCGTTCAGTTCGCCATAGGTCTGATAGGCGATCTGGAACGGCGCGAGATCGATGCCGCAATCGAGCTTCAGCGGCTGATCCTTGCCGAACTCCGCCACCGTCGAGGTCGGATGATCGGCCTCGTGGGCGCGATCCACGCTGTGAATCGACGGACTGGATATCGACGGCACGTTTGTCATTTCGGCACCGACCTCCTTGCGGAGGCCCTCCGGACAGAATCAGGCCATAAAAAAACCCGGCCTGAACAAAGGTTCGGCCGGGATCAACTCTGTCCCCGGCCTGTTTAGCGAGTTGTTTAACGTGGCTGCAAGCCGGCCGGCTCAAATGACCACGGAATGGAACAAAGCTAGTCCCGCCCAGGCATTTCGTCAAGACAGCCGAGCCCCGGGGTAGCTTGGTTAACCGGGTCCTGCAGGGCTCCCCCGCGACGTTTCTCTTTGCTTTCAGCGCCCGTCTTTCCTAATCAATGCGACTGTCTGCCGGCCGCATCGGGCTGTTCCGGCACCAAGGTTTTTGAGATGTCCAAGGTACCGTCCAAGGCACCGTCGAAGGCACCCCCGGCCCCGCCTTCCCTGCAGGAACTGCGCAAGGAGATCGATGCGATCGACGAGCAGGTTCACCGCCTCTT
>Ga0307499_10000701_pt1 | contig 10906 bp, 12 predicted proteins | sample 13_S_MG_FD_201363 | JGI IMG/M metagenome (GOLD analysis project Ga0307499, IMG submission 201363) | Soil microbial communities from Populus trichocarpa stands in riparian zone in the Pacific Northwest, United States - 13_S | ecosystem: Environmental > Terrestrial > Soil > Riparian zone > Trees... | reverse complement strand
CTTTTTGGAGGGTTGCAGGATGGGTTCGCTTAGCATTTGGCACTGGATCGTCGTGATCGCAGTGGTCCTGCTGCTGTTCGGCCGCGGCAAGATTTCGGATCTGATGGGCGATGTCGCGCAGGGCATCAAGGCCTTCAAGAAGGGCATGCAGGACGACGACAAGACGGCCGCCGAAAAGCCCGCCGAACCGGTGAAGACCATCGACCACAATGCGGCGCCAGCGCCCACGGCGGCACGGACGGATGTCGGCAGCAAGGCTGTCTGAACCAGGCATCTTGGGACCACGCGTCGGTTGAAGGACGCCGGTTGAGAAAAGGCGCGGGCAGCTCCAGATCTTGGCTATGATGGATTGGGGCGCGGACGTCTCGCGCGAGCGGAAGAATTCATGTTCGACATCGGGTGGAGTGAACTGGTCGTCATCGCGGTTGTCGCGCTGATTGCCATCGGCCCGAAAGAGCTGCCGGGCGTGCTGCGCATGGTCGGGCAATGGATGGGCAAGGCGCGCAAGATGGCCGCCGAATTCCAGGGCCAGTTCCAGGAGGCCATGCGCGAGGCCGAAATGGCCGACCTCAAGAAAAGCTTCGATGAGGTCAAGGACGTGGCGACAGGCCTTTCCCCGGCCAACGTCATGACCTCGCTGCAGAAGGACGTCAGCGACGCCATGCAGATCGGCGACATCGACAAGCCTGCCGTCACAGCCAACGACGCCCAGGTGGCGTCCGCGATCGACGAACCCGTTACGCCGACGACGCCGGCCGCGCCGTCCCCGGAAACCTTTGTCGAGGCCGAGGCGCATGTGGCGTCCGAGCCGCTTGCGATCACGCGCGACGTTCAGGCGGCGCAGGATATCGCGCCCACGACGCCTGACGTTCTCAAGGACGCCAAAGCGTCATGACCGTCGAGGACATCGAGGCCAGCAAGGCGCCATTGATGGATCACTTGATCGAGCTGCGCTCGCGGCTGATCAAGGCGCTGCTCGGCTTCGGCATTGCTTTCATCTTCTGCTTCTTCTTCGCCAAGCAGATCTACAACGTGCTGGTCTGGCCGTTTGTCTGGGTCGCAGGCGCGGAAAATTCAAAGTTCATCTATACGGCGCTGCTGGAATATTTCCTCACGCAATTGAAGCTTGCGTTGTTCGGCGCCGGCTTCATCTCGTTCCCGATCGTGGCGACGCAGATCTACAAGTTCGTGGCGCCCGGGCTCTACAAGCACGAGCGCGGCGCGTTCCTGCCGTATCTGATCGCGACGCCGTTCTTCTTCGTGCTGGGATCGATGCTGGTCTATTTCATCGTGCTGCCGATGCTGGTGCGGTTCTCGCTCGGCATGCAGCAGATGGGCGGCGATGAGACGGCGCAGATCCAACTGTTGCCGAAGGTCGGCGAATATCTGTCGCTGATGATGTCGCTGATCTTCGCCTTCGGAATCGCGTTCCAGTTGCCGGTCATCCTGACGCTTTTGGGGCGGATCGGCATCGTCACCTCGAAGATGCTGCGCGAAAAGCGGCGCTATTTCATCGTCATCGCTTTCGTGATCGCCGCCGTGCTGACGCCGCCCGACGTGATCAGCCAGGCCTCGCTCGCGATCCCGCTGTTGTTGCTCTACGAGGGCGCGATCATTGCGGTCCGCATGGTGGAAAAGAAGGCCGCCGCCGCGCAGGCCTCGACCACGCCTCCGCCCGCCAGCCCGCCCCCGGAAGCCAATCCAGCGGAATAGGGCGCAAGCGCCGCATTTTCCCTATCATCGGCCATGCTGCCCATGATTCGTCATGCCCGGGCTTGTCCCGGGCATCCACGTCTTTTACAGACCTTGCGACGAAGACGTGGATGGCCGGGACAAGCCCGGCCATGACGGGAAATGAGCCATGCACGACATCAAATCGATCCGCGACAACCCCCAGGCGTTCGACGCCGGACTGAAGCGCCGCGGGCTGGCGCCGCTGTCGGCCGGGCTGCTGGCGATCGACGAGAAACGCCGGGCGGCGATCCTGGCGTCCGAGCAGGCGCAGGCGCGGCGCAATTCGGCGTCGAAGGAAATCGGCGAGGCCAAGAAGGCCAAGGATGACGCGCGCGCCACCAAGCTGATGGCCGAAGTCGCCGAGCTCAAGACCACGATGCCGGAGCTTGAGTTGGCGGCGAAGACCGCCGACGAAGCCTTGGCCAATGAATTGTCTGCGATCCCGAACCTGCCGCTTGATGAGGTGCCGGACGGCGTCGACGAGCACGGTAACGTGCAGCGGCAAATCTACGGCAAGATCCGCAACTACGGCTTCACGCCGAAACCGCACGACGATCTCGGCGGCGCGCTAGGCTATATGGATTTCGAGGCAGCTGCGAAGCTGAGCGGCGCGCGCTTTGTCGTTCTGAAAAAGGGCTTGGCGCGGCTCGAGCGCGCGATTGGGCAGTTCATGCTCGACTTGCATACCAACGAGCATGGCTACGCAGAAATCAATCCGCCGTTGCTGGTGCGCAACGACGTGATGTTCGGCACCGGTCAATTGCCGAAATTCGAGGACGACCAGTTCTGGGCCATCAAGGGCGAATTGCTCGCGGCTCCCGGCGAACGATTGAAGACCGAGCGTCTCGGGCTCATTCCCACCGCCGAAGTCTCGCTGACCAACCTCGTTCGCGAATCCATCGTCGATGAAAAAGAACTGCCGATGCGGCTGACCGCGCTGACGCCGTGCTTTCGCGCCGAAGCGGGCGCTGCGGGCCGCGATACCCGCGGCATGATCCGGCAGCATCAATTTACCAAGGTCGAACTGGTGTCGATCGCGACCCCCGAGACCAGCCGCGACGAGCATGAGCGCATGCTGTCCTGCGCGGAGGAAGTGCTCAAGCGGCTCGATCTGCATTACCGCGTCATGACGCTGTGCGCCGGCGACATGGGTTTCTCCGCACAAAAAACCTACGACATCGAGGTCTGGATGCCGGGGCAGGGTGAGGGCGGCGCCTATCGTGAAATCTCGAGCTGCTCGGTGTGCGGTGATTTTCAGGCGCGGCGGATGGATGCGCGCTCGCGCGGGTCAGACGGCAAGCCGCGCTTTGTACACACGCTGAACGGTTCTGGTACGGCGGTCGGCCGTGCACTGATTGCTGTGATGGAAACCTATCAGCAGCAGGGCGGATCGATCGCAGTGCCCGACGTGTTGCAGCCCTATATGGGCGGGCTCAAGACCATCGAGCGGGACAAATAGCGCAGAGCAAAAAATGGCATTGCATCGCGACATCTTTTGGATCGGGAGGCAATGGGCTGTTACCGGCCACGGGATGCAATTGATCGACCAGCGGCTGGAGGGGGCCTTCGATATCGAAGCGGCCCGGCTGTGGGATCACGATCTCATAGAGAACTTGCGCGCCAAGGCGTGGCTCAAGGCCGAGGATTTCGACAAGGGGCTGGCGATTGCGCGGACGCGACATTCGCAGCCGTCGGGCGCGGTGCCGCCGGAGCCGGTAACTGCGCAGGTTCCAGCGCCCGAGCCGATCGCGCCGCCTCCGCCTGCGGCGAAGCCGGAAGCGCCGAAGTTTGAAACGGCCAAGCCTGAACGGTCCGCTGCGGTACAGCCCTCTCAACCCGCAGAACCGCAAGTGCTTGAGAGCCCGCCGCCCGTTACCGTCGAACCGCCAAAGCAGGAATCGCCGGGCCTGCAGATGAAAATCGACGGCGGCGCCAGATTTGCGCGCCCCTGGCGCGTCTGGCTGAAGAAAACATGAGGAAGTGGGCCGGTTTGCCTCGGTGGCGATAGCCGGATAAGACCCAAGGCGAAAGCTGGCCCATCTCGAACCAAAAGGCATTTTGACGGATGCGAATTCTCTGCACCAACGACGACGGCATCCATGCGCCCGGGTTGAAGATCGTCGAGGAGATCGCGCACGGGCTATCCGACGACGTTTGGGTCGTGGCGCCGGAGCAGGACCAATCCGGCGTCTCGCATTCGCTGTCGCTGAACGATCCCTTGCGCCTGCGCGAAGTCGGCCCGCGCCATTTCGCTGTGCGGGGCACGCCGACCGATTGCGTAATCATGGGGTCGCGCCACATCCTCGGCGAAAAGGGGCCCGATCTGGTGCTGTCGGGCGTCAACAGGGGCCGCAACGTTGCCGAGGACGTGGTCTATTCCGGCACCATCGCCGGCGCGCTCGAAGGCACGATCCTGGGTATCCCGTCATTCGCGCTGAGCCAGGAGTTTTCCATCGAGACGCGTCACGCGCCGCTGTGGGACACCGCGCTGAAATTCGGCCCCGATATCCTGCGCAAGGTGATCGATGCGGGCGTGCCGAAGAACACGGTGATCAACGTCAATTTCCCCGCCTGCACGCCCGACCAGGTGAAGGGCGTGCGCGTCACGCGTCAGGGCAAGCGCAATCTCGGCTTCCTCAAGGTCGACAAACGCCATGACGGCCGCGGCAATCCGTATTTCTGGATCGGCTTTGAGCGCGCCGCGATGATGGATACGCCGGCCGAAGGCACCGATCTTGCGGCGCTTGCGGCACGCTACGTATCGGTCACGCCGCTGCGGCTCGATCGCACCGATGAAGCGTTCTCGGAAGCGCTGACGACGACGCTGAAGTAGAGCGGCTCGCGACATCGTCATCCCCGCGAAGGCGGGGATCCAGTACGCCGCGGCTTCTCGGCTCTATTACAAACGCCTCTGGAATACTGGATCATCCGCCTTCGCGGATGATGACGGCGGAGTGTAGGATTCTAAACCGTCGCGCTCTTCAAGGTGGAGGCGATGACCTGGGCCAGCGTTTCCAGCTGAAACGGCTTCTGCAGCGCGGGGCGATCGCGATATTCCGGCGGCAGGCCGGAGGAGCCGTAACCGGTCGCAAATATGAACGGACGGTTGCGCGCCGTGATCAGCTCGGCGACCGGCGTGATCACCTTGCCGTTGACGTTGACGTCGAGAATGGCGATGTCGAATTCGGTCGATTGCGCCAGCTTGACCGCTTCGCCGATTTCGCCGGCCTCGGCAGCCACGCTGTGGCCCAGCTCTTCCAGCATGTCAGCGACCATCATCCGGATCATCACCTCGTCTTCGACGAGGAAAACAGAACAGCCTGCCGGCCGTGTCGCCATCATGGGAATCCTTGCCCTTCCAAGGGTTTGAGGTTCGCAAAAAACACCTCTTGGTGCAACGTCGGGATGGATCGGCGCGCTTTGAGGCAAAGAGTCTCCCCGCGAAGGAATTGCCGTGCCCCAACGCCGGGGGGCGATCGTGGTTCCCGGAGCCGGAACCGAAATATTGAGGAAATTCTTCCTTAAGTGCGCCGACGCTATTACATCTCGGCGAGCCTGAGCATTGGATGGGCGGCAAAGCCGCCGCGAGACCGCAATGTCGCAAGAACCGCCCGAGAAGATGATGTTCCAGCTCGCCTTGCGGCGGCGCGGGATCAGCGACCAGGCGGTGCTGCGCACCATGGAAGAGGTGCCGCGGGAGGTCTTCGTGGCGGCTGGCGACCGCGGCCATGCCTACCGCGACAGCGCGCTCGGCATCGCCTGCGGGCAGACCATCAGCCAGCCCTTCGTGGTGGCCTACATGACCGAGCAGCTGCAACTGCAGAAGGGCCACAAGGTGCTCGAGATCGGTACCGGCTCCGGCTATCAGGCCGCGGTACTGTCGCGGTTGTGCGCGCATGTCCTGACCATCGAGCGTTATCGGACGCTGGCGGACACGGCCCGCGACCGGCTCGAAGCGCTCGGCTATTTCAACATCGAGGTGATGCTCGGCGACGGCTTCGACATCCCGGCGGGCGCCGGCGATTTCGACCGCATCATCGTGACGGCTGCGATGGAGCAAATTCCGGAAAAGCTGCAGGAGCGGCTGCTGCCGGGAGGCATCCTGATCGCACCGGTCGGGCCGCATCACGGCACCCAGACCCTGGTCAGGATGACCAGGAAGGACAGCGGTTTCGAGCGCAAGGAATTGGTCGATGTCCGCTTCGTTCCGGCCCTGCCGGGAATTGCGCGCGAGTTGTAGAATCCGGGATTGGCGGTTCCCGCCAACATCTTATTCCAAGGGTTAAGCGCTTATTTACTCGGCAGGTGTTTACTCAAAACAGTATTTTGTTGCGTACGAGTGAGTAACCATGTCCCGTGTCGCCGAGTTGCTTCGCTCGCGTCGGATGCCGCAGGTCGCGGTGCTGGCGCTGATGTCGGTCGGCTTTGCCGGCTGCAGCGCCGATATGCAGACGCGCCTTTCCGATAGCTCGTTCTCCAATCCCTTTGCCTCGCAGCCTGAAGCGACGGGTTCGGTGCGCCCGCCCGCCGCCGAACGCCGCGAGCCGCCGCAATACGCCCGGCCGCAGGCGTCCTCCGCACCGCAATTCCAGTCCCAGGCCTTGCCGCCGCCCGCCGCCGTTACGCCATCAGCCTATCCGGCCAGTTCGGGCGGGGTGTCGGGAGGAGGGCGCGGGATCTCGTCCTATGCGCCACCGTCCCATTCGCCGATCGAGACCACCGCCACGGTACCGCCGCGCTCGGTCGCCGCCGCGCGCCCGTCTGCGCAGAACGGCAGCACGATCATCGTCGGCACCAGCGACACGCTTGACAGTCTGGCGAAGCGCCACAACGTTTCACCCGCCGCTATTTTGCAGGCCAATGGCTACAAGGGGCCGCGCGTGCTGTCGCCCGGCCAGCAACTGATCATTCCGAAGCAGACCGCGGTGGCCGGCGCCGCACCGTCACTCGCGCCCGCGGCCAGCAAGCCGGTTGCCGCCGCGGCGGCACCGTCGAGCGTGCATATCGTCAATCGCGGCGATACGCTGATGAGCATCGCGCGCCGCAACAGTGTCCCGGTTGGCGAACTCGCCAGGGCCAACAATCTCGATCAAACCGCCAAGCTCAGCCTCGGCATGAAGCTCACCGTGCCCGGTTCGAAATCCGTGGCCGCTGTTCCGCCCGCGCAGCCCGCTATCGTCGTCGCCGCCCCCGCCCAGCCGGTGGCGCCGGTCGCGGCGCCGGGCACCAAGATGGCCTCGGCCGGCGGTCCGCCGCAGGCCGCGCGGCTGGCCTCTGCCACCACCAATGTCGTGGAAGAAAAGCCTGTCGTCGAGCAAGCCTCGGTCAAGCCCAGCGAAGCCACCGGCGCGCTGCCGACCTTCCGCTGGCCGGTGCGCGGCAAGGTGATCACGACCTACGGCTCGAAGACCAACGGCAAGTCGAATGACGGTATCAATCTGGCGGTGCCGGAAGGCACGCCGGTGAAGGCGGCGGAAGATGGCGTGGTCGCCTATTCCGGCAACGAGCTCAAGGGTTACGGCAATCTGGTTCTGGTGCGGCACTCCAACGGTTACGTCACCGCATATGCCCATGCGAGTGAACTGCTGGTAAAGCGCGGCGACACGATCAAGCGCGGCCAGATCATTGCCAAATCGGGTCAATCGGGTGAGGTGGGGTCGCCGCAGCTCCACTTCGAGATCCGCAAGGGATCTTCACCGGTTGACCCGCTTCAATTCCTGAACGGGGCGTAGCAACCGTAGCCCGGGCGAGCGAAGCGACCCCGGGGCAGTTTCCCCGCATATCGCTTTCGCTCATGCGGGCTACGAACCATCAACGTCATTGCGAGCGCAGCGAAGCAATCCAGTGCCACCACCTATGTCGACAGATGGATTGCTTCGCTGCGCTCGCAATGACGTTGAGACGGTTTGCCGGATCGCCCGCGCTCCACCCGGACTATGTGCGCCTACTTCCCCGCAAGCCTCACGCCCAACCGTCCCGCCAGTTCCTGCGTGAATTGCCAGGCGACGCGGCCCGACCGTGAGCCGCGGGTGGTGGACCACTCCAGCGCCTCGCGCTCCAGCGCTTCGTCATCCATCTTGATGCCGTAATGGCCGCAATAGCCGCGCACCATTGCGAGGTACTCATCCTGGCTGCAGCGGTGAAAGCCGAGCCACAGACCAAAGCGGTCCGACAGCGACACCTTCTCCTCGACCGCTTCGCCCGGGTTGATCGCGGTCGAGCGTTCGTTCTCGATCATCTCGCGCGCCAGCAGGTGCCGCCGGTTCGAGGTGGCGTAGAGAATGACGTTGTCGGGACGTCCTTCGATCCCGCCTTCCAGCACCGCCTTCAACGATTTGTAGGAAGCGTCGTTGCCGTCGAAGGAGAGGTCGTCGCAGAACACGATGAAGCGGAAATCGGAGCTGCGCAGCAGATCCATCAGTCCGGGCAGGCTCTCGATGTCCTCGCGGTGGATCTCGATCAGCTTGAGCCGGTCGGCCGGCTTGCGGTCGATATTGATATTGGCGTGGGTGGCCTTCACCAGCGACGACTTGCCCATGCCGCGCGCGCCCCACAGCAGCGCGTTGTTGGCGGGCAGGCCGTCGGCGAAGCGCTCGGTGTTCTCGATCAGGATGTCGCGCATCCGGTCGATACCCCTAAGCAGGCCGAGGTCGACACGGCTGACGCGCGGCACCGGCGAAAGGCGTCCGTCCGGATGCCAGACAAAGGCGTCGGCGGAGCCGAACGACTCGGGGGTGGCCGCTGCCGGAGAGGCCGCCGAAAGATGGCCGACGATGGCTTCCAGTGCGGCTGCGATCCGCGCGGCGGTGGCGGCGTTGTCCGTGCTTGCCGGACGTTTTGTCGCGGTTTTTGCAAGGGCTCGTGAGGCGGCTTTCGGGGTCGTTCGGCGCGTTGTTTTCTTGGGTTTTTTTGACATTTTTGCAGTTCCTGACCGCGCAGCCTTAACGGGCCTTGGAAGCTCCCGCAAGCGGCCTAAATGAGGGGTCCGGCCACGTTGCAATTGGGCCCGCCGCCGCTATAGTCCGCGCGAATTTGCCCGAACCGGCGACATGCTCAGGACGCTATGCCGAGGCATGGCCGGTTCTTTCCGTCTTACGAGGATTGTTCGAATGCTGATTACCCCTGCGTACGCCCAGGCTGCAGCCGGTGGCGATGCCAACAGCATGTTGATGTCGCTGCTGCCGTTCGCGCTGATCTTCGTGATCATGTATTTCCTGATTCTGCGACCGCAGCAGAAGAAGGTGAAGGATCATCAGGAACTGGTGAAAAACATCCGCCGCGGCGACACGGTCGTCACCTCGGGCGGCCTGGTCGGCAAGGTGACCAAGGTGGTCGACGACGACCAGATCGAGTTCGAGATTTCGGACGGCGTCCGCGTGCGGCAGATGCGGCAGATGATTTCGGGCGTCCGCACCAAGGGCGAGCCGGCCAAGGAAAAGGCTGAGGCCAAGGACGAGACGTCCGCGAGCTGAGTTTTCCGCGCCGCTTCCCGCGGCGCATTTTCCACGATCTGACGGGTCTACTCGATGTTGTACTTCACGCGGTGGAAGGCGCTGGCGATCATTCTGACCGCGCTCGTGGTCTGCCTGTTCGCGGTTCCGAACTTCTTCTCCCAGGAGCGGGTGAAGACCTGGCCGGTGTGGGCGCAGCGTCACATCGTGCTCGGCCTCGATCTGCAGGGCGGTTCGTACCTGCTGCTCGAAGTCGATTCCAACTACGTGAAGAAGGAAAAGCTTGATCAGGTGCGCGACGAAGTCCGTCGCGTGCTGCGCGAGGCCAAGATCGGCTATACCGGCCTTTCTGCGCGCGCCGACGCGGTGGAAGTCCGCGTCAAGGATACCGATCTGCAGGCGGCGCTTCCCAAGCTGCGTGAACTGTCGCAGCCGCTGGGCGGCCTGCTCGGTTCCTCGGGACAGCGCAGCCTCGAAGTCTCCGATGCCGGCGGCGGGCTGATCCGTCTCACGGTGCCGCAAGCCGCCATTACCGAACGCATCCGGCAAACCATCGAACAATCGATCCAGATCGTCGAGCGCCGCATCAACCAGCTCGGCACGGTGGAGCCGCTGATCCAGCGGCAGGGCACCGACCGCATCCTGGTTCAGGTGCCGGGCTTGCAGGATCCGACCGAGTTGAAACGCATCCTTGGCACGATCGCCAAGATGGAATTCCGCATGGTCGATTCGTCGGTGTCGCCGGATCAGGCGCAACGGGGAAGCGTGCCGGCCGATTCGGAAATCCTGATGAGCGAGGCGTCGCCGAAGGTGCCTTACGTCGTCAAGAAGCAGGTTCTGGTTTCCGGCGGCGACCTCACCGATGCGCAGCCGGGCTTCGACCAACGCACCAATGAACCGATCGTCAACTTCAAGTTCAATAGTTCGGGCTCGCGCAAATTCGCGCAGGCGACGTCGGAGAATGTCGGGCTACCCTTTGCCATCATCCTCGACAACAAGGTGCTCTCCGCACCCGTGATCCGCGAACCGATCACCGGCGGCCAGGGGCAGATCTCTGGCAGCTTCACCGTGCAGGGGGCCAACGAACTCGCGCTTCTGATGCGGGCCGGCGCGCTGCCGGCACCGCTGACCGTGATCGAGGAGCGGACCGTCGGTCCGGGCCTCGGCCAGGACTCGATCGAAAAGGGCGAACTGGCGGCCTATGTCGGCTCCATCCTGGTCATCGTGTTCATGCTGTTGACCTACCGCCTGTTCGGCGTGTTCGCCAACATCGCGGTCGCCATCAACGTCGCGATGATCTTCGGCATCCTATCGCTGCTCAACGCCACGCTGACGCTGCCCGGCATCGCCGGCATCGTGCTGACGGTCGGCATCGCGGTCGATTCCAACGTGCTGATCTATGAGCGCATCCGCGAGGAACTGCGCGGCGGACGCAACGCGATTTCGGCGATCGATGCCGGCTTCCGGCGCGCGCTGTCGACCATTCTGGACTCCAACATCACCACCTTCATCGCCGCCGCGGTGCTGTTCTATATCGGCACCGGCCCGGTGCGCGGCTTCGCCGTTACGCTCGGCATTGGCATTATCACTACCGTCTTCACCGCCTTTACCCTCACCAGCCTGATCGTCGCCGGCTGGGTGCGATGGAAACGGCCGAAGACCGTGCCGATCTAGGGACCTCATTGTGACTCAATTCGTTCTCATTGGGCTGGGCGTGCTGA
>Ga0307499_10000699_pt1 | contig 10920 bp, 11 predicted proteins | sample 13_S_MG_FD_201363 | JGI IMG/M metagenome (GOLD analysis project Ga0307499, IMG submission 201363) | Soil microbial communities from Populus trichocarpa stands in riparian zone in the Pacific Northwest, United States - 13_S | ecosystem: Environmental > Terrestrial > Soil > Riparian zone > Trees... | reverse complement strand
TTCATGGCACGGTAGACCAGCAGCGCGACCACGGCGCCGAGCACCGAACCGACGATGCCGGACGGCTGCAGGGCCCCCTCGGTGGAGTCCTTGTGGAAGATCACGTAGCCGAGGAAGCCGCCGATGAACGAGCCGACAACGCCGAGCAGAATGGTGGCTCCGACGCCCATCGGGTCGCGGCCTGGGACCAGCAGCCGGGCTAGCGCGCCGGCGATCAGCCCGACGATGAGCAGCACGATGATGAACCCGAGCACGTTTCCTCCTGGGGATGCGTCCACCGGACGGGATCGGGCCCGCCGGACACTCTCCGACACCATCTGGCGTGTCCCGCCTGGGTGTCGCAGCGGCCTTGTTGCCGCTGCTAGGGCTATACCCAGGCATGCACCGCTTACTCATGCCGGGGCGCGAGTTCGGGCCCCCATGACGGGTGTCACAGTGCGTGTTCGCCGGCCGGGCGGTCAGCCGCCCGGCGGCCCGCCGGCGCCGGGCCGGTCGCCGCGCGGTCGCGGTCCGGCGCGGCGGGGCGCCCGCCCGGAGCCCGGGCGCGGTCGGCTGGGCGGGCCGCCCGGAGCGGCGTCGGGGCGGGGAACTATTCTCCTGGTCGGGCCGGACGCGGCAGGCACTGGAGGGATGGCCTGCGTCGACGCGGCCGGACCGACGCGGCACCGAAGCCAGGAGGCACCGTGACCATCGAGCCGAAGCCGATCGTCAGCCGGCCGTACCCTGCCCGGCCGACGACCAAGGGCTCGCTGCTGCTCTCCCTGCTGCGCACCACCGACCACAAGGTGATCGGCCAGATGTACCTGGTCACCTCGTTCGGGTTCTTCTTCGCCGGTGGCCTGATGGCGCTGCTGATGCGGGCCGAGCTGGCCCGCCCGGGCATGCAGTTCCTCTCCCCGGAGCAGTACAACCAGCTGTTCACCATGCACGGCACGATCATGCTGCTGCTGTTCGCGACGCCGCTGGTGTTCGCCTTCGCCAACCTGGTGCTGCCGCTGCAGATCGGCTCGCCGGACGTCAGCTTTCCGCGGCTGAACTCGCTGTCGTACTGGCTGTTCCTGTTCGGCGGGCTCACCGTGATGGCCGCCTTCATCACCCCCGGCGGCGCCCCGGACTTCGGCTGGACCGCCTACTCGCCGCTGAGCAACGCGGTAAACACCCCGGGCGTCGGCGCCGACCTGTGGATCGTCGGGCTGGCGCTCAGCGGTCTGGGCACGATCCTCGGCGGCGTCAACATGGTCACCACGGTGATCACGCTGCGGGCGCCGGGCATGACGATGTTCCGGATGCCGATCTTCACCTGGAACATCCTGGTCACCAGCGTGCTGGTGCTGATGGCGTTCCCGATCCTCACCGCGGCGCTGTTCGGGCTGCTGGCCGAGCGGCAGCTCGGCGCGCAGGTGTTCCTGCCGGAGAACGGCGGGCCGGTGCTCTGGCAGCACCTGTTCTGGTTCTTCGGCCATCCCGAGGTGTACATCGTGGCGCTGCCGTTCTTCGGCATCATCACCGAGGTCATCCCGGTGTTCAGCCGCAAGCCGTTGTTCGGCTACAAGGGCCTGGTCTTCGCCACCCTCGGCATCGCGGTGCTGTCGATGACGGTCTGGGCGCACCACATGTTCGTCACCGGCGCGGTGCTGCTGCCGTTCTTCTCGTTCCTGACGTTCCTGATCGCGGTGCCCACCGGGATCAAGTTCTTCAACTGGATCGGCACGATGTGGCGCGGCGGCATCTCGTTCGAGACACCGATGCTGTTCGCCCTCGGCTTCCTGGTCACCTTCCTGTTCGGCGGGATCACCGGGGTACTGCTCGGCTCGCCGCCGCTCGACTTCCACGTCTCCGACTCGTACTTCGTGGTGGCGCACTTCCACTACGTGCTGTTCGGCACGATCGTGTTCGCCGCGTTCGCCGGCATCTACTTCTGGTTCCCGAAGTTCGCCGGCCGCTACCTGGACGACCGGCTGGGCAAGCTGCACTTCTGGGCCACCTTCTTCGGCTTCCACCTGACCTTCCTGGTGCAGCACTGGCTGGGCAACAAGGGCATGCCGCGCCGGTACGCCGACTACCTGCCGATCGACGGCTTCACCACGCTGAACACGATCTCCACGATCGGCTCGTTCCTGCTCGGCGCGTCCACGCTGCCGTTCATCTGGAACGTCTACAAGTCCTGGCGGTACGGCGAGGTGGTCACCTCGGAGGACCCGTGGGGTTACGGGAACTCGCTGGAGTGGGCCACCTCGTGCCCGCCGCCGCGACACAACTTCACCACCCTGCCGCGGATCCGGTCCGAGCGGCCGGCGTTCGACTACCACTACCCGCAACTGGCCGAGCGGCTGGAGCTGGAGGCACACGCCGGCAACCGGCCGGTGCCGGTGGCTGCGATCCGGGGCGGCGGCCGATCGGACGATCCAGACCCCACTCGAACGTGACCGCAGGTTGGCTGTGACGTCTTGTGGCCGACTGATACCGTAGCGTTACCCGCGCCGAGGGTTGGCTAGCTCGCCTTCCCGCTCATACGCGGTCCCGACAGCATGCACCCACACAGTGTTCTCGTCACCGTCACCGGATTCGATCGTCCCGGAGTCCTCTCCGCGCTGTTCCCGGCTTTCGCCGCGCACGACGTGGAGGTCCTGGACGTCGAACAGCTGGTGATCGGAGGCCGGCTCGTGCTCGGCGTCGCACTCGCCCTGCACGGGGATCCCGGCGCACTCCGGCGTGCGGCCACCCTGGCCGCCGAGGCGCTGGGCACCGAGATCGAAGTGACCAGCACCGAGGAGTTCTCCGCGCCGGTGCCGCCACGCCGGACCCGGCACCAGGTGGTGGTGCTGGGCCGGCCGCTGCGGGCCGGCGCGGTCGGCGAGATCGCCCGCCGGGTCGCCGACCTCGGCGGCAACGTCGAGTCGATCTCCCGGCTCGGCGAGGACAAGTTCATCGGCCTGGAGCTGATGGTCTCCGGCGCCGACCACCACCGGCTGGCCACCACGCTGGTCACCGCAGCGGTGGAGACCGGCACCGACATCGCGATGGAGCGGGCCGGGCTGCGCCGCCGGTCCAAGCGGCTGGTGCTCTTCGACGCCGACCGCACCCTGCTGCCCACCGACACGCTCGGGCTGCTGGCCGAGCTGGCCGGACGAGGCACCGAGTCGGCCCGGCTGGTGGCCGCGGCGCGGGAGGCCGAGCTGCTGGCCGGCGCCGCCGGCCGGCTGGCCGACGACGGCATGCCACCGCTGCCCGCGATCCCCGGCCGGCCGGACGGCTCCGCCGGGCCGCCCGGGCCCGGCCTGGTGGGCGCCCAGGCCGCCGACGGCGGGGCACCGTACGGCCGTGATCCGGGCCGGCGCGGCATCGACGGGCTCGGGTCGGCCGGGCGGGCGCTGCCCGGCGGCGCGGCGGGCCGGCTGCGGCCGGCGCTGGACAGCACCGCCGCGGCCGTGCTGCAGACCGCCGCGGCGCAGCGGGAGGTGCAACTGCTGCGGGCCCGGGTGGCGCTGCTGGCCGGGCTGCCGGTGACCGCGGTGGCCCAGGTCCGGGCCGAGTTGCGGTGGGCCCCCGGGGCGGATGCGCTGGTGGCCCGGCTGCAGCGGATGGGCTACCGCTGCGGCGCGGTCTCCGGCGGGGCCGCACAGGTGGTGGAACCGCTGCTGGACCGGCTCGGGCTGGACTTCGCGGTGGCCAACCGGCTGGAGGTCGACGGCCGCCGGCTCACCGGCCGGCTGGTCGACACCGGCCTGCACCCGGCCGGCAAGGTGCACGCGCTGCTCCAGTTCGCCGACACGCACGGGGTGCCGCTCAGCCAGACCGTCTCGGTCGGCGGCCTGGGCGGCATCGACATGGTCGCCTGCGCTGGCCTGGGGCTGGCGGTCGGCGCCGGTGCCGGCGGTGGCTGGACGACGCCGCCGGCCCCGCGGGACGCGGCTGTCGAGCCCGGGCACAACGGCGCCGCCGGCCGGGCCGAGGTCTCCTACGCCGAGGCACTGCTGGTCATGCTCGGCCTGCCCACCGACGGGGCGGACGGAACGGGCGAGCCGGCCGCCGTCCCGATTCCGGCCGGCACCCCGCCCACCGACCGCTGACCCCGGCCCACCCAGCCGGCCGACCCACCCAGCCGGCCGACCCACCCAGCCGGCCGGCCGGCCGGCCGGCCAACCCGGCCGGCTAGAGCGCGGGTGAGCCGAGCAGGGTGATGCCGGCGTCGCGGAGCCGGTCCACCGCGGCCGCGGTCGACCCGGCGGCCACACCGGCGGTCAGATCCAGCCGGACCGTCGTCGCGAAGCCGGCCGCGGCCGCCTCCAGCGCGGTGGCCTGCACGCAGTAGTCGGTGGCGATGCCGACCACCTCGACCTCGTCCACCGCCCGGGCGCGCAGCCAGTCGGCCAGCCCGACACCGTCCGCGTTGCCCTCGAAGCCGCTGTACGCGGCGGCGTACTCGCCCTTGTCGAAGATCGCTTCCAGCCGGCTGCGGTCCAGCGCCGGGTGCAGCTCGACGCCGCCGGTGCCGACCACGCAGTGCACCGGCCAGCTCTGCCGGTAGTCCGGGGAGGCGGCGAAATGGTCGCCCGGGTCGATGTGGTGGTCGCGGGTGGCCACCGCGTGCGCGTAGTCGCCGGCGGCCAGCCGCTCGCTGATCGCCGCGGCCACCTCGGCGCCCCGGGCCACGGCGAGCGACCCGCCCGGGCAGAAGTCGTTCTGCACGTCCACGACGATCACAGCCTTCACGCGGAGCCTCCCTGCGCTGCCGGGTGGAACGTGGTCGGGATGGCCGGTTCGCCACCGAACAGCTTCAGACCTTCCCACGGGACGGTGACCAGCACCCGGCGCAGGTGCGCCCGGGACTCGGCCAGCGTGGGCAGGCCGGGCACCCGGCGGCCGCCGCGCAGCAGCGGGACCTGCAGCTGCCGGTCGCCGTCCGCCGGCTCGGCGGTGCCGCCGGCCACCACGACCTCCTCGGTCGCGGTGCCGGACCGGCGGTGCCGGCGCACCGCCACCTTCCGGCCGCCCAGCGTGGTCTTGTGCTCGGACCGCTTCGCCACCGGCCGGCCGTCCACCTCGACCAGCTTGTAGACCAGGCCGGCGGTGGGCGCCCCGGAGCCGGTGACCACGGCGGTGCCGGCGCCGTACGAGTCGACCGGGGCGGCGGCCAGCGCGGCGATCGCGTACTCGTCCAGGTCGCCACTGACCACGATCTTGGTACCGCTGGCGCCGAGCGAGTCGAGCAGGTCGCGGGCCTGCCGGGCGAGCACGGTCAGCTCGCCGGAGTCGATCCGGATCGCGCCCAGCGCCGGCCCGGCCACCTCGACGGCGGTCCGGATGCCGGCGGCGATGTCGTAGGTGTCGACCAGCAGCGTGGTGTCCGGCCCGAGCGCCGCGACCTGGCCGCGGAACGCGTCCGCCTCCCGGTCGTGCAACAGGGTGAACGCGTGCGCGGCGGTGCCCGCGGTCGGCACCCCGTACCGGTGCCCGGCGGCCAGGTTCGAGGTGGCCGCGAACCCGGCCAGATAGGCGGCCCGGGCGGCGGCCACGGCGGCCTCCTCGTGGGTGCGCCGCCCGCCCATCTCGATGATCGGCCGGTCGCCGGCGGCGGTCACCATCCGGGCCGCGGCCGAGGCGACCGCCGAGTCATGGTTGAGCACGGACAGCGCCAGCGTTTCCAGCAGCACCGCCTCGGCGAACCCACCGGACACGGTCAGCAGCGGCGAACCGGGGAAGTAGAGCTCGCCCTCCGGGTAGCCGTCCACGTCGCCGGCGAACCGGTAGCCGGCCAGCCAGTCGGCGGTGCCGGGGTCGATCACGCCGGCGCCGGCCAGGAAGTCCAGCTGGTCGGGATCGAACCGGAACGCCTCGATCGCGTCCAGCAGCCGCCCGGTGCCGGCCACCACGCCGTACCGCCGGCCGTCCGGGAGCCGGCGCGCGAACACCTCGAACACGCAGCGGCGGTCCGCCGAGCCGTCGCGGCGGGCCGAACCGACCATGGTCAGCTCGTACTGGTCGGTCAGCAGCGCGGTCGACGTCACCCGGCCGAGGGTAGGCCCGGGGTGGTCGTGGCCGACCCCCGAGGGGTGGCAGCATGAGACCCATGGCGGGCACCGTCGCACCAGAACGGATCGCGGAGATCGGCACCGACGAGGTGGCCGACGTCGCGTACCCCTGGGTCACGATCGTCTGGAACGATCCGGTCAACCTGATGTCGTACGTGACCCACGTGTTCCAGAAGCTGTTCGGCTACCCCAAGGAGAAGGCGACCAAGCTCATGCTGGACGTGCACGAGAAGGGCCGCGCGGTCGTCTCCAGCGGGAGTCGGGAGCAGATGGAACACGATGTGGCGCGGCTGCACGCGCACGGCCTCTGGGCCACCCTGCAGCAGGACAAATGACCGCGCCCACCGGTGCCGCCGCTCGCTCGCCGGCGCTCACCGCGGAGGCTTCATGACCGCGTTCCGGCGCACCGGCGCCGGCGTGGTGGTGACCTTCGACGAGGTCGAGGCGTCCCTGCTGCGGCACCTGGTCGGTGAGGTGCGCGACCTGCTGGACACCGACGCCGACCTGCGGGCCGACCTGGTCGATCCGGCCGAGCCGGCCGGCGGGCCGGCCGCCGAGAGCACCACCGGCCTGGACGTCCCGGACGCCGCCATGCTGGCCGAGATGACCGGGTTGGGCGGCGGCCCGCCGCCGCGCCAGCCCGGCGACCCGGTGCTGCGCCGGCTGCTGCCGGACGGCTACCGGGACGACGCGGCCGCCGCGGACGAGTTCCGCCGGTTCACCGAGGCCAGCCTGCGTGAGCAGAAGCGGGCGGTCGCCGTCGGCCTGCTGGAGGACCTGCCCGGCGACGCCGGCGGCGAGGTGCGGCTGGACCCGCCCACGGTGGAGCGCTGGCTGTCCGCGCTGAACGACGTCCGGCTGGCGCTGGGCACCCGGATCGGCGTCGAGGAGGACATGCCCGAGCCGGACCCGGACGATCCGGACACCCCGGCCTACGTGGTCTACCTCTGGCTCACCGAGCTGCAGGAGGTCCTGGTGCAGGTCGCCGCCGAGGCGGCCGAGGACGCGGCCCGGGCGGACGGCACCGTCCGGGCGGACAGCGCGGACGACCCGACCGGGGCGGGGTCAGACGACTGAGGCCCGGTGCGGGTCCCAGTACTCCAGCCCGGCCACCTCGAACCGCTCCTCCAGCGCGTCCAGACCGTACTGGGTGACGTAGTCGCGCTCGGCCACGGTGATCGGGATGGTCCAGAGCAGCCGGATCTCCCGGTGCCCCACCCGCAGGCTCCACAGCTCGTCCGCGATCAGGTACGGGGCGCTGATCAGCAGGTGCGTGCAGGACGAACCGGGCAGCCAGGGCTCGCCGATCGGCACGGTGTCGCCGACGTCCAGTGGCTGCACGCCGTGGTAGTAGACGACTTCGACCAGCAGTTCCACCGCGCGCAGCGTCTTGAACGGGGTGACCAGCACGAACTCGTGCCCGATCGGCTGTGCCTGGCCGGCGGTGGAGGCCCAGGCGCCGCTGCTGACGTGCAGCCAGAGGCCGCCGCGGGTCTCCGGATCGACCCGCAGGACGCGGATGTCCGGATTGCTCTCCGCGATCGCGCCGGTCTGCCAGCCCTGGGTGATCACGCGTTGACCGGGGAACCCGCGGCGCAGGTGCGCCTCGACGGCGCTGCGCGCGGTCAATCCGGTCGAAGCCTCCACCGCTATTACTCTACGAGGTTGGCAAGTAGCGCTCGGCACCATTCCCCGCACAGATGCGATCCGATCCGCCGTTCTCCCGCTCGGGTAGCCTGGTTCGCGTGCTGACGATCGATCAGGCGACCCACGACGCGATCGTCGCACACGCCCGCCGTGACCATCCGGACGAGGCCTGCGGGGTGGTTGCCGGCCCGGCCGGGTCCGATCGGCCGGAACGGTTCGTGCCGATGCTGAACGCGGCGCGGTCGCCTACCTTCTACGAATTCGACTCGGCTGACCTGCTGAGGCTCTACCGCGAGATGGACGACCGGGACGAAGAGCCGGTGATCATCTACCACTCGCACACCGCCACCGAGGCGTACCCGTCGCGCACCGACATCAACCTGGCCCAGGAGCCCGGCGCGCACTACGTCCTGGTCTCGACCCGGGAGCCGGGCAGCACCGAGTTCCGGTCGTACCGGATCGTGGCCGGCGCGGTCACCGAGGAGCCGGTCCAGGTGGTCCAGCGGTGACCGGCGGACTTGGGTGCACCCTGCTCGCGGAGGGCGCTCGCCGGGGCGTCCGTGATGCTGGCCGCGGGGGCCGAGCCCCCGCGTGCCCCGCGGTGCGGCCGGCGCCGGTTGGGATGCTGCGTCGTCCGCTCCAGTTCGCGGAGGGTGCTCGCCTGGGCGTCCGTGATGCTGGCCGCGGGGGCCGAGCCCCCGCGTGCCCCACGGTGCGGCCGGCGGCGGTTCGCATGCTGCAACGCCCGTTCCAGTTGGACGGGGCGCCGTCGGCGGGCCCGGGCCCGGCCGGAGCGGCTGGCGCGGCCTGGGCCGAGGCAGACCGCCGGCACGTGCTCGGGCACACCCCGACGTCGGTCGTCTACGACTGTCCGCCATCCTGACGCCTGCGGCGCGGTGGCTGGAATCCGCGCGCCGCCCGGCGTCGTTGCGCCCGACGGGTTCGCCAGATTCGGTTGAGGAGCATCAAGTCATGGCCATTCAGGTCCGCATTCCGACGATCCTGCGGTCGTACACCGGCGGCGAGAAGTCTGTCGAGGGCAAGGGCGATTCCCTCGGCGTGCTGCTGGACGACCTGGACAGCCGTCATCCCGGCCTACGGGCCCGGCTGGTGACGGAGGACGGTGCGCTGCACCGGTTCGTCAACATCTACGTCAACGACGAGGACGTCCGGTTCACCGGCTCACTGCAGACGGCGCTGTCCGACGGCGACTCGGTGACCGTGCTGCCCGCGGTGGCCGGCGGCGCCCCGGGTCGCGGCGCCCCGGGGCGCGGCTGACCGCGATGGCCCGGTTCGACTCGCTGATCGACTCGGTCGGCGACACACCGCTGGTCGGCCTGCCGCGGCTCTCGCCCACGCCGGACGTCCGGCTCTGGGCGAAGCTGGAGGACCGCAACCCGACCGGCTCGGTCAAGGACCGCGCCGCGCTCTGGATGGTGCACGCCGCCGAGAAGGACGGCCTGCTCCAGCCGGGCGCGACGATCCTGGAACCGACCAGCGGCAACACCGGCATCTCGCTGGCCATGGTGGCCCGGCTGCGCGGCTACCGGCTGATCTGCGTGATGCCGGAGAACACGTCGGTGGAGCGGCGCCAACTGCTCGCGATGTACGGCGCCGAGATCATCTACTCGCCGGCCGCCGGCGGCTCGAACCAGGCGGTGGCGCAGGCCAAGGAGCTGGCCGCGGCCAACCCCGACTGGGTGATGCTCTACCAGTACGGCAACCCGGCGAACGCGGCCGCGCACTACGAGGCGACCGGCCCGGAGATCCTGCGTGACCTGCCGTCGATCACCCACTTCGTCGCGGGGCTGGGCACCACCGGCACGCTGATGGGCACCGGCCGGTTCCTGCGCGAGCGGGTGCCGGGCATCCAGGTGATCGCCGCCGAGCCGCGGTACGGGGAGCTGGTGTACGGGCTGCGCAACATCGACGAGGGCTTCGTCCCGGAGCTGTACGACCCGGCGGTGCTGACCACCCGGTTCTCGGTCGGGCCGAAGGACGCGCTGCGCCGCACCCGGGAGTTGGTGGAGCGGGAGGGCATCTTCGCCGGCATCTCGACCGGGGCGATCCTGCACGCGGCCATGTCCGTGGCGGACAAGGCGGTCGCGGCGGGGGAGCGCGCGGACATCGCGTTCATCGTCTGTGACGGCGGCTGGAAGTACCTGTCCACCGGGGCGTACGCGGGAACGCTGAGTGACGCCGAGGCGGCGCTCGAAGGGCAACTCTGGGCCTGAACGGGTTCGATTACGCCTAGTAGTCGGACCGGTGCCAGGTGGAGTGATTTCTACCCCGAATGGCGCAGTTTTGGTGCGCCAATAGATCGAGGTATGCCCCGGGCGTCACGATAAGCTACGATCGTGGCCCGGAGATAACTCTACGCGGCGCAGGGAGGCCCGGTGATCCGTTGTCGTCTCAGCGTCCCGAATGACCGTCCCCAGCCCTCGCGGCCCGACTCGCGGTGGGCTGCGCATGGCTGACATCAACGACCGGCTGGAGCGGCTCAGCCGGCGGGACGAGTTGGCCCGGCGGGCCCGGGAGCGGGCTGTTCCGCCGGCGGCCATCGCCGGGGTCGGTGCCGAGTTCGTCGAGGTGATCGAATCGGTCGCGCAGGTGGTCCGCCGGCATCCCGGGATGTCGGTGATGATCGCCCCGGGCGACGGGCGCCGGCGCAGCGCGGTGATCCGGGTGACCGAGCGGGACGGCGAGGCGGAGATCGCCCCGGTGACGATGAACGCGGCCGGCGAAGGTCACTTCGGCGCACCCGGCCCGGAGCACCAGTCGCCGTACGGCCCGCCGGAGCAGGGCCCGCCGCCAGACCTGAGCTACCCCGACCTGATCCGGCCGGACCTGAGCATGCGGCCGCCGGAGCAGGGCTATCCCGGCCCGCCACCACCCGTGCCCGGGCCACCGACCTGGCGGCCGCCGCCGCCCGAGCCGGTGCCCCAGCAGCCCGCCCCGTACGAAGCCGCTCCGGCTGACACCTGGGTCTGGGAGCGGTAGCTCGCTCGACTCTGGCGACCCCTGCTCGCGGACTGCGCTCGCCGGGGTCGCTCGCATGTTGGCCGCGGGGCCGAGCCCCGCGTACCCGCGGTGCGGTCGGTGGCGGTGGGGTGTCGGGGTCGAGCCCGCGGGCCCCGCGGCGCGGCCGGTGGCGGTGGGGTGTCGGGGTCGAGCCCGCGTACCCCGCGGTGCGGCCGGTGGCGGTGGGGTGTCGGGGTCGAGCCCGCGGGCCCCGCGGCGC
>Ga0307499_10000697_pt1 | contig 10932 bp, 4 predicted proteins | sample 13_S_MG_FD_201363 | JGI IMG/M metagenome (GOLD analysis project Ga0307499, IMG submission 201363) | Soil microbial communities from Populus trichocarpa stands in riparian zone in the Pacific Northwest, United States - 13_S | ecosystem: Environmental > Terrestrial > Soil > Riparian zone > Trees... | reverse complement strand
GGCGGACGCCCGGGCCGACGGTGGCGGCTGACCGCTCTGGTTGCCGGCTCGCGCGAGACGACACCTCGGGCCGGATGACAAGCCTTGACGACGTTCCAGGTCAACGCTGACAATTGCGATGTTAGCGTTAACACAGCGTTCATCGCCGGGACACGAGCGGGGTGACGGCGTCGGCTCCGCCACGTCCTGGCGGGTGCCCCGAGGGCCGGCGGCGACCGGCACGACTCCGACACGAGGACGTGGGCGGGTGCCTGCACAAGGACACGAGTTTGCGGAGTTCAGCCGTCGCGGTTTCCTGAAGGCGACCGGTGCGGTGACGGCCGGTTCGCTGATCTTCAGCTGGGCCGGCCCGCCGGGAGCGGCCGCGGCGGAGCCCGCCGGGGTCGGGCCGGCCGGGGCCGGGCCGGCCGAGGTGGCGCCGGCCGCTGACGTCGGCTTCACCTCCACCGGCAACCCGGTCATCACCAGCATCTACACCGCCGACCCGGACGCCTTCGTCCACAACGGTCGGCTCTACCTCGACACCGACCGGGACGAGGCCCCGCTCGGGGCCAGCGACTTCGCCATGCGCGAGTGGCACCTGTACTCCACCGCGGACCTCGTGCAGTGGACCGACCACGGCACCCGCATGACGCTGGCCGATATCGGCTGGGCCAACCGGAACGCGTGGGCCCCGCAGATGGTGCAGCGGGACGGCAAGTTCTTCTGGTACATCCCGGTGCAGAAGGCCGCGACGAACTCGATGTCGATCGGCGTCGCGGTGGGGGACAGCCCGCTGGGGCCGTTCACCGACGCCATCGGCGGCCCGCTGATCGACAACACCACCGCCAACCACAGCTCCTTCGACATCGACCCGACGGTGCTCATCGACGACGACGGGCAGGCGTACCTCTACTGGGGTTCGTTCTCCTCGCCGCGGGCGGCCAAGCTCAAGCGGAACATGATCGAGCTCGACGACCTCGGCGGCCCGGTGGGCGGCGCGACCGGCCCCCGGGTCGCCGGTCGCCTCGGCACCGCGGTACGGCTCAACGGCAGCGCCGACCACGTGGCCCTGCCGGCCGGGATCGTCGGCGGCCTGGCCGACTTCACCATCTCGGTGTGGGTCAACCCGGCGGCGACCCCGACCTGGTCGCGGGTCTTCGACTTCGGCGCCGACACCCGCAGGTACGCGTTCCTGACCGTCAACGCCGGTGCCGGCCCCCGCTTCGCGATAACGACAGCCGGTAACGGCGCCGAGCAGCAGCTCAACCGGAGCGGGCAGCTGCCCGCCAACCAGTGGTCCCACCTGGCGGTCACGCTGGCCGGCAACACCGGGACGCTCTACCTCAACGGCGCGCCGGTCGCCACGAACACCGCGATGACCCTGCGCCTGTCGGGCCTGGGGAACACCACGAACAACTGGATCGGGCGCTCGCAGTTCGCCGACCCGTTCCTGGCCGCCGCCGTCGACGACGTCCACATCTACAACCGGGCGCTGACCGGGGCCGAGGTGGCGGCGCTGGCCGGCGGGCAGCCGGGCGCGGGCAACGTCGCGGCGTACCGCTTCGACGAAGCCGCCGGCGCGGCCGCGCTGGACTCGTCCGGCAACGGCCGTACCGCGACGGTCGTCTCGCCCACGGTCAAGGTCGTCACGCCGCAGGGCCTCACCGGCTACTGGGAGGCCCCGTACCTGTTCAAGCGCAACGGCGCCTACTACCTCGCGTACGCCCGCGGCAACCCACGGACCGGCGGCAACCCGGCGAGCATCGACTACGCCACCGCCAGCAACCCGCTCGGCCCCTGGATCTACCGCGGCCGGATCCTCGACACCGTCACGAACACCACGACGAACCATTCGGCGATTCTCGAGTTCAACGGGCAGTGGTACATCGTCTACCACAACGGCATGCTGCCCGGCGGTGGCGAGTTCCGCCGGTCGGTCTGCATCGACCCGGTGACCTTCAACGCCGACGGCACGATCCGGCCGGTCGTCCAGACGCTGAGCGACAACGCGCGGCGACCCGTCGCCTGGTACGAGTTCAACGAGTCCAGCGGCAGCACGGCCACCGACTCGACCGGCAACGGCTGGGCGGGAAACCTGGCGAACGGCGCGAGCCGCGCGGCCGGCCTGTCCGGCACCGCGGTCCGGCTGGCCGGCGGCACCCAGCACGTCGGGTTGCCGACCGGAATCCTGTGGAACATGTACGACTTCACCATCGCCGGCTGGGTGCGGCTGACCGCGACCGGCGGCCACCTCTTCGACTTCGGCACCGGCACCGCGGTGAACATGTACCTCGCCCCGCGCGGCAGTTCCGGCGTGGTCCGGTTCGCGATCACCACCAACGGCGCCGGCGGGGAGCAGCGGATCGACGGCACCGCGCCGGTGCCGACCGGCGTGTGGACCCACCTGGCGGTGACCAAGTCCGCGCTGGTCGGCACGCTGTACGTGAATGCCGTGCAGGTCGGCCAGAACACCAACCTGGGCAACTACCCGGCCCGGCTCGGCAACACGCCGAACAACTGGATCGGCCGCTCCCAGAACGCGGCCGACCCCTACCTGACCGGCCTGGTCGACGACTTCCGCGTCTACCAGCGCGGGCTGCTGCCGGCCGAACTCCGCGCCCTGGTGGTGGACGGCCAATTCGTCAGCCTGGCCGACTACCTCGCGAACACCCCGATCGGCGGTGCCGCGAGGAACACCCTGACGGCCGCGCTGACCCCGGTGCGCGCGCTGGTCCGGGCCGGCCGGAAAGCCGACGCGGTCGCCGCGCTCGGCGGGTTCACCGGCCAGGTCGAGCAGTTGCGGGGCGGCCAGCTGACCGACGAGCAGGCCACCCAGATCGGGCAGGCGGCCCAGCTGATCAGGTCCAACATCGCCGCCGACATGTCCTGACCCGGGCGGTCCGGGTGCCGGGCTGGATCGGCCGGTAGGCGGCGAAGCGGGGCGGTCGGGAACATCACGATTGCCTGTCGATTCGATCGCGGTTCGGGTGCTGCTCCGGCGGACCGGCCACCGCGGCCCGGTCCGGGACGTAGCTTCCGGAACGTGGAGTTCCTCCTGCTGGGCCCGCTGCAGGTGTGGCAGCACCGGCAGCGCGTCGTGCTGGGTGGGCCGCAGCCGGCGAAGGCGCTGGCCGCGCTGCTGCTGGCGGACGGCCGGGTGGTCGCGCTCGCCGCGCTGGTGGATGCGCTCTGGGACGGCGAACCGCCGCCGACCGCCACCCACCAGGTACACAAGCTGATCGCCGGCCTGCGCCGGAAGCTGCCCGGGCTGATCGTGACCGACCCGCCGGGCTACCGGATCCGGCTGGAGCAGGCGACCGTCGACCTGGCCCGGTTCGCCGAGCTGGTCGCCACCCCGACCGTCCCCAACCTGACCGCCGCGCTGGACCTCTGGCGCGGACCGGCACTGTCCGGAATCGACAGTCGGGCGCTGCGGGCGGCCGCGGCGGCGCTGGACGAGCGCCGGCTCGCCGCGGTCGAGACGCTGACCGACCTGCGGCTGGCCGCCGGCGAGGCGGTCGCGGTCGCGGCCGAACTGCCGGCGGTGATCGCCTCGCACCCGCTGCGGGAGACCCTGCGCCGGCAGCTGATGACCGCGCTCTATCAGTCCGGCCGGCAGGCGGAGGCGCTGTCCGCCTACGCCGACACCCGCGCGCTGCTCGCCGAGGAACTGGGGCTGGACCCCGGCCCGGAACTGGCCCGGCTGCAGGAACGGATGCTGCGGGCCGACCCGGCGCTGCGTCCGGCCGGGTCGAAGGCGCTGTGCACGCTGCCGTACGACCTGCCCGACTTCGCCGGCCGGGCCGCGGACCTGCGCCGACTGGTCGCCGCCGGCCCGGCCGTGGTGATCAGCGCGATCGACGGGATGGCCGGCATCGGCAAGACCGCGCTGGCCGTGCACGCGGCATACCAGCTTGCCGAGCGGTACCCGGACGGGCAGCTGTTCTGCGACCTGCACGCGCACACGCCGGGGGCGCCGCCGGTCGAGCCGGCGGTCGCGCTGGACCGGCTGCTGCGGATGGTCGGCGTGCCGGCGGAGACGATCCCGGACGGGCTGGACGAGCGGTCCGCCCGGTGGCGGGCCGAGCTGGCCGGGCGGCGGATGCTGGTGGTGCTGGACAATGCCGCCGCCGCGGCGCAGGTGCGCCCGCTGCTGCCGGGGTCGCCCGGCTGCCTGGTGCTGATCACCAGTCGGCGCCGGCTGGGTGTCCTGGACGGCGCCGCCGTGCTGTCCCTCGACGTGCTGCCGGCCGCGGACGGGCTGGCCCTGTTCGCCGCGGTCGCCGGCGCCGAGCGGGCGGCGGCCGAACCGGTCGCCGCGGCCGAGGTGGTCCGGCTCTGCGGACACCTGCCACTGGCGATCCGGATCGCCGCCACCCGGCTCGCCCATCGTCCGATGTGGACGGTCGCGTCGCTGGCCCGGCGGTTGCGCACCCGCACCGACCGGCTCGCCGAGCTGACCGTGGCGGACCGGGGCGTCGGGCCGGCGTTCGCCCTCTCCTACGCCCACCTGACCCCGGCCCAGCAGCGGATGTTCCGGCTGCTCGGCCGGCATCCGGGTGCGGACTTCGACGCCTGGTCCGCGGCCGCGCTGGCCGGGACCACTGTGGACGGTGCGGAGTCGCTGCTGGAGGCGCTGGTCGACGCGCACCTGCTCCGGCCGGCCGGGCCCGGCCGCTACACCTTCCACGACCTGCTGCGCGAGTACGCCGGCGAGCTGGCGGCCGCCGGCCCGGACCACCGGGACCGGCTGCACGACTACTACCTGGCCGCGGCGGCCGCCGCTACCGACCTGATCAGCCCGGGGGCCCGGCGGTTCCAGCCGACCCTGGCGCACCCGCCGGCGCGGCTGCCGCCGCTGTCCGATGTGGACTCGGCGCTGTCCTGGTTGGCTGCCGAGCACACCACCTTGGTGGCGCTGACCGTGGCCACCGGGGACTGGCAGCTGGCCTGCGTGCTGCGCCCGTTCTTCGAGCACCGCGGGCACTTCGCCGACTGGCGCAACACGCACGAACGGGCGCTGCGCAGCACCGGCTGCAGTCCACTCGGGACGACGCTGCTCCAGTTCAGCCTCGCCGCGCTGGCGATGTGGACCGGCCAGCTCGTCGACGGGATGGCGCACCTGCGGCAGGCGCTGGCCGGCAACGCCGGTGACCGGCAGCTGGCGGCGTCCGCGCTGACCAGCCTGGGCATGCTGGCGCACCTGCTGCACCGGGACGCCGAGGCGGCCGGGTACCTGCGCCGGGCGCTGGCGATCGAGCACGACAACGTCCGGGTCACCGCGCTCGGCTGGAACAACCTGGCATTGACCGAGGGCCGGCTCGGCCAGCCGGACGCGGCCCTGGCGCACCACCGCCGGGCACTGGAACTGGCCCGCCGGGACGGCAGCGCGGCGGCGGTGCGGGCGATCCTGCTCGGCCTGGGCGAGACGTCGCTGCGGCTGGGCCGGCCAGGGGTGGAGCCGTTCCAGCGGGCCCTGGCGCTGGCCCGGGCCGGCCGGTTCCGGATGCAGGAGGCGCTGGCCCTGGACGGGCTCGCGCACGCGACCGGCCGCGCCAGCTACTGGCAGGCGGCGCTGGACATCTTCACCGAGCTCGGGGTCGCCCAGGCCGACCTGGTCCGCCAGCACCTGGCCGACCCGGGCACCGGCTGGTGCGACCTGTGCCGGGCGGCGTCGCCGGTCGACGCCACCCAGCCCGGGTTGGCCACTGCCTGAGGTGGTCAGCCCTCAGGTCGGTCAGTTGGGCAGCAGGTGCACGTTGTCGATCGCGACCGTCCACTTGCCGTGCTCGCGGACCAGCGTCTGGGTGAACGCGAAGTGCGCGTCGACGTTGTCGGCCGGCCGGATGTAGTGCGCGTCCGCCACCGCGATGCCCGAGCTGCAGCCGTACACCGTCTCGGACTGGATCGTGTACGTCCACGTCCAGCCCGGCCGGGCGAAGGCGGCCCGCGCGCTGACCATGATCGCGTCCCGGCCGTAGGTTGCGGTGCCGTCCTGCCAGAAGATCATCCGCGGGTTGAGGATCGCCTCGTACCGGGCCGCGTCCTTGGCGTTGTACGCCTCGTTGTCCTCGCGGACGGCCGCGTGGAACTCCTGCTGGCAGTGCCGGAGCTGCCGGTTCTCGGTGCTGGCCGAGGCCACCGCGGGTGCGGCGACGCCGGCGCCTACGGCCAGGGCGAGCCCGGCCAGCGCGGCAACGTACCTGTTGCGCATGTTCTCTCCTCGGGTCGACGTCTGCTCGGCTCGACCCTGCCGGCCGCCGCTCCCCGATCTGTCCCCATCCGGTTCCCGGCCGCTCCCCGCCGGCCGGCGGGCTCGTCGGCGGCGCCGGCCGGTCAGCGCTCGGCGAGGGTCCAGGACCACCGGTACCGGCCGGCGGCGAGGCGGTACCGCGGCAGCGTGTCCGGGCCGCAGGACGCCGTGCCGAGGCCGCGGTGCGCGGCGTCCAGGTGCACGACGCATTCCGGTCGCGGGGCGAGCTCGTCGTGGTGGGTGGCGGCGGCGAGGTCCGCGGCGGGGTAGCGGGTGACGCTGACCTGGCGCGGCTGGTCGAGGTGGACGGCGATCCCGGCGCCGCCGTCGCCGGTCAGCGTGAACCAGCGCACGCCGTGCCGGCCGCCGCTCTCCTGCGGTCGCACGTACGGCGTGAACAGCGCGTCCACGCCGGCGCGGTAGCGGCCGACCGGGGCGCCCGCGCAGCGGTCGGGGTACGTCTCCCACGGCCCCGGACCGAACCACTCGACCCGGTCGAGGCCGGCCACCGCAGTGAACACGGAGCCGACCCGGGCCACGTCGACCAGCCCGTCCGGCAGCAGCACCTCCTCGGCGACCAGGACGGCCACCCGTCCGTCCACAAGGGACAGCGGCTGGACCACCTGGCGGTGCGGCACGGCGCCGGCGGCGGTGCGGTACTCGGCCTGGACGGTGATCCGGTCGCCGTCCCGGTCGACGCCGAGCAGCGTCCGGGCCGGCTCGGGCAGCCCCTGCGCCCGCCACCGGGCCGCCAGGCCACCGATCCGGTCGTTGTCGGTCGGCGCCCGCCACAGGCTGAGCACCGGCGGCTCGGCCAGCATCGGGTGCCGGAGCAGCCCGGCGGCGTCGACCTCGATCGCGGTGGCGCGACCGGCCCGCGGACCGGTCGCGCCAGCCGCGCCGCCGGCGGCGCGGGCCGGCAGGTCGCGGGTGTCCGGGCGGAGTTGCACCTGCGGGCTGCCCACGGTGCTGCCGCGCGGCGCCCAGCGCTCGTCGGCCGCGGTGGACAGCCGCAGGGTGAGCCAGACCGGGGCGCCCGGCGGCACGGCGGCCAGCAGGTCGGTCGGCACCGGCACGGTGGTCTGCCCGCCGGGCGGCAGTTCCGGCAGCCGCGCCGGCGCGGTGCGTTCCGTCCCGGTGCCGTCGTCGACCAGCACCGCCCACTCGCCGGCCAGCCAGCCGAGGTCCCGGAAGTGCTGCCGGTTGTGCAGCCGGACCCGGCCGGGTCCGGCAGCACCGGCCGGGTCGGCAGCACCGGCCGGGCCGGCCGGGTCGAGCCACATCCGCACCGGTGCGGCGATCTCCCGGTGGGTGTACATGGCCGGCTTCGGCGTGCGGTCCGGAAACACCATCCCGTCGATGCAGAACGGGCCGTCGTTGGGACGGTCGCCGAAGTCGCCGCCGTAGGCCCAGCGGTAGCCCGGCGCGGTGGCGCCGGCCGAGTAGCTCCCGGCCGGCCCGGCCGGCTGTCCACTGTCGACCCGCTGCAGCAGGCCGTGGTCCCAGAACTCCCAGATGAAGCCGCCCTGCAGGCCCGGGGTCGACTCGATCGCGTCCCAGTAGTCGGCCAGCGTGCCGTTGCTGTTGCCCATCGCGTGCGAGTACTCGCAGAGGATCAGCGGCTTGGTCTGCCGCCCGGAGCGGGCGTAGCCGAGGATCTCCTCGATCGAGGCGTACATCGGGCAGAGGATGTCGCTGGTGGTCCGGCCGGCGTACCAGTCGTCCCGGTCGGCCGCCTCGTACTGGACCGGTCGGGTCCGGTCGTAGCCGCGCAGCCAGCCGGCGGCAGCTTCGTGGTTGGCGCCGTAGTCACTCTCGTTGCCCAGCGACCAGATGATGACGCTCGGATGGTTCTTGTCCCGGCGGGCCAGCCGGGACACCCGGTCGAGGAACGCCGCGAGATACGCCGGGTGGTCGGCCAGTTCGTGCGCGTAGGCATGGCTCTCGATGTTCGCCTCGTCCACTATGTACAGACCGAGTTCGTCGGCCAGGTCGAGCAGTGCCGGGTCGTTCGGGTAGTGCGACGTGCGCACCGCGTCGAAGCCGAACCGCTTGATCGTGACCAGGTCGGCGCGCATGTCGGCGACCGAGACCACCCGGCCGGTGCGCGGGTGGAAGTCGTGCCGGTTGATGCCGTGCAGGTAGACCCGGACGCCGTTGACGAGCAGGTCGGGCCCGGCGACCTCGACCTGGCGGAACCCGATCCGGTACCGCGCCTGGTCCACCACCCCGCCGGCCGGATCGTGCAGCCGGACGGTGAGGTCGTGGCAGTGCGGGGTCTCCGCCGACCACGGCCGCACGCCCGGCACCGCCGCGGCCAACCGGACCCGGCCGTGCCAGTCGGACATCCGCTCGGCCGCGGCGGCGGCAGCCGCGAACCCGGCATCGACCGGTACGTCCAGGTCGCCGGCCAGCTCGGCGGTGACCCGCCAACCGGCCGGCAGGTCACCGTCCACATGCGAGACGTAGGCGTCCACCCGCAACTCGCCGGTGGCCGTCCCGTCCGCGGCGAGGTAGCCCGGGCCGTCCGCGCGGCGGGCCAGCCCGGCCACGACGTGCACGTCGGACAGGTACAGCCGGCCGGTGCTGTAGAGGAACACCGGCCGGGTGATGCCGGCGTGCCACCACTGGTCCTGGTCCTCCAGGAACGTCGCGTCCGACCACTTGACCACGGTCAGCCGGATACCGCAGCGCTCGCCCGGCCGGACCGCCGCGGTCACGTCGAACTCGCTGGCCAGGTGCGAGTCCTTGCCGACGCCGAGGTCCACGCCGGCGACCCGCACCAGCACCACGCTCTCCGCCGCGCCGACGTGCAGGATGACGCGGCGGCCGGCCCAGTCGGCCGGCACGTCCACGTCCCGCTCGTAGACACCGGTCGGGTTGGCGGCCGGCGGGTGCGGCGGGCGGTCCGGCCAGGGCATCCGTACGTTTGTGTACTGTGGACGGTCGCCGGCCGCCGACATGGTCCAGCAGCCGGGCACATCCGCCGCGCCCCAGTCGTCGGTCAGCGGCGCGTCCGGCCCGGGCAGCAACTGGAAGCGCCAGCGCCCGTCCAGTGGCAGCGTGCTCCCGGTGCCGGCCCGGGGCACCGCGTGCATGGGCAGCCGGCGCCAGCTGGTGAGCTCCGGGGCGTCCCAGGGCCGCGGCGGCAGGCCCGGCGCCGGCGGGCGGGTCATCCGCGGCGCAGCCGCAACGTCAGGATCTGGAACGGGCGCAGCCGGATCGGGATCCCGCCGTCCGCGCCGACCGGAAGCGCGCCGGCCGGCTGCCCGGTAGCCGCCGCGACGTCCGGCCCGGCCGGCGACCCGGATGGTGGCCCCGGCGGTGGCTCGGCCGGCCGGCTGATCGGGGCCGGCCGCGGTTCGGCGCTGCCCGGCGGGCCGGGCAGCGGGCGCTCCAGCAGGTCGACCACCTCGGCGCCCGCCACCGGGAAGCCGGCGCGCAGCCGGGTGTCGGCCCGCCCACCGAGCGACTCGTAGAGCCGGATGACGACGTCGCCGGACCGGTCCTCGGCCAGCTTGACCGCCTCGACGACGACGGCCGGATCCGCGACGGCCACCAGCGGCGGCGGCACCGGCCCGGCGGCACCCGGCCCGACCCGCAGCGGCAGGTTCAGCGCGTAGCCGGCGGCGACCGTGTCGGCGATGGTCGCCCCGGGCAGCAGCGCGTAGGTCATCCGGTGCCGACCCTGGTCCGCCTCCGGGTCCGGGCAGCGCGGCGCCCGGAGCAGGCTGAGCCCCACGGTCGTGGTGGTGCCGCCGTCGGCCCGGGTGCCGCGGCTCGCGTCGTAGCCGTAGCTGGCGTCGTTGATCAGCCCGACGCCGTAGCCGGGCTCGCCCACGTGCACCCAGCGGTGGCAGCACAGCTCGAACCGGGCCGCCTCCCAGCTGGTGTTGGTGTGCGTGGGCCGGAACACGTGCCCGAACTGGATCTCGGCGGCGGTCCGGTCGGCGTGCACGTCGAGCGGGAACAGCGCCTTGACCAGCTTCTCGGTCTCGTGCCAGTCGAACTCGGTCTCGATCTCCACCAGCCGGCTGCCGGCCCGCACCCGCACGGTCTGCACCACTGTGGACGCTCCGAAGGACCGCGTGATCCGGACGGCGCCGACCAGCGGTCCACTGTCGACGGTGGTCTGCCCGGTCAGCTCGGTGAGGTCGGTGTACTGCCGCCGGTAGTGCCGGTCGATGTCCCAGGCGTCCCACTCGTTGGGCAGATCGGTGTACAGCCGCAGCAGGTTGCCGGCGCCACCTGGCGGCAGCACGTCCCGGCCGGCGACCAGGTCGCGCACCGCGGTGAGCAGGCCGCGGTCGTCCAGCTCCACCCGGACCAGGCCGTTGTCCAGCACCCGGCCGCCACCGGTCACCGCCACCGTGACCGGGGCCGGCAGCGGCCCGGCCGGCTGGCCCAGCCGGCCGACCCCGGATGCCGGCACGGCGGCGAACACCGCGCTGCCGCCGTCCGCGAGCGGCTGCCCGTCAGCGCCGGCCCCGAACCCGGCCGGCAGGGTGAGCACCTCGGCCCGGTCGACCGGCCCGGCATTGAACAGCCACGGCCCGGCCGCGCCGGCACTGGCCGCCGGGCCGGCGGCCGGCGCGGCCGCCGCGGCCAGCGCGGCGGTTGCCGCGGCGATGACGTCCGCCAGTTCGGCGGCCAGCCGGGCGTGGCTCGCCTCCGCCTCGCGGTGCACCCAGGCGATC
>Ga0307499_10000696_pt1 | contig 10932 bp, 12 predicted proteins | sample 13_S_MG_FD_201363 | JGI IMG/M metagenome (GOLD analysis project Ga0307499, IMG submission 201363) | Soil microbial communities from Populus trichocarpa stands in riparian zone in the Pacific Northwest, United States - 13_S | ecosystem: Environmental > Terrestrial > Soil > Riparian zone > Trees... | reverse complement strand
CGCGGCGTGCGGACGACGAAGGTCTGGTAGGTGATCACCATCATGCCGAGCGCCGTGTCGTACACTTCGGGCTCCATGCCGGGGAGATGATGCTTGAAAACGGCATCGTCATAGGCCGGAAAGAAATCCTGCGGCCGACGCCACGGCCCCTCCCGCTCGACGACGGCATCGATGGTGATATCGCCGATCCGCAGCTGCTTCATTGTCGTTTCGCTCCCTTTTTCAAGGCAGCGTAACGGGCGGATTCAGCGCCGACAAGCCGCGCCCAAGTTGTGGCGCCATGCGTTTCGGCGTGCGCCGCGCTCCGCCGCAAATCGACCAGAAAAGCTGCCTAGCGAGGGCGTCCTTGACGCGGAGCCCGCCCTTGAAGAAGAAACTCAAATATGCCGCAGCGGCAGTCGTCGTCTTCGCAGCGATCTATGCCAACAACACCAATCGTCTCGCCGCCCATCGCGAGGGCGTGCCCGTCCTGCTCGCGCATCGCGGCATGGCCCAGCGCTTCGACGAACGCGAGCTGAAGAACGACACCTGTACGGCGGCGCGAATGCTGACGCCCAGCCACGAATATCTGGAGAACACGATCGCATCGATGCGGGCCGGGTTTGCGGCCGGCGCAGACATCGTCGAGTTCGACGTTCATCCGACCACCGACGGCGAGTTCGCGGTGTTTCACGACTGGACGCTGGATTGCCGCACCGATGGTCATGGCGTCACGCGCGAACATTCCATGGCCTATTTGAAGAAGCTCGACATCGGCCATGGCTATACCGCCGATGGCGGCAAGACCTTTCCGTTTCGCGGCAAGGGCATCGGCCTGATACCGACGCTCACCGAAGTGCTGGAGGCTTTCCCGCAGGCGCGGATGCTGATCAACGTCAAGAGCCGCGATCCTTCCGAGGGGGAGAAGCTTGCGGCCGAATTGAACAAGCTTCCCGCCGAACGCCGGGCACAGATCATGGTCTATGGCGGCGATGAACCAATCGAAGTTGTGCGCGCGCGCATGCCGGATGTCCGAACGATCTCACGCGCGGCGATCAAGAGCTGCCTCCTCGGCTACATCGGCTATGGCTGGAGCGGCGTGGTGCCGACGGCCTGCCGCAACGCGATGGTGATGCTGCCGATCAACGCCGCCCCGTGGATGTGGGGTTGGCCGGACCGTTTCCTCAACCGCATGAGGGCGGCCAACAGCGAAGTCTTCGTGCTCGGCCCGTACGGCGGCGGCGAATTCTCGACCGGTATCGATACGCCTGAACAGCTTGCACGGCTGCCGCAGAACTATTCCGGGGGAATTTGGACCAACGAGATTGAGACGATAGCGCCGCTCGTGCGCAGATAGTTGCCTGGTTGCTACGGTATTTGATCCTCATGGTGAGGAGCGCGAAGCGCGTCTCGAACCATGAGGCCCGGTCTGTGGCCTACATCCTTCGAGACGCTCGCTACGCGAGCTCCTCAGGACGAGGGTTTAAGCGCTGAGGAACTCTCACTAGCTCCGCAGTCCCGGCGCTTCCTGTCCGGTGCGCGCGACATATTCGGTGTAGCCGCCGCCAAAGAGATGAGGGCCCTCCGGTGTCAGCTCCAGCAGGCGGTTCGAGAGCGCGGCCAGGAAATGCCGGTCATGCGAGACGAACAGCATGGTGCCCTCAAACTCCGAGAGCGCGTTGATCAGCATCTCCTTGGTTGCGAGGTCGAGATGGTTGGTCGGCTCGTCCAGCACCAGGAAGTTCGGCGGATCGTAGAGCATTTTTGCCATCACCAAACGCGCCTTCTCGCCGCCCGAGAGCACGCGGCACCTCTTCTCGACATCGTCGCCGGAAAAACCGAAGCAGCCGGCGAGCGCGCGTAAGCTACCTTGTCCTGCCTGCGGGAACGAATCTTCCAGCGACTGGAACACCGTGCGCTCGCCGTCGAGCAGATCCATGGCGTGCTGGGCGAAATAGCCCATCTTGACGCTGCCGCCGACGGCAACCGTACCGTCGTCGGGCGCGGTCGAACCCGCCACCAGCTTCAACAGTGTCGACTTGCCGGCGCCGTTGATGCCCATCACGCACCACCGCTCCTTGCGGCGGATCATGAAATCGAGCCCCTGGTAGATGCTGCGGCTGCCGTAGCCCTTGTGGACGTTCTTCAGGCTGACGACATCCTCACCCGAGCGCGGCGCCGGCAGGAATTCGAACGCCACCGTCTGGCGGCGCTTCGGCGGCTCGACGCGCTCGATCTTGTCGAGCTTCTTGACCCGGCTCTGCACCTGGGCGGCATGCGAGGCGCGCGCCTTGAAGCGCTCGATGAACTTGATTTCCTTGGCCAGCATCGCCTGCTGGCGCTCGAACTGCGCCTGCTGCTGCTTCTCGTTCAACGCGCGCTGCTGCTCGTAGAATTCGTAATTGCCGGAATAGGTCGAAAGCATACCGCCATCGATCTCGACCACCTTGTTGATGATGCGGTTGATGAACTCGCGGTCATGCGAGGTCATCAACAGCGCGCCCTCGTACCCCTTCAGGAACTGCTCCAGCCAGATCAGGCTTTCCAGGTCGAGATGGTTGCTCGGCTCGTCCAGCAGCATCACGTCGGGCCGCATCAGGAGAATGCGCGCCAGCGCCACCCGCATCTTCCAGCCGCCCGACAGCGCACCGACGTCGCCTTCCATCATCTCCTGGCTGAAGCCCAAGCCCGACAGCGCTTCGCGCGCGCGGCCATCGAGAGCATAGCCGTCCAGTTCCTCGAAGCGGTGCTGGACCTCGCCATAGCGCGCGATGATCTCGTCCATGTCATCCGCGCGATCAGGATCGGCCATCGCGGCCTCGAGTTCCCTCAACTCGCCCGCCACGACGCTGACGGGACCTGCCCCGTCCATGACCTCAGCCACGGCGCTGCGACCTGACATCTCGCCGACGTCCTGGCTGAAATAGCCAATCGTGATCCCACGATCGAGGGAGACCTGGCCCTCGTCGGGCAGCTCCTGGCCCGAGATCATCCGGAAAAGCGTGGTCTTGCCGGCCCCGTTGGGGCCGACGAGGCCGATCTTTTCGCCCTTCTGGAGGGCCGCGGAGGCTTCGATGAAGAGGATCTGGTGGCCGACTTGCTTGCTGACGTTATCGAGACGAATCATTGGGGCCTGAATGGAGGAAATCGTTGTGGCCCGCTGCTTAGGACATCTGGTCCGCCGGTGGAAGCGGGTCTAAATCCCCCAAACCGCGGCATTTTTCTCAACCCTACGGGTACTTTTTACCCTGCCACAACCAGCTTGCAGCCGCATTCATCGCGTTTGCCGAAGCCCTGATTGCCGGCGTCGTTCTGATCAGGGAGGGAAAGTTATGGGTCGAGACCGCTTTCGCGCAATGCCGGCGCGACGTCGCTTGAGGCGAGAAACCGCAGCAACCGGTCTGCTTCGGCCAGCTTTTTCGTCGCTGCCATTCGTCCCGCCGAAAACACCGCAGGCGTTTGCAGCGCGTAGGGAATGGGTCCGACCACCTCGATGCCACCGATCTGCTTCAACTCGCTGATCTGCTGAACCGCGAGATCGGCCTCGCCGGTCACGAGCTTCTCGGCGGTGAAACCCTGCGGGATGATCACCGCCCGGGCGTTGATGTCTGAAGCGATGCCGAGCCGCTCGATCAGTTTTGCAAATAGAATGCCGCTGGCGCCGAGCCGCGAATAGGCCACTGAACGCGCGCCGAGTAACGCGTCGCGCAGGGCTGCCTCGGTTGAGATATCCGGATGGATCGCTCCCGCCTTCACGGCGATGCCGACCCAGGAGCGCGCGAGGTCGACGCAACTCTCGGCGACCGCCCGCCCCTCGCGCACGACCTCCTCCAGCCCCTCGCGGGTCAGGATGACGACGTCGGCCGCCTCGCCGGCGCGCAACCGCTCCAGCAGCGCCAATGTCGGAGCGAAATCGGCGTCGATACCTGCGCCGCCGGCCGCTTGATACTGGCCGGCCAGGCTGTGGACGGCGCCCTTCAGCGCCAGCGTCGAGAGCACGCGGATGGTCTCGCTCATCGCGGCTACACCCGGTGCATCAGCTTGAGCACGGCGGTCATGCGCAGGCTGCGCTTGCCGGCGAGCGCGGTCGCATCCAGCAGCGCGCCCTCCTCGTCGCAGGTGCCGGAAAAACCGATGCCGACTTCATGGCCGCCGAAGATGGGGTTCTCGCCCATGGCCGGCGTGTGCTCCTGATTGAGAATTTGGCCCTTCCAGCGGCCATTCTCCGAGGTGTAGGTGCCGAGATAATAGAACGAGGCGTCGCCGCCCAGGATGCGGCCTTCATTGAGCAGCATGACGCCGGTCAGGCCGCCCTCGACACCGTCAAGCATGCGGATGTGAATCGAATAGAGGCCATTGGCGATACCCCCATCGCCGACGCCACCGGCGATCGGCACGGCGTCCTGCTCGATCGGCGTCATCACCGAGTGGAACGCGACGCCTGGAAGTTCCTTCAAGCCGCCTTCAAAACGATAAAGGTCGCCGTCAGCCCTGCCCTTGGCCAGCAGGGTGGCATCGTCGGTGCCGGCCATCGCGCGATAATTCGGGTCCGGGTTATGGCGGACGGTCTGGATCACGATCTCGACGCTGTCGTCCCGCTTTTCGTAGGTGCCGATATGGGCAAAGGCCGAATTGCCGCCCAGCATCCTGCCGTCGCGCGCATACATGACGCTGCGGCCGACCGCAGCGCCAAGCTGAAACCTGACTTTGTAAAATCCCTCAAACAATGCCGCGTCCCCGGCAACCGCACGGCCGTTGTCTAGCGCGGTTTACAACGCAGGGAAACGGCCTTGAATGGGCAGAATTGAACCAACCTCATCGAGACGCCGCGTCATAAACGCAATGATCCGCCAAGGCGGTTTCGCCTGGCGGATCAGCTCGTACCGGGGCCCGCCCGGGACGTGGAATCGGTCGCTTAGGCGGCCGCCGACTTGGCGGCGGTCGGAACTTCAGCGACGGTCTTGAGGATCTGCGAAGCGATGGCGTAGGGGTCGCCTTGCGAGTTCGGACGACGGTCTTCGAGATAGCCCTTGTAGTCGTTCTTCATGAACGAGTGCGGCACGCGGATCGAAGCGCCGCGGTCGGCCACGCCATAGCTGAACTTGTTCCAGGGCGCGGTCTCGTGCTTGCCGGTCAGGCGCTTGTCGTTGTCAGGTCCGTAGACGGCAATGTGGTCCATGAGATTCTTCTCAAAGGCCGCCATCAGCGCCTCGAAGTAGGCTTTGCCGCCGGTCTCGCGCAGGAAGGTCGTCGAGAAGTTGGCGTGCATGCCCGAGCCGTTCCAGTCGGTGTCGCCGAGCGGCTTGCAGTGATACTCGATGTCGATGCCGTAGGTTTCGGTCAGCCGCTGCAACAAATAGCGGGCCATCCACATTTCGTCGGCGGCTTTTTTCGAGCCCTTGCCGAAGATCTGGAATTCCCACTGGCCCTTCGCCACTTCGGCGTTGATGCCTTCGTGGTTGATGCCGGCAGCGAGGCAGAGGTCGAGATGCTTCTCGACGATCTCACGCGCGACCGCGCCGACATTGCTGTAGCCGACGCCGGTGTAATACGGGCCCTGCGGCGCCGGGTAACCTGCGGTCGGGAAGCCGAGCGGACGGCCGTCCTTGTACATGAAGTATTCCTGCTCGAAGCCGAACCAGGCGCCTTCGTCGTCAAGAATGGTGGCGCGCTTGTTGGTCGCGTGCGGCGTGACGCCATCCGGCATCATGACTTCGCACATCACCAGAACGCCGTTGGTGCGCGCGCCGTCGGGATAGACCGCGACCGGCTTTAGCACGCAGTCCGAGCTCCTGCCTTCCGCCTGCATGGTCGACGAGCCGTCAAAACCCCACAGCGGAAGTTGTTCCAGCGTCGGGAATGAAGCGAATTCCTTGATCTGCGTTTTGCCGCGCAGGTTCGGTGTCGGCGTATACCCGTCGAGCCAAATATACTCGAGCTTGTACTTGGTCATTGAGCCTCTCTTGATTTGCTAGTGGAATGCGGAAAACCAAAGCCTTGAAATCTGGATTTTGACGTCCAGCCCCCTGGAGGTCTCCGCATACGTGTACCCGGCCACGTCAGGCCACACGTTACTAAGCATTTAACGTGCCAGTCGCTGCACTGCGGGAGAGGCTATCCACAGGGTGAATTGCCTGCCCGCAAAAATAAAAGCTGCGACATAGGAGCGCGGCTGGCCTGCAAATCGGGCAGAGCTGCGGCAGGTTCGCTGTCCGAATCCAGCTCATTTCTCCGGCATTTTCGTTTCCAGGCCGCTTCGCGATTAATGCTGCGGCACCCTTTCGAGGCATCGGCGGGGAGACACTGGCCTATCCGGGCAACCATCTCACCGGCTCACGCGTTGATCATCCGCCCGCTGCCTTGCAGGAAGCAATGGCAAGGATGCCTACGAATTAGACAGAAAGTGGCGCTCTCTTGGTCACCTTGCCCCCGCTCGAAGCACCGACAATATCGACTTATGTAACCAGTAGAAAACGAGTCGGGCGCACCATGGAGGCTGTTGCTTCGGCGCAAGGAGAGACTGACATGATGAATACAGATTTGAATCAAGGATCCGCAAGGATCTACCAATTCCCGACCGGAGGCCGCGCGGCACTCGGGGGACGCCGCTATGGTGAGGCCAAGACCGAGTTTGACGCCCCGCCGACCAACCTCGCGGATTGCAGCGGTAGCTGGTACCACGCCGCCGCCATCGAGGACGACAAGAGCGGGCGTGACCACTGATGTCCGGAAGGTGTTTGACAGGGACGCGCCCGATCAGAGGCGCGCGGACGGTGAACTAAAAAAGGGTCGGAACAACGGCGTTTCGGCCCTTTTTCATGTCTGCTCGCACGTTGTGACCGGCCGTTTGGCGTGCTTGAGCGTGGTGACCCCGGCCTTGGTGATCCTCAGGGTCACGCCCTTCCCTTGATAGCGCGATCCCGACAGCGCCAGGCGCTTGGGCAGTGTCAGCGCCTTGCCGTCGAGTTGCAGATGGGCGCGGGAATCGTACTGGAAAAACCCGACGATGAATTGCGCCCCGTCGACGCAGCGATAGTTCCGGAAGCTCGACTGCGCGAAGGCGGCCGACGGCACGGCTGCCGCCACCGCAACACACAGCGCCGCTCCAAAAATCGTGTTTCTGCAACAATTCATATTTCGCCCCTTGCAGAGTTCAGTATAGACGAGACGGGAGCGGACGATATGCCCTTCCCCCGCCCGTCACTCAAGGTCATCCGAACCAGCCAATGTCAGCCTCCCCCGCCCGCCATCTCAATCTCTCCGGCGCCAGCAATTTTCGCGATCTCGGCGGCTACCCCACGAGCGACGGCCGCATCGTGCGCTGGCGGCAGATCTTTCGCTCCAACCATCTCGGCCATCTGACCGATGATGACGCCGCCGTGCTGCGGGAGCTCGGCGTCCGCAGCGCGTTCGACTTTCGCGGCGCCGAGGAGCGCACCGCCGCCCTGTGCGGCATGCCTGAAATCACTGTCCATTCGCTGCCGGTCGAACCGACGGTCGTCGCAGCGCTGCGCGCGATCGCGGCCGCCGGCACGCCGCTGTCGCCAGACCACGCCGTCGAGGTGATGCGCGAGTCCTATAGCGGCTATGTACAGAACAACACGCAGCGTTACCGGACGCTGTTTGCGCATCTGCTGGAAGACAGCGCGCCGCTGGTGATCCATTGCACCGCCGGCAAGGACCGCACCGGTTTCGCCTGCGCGTTGATCCTGCATACGCTCGGCGTTTCCCGGGACACCATCTCGGAAGACTACCTTCTGACCAACCGCTTCTACCGCAGGGACCCCAACCATAGCAGCGACCTGCCTGACGAAATCAAACAGGTGTTGGGCTCGGTACAGACATCGTTCCTCGCCGCCGCGTTCGAGGCCATCGACGCCGACTATGGCGATCTCGAAACCTATCTCCGCGATGGCCTCGGTATCGGCAAAGCCGAACGCGCCCATCTCGAAGCGCGCTATCTGCAGCGCTGACCTAATTCGATCTCACCCGCCGCAACGACACGACCTGCGCGGACGGCTTGCCGCCTTGCGTCCTGACGTTGACCAGAACCTTGTAGTCGTTGCTGGTCTCGCTCTTGGGCACATAGAGCATCGCAGTAAAGCGCACGCGGCCGCGCGCATCCAGCGTCACCGGCAGATCCTCACGCACGCGGAAGGAATTGCCCTGGCGATTTCGCGGCGGCAATCTCGCCGTCATGACAGGCTCGACCACCGCACGCAGATCGAGCTTGGTCGCGGTTGCACCGTCAATTCGGTAATAGGCAAAGGAGTCGCTGTCCCAGCGGCTGTTTGCGACCTCGATGACGGCCCGGCTATCCGGCGACCAGGCCGCCAGCAGATCGGTGCGGTTGGCGCGCATTTCTTCGGTCGCCCAATACTCGCCGCCGAGCTTGGCCAGCACGGCGCCGTCACTGATGCGGATCAGGAGATTTTCGACGCCGGATGGCGGCTGATCGCGGCCTGACGGCAGGCCCTGCTCGCTGCGCCAGGCGAATGCGTATGCCTTCGATGGCGAAGTCGTGTCGGCAACGACACGCATCGCGGCCTTCCCCTCGCCGCAGACGAGGTCGCCATGTCGATCGGCAACGCAGGCCTGCGCATGCACGGCAGCTGCCTGCTGCACATAGAATGCGATGAGAAAGAGTCGGAATAGCCGAACGCGGTGCATACCGCGATCCTACCCGCTATGCGCGAGTAAAGCACCCAAAAACGAGCCTTCGGCGGCCCCGGAGGGCAGCGTTATCGGCTCAGGCCGCCGCTTCCATTTCCATTTCGGCATCGAGATCGGCGATGACGTCCTCGAACGCCGAGATCGCCTGCTGGATCGCCGCGATCTGCATCAATTCCCAGCTCGAAACCGGACCGCTGCGATTTTGCAGCGCTACGACCAAGTCGCGCCGCTGCTCCTTAAGCTGAACAAGCGGTAAACCATGATCCGGCAAACCCATGACAAATCCCCCTGCCTTTTGCGGTAGCCGGTTGTACCGAACGGATTCTGAAAACGGCTTACAGAACTCCGGCAAATTTTATCGATTCCGCCCCATCCCGTAGTCTTACGTGACGCCGCCGGCGGCCTGCACCATCCTCTTGATTTGATTGAACAGCGCCTCGGCGACGTTCCGCGTTGCCCAGTCGCTCAGATGCAGTACATCCGTATCGGCCGGATCGACCAATTCTCGCATCGCGATGTGCCACTGCTCCATCAAAGCGTAGCGACGGAACACATCGACCTTGGCGACCTTAGCCAGCTCGGATATGCGCTTCACCATCGCCTCGGAGAGCGGCTTCTTTTCGGGTGTCACGACCGCGGTCGTGTATTGCGAATCCATCAGGATGACATCGATCGGGCGTTTCGACAGGCGATCCAGCCCCTCCGCAATGGCGGCAAAGACCTTCTCGAAGGCGAATTCCGGCACCGTGTTGCGAAAGACGGCGTTGGTGCCGACCTGCCAGATCACCAGTGCCGGCGCCTCGTCGATCACATCCGATTGCATGCGTGGCAACTCGGTCGACGCTTCCTCTCCGCCGACCCCCCTGTTGATCACATTGATCATCCGCTTGCCAAACTTGCTGGTCATCTGGACGCCGAATTCGCCCCTCAGCATCAACTCAAGATAGGCCGGAAAGGGTACGACCTGGCGCGCGCCCGCCGTCGACGAGGAACCAAAGGCAACGATCTTGGTGTTTCGCTGCGTGTTGAGGCTCTCAGTCAGGTGTTTGAGCGGATAGCGGAGATCGGCCTGCTGCGCGTCGGGCATGTGACCATCCTCTGCGGGAACAGTTCATCGCACCCTCTCATCAGGATGCAGATATTCGCGGCATTGCAAATGAAAAGCTCTCGGCGCTACGCTGCGCTGCCTGATCTCTGGCGCACGGAGGCCCATCATGGACGGAAAGGTCATTGTCGTAACGGGGGCTCTCGGTGCGCTCGGCAGCGTGGTCGTCGAGGAGGCGCTGGCGCGGCGCGCCCGGATTGCGAGCGTCGATCATGCGCCGACGCAGGTCCCGGCAACCGCCGACCTGTTCGAGCTTGGCGGCGTCGACCTCACCGATGCGGCCCAGGCCAGGAAAGCCATCGACGCCGCGGCGTCGCATTTCAGCAAGATTGATGCGCTGATCAACATCGCCGGCGGCTTCGCTTTCGAGACGGTGGCGGACGGCGATCCCAAAACCTGGCAACGAATGTACGCGCTCAACGTCGCGACCGCGCTTAATGCATCGCGCGCGGCGATCCCGCATCTCGTCGCTTCGGGCAGTGGCCGCATCGTCAATGTTGGCGCGATGGGCGCGCTGCAGGCAGGAAGTGGCATGGGCGCCTACGCCGCCTCCAAGGCCGGCGTGCACCGCCTCACCGAAGCACTCGCCGCCGAGCTCAAGGGCAAGATCACGGTCAACGCCGTGCTGCCCTCGACCATCGACACCGCCGCCAACCGCGCCAGCATGCCCAAAGCCGATTTTGCAAAATGGGTGCGCCCGAAGGAACTGGCCGACGTCATCCTGTTCCTCGCCAGCGACGCCGCAAGCGCCGTCACCGGCGCGCTACTGCCGGTGAACGGGAGGGTTTAATCCTCGACGTCCACCAGTTTTCGCAGCACCGCCTTGAATCGGATGCTGCGCTTGCCGGCGAGCGCGGTGGCTTCGCCTTCCGCGCCCTCGCTGTCGTACGTGCCGGAAAAACCGATGCCGACTTCATGGCCGCCGAACAGCGGCCGGTCGCCCTTGGCCTGCGTATGCTCGCGGTTGACGAGTTCGCCCTTCCACTTGCCGTTCGCCGCCGTGTACGCCCCGATATAGTCGAAGAACGCGTCGCCGCCTCTGATGCGTCCGTCATGCAGCAACATCACACCGGTGTTGCCGGCATCGATGCCGTCGAGCATACGGATGTGGATCGAGTAGAGCCCATTGCCGATCCCGCCCGCGCCGACCACACCGGGTGGTGGCGCGTCAGCGT